>JABNAD010000216.1_pt1 | contig 45843 bp, 39 predicted proteins | sample 7240381 | NCBI WGS metagenome assembly JABNAD01 (sample SAMN11332834, study PRJNA596920) | anaerobic digester metagenome | biome: digested sludge; isolation source: digested sewage sludge-derived enrichment culture grown on H2/CO2 | place: Germany: Goettingen
ATAGAATAGCATCTCTCTTTGTCGTGATAATACTTGACCAACATCTCCTGGCCGGCCATCTCGTCTGTTATGAGTGGGCACACGATGCCGCGGGGAAGTCTCTGGAATCCTCTCGAGATGACTATCCGGCGGATAAATCCTTTAGAGCCTTGCGTGCAGCATCCATCTCGGCTCGCTTTTGGGTGCAACCGATACCTTGCGCGAGTTCTTTCCCGTTAAGACAGACAGCCACTCTCCACACCTTCTTGTGGTCGGGGCCCTCGGAGAAAGGCTGGTATTTTAATTCCCCCAATGGGTGCCGTTCAACATACTCTTTAAGTCTGCCTGTATAGTTGCCCTCGGGATCGAAGGTCTTGAGCTCTTCAAAAAATATGCCAAGAATAACCTCCCGCGCTTTTTCTATCCCTTCAGCATAATAAATTGCTCCGATGAACGCTTCAAATGCATTGGCAGTCATCTTCATCGTCGGCTTTCGACATCCCCGGAAGCGTATCGCCTCGTCTATCTTGAGATTATTTCTCACGACAATATCTGCCAGATTTGCATTCGCGGTTACCTTCACCCGTTTGTTCATCTCTTTGGGATCATACACGCTACAGCCATGCAGATATCCGGCAACCACAAAATCGAGGAGATAATTGCCGAAGAATTCTAATTTCTCATTATCCTCGCAGGGGATGTTCTCCTGCTTCCTCTCGTTGGAGAACGAGCTGTGTGTGAGTGCTGTATCGTAAAGAGCAAGGGAATCTTCGTGAGGCTCTATCCTGAAATATGGGCCACGGAGAATATCGAGTATCTTCTCCTTCCGGGACTCATCCATAGATGACGATGCACCTATGGCGATTTAACCATTGGCTTTCTCTTCTTTTTGATTCACCCTTGAGAACAACGCTACGCCGAATTTCGCAGATGAGCGCCTCCCGGTGGCAACAGAGGACGAGCCCGGGCCCGCGTCTGCGACCGACATCGCGGGTGTTGCGGAGCGGGCAAAGATACCTCCATTACGACTGCCAATTGGGATTATTGCTTATCACTGGGTGTAATGAATCATGCATAGACAATATGGGGTCAGTAAATCTGCATGGTGCAAAAGAGATAAGATGTCTCCAGAGAACAGGGGATGTATTCAGTGATATGGTCGATTGCTATCCTAAAGAAACAAGAAGCCGTGTGATGTCTAAAATCCGATCGAAACAAACACAGCCAGAGATATTATTGAGAAAATGTTTATGGCGAAGGGGCTGGAAAGGATACCGCATAAACATCAAGGGTCCCCCAGGAAAACCGGATATTGTGTTCCGATCCCAGAAGGTTGCCATTTTTATTGATGGATGTTTTTGGCACAAGTGCCCGATGTGCTTTGTTGAACCTAAATCCAACAGAGAGTATTGGCTCCCCAAAATCGAAAAGAATGTTGCGCGCGACCAAGTTGCCAATGAACAACTGCAAAAAATGGGGTGGAAGGTCATTCGCATATGGGAGCATGAGGTAAAAGAGGATGTGGAGAAATGCGCTGAGAAAATAATTAAGCAGATCTGCTCGAAAAACGAATAGTCTCAGCAATTTGCACTTAGAATTATATACGTACAACAGTAGTCCCAATTCCGAAAAATATTTCTTACGGTGTCCCAATCCCCAATATGAGGGGATTGAACGGCTATAAGTCCATGTGAGTCCCTGCCAGAATCTGAAGACTCGGTAGACTCGTATTGGGAGAAGATACTAGCGAAGAATTATGAGAGCTCGGTACTCTGGAGTCTAGGCAAAGGCTATCTAAACTTCAGCGGGGAACCAATCTACCTTCATTCGGTAAATAAACAATCTTTACTATTTTTTAAGACAGCTCTCGCGACAAACAAGCAGACGTTGCTTGTTTATCCCTCGAACAAGATGACAATAACACCTCTTCTGGCACTTGAGGCCCTCTACTACCGCCTGCATGAAAAGAAGTTGCCCTCTGGCCGCGATCGACTGGTAATTTTCAGCAGCCGAGTTGAACTTCGGCAGGATATTAAAGAGCATTTTACTTCGCTCAAGGCGCGGACTATGCCCTTATATCACGATGCTTTTCCGGTGGGCAGGGTTACCTCCAAAGGCGAGGTTTTCAAAGTAGCGTCGGGATCCGGAGCACCGAAACTGATCATTTCTCCGGGTGTTGCAGCTCTACCCAACAATTCTGTCGCAGAGCGCACATTCGGTGCAATTATCGAGGCAACAGCAGATGTCAAAGAAGAGCAGGCACAACAGATTTTCGAATGGGCACAGCAGAATAAAGTGCCATTCCTGTTTTTTGTATCTCCTGATCCTCCCACAGAATTAGCCAGAGCATTGATTCAAAAAGGTATCATCTATTGGGGATGGGAGCCAGATTCACTCGCGGAAGACTGCCAGATCGACGAGGCGAATCTCAAGAGGGGCCTTTTCAGTTTAGATCAGCCATTCTGTATGAACTACAAAGAAATTCGCAACAAGGCCACCGGCGTAAAAAAAATTATCATACCGGTTAAAGAGCAGAAGCTCAACGAAATGCTCTTAGAACTGCGGAAAGACTACTATGAGCTTGCAAGAGCTGCAAAATCGATCAACTCTCCCCGTGCAATGGAGGTTACAAAAAGACTCCTCGGGTGCATTTACGCTCTTGAAGAGATGATATCACCGCTTGCATATGCAGAAACTGAGTTGAGCAGGCGATGGGGCACAATCCCAGTGAACCGGCGTATTGATGCACTTAAAAATCACTGCGAATCAATCCGACCTGAACAACCCATCTTTGCGTCTTATGCGCTTCGCATCGCAGATAAGGTGCTGGAAACTTATGGATACATGGCGGCAACAAAAACAGGGAAGCATCCAATCGTCATTCAAATAATTATAGAGGCATCTGCCAATGGGAAATCAGTTCTCTTCGTCTCTAAGAATGAGGCCCTCAACGAGGCACTGAAGACGTACCTCGAAGTTGAAAAAGGTATGGATATCTCAAAACTCAAGAATCAAGGAATCAATTTCATTCCTGTCAGTCAGATTTACAGAAGTGCAGCAGAGGTAAATATCGTTGACAGCTGCATCCTGTACGGCTGCCCTCGCTATTACCAGAAAGACATACTCTCCTACGCAAGAGCAAGGAGCATTGGAATCATGGCATATGATTCTGAAATTTCTGCAATAAAATACATTCAAAGTGAAACTGACAATAGTTTGAGTTTTTTCTCAGATACTCACAAGGCGAAAGCAATCGAGAGGCTTTTGGGTGAGAAACCCAGCGGGAGAACCCTTAAAAGAAGACCAAAAGGAGAGAGGAAGAACACTGCCCTCATCTTCATCAATCCTCAGGACGCAGAGATGGGAGAATTTGCCCCAAAAGAGATATTTTCAGATTTTCTCTCCCTGGATTGGCGCATTGACTTTGAATATGCCAACGAAGCTGAGGCTAAATCAGCAGATCAGCGGCTGGGGAAAGATCTCTCTGACGGAATAACCGTTGCAAAGATAGTCCTCCCTGGGGATCGCTGCATCATGCTTCACGCAGAAAAACTCGTGCAGATATATGATGAGTCTACGGAAAAGGTCAAAGATCGTGAGGGAAAAAATCTCAGAAAGGGCGATCAACTCATTCTTATTGAGAATTCAACCCGTAAATCCCTTGCAGAATCAGTCATTAGCAAAGTTGAGGCCCATCCTGCAATGATGGAGGCTGTCATTTTCCAAAAGACATGGATACACTATTTGCGGCAAGCTATCGAGGAGAGCGGAGACACCTTCATCGAGGTAATCCGCAAACTGAAGATGTATGGCGCCAGAAATCCGTCCACCCCAGGTTCAATTTTCCAGTGGGTGAGCGGAGCGATTATCGGCCCCCAAGACTTAGAGAACATTCGCAGGATTGGGATTATTTATGAAAAGCCATTTCTCACAGCCAAATTCGATGATATCACAAAAGCAGTTCGGAGGCTTCGGAGCATCCATCGCAGTCTCGCTCGACGGCTGAATAAACTGATTCCGCAAGCCGGAGTCGAGGTGGATCTGAGGGAGCGGGAGAACACGGTCATTGACAAGGAACTCGAACTTTACCTTGAAGATTTCGCAAATATCGTTTCCATCGAACGCATTGAAGCCGTAGAAATTTTGGAGAATGTCTCATCTGGAGATTTAGATCGAGTCACGTATAATTGAGGTAATTGCATGTCAGAGTCGCAAGGAGCAGGCAATCTTGTCCGAGGCAGATTTGTATCGGCAGTTCTGGAGAACATTCGCCGCAGTGTTGACGGATCGCTTTTTGATAGGATTCTCGATGAAAAACCTTCGAGGAAACTCTTTATTGGAAATTTGAGCCCAAAAAAACCTCTCTCAGAGGTGTCATTCATCTATTCCAAAACCGCCCCTTCATCTGCCGGGCTTGAGGTTCTGATACGGAAAAAGGACACTAAATCTGCCAAAATTCGGATCCGGGTCTCCTGTATGTTTTACTGCAAAGTGTTCCCGAGTCGGGAGGAGCAACAGGAAATCTACGAGCAGGAGGATCTGGGTCTCTACAGTCGAGATTCCGGCGGCCAAGATGAAGAGTTTGAGGGTGACGAGAGCGATTCTGCAGAGTCCGGATACCGCCTCAGGGCCGTATACAGGAAGATAGCACCTGAGACTGTTGAAATTGACGTTTGCATATCGGATATAGTTGGCAGCGATTGGCATGGTGCAGGCGTACTTCCGGAAGCTGAGCGCCTTGCTGTGCAGGCAAAAGAGATTTTTGCAGACGACCCAGACAGATTCCGACGGCGGGCGCATTCCTCGTCTGACAGAAGAGAAAGGGAGCAGGAGGAACTCGTACCCAGATCCGCACTCGAGAGTGAGGAAGCATGGAGCGCCTTCTTAAGTGGCTGGGGGACGAGCATCCCCGAGCCGAGCTGGGATGTGCAACTGTCATATCGTGTCACAGACTACAGTGACGACTGCATCAAGTTGACACTGCTTCTAGAGAACGCTTTTGAGGAGAGAAGGGAGCAAAACGACATTGAAAATTCTATCTTCGAGACAGAACTGTCTGTAAAGCCGATCAACTTTGCGTTTCAGGATTATATTCTCGACTATCTTCGGGATGACTACAAGTATGAGGGAAACATCCATGCAGCTGGCATCAACTGCTCCATTGCAAAAGAGGGCGAGGCCGTCCGCATCGAGCACATGCCCGTCTTCATTCAGAAAAAGTACAAGTCCCGGGAGCCGATCGATCTGAACTTTTCTGCCCTTGCGGAAGATCCAATCCCTGTTCTCATGGATCTCCAGCGGTTGATGGAGGAAGAGGTTCAGAGGCTTGAAGCTGAGTTTCGGAGCCGCACTGATCTGACTCCTAGGGGGCGCCGCAGTTTCCGGGATGATGTGGATCAGTTTATCACAGAAACTAGACGCTTCAGGTGTGGGCTAGAGCGGCTTCAGACAGATGATGACGCGATGAAAGCGTTCTCCCTGATGAACAGGGCGTTTGCGCAGTCAAGCAAGGGCTTTGCTTCATGGCGGCTCTTCCAGATTGTGTTCATAGTCATGGAAATACCCGATATCTTGGCGGCATCAGGACGCGGGAGTTCAGGCACAGCAGCTGATGTCGACTTGATATATTACCCGACTGGAGGAGGCAAGACCGAAGCGTACCTCGGTCTTGTGGTGTTTACCGTCTTCTTCGATCGATTGAGGGGCAAAAAGGAGGGGGTTTCCGCCATCACAAGGTTCCCGCTTCGCCTTCTCTCGTTGCAGCAACTCCAAAGAATTGCGGATATTTTTGCCCAAGCTGAGAAGATCCGGAGGGTTCACCCGGTTATTGGAGGCTCAGGGTATGCACCTTTCAGTACAGGATACTATGTCGGCAAAGAGAACACGCCCAACAAAGTCTATGAGGCCGGTTCGCGGTACAGCGGGGTGAAGGATGAGATCACTCCTATCAATACTGACCCAAGTCTGCAGGAGAAGTACAAGATTATCTCTTGCTGCCCATTCTGCGGCAAAGAGTCGATAGAGATTCGCGGAGACACCAATTCGCTCCGGATCATTCATCAGTGCACCAACCCTGAATGCGGGGAAGAAATTCCTGTATATATTTCAGATCAGGAGGTATACCGGTACCTCCCGACATTTATCGTCTCAACGCTTGACAAAATGGCGACCGCCGCCTGGAGCAAGGAATTCAAGTCGATATTCGGCAAAGTGTCTGGCAGATGCCCGCGGCATGGATTTGTTATAGGAGAGCGCTGCCTTTACAAAAAGAAGCCTTACGACAACGAAGATCCGAATCTCTGCACTGCTGATCGTTATGAACCTGCAGATCTGTACGATCCTGTTCCATCGTTAATTATTCAAGACGAAATGCATTTGATCCGGGAGTCTCTCGGGACGTACGATTCTCACTATGAATCATTCTTGGAGCACTATATCCAAGAATTAGCAGGCGGAAAGCCGGTCAAAATCATTGGGTCCTCCGCAACAGTGACGGAGTATTGGGAGCAGATCCGGCAGCTCTACATGAAGAACGGCCATCAATTCCCCTCAAACCGGTCATTTTATGCTTGGGAATATGAGGATGAGACAGCTCGGCTCATTGCCGGCGTTATGCCTCACAATAAGACCGTGATCTACGCTGTGCTGGATATCATCAAATTGTACTATGAGAGAATTAATGAACTGAAGAGCAATCCCCGCAGAGCCCTTGATATGAATGTTGGCTTCTCTTCAGAGGAGGAGGTGCTCGCAACCCTCAGAGACTACGATCTGGGGCTGAGCTACAATCTTGTCAAACTCGAAGGTGATGCCATCATCCAATCTATTAGAACAATGGTCAATGTTGATCTCAGAAAGAAAGGCATCCGAGAGATGGAGACTGCGCCGATGACAGGGGATGTCACGTTCAGCGACGTGAAAGGGGTGCTTTCAACTGTGGAGAGCGAGACACCGGGAGCAAACCTGGACCTCATCGTTGCAACGAGCATGATATCGCATGGAGTTGATATCGACAAAATGAATTTCATGGTTTTCCGCGGGATGCCGAGGAATATGGCGGAGTATATCCAGGCCTACAGCCGCGTGGGGCGAAAATATCCCGGGATAATATTCGTTGTTTTCAACCCAGCCAGAGAGCGGGATCAGAGTTACTACAAATATTTCGAAAAATACCATGAATATAAAGACGTTCTCGTTGAACCGGTTCCTCTGAATCGATGGGCAAAATTCGCCGTAAACCGGACATTGCCGGGAATTTTCTCCGCCTGCGTGATCAACTTCCTTGAAAAAAAGCCGGGAGTCAGCCCCTATATGTCCAGAGACTTTCGAGATGCCTTTGAATCAAGACGGATCTCTCTCGAACAGATTACGGAGTTCGTGCTCTCATGCTACAACTGCAACGGCCAGGATATGGGGCCATATTTTGAGAGTTACATCCGAGAGCGGGTGCAGGACTATGTGGATCAAATCCTTAGCATCAATGGCAATCAGTTCATCCCATCTGTGCTGTCTGATAGGCCCATGAACAGTCTCAGAGATATGGATATTCCCATAGAGATCGCACCCACCCGCGAAAGCTTTGATCCGATGAGGATGGTGCGTGTTCAGTATTCCAGGAGCGTGGAGTAATGAAGAGAGGCAAAAGCCAGGTTCTATTCCGCTATCTGCCTGAATGCGTCATCGATCATTCCGATACACAGGCAATTGCGAAGATTTCAGCATGGAATTCGATCAGATCCGAATCAACCAATGAAGCCCGCCTAGCATCTGAGATCCTGCACCGCCTTGAACGCTTCCGAAGGAAGCGTGGGTACCCCCAAACCCCCCGCGCAAGTTCATTTGTGTTTCTGGAGCCAAGTGCGATCGAGGCTGATCTCTTTCCGCTGACATTTATCTGCAACGAGTGCGGCAAAGCTTACTCATTTGACAGCATTGAGAGATTTAGGAATCGGTTCACGCACAGCGGATATCGTTGCACATGCGGCGGCGGACTGCGGCAACTGGATTTGATCAACTATCATAACTGCGGGAAGGTGTCGAGCCTGCAGGTGCGCGGATGCCCGACTCACGGTTTTGAGCGTATTACTCTTCAAACAGGCAACAGCAGCCGCATCTCAAATTGGCGGTGGAGATGCGGGATCTGCGGCGCCGAAACCGGCAGGGTTATGGGATGGTGTGAGGAGTGCAATCAGCGAATGGAAACTGCTCCGTTCAGAAAAAGCCAAGTCTTCTATCCGCATTCAATTTCACTGATCAATACTAAGGGCATCAGCGGATCGGAGAGCAACGGCAGTCCAGATGTTCTTAAACTATACATTGCGCAGTACCTCGGCATACTCTCCCTCGAAGAGTATGCCGACTACCAGGACACTGCCAGAGCCGATTCAAGGCAGGAGGAGGCAGAGCGGATCAGGCAGAACATGATTAAGCAGGGGCTGCCCGAAGATCTGATTGCGCAAATTATCGGAGTGCCCCAAGGCTCGGATCGGCAGCAGAGACGGCAGGAGACTCTCAGGGAGGTGGATAATCTGTCGCTTGATAACGACACTCTAATTGCGATTGTTTCATCACTGCAAAGCTTTCAGGATACAATCGCCCTTTCCGGCGCAAAAGATGTGAATAGAGTTCTAAGTGAAGCGCAGGAGAGAGACGATCCGAATCTTTCGAGGGTTGCGCAGTTCCCGGATGCTCTCAAGCGCGCCGGCATCAGCGAAGCATACGTTGTAAACGATCTTCCGGTTATTTCAGCGGTCTTTGGCTATTCACGATCCAGCACAGACCCCGGAGAATGTGTGCTCCGGGGTTTTGCTCCCGATACCAAGTATCCCGATAAAACGCCCGTATACGTCAATCCAACAGAGACTGAAGGGATTGTAATTGTTTTCGACCGTTGGAGAATTCTTCGTTGGCTTCAGGAGAATGGATTTGTCTCTGCAATCCCCGACCGCAACGACGAAAGAGGGCTCAAGCAATGGTTCATCAGAAACATTAGAACAGACGGCATTCCGGTTTACGACGAAATTCCAAGCGATTTTCCTGAGACAAAGTTAGTTTATACTCTCATCCATACTATATCCCACATTCTGCTGAGAAAAGGCGCCGGCCTTGTAGGGATGGATAAGGATTCACTTGCAGAGATAATCTTTCCCGAAGTCCCTGCAGTTGCAATTTACACAAATAATGCCCATGATTTCCAGATCGGCGGCATGCACACCCTCTTTGAAACGGCCATCATACCTTGGATCGATATGGCCTTTGAGAGCGCTGAAACCTGCCTATACGATCCAGTCTGCATCTCATCCGATGCATCCTGTCATGCCTGCCTGCATGCAAGTGAAATATCGTGCGCGCATTTCAACCGTGATCTCGGCAGGCACTATCTAATTGGGCGGGACAATGAACATGGCCGCCTGCTAGGATTCTGGGAGCATGAGTTTATCAAAAAGGTTGAGTAATGGCATTTGAAACAGCGTTCAGATTCAAAGATTCTGGGGCTATCCGAAAGACCAAGAATGCCATACAGGCCCTAGCGGAGAACGAGCCTCTCATTAGAGGAGCGGATATATTAGCCGAAGTTGAGAAGGAGACATCCCAGTCTGTCAGCTCCGGTCTGCTGTATGATCTGATTGCAGGCGGCGTTATTGTTAGCCGGCACCCTTCTAGGAATATTGAAGATTATTTGTTCGAATTTAATTCCGATGATTCGGGAGAATTTTTCGAAAAAGAGGCTTTTGCAGCAGATGTTGTGCAGCAGTATGAAATGCGCAGATCCACCACGAGACCACTTGAAATATCATATGCGGCGACGATTCCACTGGAGTTTCTGAATGCTGTCGATGGCTTTGAGGAGATAGAGCCCGCCTTGATACGCCTTATTGCTGAAGCTGAAAGAGATTTGTGGATTGTAAATCCTTTTTTTGACGAATATGGCGCACAACGCATTCTGCCTCCAATGATTGGTGCAGCAAGAAGCGGTGCGAAGGTATGCATCCTCGGGAGGCAGTTGGGAAATGATGCTGGGCAGGGATCAGGCGCGGCAATTCGGGATATTGCATCAGCCTTTGCTGCCGAAGAACTGGTATCTATGATTGAGATCAGGGACTTTTACCGCCAGGACGAGCAGGGCCGCCAACTTTATGCGCTCCATACTAAGATGATGATCGCTGATGAGTCCATAGCCTACATCGGGAGCGCGAACCTAACGAGGCACTGCCTTCGCAGCAATTTTGAACTGGGGGTTATCCTTCGGGGAGAAGGCGTCCAGCCCCTCTCTGACTTGGCAAAGAGTCTGTGGCATGAAGCGAAACCGATTGATCTAACAGAGTTAACAGAGGTGTGAGAAAATGAGATGTGGATGGTTATCAACGCTACCCGAATTCCTGGATGCATCTGCGGAAGAAATACTTGAATCATTGAGAAATTTTATCGGTGAGAGGAATCCTTCACAAGAAATCGCTTGGCGCAATAGCATTGCGGTAATGCAACAACAGTTTCACCAGTTGCTTGTTCTTAATACGGATGCATCAAATTACTCAGTTGTCCTGGAATACGAACTGCCAAGAGAAGGCGGAAGGCGGCCTGATGCAGTCCTGCTCGGAACTGGGTTCATAGCAGTTCTTGAGTTCAAGGATAAGAAGCACCCTAAACCTTCAGACATTGATCAGGCCGTTGCATACGCCCGGGACCTGAAGAATTATCATTCGGAGTCCCATACCGCCTCGTTTTACCCGATACTTGTCCCAACAAAAAGCGATGCAGGCCCAACCCGCATGCCATCTGCCCTAATTGCGCCACCGCATTGTCTTGCTGATAAGATCGATGCCATCAGCAGAGCGCACAACGAATCACAGATCGATGCTGAGATATGGGTTCAAGGAGAGTATGAGCCCTTGCCGACGCTCATCGAAGCTGCATACCGATTATTCAATAGTCAGCCCCTTCCACAGATCAAGAGAGCAAAAAGCGCCAATATTCCTGAAACCATTGAACGTATTATCGATATATGCCATGAAGCAGCGGAGGTGGGCACTCGCCATTTAGTTCTGCTTACTGGAGCGCCAGGGGCGGGGAAAACTCTAGTGGGGCTACAGATTGCGCATACTCCAGAGTTCAAGGGTCTTACAGTTGAATGTGATGCGCGGAGGAAAGGAGCACCTGCAGTGTTTTTATCCGGGAATGGCCCTTTGGTGGACGTTTTGAAGGATGTCCTTAAACAGAAGTCGGGGGATAGAGGACCTCTTGTACAGGGAATAAAAGCATACCTTAAATATCATCACCTTGAACGGCCGCTATCGATACCTCCAGAGCATATCCTGATATTCGATGAAGCTCAGCGTGCTTGGAGTTCTAACTTGGTTTACAAGAAGCAAAAGGTAAATGCATCTGAACCGAGTCTCCTGCTGAGCGTTGCAGAAAAAGTCCCAAAATGGAGCGTTATTCTGGCGCTGATAGGTGAAGGGCAGGAGATCTATCAAGGAGAAGAAGGTGGAATTCAGCAGTGGGTTGACGCTTTGAGCAAGTGCGATGCTGCAACATGGCACGTTCACTGTCCGCCGCATCTGAAAGATGCTTTTGCCGCCGCAACAACTTCCTGCAACAACGAGCCCCTTCTTCATTTGATTGTCTCCTTGCGGACTCATCAAGCTGAAATGCTCCATGCATGGGTTGCACTTCTTTTAAACAACCCGCTTGGCAACCTGAGTGCTCTTCAACGGATGGCTGATGAGATCACAGCATCTGGATATCCACTGTATATCACCGACAGCCTTGATACCGCAAAGGCATACGTCCGCGAGCGTTATGCCGACAGCGATAAGCGGTTTGGACTGCTTGCGTCACGATATGCAAGTGGTCTCCAGCAGATTGGCGTTGATAATAAACAGCACCGGGAACACGGAGTTCGCCACAAGGATCTGTACTACATACAATGGTTCAACGCAGACCCTTCCGAGCCGGAATCCTGCTGCTCTCTCTCCAGGCCGGCTACGGAGTTTGAATGCCAAGGTTTAGAGATTGATTTCCCTATCATAGTCTGGGGGGACGATTATATCTTCGATGGGATACAGTGGGATGCTAAAATGCGGACTACTGCATTGATTAAGGACATAAAGACAATTCGAATGAATGCATATCGTGTATTGATGACGCGGGGACGGGATGGGCTGTGTGTATATATACCCACGGATCATTCGGGATTCTCAGCGAAATTATCTGAAACAAAGCAGTTGCTTGCCGCCGCCGGAATGCATGAACTATCAGGTGAGCTGGAGTTTAGTTATCTTCGGTAGAGTAGAGGGGTTTCTATGTGAGCATTTTTCTAATCTGCTCCGCAATCGCCTTTGCCATCAGCGGAGGGACTGCATCGGCAACCTGCTGATACTGCGAATCTCGAACCCCTTTAAACTCATACCAATCAGGGAACGACTGCAGACGGGCAGCTTCTCTCACTGAAAGCCCTCTGTGTTGGCGTGGATGGATGAACATGCTTTTCCTGACGTTGTTAATGGTGAGACTCGGTTCATCCTCTTTCAGACGCCGGTATATTCCAGAATGGCACCGATTTTTGTCTTTATAATTCTTAAGCAGATGATCTGGGATACTTTCCCAATTTTCCCCTTGCTTGATGTGCTTATAGCGCTCCAGCACAATATCGGTGCTTCGTGTTATATTGTGATTCAGCACTTGTGAGGATGCAATGCCAAAGAGCGGGGTCTTCCGCATCTGACATGCATAACTGCTCAAATGTTCTGTTTCAGGATATTCGTACACATCCTGCAGGCAGCCAGATTCTGCCGCGGGCAGATCGAACAGAGCCTCCTGCACAGTAAGTGCCTTATCAACGGTCTTCCCTGGAAATTTGATTTTGCCATTATATTCCGGCTTTAGTTTCTCTGGTTTAACTCCAATGATGATAACACGTTTTCTTGTCTGCGGAACACCATAGTCAGAGGCGTCCAGAACCGCCATGTCCATAATATATCCGAGTTCGCCACCAAGTTTCCTCTTAATATCCTCAATAATCTCTCCTTTCGCCATCGATAGGAGCCCAATAACGTTCTCAAACATAAAAAAATCTGGCTGAAGGCCTTTAACTAGCCGGATATAATCTTTATACAGACTATTGTATGGATTTTCAGGATTCCTTGTTTTGGTATTCGCCGACGAAAAGCCTCGGCAAGGCGGACCGCCGATAATACCCTGAATACGGAAATTTTTCGCTTTAAATGCCTGTAAAATCTCATCCGATTCTACAGCCCTAATGTCCTTTGCTTCCGCGCAATGGTAGTTGCCTTCGCCCTTGGCCTTGTGTATTTTCGCATGATTCGATCTTATTGTATCTAGAGCATCTGGATTGATATCCATGGAGTAGACGATATCAAATTCCGCTAGTGCAAAGCCTAAGCTAAGTCCGCCAGGTCCGCAAAAAATATCCAGTATACCATCCTTTTGCATGCTGGTTCACTGCTGTGCGCTTTCTAAGTTATCTCTTTAATTCGAAATGATATCAGTTTTGCTTTGTGTTGGGTAGACGTTATTCCGATCTCTCAACTAGAAATGTCTTATTAGCCGCTTACACATTGGTGCCGCTGTTTCTAGATCATACTGCAGCACGACCTCAACCGCCGTTATGAATTCAGCACGCAAACTTGGAACAAAAAGACGAAGAAACTCTTCAAGACATATCACCGACACTCAACCGTCGCCAGAAAAACATACAAGAACAGCAAACATGGACCGAGCGGGAATTGAACCCGCGGCCTCTACCATGCCAAGGTAGCGATCTACCCCTGATCTATCGGCCCCTGTTACCCTACAATGTTGATCGTGATCACATAATAAGGATTGGGGCAGGCCGGCCCCCTATCCCTCCCCGGCAAGGGTCGAAAGCCGCGAGAGCACCCGTTCCCGCGCATCCTCCATCTTCGGGCGCACCAGGGCGATGCCGTTCTTGATGCAGGGGGCGAGGAGCGGCACCGCGCCCTTCGGCGCCGGGGTGCGGGCGGGGAGGGTGAGGCGCCGGCCGCCGAGATCGTAGACCTGCTTTGCGCTGCTCCGCTTCCCGCGCTTCGCGTAGGGCCGGCCCTTCATCTCCACGATGTCCAACGCGAAGTCGATCACCGGGGCGTTCGCTATCGCGCCCCCGACGCCGAAGGCGTCGCCGATATCGCGGTAGGCGGCGACCTCGGCGCGCGACAGCCCGCCCGAGAGGAAGATCTTCACGTCCGGGTAGCCGTTGACGTCGAGCTCCCAGCGCACCTCCTCGACGATCGCCCGCATGTCCCCCCGGCGCGACCGCGGGGTGTCGAGCCGCACCGCCGTCGCCCCCGAAGCCGCCGCCCGGACCGCCTCGTCCGTCTCGTCGGAGAAGGTGTCCGCGAGCATGATCCGCGGCACCTCCGGGCCGGCACCCTGGGCGAACGCGAGCCAGGCGTCCTCCTGCTCCGGGTAGCACATGATGAACGCGTGCGGCATCGTCCCCGCGAGCGGGATCCCGTCCGGCGCACAGGTGTTGCTCGCCCCGTCCACCCCGCCGATCCAGGCCGCCCGCTCGATCATCGCCGCGATCGCCGGGTGCTGGCGGCGGGAGCCGAAGGAGAAGACCGGGCGGCCGCCCGCGGCCAGTTTCATCCAGGCCGCCGCCGACGCCACTCCTGAAGCGTGGCAGAGGAACCCGAGGATGGCCGTCTCGTAGACCGCGAAGTCCCGGTAGCGGCCGGAGATCCGGAGCACCGGCTCGTTCGGATAAAAGATCGAGCCCTCCGGCATCGCGTCCACGTCCACCGGGAGACCTTCGAGCAGGTTGATGACGTCGTCAAGCCCGCAGAAGACCCCCCAGGGGTCGGGGAGCGCCGCCGCCGTCACCTCCATCGTGACGTGCGGGTTGATGCCGTCCCGCTCCATCACCTCCACGACCCGCCGGAAGTAGATGTCCGTACACTCACCGTTCTTGATGGCATCCTCGCCGACCACCTCAAACCAGCCCATGATATTCCGGTTATCGCGATGGCGTAAATCCTTATTGAACCGATCCCGCGGCGGCGCAAAGGTGAATCTTTTGCAGTAGGACGTCACACACTCTAACGAGAATGTCGCACGGAGAAGCGTACACCGGTATAGCGGGGCGGGCCTGATGCTCGGGATCATCGGGGGCACGAGCCTCCTCTTCGCCGACCTGCCGGCGCTCGAGAAGACCATCGTGCCCACCCCCTACGGAAAAGCGGAGGTGCATACCGGAGAGTTCGCGCTCCTCCTGCGCCACCAGCACAACCTCCCCCCGCACCGGATCAACTACCCCGCGTGCCTCGCCGCGCTCGCCGTCCTCGGGGTCGATGAGATCATCGCCTTCGGCTCCGCCGGATCCCTGAAACAGGAGATCCCGCCGGGCTCGATCGTCATCCCCACCGACTTCCTGAGCGTCACCGACATCCCGTCCATCCACGAGTGCTCGATCGGCCACGTCCGGCCGGAACTGGACGGTGATCTCGTCCGCACCCTGGCCGAACTGGTGCCGGACGCCCGGACGGGCGGCGTCTACGCCCAGACCCGCGGGCCGCGGATCGAGACGGTCGCCGAGGTCAGAGCGCTTGCCCGCGCAGCGGACATCGTCGGGATGACGGTTGCGAGCGAAGCGACGCTCGCCCTCGAACTCGGGATGCGGTTTGCCGCCGTCTGCACCGTGGACAACTACGCGAACGGCCTCGGGGAAGAGACCCTGACCTACGAGCACATCCTCGCGACCTCGCGGGCGAACTGCCGCAGAACCGAGATCATCCTCGAAAAGATTGTGGAGAGACTTGCATGAACGAGATATTCACGGCCCGGGGATCCGTCCTGATCGCCGGGGTCGCCATCGACGGATCGACCGTTGATATCGCGATCGACGAGACCGGCGCCATCGCCGCGATCGGGAAGGACGCCAGAACAACCATCGACGCCGAGATCGTCATCGACGGCTCCGACCGGGTCGCCGTCCCCGGCTTCGTGAACACCCATACCCACGCCGCGATGAGCCTGCTGCGGGGCTACGCCGACGACATGATCCTGCAGGACTGGCTCGCGCAGAAGATCTGGCCGCTCGAGGCCCACCTCACCGGCGACGACGTCTACGCCGGCACCAGACTCGCGTGCCTGGAGATGATCAAGAGCGGCACCGTCGCGTTCAACGACATGTACTTCTTCATGGACCGGGCGGCCGCCGCGGCCGACGAGATGGGCATGCGGGCGACGTTCGCCTACGGGTTCATCGACCTCGGGATGGAGGAGAAGCGGGAGGCCGAGATCAAAGCGACGGAAACCCTCGTCGCCCACGTCAAATCGCTCGATAACCCGCGGATCAGAGCGGCCGTCGGGCCCCACTCCGTCTACACCGTCTCCCCCGAGGGGCTCTCCTGGTGCGGCGAATACGCGGCCGAGCAGAATATCGGCATCCACGTCCACCTCTCCGAGACCGAGAAGGAGGTCGCCGACTGCGTCGCCCAGTTCGGCAAACGCCCCGCATACCTCCTCGACGAGTGCGGCTGCCTCACCCCCCGGACGGTCGCCGCGCACTGCTGCTGGCTCGACGAGGCCGAGTGCCGGCTCCTTGGAGAGCGCGGCGTCACCGCCTCCCACAACCCCGCAAGCAACATGAAACTCGCCGTCAACCGGGCGATGCCCTACCACTGGCTGAGACAGTACGGGGCGAACGTCGCCCTCGGAACCGACGGCTGCTCCTCGAACAACAACCTGGATCTCATGGAGGAGATGAAGTTCGCCGCGCTCCTCCAGAAGTTCGCCTGGAACTCGCCGACCCTGCTCCCCGCCGGCGAGGCGATCGGCATGGCGACCGCGGCAGGCGCCCGGGCGCTCGGCACCGGCCCCGGCACCCTGACCGTCGGCGCACCGGCCGACATCGTTCTCCTCGACGCCCGTGCGGTCTGCAACACCCCGCTCTTCCACCCCGACTCGAACGCCGTCTACGCCTGCAACGGCGGCGCGGTCATGACCGTCCTCTGCCAGGGAAGGATCCTGATGCACGAGCGGGAGGTTCCCGGAGAAGAGGAGATCGTCCGCGAGGCAGGAGAGACCGCCCGGTCGCTCGTCGCGCGGGCAGAAGAGACCCAATAACTTTTTTTTATCGCGGCCTTCGCGACTCGCAGGGCACGCCGGTCTGGCAGAAACCGCAACTCGCGACCGGGAGGCCGAGTTCGCCCTCGACGAAGGGCATCGCCGTCTCCCGGATGTACGCGAAGCACCGCTCCTTGTCGTGTCCCTCCGCCGAGATCGCGCCCGCGGGGCAGCGGCGGATGCAGGCGTCGCACCCGGAGGAGCGGAGGCAGTATGCGGTTCTGTCGCCATACGGCCGCGGCGTCGCGGGAAGATCTATCGCGGCCACGACCGACCCGAACCGCACCGCCTTGCCCCGCTCCGTGATCAGGCCGTCGCAGAGGCCGAAGGTGCCGAGGGCTGAAGCGTAGGCAGCGTGCCGCTCCGACCAGCGCGAGGCGATCCCGAACCGCGCCGAGGTCTCCCGCCCGAACGCCGGGAGCCTGGCCGGGGCGACGGCCGGGTACCCGGCATCGGTGAGCACCCGGGCGAGACGGTCGCGGAGAAGGTCGTTCACCGCCTCCCCGTAGTGGCGGGCAAGGCTCCAGCGCCGCGAGGGAAGAGCCGTGCACGCACGGTGGTCGCGCCGTGTCGCAGCGGTCTGCGGCAGCGCCCAGACGATGACGGCGAGGTCGGACGCCGCGACGTCCATCTCCGGAAACCCGCTACAGAGCGCCTCAAGCGGCGTCCAGTGGAACCGCCCGATCGTCTCCTGGAACTCGGTATACAGCGGGTCGTCGCCGCGGGAGACGCCGATGAGCGGGCTGTCCCAGGCAGGCTCAGCGCAGTCCGGGCCGAGCCGGTTTACGTCCGGGTCGGCGAGGATCGAACGGATCTCCTCGAAGATCTCCCGGACGCCGAACGAGTCGTGCATGATAAGAACGCGTCGTCCGGGATAAAAAAGGTGGGACGGTTACGCCGTCTCGATATTCGACTCGTCTTCGAGGCCGAGTTCCTCGATCGCCATCTCGCGCATCTTGAACTTCATGATCTTGCCCGAGACCGTCATCGGGAAGTCGTCGACGAACTTGACGTAGCGCGGGATCTTGAAATGCGCAATCTTGCCGCGGCAGAACTCCTTCACCTCTGCCTCCGTCAGGACCGCGCCGTTGTCGGGCTTGATCCAGGCCATCAGCTCCTCGCCGTACTTCTGGTCGGGCACCCCGATCACGTAGGCGTCGGCGATATGCGGGTGATTGTGGAGGAACTCCTCGATCTCGCGCGGGTAGATGTTCTCCCCGCCGCGGATCACCATATCTTTTAAGCGACCGACGATCTTGATGTAGTCCTCCTCGTCCATCGTCCCGAGGTCGCCGGTATGGTTCCAGCCGTGCTCGTCGATCGTCGCCCGGGTGGCGTTCGGGTTGTTGTAGTAGCAGCGCATCACGCAGTAGCCCCGGGCGCAGATCTCGCCGGTCTCGCCGCGGGGAAGGATCTTCTTCGTGTGGGGATCGACGATCTTGATCTCCGTGTGGGGGAACGGCCTCCCGACGGTGGAGACGCGCCGCTCCAGGGGATCGACGGTCGTCGTCATCGTGACGCCGGGAGAGGTCTCCGTCTGCCCGTAGACGATCACGATCTCGGACATGTTCATCTTCTTGTTGACCTCCCGCATCACCTCGGTCGGGCAGGGCGACCCGGCCATGATCCCGGTGCGGAGCGTCTCAAGCCGGTACTTCGGGAAGTCCGGGTGGGAGAGTTCCGCGATGAACATCGTCGGCACGCCGTGGACCGCCGTACACCGCTCGTCCTGGATGGCCTGGAGAACCGATTCGGCGTTGAAGACCGGCGCGGGGAGCACCATCGCGGCGCCGTGGGTGACGCTCGCCATGTTCGAGAGAACCATACCGAAACAGTGGTAGAACGGCACCGGGATGCAGAGCCGGTCTTCGTGGGTGAACTTCATCCCCTCGCCGATGATGAAGCCGTTATTCAGGATGTTGTGATGGGTCAGGACGACGCCCTTCGGGAACCCGGTCGTCCCGCTGGTGTACTGGATGTTGACCGCATCGTCGAAGTCGAGCGACGCCTCCCGCTCCCGGAGTTCCTCGGGGTTGATGAGGTCGGCCTTCTCCATCAGGTCGTCCCAGGTGTACATCCCGTTGTAGGGGATATCGCCGAGGAAGACGACGTTTTTGAGGAACGGGAACTTGTCGCTGTTGATCCGGCCGGGCTTCGCCTCGAACGCCTCCGGGCAGGACTCGTAGAACATCCCGACGTAGTCGGAGGTCTTGAACCGCCCCTGGATGAGGAGGGTCTGGACCTCGGACTGCTTCATGGCATACTCGAACTCATACGTCCGGTATGCCGGGTTGATGTTCACCATGATGGCGCCGATCTTTGCGGTGGCGAACTGGGTGAGCACCCACTCCGCGTAGTTCAGCGCCCATATGGCGACCCGGTCCCCGCGCTCCACGTCGAGCGCCATGAGGGCGCGCGCCAGGGTATCGACGCGCTCGAGAAACTCCGCATACGTCCACCGGAGATCCTGGTGGACGGAGACGAGTGCTTCGCTGTCCGGATGCTCCGCTGCTATACGATTCAGCATCTCACCGATGGTGATGCCGAGCAGGGGTATCTGCGAGTTCCCACACGCGTAACTGCCCTCAACCATTCTGTATAAATGGGCACGGGTACGGTTATATGATTACTGGTTTTTTCCGAGCGTAATCCTTATACTGCATGGCCATCTAAGGTATAGAGAGCAAGGGGGTCGTGGCCTAGTCCGGAATGGCGACGGGCTCCAGCGGTCTTTGCACGTGATGAACAATGGGTCTCCTGATAACAAGATGATGACCCGTTGGAGCACTGATGCATGTTCGGAGAGACCCGTCGATCGTGAGTTCAAATCTCACCGACCCCACATTCTTACGATTCTAACCCGATACCGCAGGGTATCGACGTTCATTCCGACTTCTTCTCCTCCTCTGCGGCCGCGGCCGCCCGGTGCCGGTCGCTCTCCCGGTACGTCAGCGCCGATATGTCGCCGTCGCTCTCGATGTAGGCGATCCGCACCGTCTCAATCCCATCGATCCCTCTTGCGCGGAGTGCGATGGACGGGACGTCCGGAGCTCGAGCACTCGAAGAGTGCGAGCCGTTCGATGAGGTCGTCGTGGGTCATCAGTTCCCGCCTGAGGCTTCGTTCGATCACGCGGCCGTTCTTGAGCGGCCCCGGCGAGACGATGCTGCGAAACCGCCTGCTCCTGTACTGCCCGAAGGAGACGAGCACCGAGAGGGTGAGAAGCGTCGACGCGCTGCAAGGAGCGAGCCGTCGCCCGCGGTGAACGCCTCCGCGGTGCTCTCGGATATGATGAGGAGGAGGATCAGGTCGAAGGGCGTCAGCTGCCCGAACTCGTGCCTGCCGATGAACCGCATGACGAGCAGGAGGAAGAAGTAGATCACCGTCGCCCGGAGGATGAGTTCAACGACCGGCGTCTGGAGGACGAAAAGTTCCGACATGAGCGTGAGTGAACCGTGGTCGGATTATACCTACCCCTGTCCTGCGAGAGACGCCTTCACCCGGTCTCCTGAGCCGGATCTTCTGGAGATAAGGGTATCGCCCCGACCGGGAGGTCTTTAATACCTGCCTCACCAATATTTCAGCACTATCTGAGGGTATCCATATGTATCTCATCGGTGAAGCACTGGTTGGAGATGGCGCAGAACTTGCGCACATCGATCTGTTAATCGGAAACAAAGAGGGCGCGGTAGGACAGGCGTTCGCGAACTCCATCTCGCAGCTCTCGAAGGGCCACACCCCGCTCCTCGCGGTCGTCAGGCCGAACCTGCCGACGAAACCCTCGACGCTGATCATCCCGAAGGTCACCTTAAAGAAAGAGTACCAGGTGAACCAGATGTTCGGGCCCGTCCAGGCCGCGGTGGCGAAGGCCGTCGCCGACTCGGTCGAGGAGGGCGTCTTTGAGGGAGTCGATATCGAGGACACCGTCATCATGGCGAGCGTCTTCGTCCACCCGACCGCAGAGGACTACAACAAGATCTACCGGTTCAACTACGGCGCGATGAAACTCGCGCTCCGCCGGGCACTCGACCGGTTCCCCGACGTCGAGACGCTCCTGCACGAGAAGGACCGGGCGGCCCACGCGGTCATGGGATTCAAGGTCCAGCGCCTCTGGAACCCGCCGTACCTCCAGGTCGCCATGGATCTCGTCGACAGGAACCACATGAACAAGGTTCTCGACGAACTGCCCCAGAACGACCACCTGATCATCGAGGCCGGAACGCCGCTGATCAAGAAGTTCGGCCTCTCGATCATCTCCGAGATCCGCGAACGCCGCCCGAACGCGTTCATCGTTGCGGACTTAAAAACCCTCGACACCGGCAACCTCGAGGCCCGGATGACCGCCGATGCCGGCGCCGACGCCGTCGTGATCTCCGGTCTCGCGCCGATCTCGACGATCGAGAAGGCGATCGAAGATACCCGCAAGACCGGCATCTACACGGTCATCGACATGCTCAACGTCGCGAACCCCGTCGCCGTCATCGAGCAGCTGAAGGTGAAGCCGGACGTCGTGGAACTCCACCGCGGCATCGACGTCGAGGATACCGCCTACGCCTGGGGAGACATCCCGGCGATCAAGAAGGCCGGCGGCGAGCGGCTGCTGGTCGCGACGGCAGGCGGCGTCAGGCAGCATGTCGTGAAGGACGCGCTCAAAGCGGGCGCCGATATCCTGGTCGTCGGCCGCGCCATCACCGCGAGCAAGAACATCCAGAACGCAGCGGAAGAGTTCCTCAAGGAACTGAGCACCGAAGAGATCGACCAGTTCCGCATCATGACCGACTTCTAAAGTCGGCCGATATCTTTTTTCCACCGGAGCGTCCCCGGCGTTGCGGGGACAGAAGCCGTCCGACATAGGTTGAAGTGAGCAGGACGACAACGAATAACCATGTCGTTTCCCGGCCCGGTGAACGGGCAGGCTCCGGCCGACGAGGGATCGCCGGAACCCGGGGCGGGCACGGACGGTTACCGGCGGCTGAACCGGAAGTGCATGCTCTCGATGTACATCGACTACGCCATGTGGTATGCGGTTCTGCTCGCGGCCTACATCCTCACGAAGACCTATGGAGAGGGATTCCTGGGGCCCTACTCCGATCCTGTCGGGTACGGGTTCCGGGTCGTCCTGGGGATCGCCCTGGTCTACATAGCCGCGGCTCCGCCGGTCTTCTACGCCCGGTACCGCTACCGGATCACCGAAGACAGGGTGGACGTGCGCTGCGGCGTCCTCTTCATCCGCCACACCCTGGTGCCGATCGAGCGGGTGCACCAGGTGGAGATCACGCGAGGCCCGATCAACAACATCCTCGGCCTCGCGGACGTCACCATAACCACTGCAGGGGGCGAGGCGGAGATCAGGTACCTCGAGATTGACGAGGCGGAGACGGTGGCCGACCGGCTCAACAACCTGATCGGGAGGATGCTCCGGGAGAGGATGCCGGCGGCCCCCACCCCCCGGCCGGGGGCTGCAGACGAATGACCGGAGCCGGCACCGGGACGGCTGCGGATACCCCAACACGCCAGGGCGAGAAGATCCGGTGCCACCCAAGCATCATCGTGGAGCGATCGCTCTCCGCAATCGTGGTGCTGGCCGTCCTCGCCACGCAGCTCGCCAGGGGTGCCGTACCGGCCACGCTCGCGATCCTCTTCGTCGGGCTGGTGCTCTTCAACTACCGGCAGTGGAGCCGGACGACCATCCAGTTCAACGAGACGGACGTGGTGGTGGAGAGGAACACCCTCTTCAAGATGAAGAAGACGCTCCCCTACGCGAAGATTGCGTCGGTGAACATCAACCGGGGCATCCTGAATCGGGTCTTCGGGACGTCGAGGCTGCTCGTCAACATCAACTCGGGCAGCGGCGCCACGGTGCCGGAAGCCGTCCTGACGTTTAGCGAGGACGTGGCGGAGGGGATACGGGCCGGGATGGCAGAGCGGCTGTACGGCCACGAGACCGTTTTGGAAGACGAGCCGGCCGAACCTCCGGTCACGTTCTCCCCGGCGGACGTGATCGTCCACGGCCTCTTCAGCGTCTCGACCTACCAGACGGTCTTTGGGTTTGCGTTCCTGGCCTACTCCGTCGTTCAGGTATACGTCTCCACGATAACGGGAGCGGGAGCGGGCGGTACGGCGCTGGTCTCCCTGCTGATGTTCTTCGTCGTCCAGCTGGCACCGTCGGTCTCGCTGATATTCCATTACTACAACTACCGGGTATACCGCCGGGGCGACACGATATACCTGGAGCACGGCCTGATCAGGACGTATAAGACGTCGTTTGACGTCTCGCGGATCAACGCCGTCCGGGTAAAGCGGACGCTCGCGGCCCGGCTCCTTTCCCGGTCGTGCATCGAGGCGGAGGTGGTGGGGCTCGCGTCCGGGAGCGGGGAGAGTCTCCGCCCCGTCCTCTGCCTCTTAAAAGACGATGCGACGCAGCAGAGGCTTCTCGAAGACCTGGTGCCGGAGTTCGTGGCCGAGCACGCCCGGGAGCGGCAGCCGGAGGGGGCGAGGAGCGTCCTCCTGATCCGGGCCGCGCTGGCCTCTCTCGCGCTCGTTCTGGCGGCGGCCTACCCGTCGATCTACCTCTACCGCGAGACGGCGGCCCTGACCGGGGTAGCCGGCACGGTGCTCCCGTACGCGCTGCCGCTCGCGACGACAGCAGCCATCCTCGCGATCTTCTACGCGACCGCGGTCTCCTACCGGATCACGGAGTTCGGTACCGGCACCGACCTCTTCACGTTCGTGAGCGGCGCCGTCGACCGCGAGACGGTCGTGATGAACTACGACAAGGTGCAGATGGTCCGGATAACGAGAGGCCCGGTCGCCCGGCTCTTCGGCGTCGCAAGGGCGAAGGTGCACCTCCTCTCGGCGGTCGGGGGGGCGAGCGTCTCGTCGGGGTATTTTGCCGGGAGCCGCCTTGCCGCCATCGGCGAGACCGTCATAGCGCGGATCGCGAGCGGGGAGTACGATTGGCGGAAGAACAGTGTCTGAGCGGGGGAAGGCCCCGGCTGTGAGAGATCTCGAATCCGGGAAGAGGAATCAGCTCGATCGGTATGAGAAAAAGGGTGGCAAGTCAGGGTTCACCGGTAGACCGGGCCCGGTAAACGTGCGATCGCCTGCCTAGAGATCTCTTCTGGTCTTCTGAAGTATCTCCTGCATCTCCGGGGTCAACTGGAGAACAAGCTCTGCGTTATATGCACCGCTCGGTTTCATCTCTACGGGAGATTGGAATATCTGTTGGGCTGCGATAGCATACGACCGCGATTGGGCAGCGGGCGATCCGTCTCTGACCGCCGGATCGACATTGGTCGTAAAGATTGAGACGGTATTGTCGTCGTTATAGACGACCTCGAAGGTCCGGAACTGCTGGGGGAACTCCCGCAGCGATGCGGTTTCAACCTGCCAGAAACCGAGTTCAGGGCGGTCAGGATCCGGAGATTTGATAGGGATCACGGTATTCTGGTGACGATGCCCCGAGATCCATGCCATGAGATTTGGATAGGTCTGAAGTTTGGCTATCAGATCAACATCGGATACCGCGGCGTACTCACTCCATTTCATTAACGAACTCAGACCGGCTTCATCCTCCTGGATGACTATCGGGATGTGGGCTGCGATGATCATGAGCTTTCCTTCAGCCTGACCACTCTCGAGTTCCTGTACCAGCCAGTCGTAGCGTTCCTGATCGATAGAACCAAACCCGGAACTGCCTTCACCGGGATCATCGTCCCTCTGGGTATCATCGAGCACAATGACCTTTATCGGAACATCCGATCTCGGTTCGAATGAGTAACAGGCAAATCCCGTTGTTCGATCGGACTGGTTGAATCCATGTCCTTGAGGGCTTGAAGAGGAGTCTAAAAATCCACCGATCCACTCTGTTCTCGAGAGGAAACTGCGATTTTGATCGGCCGGGACTGTTGGGGAACCATCAGGGAAGTCGGTGATGGGGCCTGCACCGATAATCTCACCATAGGGTGTCCGACCATCGATTGCTCCCATATAGAAGCCACGGCTCTTCAACTGGCGCGGGTCGGAGAAGATATTACCCAATTCGAGTACGGCGGTACCGGTCAAGGCACTGTTGACGTGATCATCCGGAGGGAAGAGACCCATCCAGAAGTGATCGTGATTGCCGAGAACCTGATACCATCTGATCGATTCATCAAGCCCTGCCGCTTTGTACTGGTCCTGGTAATCGTTGAGAGGGCCGGGGATTGGATCGTCCCTGTCACCCGAATCGGGGTTGACCATCCTGCCGTCAAGCACATCGATATACCATTGCAGTTCGTTGTACTGGCCGCTGTTGATTGCGTCGCCAAGGAATATGCCGAAGTCGAATGGATCCTCTTTGTGAAGGGCGTTCACCGTCTGGACCGCTGCGTCGAGGGTATGGGTGGTATACAGCATGGCCGGAGAGTATCCAGAAATTACACCCCATTTATAGCCATAATAGACCACTTGAGCAAGAGACTCTTTGTCGGTGATATGGATATCGCTCATGGCAAAGAAGGTCAAAAGTTTCTCTGCATTGGTATCAGATCCAGGGGTGTATCCATCCGGCATGAGGTCCAGTCTCTTCTCATAGGCCAGCCCCTCGCCGAACTCCCAGACCCCATATCCATACTCTGAAAAGTTCGCGACCTGATCCGGATCCAGGGCAGGCGACGTCGAAGGGACGGGGACAGGAAGAACGGTTCTGTCAACTGTTGTCAGGACCAGAGAATCTATTGGATAATCCGGTTCTCCTTCTTCAGGGGGCTGGGAGCCGGGAGCAGTACATCCTGCTGCAGTGATGAACACCACGAACAGAAGAGCCAGTATGGCGCCTGTTTTAGAATTGTACATATTTTTCTTTGAATCAAGATGAAGATAAGGCTGTTTATAGAAGAGCACCGGATCGTCAGATGTATATGCCGGCAATGACGGGATGCGACAGTACGGATAACAATACTCCTTTTCCTGCAGCTGCGCCCATTCATGACGAGGCTCACAAAAATTGACTGGATTTAGACTTAAATTTTGAACGGAGTAAATTTCATTGAGAAATGGATTTTACCCGTCATGTGTTGTACCTGACACATAACGAGATTCGGTATTTCAGAATACTAATTATTTCTCACCTAAATAGCGATCAAACGCAGATAATACGTTATTATTCTCCACATCGTTATGAGTTATCAGGAATTTGGGCTAAAGGCATGAGTCTTAGCAGTCAGCGTAAATGGAGCACATGCTGCACGCGTGTCTTCCTATGGCCCAAAGGGACCCCGATCTGCTTGTAATATCTTAAAGAAGAGATGTTGAGTCTGGGTAGCCGGCCTCACGCCCGCTCTTCCAGGTGAACCTTCAACCCCTCGTTATCGACCGTCGTAGCGATAGCGACCCGGAGACCTGCCTTCTCAAGGATCGCGCCCACCTCCTCCTCCGGGAGTTCCGTGATGACCGCGATCGACGGGCCGACCGAACTCATCCCGACGAACTCGAGGCCGGCGTCGCGGAGCGCCGCCATGTAGCGGTAGATCTCGAACCCGTGATGCTCCACCTCGGCGCGTTTCGAGCCGCGGAACTCGATCTCCCAGATGACGTCGCCGGCTTTCCGGAGATCGCCGCGCTCCAGCGCGGGGATGAGGTCCATCAGGACGAGGTAGGACTTCAGCTCGCGGTCGCGGTAGTCGAGCGTCCGGGCCTTGTTCATCAGGAGGTCGAACTCCTTCTCCCCCGCCGACGAGATGTCGGAGGACGGGATGGCGATATAGACGTTCTTGCCCATCCCGAAGGCGTGCCGGTAGATGAGCGCCAGTTCGTCGCCCATCACCACCATGCCGCCGTGGCTGCTCGCGGCAGGCCCGACACCGGTCTCGAACCCGAACGCGACGTTCCCGGCCTCCGTCTCCTCGACGAAGTTGCAGCCGAGGAGGAGGCGGAGCTCATCGGAGGTCAGCGGCGAGCCCACGGCGGTGTTCAGGGCGTTCGCGGCCGCGATCAGGATGGTGCTCGTCGACCCGAGCCCGACGTGCTCGTACTGGTGGTCGCGGGCACGGATCTTGAAACCGCCTTCGTACCCGACGACCTGCCGGAACGCCTCCGCGAAGTGCCGGAGGAGCGGTTCGCGGGTGTAGTCGATCTCGAGCCCTGAATCCGTGCACTCGACCTCGGCGGTGCAGTAGACCCCGATGGCGAACCCGATCCCGCCTCCCCCGGGGTGATCTGGGGAGAACCGGTTCATGTCGAGCACGGTGAGGTGGATCCTCGCCGGGGCGCGGGCGACGACCGTTCCGGATACGGGGGTGAGTCGGTAGTCCTTTTTGAGGCCGCACGGGCGGATATTCTCGCCGGGGGAGAAGGAGGTGAACTCGTACTCGACGAGGTCGAGGTCCCCGCCCCGGATCTTCATGACAGCCATTTCGTCACTTCGTTTCAGCGTGTACGGTCAAAGAAGATATCCTTTCCCGCTGCCCGGAGCGGGATGCCGTAGGCTACCCCGCAGCCTTCCAGCCATCCGAGCGAGAGCGCCCCGACGCCGGCGGAGTACATGACCCGGTTGTCGACGTTGTGGAGGCTCGCGGTCTTCGCCGCGGAACCGACGGCGATCCCGAGGTCCGCCATCCGGACGATGCAGTTCGGCCCCCGGAACGGGGTGGCCGGCGGGTTTAATTCGCGCTGGGCGTCGAGCATCTCCGCACAGGTGGCGTAGCCGCACCCGCCGCAGTCGAGCCCCACGGCATCGGCGAAGAGCGACCCGACGAGGAAGCAGGCGTCGCTCGCCGCGACGTTGCCCGCGTCCCTGATGAAGAACCCCACGTCGTGCTTCTCGCCGTACTCCCGCATCGCCCCGGCGAGCTGCTCCAACTCAGTGCCCGTGACGATCATCGTCTTGATGACGTCGCTGCCCTTCGCCTTCGGGGCGGTGCGGGCAGAGAGCGCCATCAGCCGGGCGACCATCTCTACGGCGTCTGATTCAAAGAACATGAGAGTACGTGGCCCCGACCCAAGATAAGGGTATGCCCGGGGGGGTCGATACCTTTTTCCACGAACCCGCAAAAGAGCCGGACCGTCATGGCACCGGAGAAGAGTCTCGAAACCGCCACCTTCGGCGCAGGGTGTTTCTGGGGCGTCGAGGAGGCGTTCCGGCGCGTGCCGGGCGTCGTGGATACCGCGGTGGGGTTCATGGGCGGCACCGCCGAGAACCCATCCTACCCCGAGGTCTGCACCGGCAGGACCGGGCACGCCGAGGTCGTGCAGGTGACCTACGACCCGGAGAAGGTTCCGTACAGCAAACTCCTCGAAACGTTCTGGGACGCCCACGACCCGACCACCCCGAACCGGCAGGGGCCCGATATCGGGACGCAGTACCGGTCGGTGATATTCTACCACACACCCGAGCAGGAGGCGGAGGCCCGGGCGTCGAAGGAGGAGATGGACCGATCGGGGAGGTTCCGCCGCCCCATCGTGACCGCGATCGAGCCCGCGGGGACGTTCTGGCGGGCGGAGGAGTACCACCAGCAGTACTTCGCGAAGCGCGGCGGCGGGCAGTGCCGGACGGTGTGGTAGGAGAAAAGAGCGGGGGGTACGTTAGGGCTGCGGTTGGCGATTTTGAACATCTCACTCTCCGTTCTTATGAGGCTTCGGGCCCTGCAACAATTGTCATTAGAAATCCGTCCGCTTAGATTCTTGCGACCCCGCACACGGCTTTCCAGTGGATATCGCCACGCACTGCCTCCGCCCCAGAGGGGCGGAGGAGGAGGCCGGAGGCCGGGTGAGGTGGGGGTTACGCCTCCTTAGGGAGAGAGACAGGGGAGGGGGCATGCCCCCTCCCCGTCAGCCCCTCCCCCAGACACGATATCCCCACGGTCCACTTTCTTGGGCTTGCTCTCGCTCATCCAGTTCCAATAATCGTGGATAACAACGGCAGAGGGACAAATGGTCAAGAACCCCTCAGATTTCAAACAACAGAATCGCGGAAAAAAGAGCCGCCGCCTCTCCGGGCGCAAAAACCCCCCTCACTCCCGCTTCGCCGTTCCCCCGATCTTGAACCCGACGCCCTCGAACGAGGCCACCAGCCGCTCGCCCGAGTAGACCTCGACGGCATAGACCGACGTCCTCTCCGTCTCCGAGATCATGTATGCGACCGCCTCGAGCGTCTCCCCCGCCGGGACAGTGAAGTAGCGGATGTTCGCGGAGATCGCGATCTCGTCGACCCCCTCCAGGTTCGCGGCGATGCCGAAGGCGTGGTCGGCGATGGCGAAGATCGCGCCCCCGTGGATCGTGCCGTGGGCGTTCTTCATCCTCTCCGTCGGCATCGCCACCTTAACAAGGCCGTCTTCGATCGCCGTGACCGTCATCCCGAGCAGGCGTGCGAACTCGCAGGTATCGGATCGCTGCACCGCCGCAGAATAGGCTTTCGGGACGGGTACGGTCTCCTTCATGGGACTACTTGTACTCCCGCTGCGTGTAGGTGGCGCCTTTCGCCTCGCCGCCGCGAAGAACGATATAGAACCACTCCCAGAGCGACTTGAGCGTCCCGAACTGCTGGTAGCGCCGCATCGAGAACCCGACTTTCAGGCGGGGGTCGAGACGGACCTTCCCGAGCTTGCGCATCCGCTGCGCGATCTCGAGATCGTCCCCGGCATCGATGCAGCGGTACATCCCCGCCCGGATGAACGCCTCCCGGTCGAAGGCCGTGTTGCACCCGAGCGTGAAGTAGATCGTCCGGGTGTAGTAGCCCAGGCGCGAGAAGATGTTTGCTCCGAGAAGAGAGAGCCGGTTCCGGAAACTGTCCTCGATCGGGTAGACCGTGCCGTAGAGCTGCACGATATCCTTCTCCGCGAAGTCCTTCCCGATCCGCTCCACCCAGTCGCGGGGGAGGATGCAGTCGGCATCCGTCGTGGCGATGATATCGCCCGAGGCAGCCATCGCCCCGTCGTTCCGGGCTCCGCCCACCCGCTTGCTCGTCTGGATGAAGACCCTGTCCGCAAGGGGCTCGGCCAGTTCCCGGGTCCTGTCCTTCGAGTCTCCGTCGACGACGATGATCTCGTAGGTATCCCGCGGCACCGTCTGGTCTGCGAGCGACGCAAGGCAGCGCTCGATGTTCTGCTCTTCGTTATAGGTCGGCACGACTACGGAGATCATCCCTCGATCAACTCCCGGTATAGTTGTTGATGCCGGTTTGCTATAAGCGTGATGCCGCAACCCCCGCCGGCGTCATAAGAGAAGAGAATCGGCCTCCCGGCAGCGCCGCGAGATCCGAGGGATGCAGACCGCCCGCCGGGGCGAACCCGCCGCTACCCGGCCAGCTTCTCGTACAGGTCGATGTGGCGGTTTGCAATCGTCCGGATATCATACTCCTCCGTGAGCAGCCGGGAGAGCGCCGCATGCCGCCCGAGCAGGCTCCGGTCCTCGAGCAGCATCCCGGCCTCCTCGGTGTCGTCGAAGTACAGGGCGGTATCCCTGAAATTCCCGGTGAACTCCGGGATCCTCCGGGCGACGACCGGCAGGCCGGTCGCGAACGCCTCCAGGACGACCATCGGGAGCCCCTCCGCGAAGGAGGGGATGAAGAAGGCGTCGGCGCTGCAGTAGGCGGCGGTGATATCGTCGACAAACCCGGTGAAGAGAACGTTCTTCCCGGAACGGCTCTTCTGCTCCTCGATCATGCTGTAGTCCTGGGAGAGCCGCCCGTAGGGGAACCCGCCGACCCAGACAAACCTGATATCCGGGTGTTCGTGCGCGAGAGCGAGGAAGTCGTAGATGCCCTTCCTCGGCGTCTGCTGGGCGACGGTGAGCACCACCCACTCGTCCTCCCCGATGCCGTACTTCTCCCTGAACGCCGCCCGTTTCTCCGGGTTCGGCTGGAACTTCTCCCTGTCCACGCCGTTCGGGATGAGGGTGGTCGAGACGTCCGGGGCGATCTCGTGAACCTCCTTATCGCAGAGGGGCGAGATGGTGATGATATGGTCGAAACTCCCGTAGATATTCGGGTAGAAATGGTTTACCGTCTCGGAGAAGGCAAGGTTGCCGGTGTTGAGGCGGGGGGTCGAGTGGGCCGTGAGCACCTTGACGCCGAGACTGTACTTCTTGTTCGTCAGGGCAAGGGGGCCGAAGGTGTGGTAGTGGACGAGATCGAAGTCCCGACCACGGGCGTTCCAGGCCAGTTTCGGGCAGGACTCTTCCCTGATGAGCGCACCATAAAGCATCTTTGCCAGGGTGGCGCACCCGATGTACTTGAAGAAGAGCATGTCTTCGACGAAGAAGTTGACTTTCATGGATATCCCCTCACGAAATCGATCGCGCTCCTGATGCAGCCGTCCATATTGAGGTACTCGAACTGTGAGAACCGGCCGACGAGGTCGATGCCGCGTTCCCGGCAGAACTCGCGGACGATCGCGATGTTCTTCTGGTATTCGGTGTCGTAGACGACATACGCGAACTTCTCCCGCGCAAGGCCGGTGTAGACGACGTCGTCCCGTGACGGGATGAACCCGGCGGCGGCGAGCGACGCGACGGTATGCTCGATCACCTCGGCGTCCGACATCCGGGAGACCGCGTCCCCGTCGTTGTAGGTTATCTCGGCGAGGATCGAGGAGTGATCGGAGGGGGCAACCTCGCTGCTGTAGTTCGAGGGGAACGATATCCGGTTGAAGAGGCCGGTCTTCTCGTCGGGGACGTAGAGCCAGGATATATCGGGAACCTCCCCGGCAAGGCCGATGAAGACCGAGCAGAGCGAGTTGTAGCGGAGGGCGTCGCAGGCCGCCTGCACCCCGGCAGGGACGTCGGAGAGGCAGGGGAGCAGGTTCTGGAGCGGGATCGTCGAGATCAGCCGGTCGGCATGGACGGCCTTTCGGCCGTCGCTGACGGCGAACCCGCCGTCCTCCTCGCGGATGGAAGTGACCGAGAACCCTGTCCGGACGGCAGGGATGACCGGTTCCGCGATCGCCTCGACAAGCGCCTCGATTCCGCCCGTCACCGGGTAGGAGAAGACCGCCTGGTGGACGTAGCCCTCGGTCTCGATCCCGATCGCCGACTTGATGATATCCTCGACCGGCGGGCGGGGGATGCGCCCCTCCACCCAGTGGTGCGACATCCGGTCGGCCGGGTAGTTCCAGATCTTCTCGTTGTAGGGGAGCATGTAGCACTCGGCGATGCCGCGGCCGAAGGTGTAGGTGATCCATTCGGCAAAGTTCGTCGGCGGTAAAACCTCGCCTTTCTCGACGGCGATGAGGTTCTTGACGAACTCGTTGATGCAGAAGAAGCGGTCTTCGTCGGGGAGTTGATACAGGCCGTTCTCGAAGGGATATTTGACGTAGCGGCCTTTATAGAGGATCTTCGTATTCCGCGTCCGCCGGTCGGCGTTCTCGCCGAGAACCGAGAGCATGAAGGAGAGGACTTCCGTATCGCGGGAGAAGATGATGTGCGAGCCCCCGGCATCGAACGTAAACCCCGCTTCCGTCCGCGAGCGGCAGAGCCCCCCGATCGTCTCGTTCCGTTCGAGAACGGTCACGTCGTCGTCCCGTTCGTGGAGCAGGCGCGCCAGCGTAATCCCGGTGAGACCGCCACCCAGTACCGCCGATTTCACGAGTGTACTGTTTATGCCAAAGCCATATATGGTTGACCATCCGTTTCCCCGCGGTTGCTGCACTCCGGGGTAAAAATCCCGGATTATCCGGCCGGGGCGGCACGGAGTGCGGGGTTCTCCCGCACCGCCCACGAGACCTATATGTCGCGCAACTCCCCGACGAACTCCCGCACGTCCGCTGCGTAGAGTTCGGGCTCCTCCCAGGCCGCGAAGTGCCCGCCGCCTTCGAGAGCGCCCGGGCGCGCTACCGCTGCGCCTTCCTCTCCGCGAGAACCCGGCTCGACGCGATCGCCTTTTCGAGCGGCTGGATCATGTAGGCGGGCATATTCTTCACCACGTCCCGCCGAACGGAGGGGATGGCCATTGCAAGAGAGGTCGCCCGGACGCCGATCCTTTTGGCGTAATCCCGGGTGGGGAAGTCGTAGAGCCCGTGCTGCCGGTAATACCGGTCGTCCGCCTTGAAGATCGCCCGCATTCCTCCCCAGATCTCGTCCCGGAAGACCTTGTGGCCGGCGACGGCGGGGAAGGTGACCGGTGCGACGTAGCCCCGCTCGGAGAGCCGCACAGAGCGCTCGGCGAGAGCGTGCAGGGCGGCGTCGATCCCGCCCCCCGGCTCGCCGGCAACGATCCCGGCAAGGTTGGCCCCTTCCATCACCGCGAGACCGGTGAGAACCTCCCGGAGAGTCGCGAGATGGCCGAGCGGCCCATCCACCAGGTACGCGACCTGCTTCCCCTTGAAGGCCGGCACATGCCCGTTCGAGAAACTCCGGTCGAAGAACTGCTTCCAGGCAGCCGAGAGGAAACGGTCGCGGACGGTTCCGGCCATGACCAGGATATCCGCCGGGACGATGTACTCCTCCCAGAACGCCCGGTAGCCGTCGTCGTAGACGCAGGTGTTCTCGAGGGCGCACCGGCAGCACCCCAGGCAACCGCCTTTCATCCCGGCGTCCCGGATATCGGCGACCCGGGCGGAGTTCCCATAGCACGCAGCAAGCCCGCCGACCATCGCCGCGAGGCCCGAACCGGGCTCTCCATCGTGGAGGATGACCACCCGCTTTCCACGGGTATCGACCGCGGCCGGCGGGGCCGCCGGGGAGCAGGGGGCCAAAGGAGCGGGGAGCGGTGGAAACACCCGTTGAACCGGGCGCTGTTCTGCAATCGCCTCCAGGAAGTCGGAGAAGAAGAGGACGAGCTGCTCCTGGAACGCCTCGCTCTTGAGGTCCTCCATGTGGGCCGAGCAGGAGCCGACGTAGCGCATGGTAAGGTCGTCGCAGATCCCGTGCAGGTAGGCGTGGGCGGTGTGGTCGAAGTAGTGGATGGAGGTGGTGAGGCAGGCGGCGTACTTCCCAAAAAACGCATCAGTCGCGTTCCGCTCGCCGATCAGTTCGATGAACCGCTTCAACTGGGCCGGAACCAGCATGACGTAGACCGGGGTCGCCCAGAGCACGCCGTCGGACTCCGCCACCGTGGCGAGCAGCCTCTCCCACGCCTCCTCCTGCCGCTCAATCGACCTGATATCCCGCCCTGCATGCACCACGGAGAAGGTATGCTCCAAAAATGCCTCCTCGAGGAACCGGAGATACTGCAGGGTGACGCTCATCTCGCCCTTGGGGCTCCCGGAAATGACAGCGATCTGCATGATCTTGCCTGCTCGCGTTTTATATACGGAACTGAAGCAAGCGGACGGGATATACCTTGCGAAAGATGGTTACGCGCCGGCCCGGTGCCGTAGGCCGCTCGCAGCCCATCCGGCGGCCGCAGCGAGGATGAGCAGCACGCTGACCGCGATGAACGTGTACTTGATCGGCGAGATTACGGCGGTGAACGCCGCAACCCCGTAGAGCTCCGCCGGGTAGGCGAGGAGCATCGCGATGATCCCGATGTTCTCGCAGTAGTCGGCGGCGCCGGCGACGAGCGGGACGAGGTTGAGGCGGATCCAGGGGCTGCCCGCCGGGAGCCACCGGGAGAGGAGCCAGGATATGGTAACGGCATAAAAGAGCGTATACGCCAGCGGGAAGACGAGGTCGAGCGGCACGATCCGCGTCAGGTAGAACGCCCGCCCGGCGTCCCCGAGCGCCGCAAGCATCGCGTATGCCTGCACCGGCGTGTAGGTGAACTCCATGTCGAGGATACCTGCGCCGCCCGTGAGCTCTGTGAGTGCGGAAAGGCCGAACGGCCGGCCGTTGATCAGGGCCGCCGAGACGGCGAAGAAGGCGAACGACGCGATGAGCGCTCTTCCCGACGAGACGTTCCGGATGGCGGAGGAGATTGTATCGACGATCATCGTCCCCTCCACGCGTATCTGACGGCGCCCTCCGGGCAGGTGTCGACGCATTCGCCGCAGAGGATGCACTCCGTATTCTCCATCCGCCCATCCCTGACCATGCCGTGGACGTCGAGGCTCATCGGGCAGGCCCGCGAGCACTTCCCGCAGTCCACACAGCGCTCCGGTGCGGCCGCGAGGCGGAGCGCCGGCCACCCGACGAGGTTCCGGACCTTCCGCCCGACGATCAGCATCACCGCGATCGGGCAGAAGGTGTGGCAGAACCCCCGTCTCCCGGCGAGGAGGGCGAAGACGGTGATGAAGACGATCTGGCCGTAGAGGAGGGCGTATCCGCCCGGCCGGTCGACCGAGATCCCGTTGCCGGTCTGGTAGAACGGGTCGAAGACCCAGAGGCCCCCGGCGGAGTAGACGGCGAGCGCGATGGAGCCGAAGATCCCGAGGAAGACGGGGTATTTGAGGTAGTTCAGCCACCCGGCCGTCACCGGTCTTCCGTTTATCCGGGTATAGATCTCCTGCAGGCCGCCCGCGGGGCAGAGGTAGCCGCACCAGAGCCTTCCGAAGAAGAGCGAGCCGACGAAGAGGAACGTGAACACGAAGAGGCCGCCGGTGGCGATCCCCTGCGACGCACCCTCGGTGATGAGCGGGCAGGAGACGTAGGCGAAGGTCACCGGCATCAGCACGAACGAGAAGATGAGGAGTGCTATCCGTATCCTCTGGCGCAGCGCCGATCGGATCTTCGGTTCGTATGCCATGGCTCAAACCTCATTTGCGGGGCTCACTCCCCCCGCTGTGCCTCCATATCCGCAACCGTGAGGTCCGGGTGCCGGTACCGCCCCCGCCCCTCCGTCCCGAGCATCACGTGGAGCTGGATCGCCTCCGTCGGGCAGAAGTGGAGGCAGGCACAGCAGATCTCGCACTTCCGGCCCCAGACCGGTCGGCCGTCGACGAGGGTGAGGTTGCCCGCCGGGCAGACCCTCACGCAGGTGCCGCAGCCGGTGCAGGCGTCCGAGACGGAGAAGCGTTCGCCCGCATTATGGGCGCTCTTTGCAAGCGATCCGTAACTCAGGGTGTTCATGAGCCAGGAGACGGGCTCGAACCCCGGGGAGACCGAACGGCCGCTCCCGATCGCCTCCGCGATCTCGGTAAGCCGTCTGTCTGCCCTGCCGAGGGTCTTACCACACTTCTCGCCCGGCACCGACCGCATGAGCGGCGGGAAGTTGCCGGGCATTTTGACGGCAAACGCGGCGTCGAGTTTTCGGCCCTGCCGCTCACGGAGGATCCTATCGAGCTGGTGGAGCGCCGAGACCCCTATCCCGCCCATCGTGACGACCGCGAAGGTATACTCCGCTCGCGAAAGGTCGAGCCGTTCCGCGAACCTGGCGACCATCACCGGCACCCCGCAGTCGTAGACCGGACAGACGAGCCCGACCCGGTCGGCCGCCGGGGTGACGGCACCCGGGGTATCCGCGAGCGATGCGATCGGGACGAGTTCGGTCTCCCCGAGAGCTCCGGCAATCTTCCTCGCCGCGGCAAGGGAGTTTCCCGTGCCGGTGAAGTAGTAGATGACGGTCTTCATGGCCGGCGCTCCAGTTCGGCGACGCCGACCGATGGGTTCCGGTAGCGCTGCCTTCCTTCGGTAGCCTTGCCGGCCTGGATCGCCCCGGCCGGGCAGAGGTGGATGCACCCGCAGCAGAGTTCGCACCGGTGGTTCCAGACCGGCCGGCCGTCGACCATCTCGATGTTCTCCGCCGGGCAGACCCTCGCGCAGATACCGCAGGACGTGCATGCTTCGGTCACCGTGAACCTGCGGTCTTCCCCGTGAACCCGGGAGCGGAACCGGGGGTACATGACGGCCTTGATGAGGCGTGTCAGAGGCGCGTGCGGGAGGTTCAGCCTCTCCCCCTGCCGGATTCGGCCCGCGATCGCCTCGAGTTCCGCGTCCGCCGCGGCAAGGATGCGATCCCGCTTCTCTCCCGCGGGTGACGCGTACATCAGGATGTAGTTTCCCGGCATGCTGACCGCGAACCCCGCATCGAGCCCCCTTCCGGCCTTATCGATCAGGATCCCGTCGAGCTGCCGGAGAGCCGCAGAGCCTCCGCCTCCTCCGTGCGTGACGACCGAGAAGACGTAGTCTGCCGCAGCAAGGTCGAGACGCTCAGAAAACGCCGCCACCATCGCCGGGAGCCCGGAGAAGTAGACCGGGCAGACGATCCCGACCCGACCGGCCGCCGGGGTGATCGTATCCGCGGTCTTCGCAAGCGATGCAATCGGGACGAGCCCGCTATCCCCGAGGGATTCGGCGACCTTCTTTGCAGCGGCAAGGGAGTTGCCCGTGCCGGTAAAATAGTAGATGATGGTCTTCATGGCAACCTCAAGCGATCCGGTTCGGTTCCGCTCTCCACCGGTCGAGTCAACAGTTTAGATGTTCGCTCATGGGGATATGGACTTTGCGAAGGCGATCGGGCGGGAGACCGGGGTCGCTGGGTGGTACTCCGTCACGGCGACCCGGTCTTGTGCAGATGCGCGAAAAACAGTAGGGTTCCGCCGTCACTGCCGGCGGGGCGAGTCCTTATCAGCGAGCCGGGTCGCCCCCGGTGCGCCCGGCCGCGGGGCGCTCCCGGGAGACTGAATGAACCAGCCGGTCCGGGTGCCGTCGAGCACATCGGCCGAACTCCGGGCGGTGAGGAGGCTGACGACAACCATCGCGACGAGCGAGAGCACGAGTGCATAGAGGCTGAAGTGCACGGGAAGCGATCCGACGAACTTGGAGTAGTATCCGAAGATGCCGGCCGCGACGAGCCCCGTCGCCATGCTCGCGATCGCTCCCTCGCCGGTCGCACCGCGCCAGTAGAGCCCGGCAAGCAGCGGAACCGCGAACGTCGCGAGCATCACCCCGATCCCCATCCAGATCAGCCACGCGAGCATCTCCGGCGGGTTGATGGCAAGGAGGAGCGTGCCACCGGCCCCGAGGACGATCGCGACCTTCGAGACGAGGAGCACTTCCTTATCGGTCGCCGAGGGGCGGAAGATGTTCTTGTAGATGTCCCACGCGAACGACGTGCCGACGGTGAGCATCAGCCGATCGGTCGTCGACATCACCGCCGCAAGGACGATCACCGCGAAGAGCGCCCAGAACGCCACGTTCGGCATCGCGTGTTCGACCCCCAGGATGAAGGAGTAATCCTGGGCGTTCACGGCGTTCGGGAGCACCAGTTTTCCCTCCTCGACGAGCGAGCGGACGGCAAACCCGGTGAACTTGACGAGGAACATCACGACCGCGTAGATGGCGAACGCGACGAGCGGCGCCCACTTGAAGTAGCGCGCCTCTTTTGCGGCCAGGACGTTGTTGACGACGTGCGGCGCGCAGGCGAGGCCGACCATCAGGAGGATGCCGAACGAGACCAGGAACTCGGGCGTCGCGTACGCGTATGCGGCATACGCCGGGCTCGGGAACCACGGCTCGACGAAGTTCGGGTCGATCCCGGCAATGACCGTGTTGATGTGAGTGAGCCCGCCGGCACTCATGACGACGAACGGCGCCATCAGGAGGACGCCGAAGATCAGGATCCCGCCCTGGAAGAGGGTCGTCCAGGAGACGGCGTAGAGCCCGCCGACGACCGTATAGGCGGTGATGATGACCCCGGCGATGAGCAGCGCCTGCCAGTGCGGGATCCCGAAGAGCCAGACGATGACGATGCTGATCGCGGCGTACTGCCCGACAAGGTAGATCAGCGAGACGATGATCCCGGAGACCGCCGAGAGCGCCCTGAGCGCCCGCGGGCTCTCGAACCGGTCGGCGAGGTAGTCCTGGACGGTCAGGTAACCCCGCTCCTTCCCGATGGCCTGGAGTTTCACCCCGAAGAAGATGATACAGAACGCGGCCGCGAGCGGGACGAAGATCTGCTCCCAGATCCCCGGCCAGCCCGAGTTGTAGCCGAATCCGCTCACGCCGAGCAGGGTCATCCCGCTACAGATCGAGCAGACGATCAGGATCGTGAAGACCCAGAACCCGAGCGATCTCCCGGCGAGGATGTAGTCCTCGGTGTTATGGATCTTCTTCGAGGCCCAGTTCCCGATGCCGATGAGTACGGCGAAGTAGACCCCGATCAGGGCGAAGGTTATCAGATCCGCCATTCAAGCGGCCTCCCTGAACAGGAGCCCCCAGATGGCGAGCAACACGACGACCAGGGCGACAGCGCCGCCCACGATGAGTTCCGTATGGAGAGGTAACCCGAAGAACATGCTGTGTTAGTATGTGGCATGCTAACATATAACACAATCGCAGGGGGACGGGGAGATCACCCCGATGGAACGACGAAGGGATCACACCCCAAAAAATGTTATTTGGAACTCTTTACGGTCTTTGCGCCCCGAAGGAGCGCAATCTTCCCCGTGCGGACGAGTTCCTTGATGCCGTACTGGCGCAGGAGTTTCTCCAGCGCATCGATCTTCTCCGTATCCCCGGTCACCTGGAGAACCAGCGTCTTCGACCCGACGTCCACGACCTGGGCGCGGAAGATATCCGCTATCTGGAGGATCTCGGCGCGGGACGGCCCGGTCTCGGCGGCAACCTTGATGAGGGCGAGTTCCCGCTCCACGCTCTCCCGTTTCGTCAGGTCCGAGACCTTGATGACGTCGATGAGCTTGTTGGTCTGCTTCATCATCTGCTCGACGACGGAGTCGTCGCCGTTCACCACGATCGTGATCCGGCTCATATCCGGCTCCTCGCAGGTCCCGACGGCCAGGCTCTCGATGTTGAACCCCCGGCGCGAGAACATCGCGGCGACCCGGCTCAGGACACCTGCCCGGTTCTCCACGAGGACGCTCAGGGTATGCGGTTTCATTGCTGACGCACCCCGATCATCTCGTTGATCGCAGCACCCGCGGGAACCATGGGAAAGACGTTCTCCTCCCGCTCGACCCGGAAGTCCAGGACGAACGGCCCATCGGTGGCGAGAGCGGTCTCGAGCGCCTCACGCACTCCGGCCTTCTCGTCGACCTGGAGCCCCTCGACCCCGTAGGCGTTCGCGATCTTGACGAAGTCCACCGGCGGGAGTTCTGTGTAGGAGTAGCGGCGGTCGTAGAAGAGTTCCTGCCACTGCCGCACCATCCCGAGGTACATGTTGTTCAAGATCACGACCTTGACGGGGATCTTGTACTGCGCCACCGTCCCGAGTTCCTGGATGTTCATCTGGAAACTCCCGTCGCCGGCGATGTCGACGACCGGCATATCCGGCCGGGCGTAGTGTGCGCCGATGGCCGCCGGGAACCCGTAGCCCATCGTCCCGAGACCGCCCGAGGTGATCCAGGTCCGCGGCTTCTTGAAGCAGTAGTAGAGCGCGGTCCACATCTGGTTCTGCCCGACCTCGCTCACGACGATCCCCTCGCCTTTCAGGAGATCGGAGAGCTGCTCCACGACGTACTGCGGGCGGAGATGGTCGTCGTCGCGGTAACCGAGCGGATACTGCGCCTTCCAGGCGCCGATCCGGGCAACCCAGTTCGCCGTATCGCCGCGCTTCTGCATCCGGGATAAAAACGCCTGGAGAACGGCCTTCACGTCGCCCACGATCGGGACGTCGACTTTCTTGTTCTTCCCGATCTCCGCCGGGTCGATATCGATGTGGATGACTGTGGCGTTCGGCGCGAACGTCTCGATCTTACCGGTGACGCGGTCGTCGAACCGGACGCCGACGGCTACCAGGAGATCGCACTCCGTCACCGCGTAGTTCGCGGACTGGGTGCCGTGCATCCCGAGCATCCCGAGACAGAGCGGGTGGTCGCCGGGGACGGCGCCGAGCCCCATCAGGGTCGTCGTCACCGGGATGGCGGCCGCCTCCACGAACTCCAGGAGTTCGGCCGACGCTCCGGAGAGAACCACCCCGCCGCCGGCGTAGACGAGCGGCCGCTCAGCTGTCGCTATCAGGTCGAGCGCCTTCTCGATCTGGCGGACGTGCCCCTGGTAGGTGGGCTGGTAGCCCCGGAGGGAGACTGTTTCGGGGACGGGCTTTCCCTCCAACACCTGGCCTGTGCTGACGTCTTTGGGGATATCGACCAGCACCGGACCGGGCCGGCCGGTCCTGGCGACGTAGAACGCCTCCTGCACCACGCGGTCGAGGTCGCCGGCATCCTTCACCAGGTAGTTGTGCTTCGTGACCGGCATCGTGATCCCGGTGATGTCCGACTCCTGGAAGGCGTCGTTCCCTAAGAGGGCGGTCGGCACCTGGCCGGTGAGCGCCACGATCGGAATGGAATCCATATATGCCGTCGCGATCCCGGTGACCAGGTTGCATGCACCGGGGCCGGAGGTGGCAAGGCATACGCCTACGCGGCCGCTCGCACGCGCGTAGCCGTCGGCTGCGTGCGCCGCTGCCTGCTCATGCCTTACCAGTATGTGCCGGATCGACGAATCGTAGAGTTCATCGTAGATCGGCAACACCACGCCGCCGGGGTAGCCAAATATGGTATCCACCCCTTCACGCTGCAGCGCTTCAATCAGAGTCCTGGCTCCGGTCTTCATGCTCTTCCCTGAGTAATCTGTTCATCCCGGCGATAACTGCTTCGACGCTTGCCATGATGATGTCGGTCCTGGCACCCCGCGAGGTCACGGTCTTTCCGTCCTTGCTGAGTTTTACCGAGACGTCGACGAGGGCGTCCGTGCCGCCGGTTATGGCATCGACGCTGTATTCGTCGAGCCTTACGCTCCCGACGTCGGCGACCGACCGCTGGAGCGCGCGGATCGCCGCGTCTACGGGGCCGGTCCCGACTGCGGCGCCGGTGATCTCCTCGCCGTGAACGAGCATCGTCACCGAGGCGGTCGGCATCGCGTTGCTCCCCGAGACGATGGTGAACTGGCAAAGTTCGATGCAGGGAGTAAACTCGATCTCCATGACGGTATCGGTGATCGCCATGATATCGGCATCGGTTATCCGCATCCCGGCGTCCCCGAGGCGTTTGATCCGGTCGACGATCTCCTTGAGCTGTGCAGCGCTCGGGGCGTAGCCCATATCGTGGAGCGCGGCCTCGACCGCCGCCGACCCGGAGTGCTTCCCGAGGACGATGCGGCGCTTGCGGCCCACCCGCTCCGGCCGGAGCGGCTCGTAGGTGCTCGCGTCCCGCATCACCCCGTGGGCGTGGATCCCGCTCTCGTGGGTGAAAGCCATCTCGCCGACGATCGGCTTGTTGGTCGCGAGCGGAACCCCGGTCAGCCGGGCGACATGGGTCGAGAGCGGGTAGAGTTCCTCGGTCTTGATCCCGGTCTTCGCCCCGTAGAGCACCTCGAGCGCCATCACCAGTTCTTCGAGGGAGGTGTTTCCCGCCCGCTCCCCGAGGCCGTTGACGGTGACGTGGGCGCAGGTTGCCCCCGCCCGGAGGGCGGCGACGGTGGTCGCGAGCCCGAACCCGAGGTCGTCGTGGCAGTGGATGGAGAGCGGGGCGAAGAGGAGCGGCGGTATGATCGCAGCCGCCCGCTCGGGCGTGAGGAGCCCAACGGTGTCGCAGAAGCAGAGCCGGTCGGCTCCCCGCTCGACCCCTTCCCGGAAGACCTCCGCGAGGAACTCCTGGTCGGCGCGGGAGGCGTCTTCTCCCGATAACTCCACAATCAGGCCGCGCTCTTTCGCGTACTCGACGGCGCTCCAGGCCATTTGAGAGACCTGCTCGCGTGTCTTACGGAGTTTCTTCGCGATATGGAGATCGCTCACCGGGACGACGAGGTGGACGGAGTCGGCACCGGCGTCGGCGGCGAGGTCGATATCCCCGGGGAGTGCCCGGACGTAGGTACAGCACTCGGCGGCAAGCCCGGCGGCGGCGATGACGCGGATCGACTCGCGCTCTCCGGCAGATGCGGCGGCTGAGCCTGCTTCTATCACGTGGACGCCGACGTCGGCGAGGTGCGTTGCAATCTCAAGTTTCTCGGCCGGCGTGAGCGAGACACCCGGTGTCTGTTCCCCGTCCCGTAGAGTTGTATCAAAAAAGCGAATCGGTTCAACAAATAAAACAATCACACATAGTGCAATTCACCGTCAGAGAATTGGCGGCAGCGCTACTTAAATGTTGGGCATTCGGGAATTCTGGTGCGGGATAAAAAAGAAGGGGGATTTTACGCCGACGCCGGGGCGCTCTCGTAGAGGAGGGCGACGTAGCGGGCGGAGAAGATGATGAACCCCGGCGTGAGCAGGAGCAGGAGGATAAGACCGAGGACCGGGATGAGCATGAGAACGAACTGTGCGATCGCGACCACGATGCCCATGACGAGGAGGGCGACGAAGCAGCGGATCCACCCGATCTTCCCAACGTGGCGGACGAGGGTGCCGACCCTGAAGGCCTCGCGCATCTTCCCCGTCCGGGCGAACCTGACCGCTGCAAACGTCGAGAGGATCCCGATGATGATGGCAGCAAGGATGAAGATGACGAAGATGGCGAGGGCTACGAAGATGGCCAGGTCCGGACTGATGAGCGGTTCGGTGCCTGATCCTGCCGGGGTTACCGTTGCCGAGACCGGGATGAAGTACATCAGGAAGGGAAGGACCGTGAGAACCATGAGCGGGATCGAGTAGACGATCGTGATGACGATCAGTTTGATACCGTCAATGAAAAGCCCAATCCAGCCTTCGAGTTCCGGGGCGGGCTTCGTGCCGCTCATCACCCGCACCGTGTAGCCGTACATGAACGGGAATATGATCGTGCTGACGAGCAGGAGGAGCCAGCGGATCCACCTGCCCCAGATGGCGTCCTTCGCGTAACCGAAGGACTCGCTGAGTAATTGAACGAGACCCATGTGTATCACCGGATATTCAGATAGGGATTGCCCGGGATAGGGATAAACACGCTGTTTTTGTTCGGGGAGCAGACGGTCTCCTCCGGAGATTCTACCGGTGGGGGAAAGGCGATACCGTGAAGGAGGCCAAAGGTTGCGGAACTGGAGAAAAAGGAGAGGTTGTTTCTGTGATTACGCGGAGGCCGGGGCTTCCTCGTAGACCTGCGCGAGGTAACGGGCGTAGAAGATGGCGAACGCCGCGTTGAGGAAGAGTGCAATGAGCCATCCGAGGAAGGGTATCGCACCGAGAATGCCGACCACGAAACCGTAGACCACCGCGACGATGAGCAGGACGATGACCGCAATGATCCAGGTTCCCCACCCGAGCGCACCGATCTGCGCAAAGATTGCCTTGAAGTTGAACGCCTCACCGACGCTGTCGGTGTGAGCGAACCGCAGAACGGCGAACAGGGCGATGAACGCCATGACGATCGCGACGAGGAAGGCGAGGAACGCTCCTGCCATTGCACCGAGGATCGCAGCGCCGGCCGCAGTCGGGTCGGTCGTTGCCATGCCTGCAATGACGCTGAGGCCGCCGAGAACGAGGAAGACCAGGATTGCCGGGATCATGTAGACCAGCGCGATGATGTTCATCTTCCATCCGTCAACAAAGAGCTTGCCCCACCCATCGATCTCGGGGGCCGGCGTGTTGCCGGCGAGCACCCGCACGACGTAGCCGGAGAGCAGCGGGATCAGGGAGACCGTGAATGTCTGCACGAGCGCCATGACGGCCAGGATGACCCATTGCATCCACTTGCCGACCAGGGCCTCTTTGGTATACTCAAACGAGTTGGAGATCACACTACCGTAGTCCATAGATGTACCACCTTTGTTAAATTTGAGAATTTCTTATATAAAAGTATTGGTCTAAATGCAAACTTTACTATACCCCATTCCCGAAAAGGGATAATTTGACCAGGAAAAATCGTCTAAACCCGGCACAGATCGGTTCGACCGGGACCGGAGCGGCACAGTGTATATAAAGCAGGATCTCAAAAACAGCCACGCCGTATGCCGCGCCCGGGAAGGTCGGAGTCTCTCCGGCGGCATTTTTACGAAAAGAAAGTAGGGGTTAGGCCGGTGCCTGAGCGCTCTCGTAGATCAGCGTCATGTACCGTGCCGCAAAGATGTACCAGACGGGGTACAGGAAGAGCATGATCAGCCAGCCGAGAACCGGGATCATGCCCAGGATGCCGGCGATGAAGCCGAAGACAACCCCGGCAACCATGAGGACGATGATGGCGATGATGTAGCTGCCCCAGCCGATCTTGCCGATGTGCTCAAGGATGGCGCCGAAGGCAAACGCCTGGCCCATGCTGCCCGTCTTGGCGAACCTGATGATACCGATCGCCGAGATCAGCGAGATGATGATGCCGACGATGATCACGAGCAGGAGGCCGATACCCATCGACCCAAGGGCGAGCATGGGGTCTCCGCCGTTGGCTGCCATGAGCGCCGGTATCATGAAGATAGCCATGATGATGAAGAGCGGAATGGAGTAGATGATGCCGACGATGAGAAGCTTCAGGCCGTCGATGAACATTCCTACCCAGTTCCCTGCTTCGGGAGCCGGCTTCACACCGCTGTAAATGCGGACCATATACCCCATAATGAGCGGGAATATGATCGTGCTGATGGCGAGCAGGATCCACTGGACCCACTTGCCCCATACAGCGTCTTTTGCGTAGCTGAACGAATCGCTCAGCATGTTTCCGTAATCCATAGGTGTATCACCCACGATTTACTGTGAGATAAAATGGTATAAAAGCGTTGCTATAATCGCTCAATTTACAGCCTTTTTTTGCTGAAATTGAGCGATCATTTCGATACGAATCAGGCAATTCAGACTTAGAACGTTTTCCAGATCCGGGGCAGCGCGGTACCGGCAGGCACCGGGCAGTTTCCTCACGCCGGCGCCGGGGCGGTCTCGTAGGCCGCGGCAAGGTAGCGGGCGCGGAAGATGCTGTAGACGACCCCTAAAAAGAGGTTGACGATCCACCCGAGGACGGGCAGCGAGGCGATGAGGGCGGTCGCAGCCGTATACGCGAGACCGATGAGGAGGATGACGACGACCGCGGCGATCCAGGCGCCCCACCCGATCCGCC
>JABNAD010000217.1_pt1 | contig 45789 bp, 41 predicted proteins | sample 7240381 | NCBI WGS metagenome assembly JABNAD01 (sample SAMN11332834, study PRJNA596920) | anaerobic digester metagenome | biome: digested sludge; isolation source: digested sewage sludge-derived enrichment culture grown on H2/CO2 | place: Germany: Goettingen
ATCAACCCTGCATGATACTTCACTAAAAACAGGAAATACTTCCATTGCCTCATAAATCGTCCTCCTCCAGCAAGCAAGGGGGAATCAAACCTTCATACCCCCCTTTAAAAAAATCAAAGGAAATGCCTATATACAGCCCGTGATAACTTATTGTCTTTTCGCCAAAACAAATTTTGCATTCTTCTGCAAGTAAGCCCCACAATGCTCCCTCAGGATTTCCTAAACTGGTGTAATGCATTGGTTCAAGATTCTCTCGCTCACCGCAAATTAGCTTTTCACCTTCTTCTGCAGAAAATAATGGAAGTAAGGTTCCCAATTCCATTACAATGACCCCTTTGCCATCTTTTTTCAACCCGTTTCCCGTATCAATAAGTACACGACCTTCTACCCATTTGCTATTTTTACGAATATACACTGTGCAAAAATCTCTACGCCTTCGTATATGGGTCTCGATCCAATTGCTGCCTATTTTTATTAATATGTAACTTACAGCAATCCCCCAAATTAAATATTGCCAGGGAAAAAACCTCTGCCGTAGAATCAAACCAGTTCCCAGTACTTTTTGAGCTTGGGTAACTGTAAACAGTACATTCAAACCGCCTCCCATTAAAAAGGATGCAAATAGAGCTGTTAAAAAAAGCCTGATAAAATTTTTAGGGCTTTTGGGAAAGTACGCCACCCCAAGTCCAAGGATTAGTAATGCAAAAGATAAAAAAATGCCTCCATTATTTGGAAACAAGAATACTAGCAGCAAACAATGACACAAAGCAGATAACAATGCACCTACAAAAAGCCGCCATTTCTTGGCGTGAAACCCGCTAATCCGCCCTGCCGCATAAAGCAAAAATAAGTCCATAATCCATTCCCAGAAAAACACCACATCAATATAAACTGAAGCCTCCATTCCTTCCCTCCTGAAACAAATTATAGGCATGTTTAGATGCGAAGTTTGTCAAATTTACTGAAAATACCAAAAAAAAGAATGGCAGAGTTCGACCGGCTTCGACTCTCCATTCTTTCTATAATTAGCATTTTATAAATTGCCATACTCACCCTGAACTAACATTTCAATGCTAAAATCTCAGGGAAATATCAGTTCCAATTGGGATCTATTCTTATTGGAATTTCCGTTTTAAATATGATTTCATTATAAAATGCTTGTTCTAATTCTGCAACTTCTCATTAAATGAGTTTTCCCAGTAGATTCTTTACTTCATTTTTCTTTCTCATGCCCTCAACGCTTAATGATAGACACGAATAATAGAGGCAATTTCTTTTACCATTGACATATTAGAAATCACAATGATGGAGTCCATGAATTGTTTTTCTAAAACATCATAAGTAACAATGACAACATCCGCCGTTTTTTCATCCTTTGTTTTTTGCAATAACATGGATATACTGACATTATTACTTCCAAATACCCCAGCCAAGGCAGCTAAAGTGCCCGCTCTGTCCTCAAGTTTCATCCGAACATAGTAACTGCTTTTTGTTTCTTTAATATCTTTAATGGGAATATTTTTATAACAGCTACTACCGATTCGGCCAGTGCAATGAAACTGAATGTTTCTTGCAACATCCAAAATGTCCCCTACAACGGCACTTCCTGTAGGCAGCTCACCCGCTCCTCTACCATAAAACATAGCATCTCCTACAGCATCCCCATGAATAAATACCGCATTATAAGAATCATTTACCGCCGCCAAGGGATGACTCTGAGGAATCATGGTTGGATGAACCTTTACCTCAATACCATCCTCCGTATTTTTGGCAATTCCTAGCAGCTTAATTTCGCAACCAAGCTCATGGGCATAGCGGATGTCCTTGGCAGAAATTTTCGAAATACCTTCTGTGTATACATTTTGAAATGTTACAGGGGAATTAAAGGCTAAGGATGCCAAAATGGCAAGCTTTCTGCCTGCATCGTGTCCCTCAATATCCGCTGTTGGATCTGCCTCAGCGTAACCTAAATCTGTTGCCAATTTGAGGGCTTCTGCAAAGTCCATTCCTTCTTCACTCATTTTGGTTAGAATAAAATTGGTAGTCCCATTGATGATCCCCATTACCTCTGTTATTTCATTCCCTGCTAAACACTGATTCAGTGGTCTTATAATTGGAATTCCTCCAGCAACAGCCGCCTCAAACAATAGGTCACAATGATTTGTTTTGGCAAGCTTCATAATCTCATGCCCCTGCACTGCAATCAGATCCTTATTGGCAGTTACTACATGCTTACCTTTTTGCAAAGCTTCCTTAATATATGTTGATGCCGGTTCTATTCCGCCCATTACCTCAACAATAATTTCAATACTATCATCTTCAATGATATCACTCCACTGGTCTGTCAATTTTTCCGGAGCAACCAAGTTTGCATACTTCTCCTTGTTGCGAACCAATACTTTCGAGATTTCTAACTCCGCACCAATTTTATAAACCAGTTCATTCTTCTGTTTTTCAATAATCTTATATACACCGCCGCCAACGGTCCCCATTCCCAGAAGGGCAACCTTACGAATATTTTGTATCATGCTATTCTTCCTCCAGATTAAGTAATTTTGCTGTAATGCGCATTGTCAAATTATGACTGATATTAAGATTGTACGCACCAAGAGAGCATATGTCAATAAAAATCTGTCTTTTTTTCGAAAACATTTTTCCTTGTCAGAAAAACAAATTTGTGTATTATGTCTTTTTTTTATTGATATTTTAGAAGAAATAAATACGCCCTGTGTTTATTTCTTCTAAAATATATAAAATGTCTGGCTTCCTTCTGTCTAACCCGCACTCCTCGTGCCAAATCTGGCAAGATACTATTCTAAAATGGGCACTCTATCAGGAAAATAGAAATCAAAATTTGAATCTTTTCTCAGAAAAATAGCTTTTATTTCTATAGAAATATACTTTCTTTCGTTCAATGAAAAACGAAGTCCTCATATTTACTGAGCACCTCGTTCTAATTCAAGAATTCTATGTTGTTGCTTGTCTAACATTACTTCTACTGACACATAGCAGCAGGCTTTTCATGTTACATTTCCTTTGGATCATAGTTATCCAAAAATGAATGATAAACTCCTTTAGCCTTATACCCTACCATCGTGTCAAGGGAAACGGAATGAATGCTATTGAAGATACTTTTTTCAATATTGGGATTGTCCCGCTTTAGTCTGCGAAGGAGAATTTTCACTTCCTCTCGCTTAGATCCGCCACCACCATTATCGCACATGGTACAGTTCTCGGTAAATCTGCAGGCACATTGAATAAATTCCAAATCGTTATAGCGCTTCCAGCTCAAAATACTCTCCTCACCAATGCAGTACATGGGGCGAATCAACTCCATGCCCTCAAAATTTTTACTATGAAGTTTAGGAAGCATTGCTTGTAGCTGAGACCCATAAAACATCCCCATTACCGTAGTCTCTATCACATCATTAAAATGATGCCCTAAAGCAATTTTGTTACAACCCAGTAATTTTGCTTTATTGTAAAGATGCCCTCTGCGCATACGTGCACATAAATAGCAAGGAGATTCTTCGGAATTATTGGCAATATCGAAAATATTTGTTTCAAAAACTGTGATGGGGATATGGAGGAGAGCAGCATTGCTTTCTATTTTTTGTCTGTTTATTTCATTATATCCTGGATCCATCACCAAAAAAATCAATTCAAAAGGTACCTCACTATGGCGCTGAAGTTCTTGCAATAGCTTTGCCATGAGCATGGAATCCTTTCCACCAGAAATGCACACAGCAATTTTGTCTCCCCCTTGAATTAATTCGTACTGCTTTACTGCCTTAATAAAAGGATTCCATATTTCCTTACGATATTTTTTTACAATACTACGTTCTATTATCTGATGCGGTGTTAATTCCCTCGCCATTCTAATTCCCCTATTCCAATTATTAAATCTAATATTCTTTATAGAAAACAAAACAAATCTGTATCCCTTATTTTACAAGCTCATTGTAACATTCATCAAATACCCTTAAAAATTCCTGAATTTCCTCTTCGGTAGTTAAATGACTCAAGCTAATCCTCCAAGAAGACAATGCGTTTTTTCGATCTTGACTCACTGCAAATACTGGGCGTGAAGGTTGTCCATCGGCAGAACAAGCGGATTTCACTGATACACAAATACCCCTTTCATCCAATGCTCTCTGAAAAACAGTTCCCTTAACACCGAACACACTCAAATTTAAAATATGAGGAACAGCAGTTTCAGGGCTGTTTATCCGTACAACAGGATAGGCTGCTAAAGCCTTGCGTAGCTTCTCATTCAGACCTTGCACCACTTTATAGCGGCTATTTTGTTCTTCTAATGATATTTTTAGAGCTGTCTCCGTTGCGGCGGCAAGGCCCAACGTAGGGGTACCACTACGATAAATCGTGGTGCTTGCTCCCCCATGAATCAGAGGCTCAATCACAAGATTTTTTCTTTTTAGCAATACTCCACAGCCATTTAGACCATAAAACTTATGCCCTGTGAAGCTCATGGTATCTATCCCTTGAAAGGAAACTTCTGTCTTTCCTATGGATTGGGTGGCATCCACATGTAGGCGGCAATTGGGATAATCCTTCAAGATTTCAATAATTTGGGGAATGGGCTGAATACACCCCAATTCACTGTCTACACCACAAATTGCTACCAAAATCGTGTCTTTTCTTAATAACTCTTCCAATTCCTTTAAATTAACAGTACCATCCTTTTCCAGACCCAGCAAATCTATTTCATAACCTTGTTCCTGTAAGGCAGTTAGACAACCACTTACTGAGGAATGTTCTAGCGGTGTGGAAATAATATGCTTCCCAATATGCCTGGAAGAACGGGCTATGCCTTTGATTGCCAAATTATTTGCTTCACTGGCACCAGAGGTATAAATGATTTCCGCCGGATTCACCTTTAATAACATGGCTATACTTTCCGTAACCTTTGCCATTTCCTCTTGGGCGGATTTTCCTACTTGATGGGTGGAATTTGGGTTTCCCATAAACTCTTGTTCGATTTGTACAAAACGTTCCAATACCTTAGGTGCAACAGGGGTATTGGCTGAATAATCTAAATATATCATAAGCTTCCTCCAAAATTTGATAGATCCTTCACCACTTCGCCGGCAAGGATTAGCCCTGCTGTTGCAGGAACAAAGGCGTTGCTGCCCGGTACTTGCCTGCGTTGGGTACACTTTCTTGCGGTACCCGCAGGACAAATGCAATGGGTGCGACAGCTAATTGCCATATCTTCTATTGGGGCAATAGGCAATTCCTTGGAATATACTACTTTCAGCTTTTTAATCCTGCGCTTCTTCAGCTCATGGCGCATCACCCGAGCCAAGGGACATACGGAAGTTTTATAAATATCAGTTACCTGAAAAGCGGAAGCATCCATCTTATTTCCGGCTCCCATACAGCTAATAATAGGTATCCCGGCTTGATTCGCTTGCACCACCAGTTCTATTTTTCCACTAACTGTATCAATGGCATCCACAACATAGTCATACTTAGAAAAATCGAATCCCCCTGCGGTCTGAGGCCCATAAAATGTTTTATATATATTAACAACAGCGTCAGGGTTAATATCCAGTATCCTCTGTTTTGCTATGTCAACCTTATATTGCCCAACGGTACTGCGTGTTGCAATAATCTGTCGATTCAAATTTGTCAGGCATACCTTATCATCGTCTATCAAATCAAAGGTTCCAACGCCGCTTCGTGCAAGCGCCTCTACTGTATATCCGCCAACGCCTCCAATGCCGAATATAGCCACTCGTGCTTGGCTTAAGCAATTCATTCCATCTTCTCCAATGAGCAATTGTGTTCTTGAAAATTGGTTCAACATTTCTGAATTTCTCCTTTTAAATAATTCGGTCTATTTTATTGGGGTAGAACTCCAGAAATTGTTCCACCCCCCACAACCACATCGCCATCATATAAAACCAAAGCCTGACCCGGCGTAACGGCACGTTGAGGCGTATCAAATTCCACCCTCACTTGGCCATTTTCCAAAGGAGAAACCGTAGCCCATTGCTCCTGTTGGCGGTAGCGAGTTTTGCCTTGAAACCTCATAGGCTTATCCAAATCCTCAAAAGGAATCCAATTCATATCATCTGCAATTAATACCTTGGTATAGAGGGCAGATTCAGGCCCCACGGTAACCGTATTTTTTTCCATTGACTTCTCACAGACATAAACAGGCTCTCCCATAGCCAAGCCCAAACCCTTTCGCTGACCTAAGGTATAGCGCACTGCCCCTGAATGTTTTCCAACGATATTTCCCTTTTGATCCAAAAAGTCACCAGGAGGGTAATGCCTGCCTGTATATTCCTCCATAAATTTTGTGTAGTCTCCATCAGGAACAAAGCAAATGTCCTGACTATCATGCTTTCTGGCATTTACAAAATGTAACTCGTCCGCTAACGCTCTTACCTCTTTTTTCCGTAAGCTTCCTAAGGGAAACAGGGTGTGAGCAAGCTGACTTTGGGTCATTGTATAAAGCGCATAACTTTGATCCTTAGTATCATCCAATGCTTTTTTGAGTAAATAACGGCCAGTTGCCTTATCTTGTTCTATTCTTGCATAATGCCCTGTCACAACATAGTTTAAATTCTTCTCTTGGGCAAATTTTAAAAGCTTATCAAACTTCATATAACGATTACAGTCAATGCAGGGATTGGGTGTGCCCCCATCTTCATAGATACGAATGAATTTTTCAATAATTCTTTCTCGAAAATCCATGGTAAAATCCAAAACCTCATAGGGCATGTCCAACTGAAATGCCACCTCGCTGGCATCATCAATATCCCTCTGTGAACAGCAAGTACGAAAATTGCAGCGACCAATATCCTCATTGCGGTATAGGCGCATGGTAGTTCCCTCACAGTAGTATCCATTTTTCTTCATAAAATAGGCAGCAATGGAACTATCTACACCACCGCTCATGGCAATCAAAGCACGGTTGTTTTCCATATTTTATCTTCCCCACAATCCTTTTTTCATATAAATTTTTGTATTTCATTAGTACTGATTTATTTATTAATGTACCCGAATAATAAATAATTCTAAAATTTTTCTTTATTAAAAACGCAAACATGGTCAATTACTTTCAAAAATTTTGAAAAAGCAATTGACCTTATTTTTGTGATGATAGGCAATATTGATTCATAGGCTAAATTTGCCTATACCTGCCCTTAATTTTGAATGAATCTTTTTCTTTTTACGCAAGACTAACCCTTTTTTCTGAAGTAACATCCCAAAAGTAGTCAGTCACAATGCGAATTAGCTCCAGTCGATAATCAGCTGCACAATGATCCGTTTGTAATGAATACACCTTTAGCTGTGTGCCCCCTTCAGCCAGAATTCTTTCTTCCAAAGGACGACAATGGAACTTGGGCGGCGTATGTATATCCAGGGAGGCTTCCACACAAAGTACAGGCTTCTTTGCCAATTGCCGTGCTACAGTTTCCAGAGGGAACATAGAAGAATTTTCTTTTATCTCTTCCATAAAAAGCTCTAATTTTGCACCTCGCAGCCACAGAGCACTTTCCTCTAGAATGTGATGTAGGCTTTTTCCTGCAACAGCATCTTCCTCTTTGATTCGGAAATACCGTCCGATATCGCAAGGCATAAGTAAAGCACAAGCGGCAATTTCCTTTCGCTTTGCGCTTAACTGTCCGCAGACAAACCCGCCTAAGCTATGACCAATGGCATAAATACGGTTTCGATCTATGTCATAGGTTTCGTCTTTCAACATAAAATCCAATACCGTTTCCCCATCCTCTAAATTATTTTTTAATGAATACTCACCATCACTGCCCCAACTGCCACTATAGTGAAAGGTCAGCACATGAAAACCTTCTCGACGAAGCCCCTGGGCAACGTCCAAGTTTTGTTCATTGCCGGGAATTCCATGAAATAAAAGTACCAGCGGGTGGGGTCCCTTGCCTCCCGGGGTATATAATGTAGCCAAAAGCTTACCCCGAGAGCCGGGAATAATGATGCCTATTTGATTTGGGCGGTTTGGCACATCGCCATAATGTAATTCACCATAATTGATTAAGGATTTCATCGACTCCCCCCCACTTGTATCTATCTCCAAATCTTTTCATTTGTACTTGAAATAGGAAATTGAATATCCTATGTCAGAATCATGTTCCAATTTCACATTATCTCTGTATTCAATCTTGGTTATTTTCCGTTTTACTTTTACGTCAAACTAACCATTTTCATACTATGTTTATTGGTAATATTAGCACGTCATTTGTACCTTGTCAATGGATCAAAACCATTTAAAACACTTGCATTTTATGTTAAATTAATCCGCAAACATGGGTGTGGAAAGGTAACGTTCCCCTGTGTCAGGCAACAATGCAACAATGGTCTTGCCTTTGTTTTCGGGACGTTTTGCAAGCTGAATCGCTGCCCACAAAGCAGCCCCAGAGGAAATGCCGACCAAAACTCCCTCAGCACGGCCAATCTGCTTTCCTGTTGCAAAAGCATCTTCGTTTTCAACAGGAATAATTTCATCATAAATTTCTGTATTCAAAACATCTGGAACAAAGCCTGCACCAATCCCTTGAATTTTATGAACACCGGGAGTCCCCTTGCTTAACACAAGAGAAGCGGCGGGCTCTACAGCAACCACTTTAATCTCAGCATTCCTTCCTTTCAAATAGGAACCTACTCCGGTGACTGTACCACCTGTGCCAACGCCTGCTACAAAAATGTCCACATTTCCATCGGTGTCTTCCCAAATCTCAGGGCCTGTTGTTGCCTCATGAACAGCTGGATTGGCAGGATTTACAAACTGTCCTGGAACAAAGCTGTTGGGAATATCCTGTGACAACTCCTCTGCCTTGGCAATGGCACCTTTCATACCTTTTGCTCCATCTGTCAAAACCAGCTCCGCGCCATAGGCTTTCATCAATTGACGTCGCTCCACGCTCATGGTTTCAGGCATTACAATAATCGTTCTATAACCCTTAGCTGCAGCAATTGCCGCTAAGCCAATACCTGTATTTCCTGAGGTAGGCTCAATAATAACAGAACCAGGCTTTAAAATCCCTCTCTGTTCTGCATCATCTAACATGCTTTTTGCAATTCTATCCTTTACAGAACCTGCGGGATTAAAGTATTCTAATTTCGCAAGTATTTTAGCTTCCAAAGCGTATTCCTTTTCAATATGGGTCAGTTCCAACAACGGTGTTTTTCCTACCAATTGATCTGCAGAAGTGTAAATTTTACTCATAATAAATTCCTCCATTCGTAATCACTCTTATTATTACCATGTCACCTTATATCATTTTCATTACATCTCAAAAGCAAGAATTATTCTTTCTTCCTATAAACTCAGTAGGTTAATAGGTATAATATGCTTTCTTTTCTTATTTGTCAATAGGAAATAAACTATTTTTCAAATAAATTTATTTGCTTTCCTATTTACCCTATTATATAATAGGTTTAAGCTTGGAGGGATTTTTTATGATGATTTCAACAAAAGGAAGATATGCATTACGCGTTATGATAGACTTAGCAGAACACCCGGGAGATTATGTCCCACTAAAAGAGATTGCCGAACGGCAGGAAATTTCCGAAAAATATTTGGAGATTATTCTGAAATCTTTGGTGCGGGAAAAATTCTTAATCGGTCAAAGAGGAAAAGGTGGCGGCTATCGCCTAAGCAAGGATCCTGACGCTTACACTGTGGGTAGTATTTTGCGCTTGACTGAGGGAAGCCTTGCACCAGTCGCCTGCCTGAATGAAAAATCTGAGCAGTGCACCCGTGTCCATGACTGCCGTACCCTCTCCATGTGGCAAGGGTTGGATAAGCTGATTTCCGAATATTTAGACGGAATTACCATTGCGGATTTAATGGCTTCTTATCAACCGGGAGATAACTATATTATCTAAACCGTTTTTCATGCTGCTTTATGATTGCTGGGTCTTAGTGAAAAAGAAATGAATAGTCTCACTCTACAAAGTTGTATACGAATTATAAAACTGCAAAATAATACTAGAAAAGGCACGGTTCCCCCTATAAGAACCATGCCTTTTCTTTATGACAATTTCATAGAAGCACAAAAAAAATAATTCCTAAAGTATTTTTTATTTCTCATCTTCCAATCATCTTCATTCAATAAAAAGAGAATATAAAAAGGGGAAGCCCAAAAGACTTCCCCTTTTTGATTCTGAATTTTATTGAACCTGACCGCCTTCAACAACCAGACTGTCTTCAAATTCCAGACCATAAGTATCAACCAAAGTTGCCTCATAATTTGCATGGAAAAATTTTTCATTCCCCAAGCTCTTTATTTCTTCATTAATCCAATTCAAAAGAGTCTCGTTTCCTTTGGACACAGCAGGTGCAATGGTATCTTGACTGCCCAACGAAGGGATACCCACGGTATAGCCTTTATTTTGTAAAGCAAAAGCAATGACTTCTGTATTATCATTTGCCCATGCGACACCATTCCCATTTTCCATTGCATTTTTCGCCGTAGCATAGGAATCATACTTCTGCAAAGGAACATTGGGATAATTTTCAATCAAAAACGGTTCAGCTGTAGTGCCTGAAATTACAATCATTTCATCCTTAGGATTCCAATTATCCAAGCTTTCGATAACATTATTTTCAGGAGAAACAACCCCAAGGGCAACATTCATATAAGGCAGAGCAAAGTCAACCTTCTCTGCACGCTCTTTTGTAACAGTAAAGTTAGCAAGAATCACGTCTACCTTTCCTGTTTCCAAATATTCAATGCGATTTGCCGCCTCTGTAGACACAAAATTAATCTTTACACCCAAATCTTTACCCAAACGGTTAGCAAAATAAACATCATACCCCTGATAATCTCCATTTTCATCCACATACCCAAAAGGATTTTTGTCAGAGAAAACACCAATGTTGATTGTGCCGCTTTCCTTTATTTCATCTAATGTACGGTAAACAACTGCTTTTTGTCCGCCCGCGCTTGCATCTTCTCCAGCCTCTTTAGAGTCCCCCTTTTTGCCGCATGCGGTAACCGCCAAAGCGAGGGTCATTGCCAGTGCCAATGGTACCATTCTTTTAAAATTCTTCATAATTTTTCCCCTTTTCATATAAATTATAGATTATTTGTCTATGTCCAACTCTCCTTATGCATTCTGTTGCACAGATTTTTCTGCTTCCTTTGGAGATTTGACTGCATGAAACTCAAACATATTCAGGAATTGCTTTGCCCGCTCTGTTTTAGGTTCTTCAAAAAATAAATCCGGCTTAGTGTCCTCCAGAACCCTTCCTCCATCCAAAAAGATTATTCGGTCTGCCACCGCCCTTGCAAATTGCATCTCATGGGTCACAATCATCATGGTTCTTCCTTGCTCTGCCAAATTCAGCATGACATCCAAAACCTCTCGCACCATTTCCGGATCAAGCGCAGCAGTTACTTCATCAAAAAGAAGGATTTCCGGATGCATACATAATGCTCTCACAATGGCGACCCGCTGTTTCTGTCCTCCTGAAAGCTGTCTGGGATAGCTATTTTCCTTGCCAATAAGACCAACACGCCCCAAAAGCGCCAGTGCTTCATCCCGAACCTCTTCTTTTTTTCGATTTTGCACTTTAGTAGGTGCCAACAATATATTTTCTAATACCGTTAAATGGGGAAATAGTTCATAACTTTGAAAAACCATCCCAATTTTCTGACGAAGAGCCACTAGGCTTTTGCTCTTTTGATCAATCTTTTCGCCCTCTAAGATGATTTGCCCTCCTTGAATCGGCTCCAAAGCATTGATGCATCGAAGAAGGGTACTTTTCCCGCAGCCACTGGGGCCGACAATAACGATAACTTCCCCCTGATGAACCGACAGATTAATTCCATCCAAAACGGTATTTTCCCCGAAATTCTTTGTTACCTGTTGCAGTGCTAATAATGGTTCTGTCAATAAAATCACCTCCACTTCTTTTCCAAATGCTTCGCCAACATGCTAATGGGCCAGCAAGCAATAAAATACAAAATAAAAACTGTTAAATAGATACCGAAAGCCCCGTTGGGGCTGGACATGCGATTTGCCTCTATCATCTGCTGGGCAACCTTAAGCACCTCTACCACGCCAATCATCAAGATTAAGCTGGTGGTTTTAATCATTCTTGTTATGAGATTAATGGATAATGGAATCAACCGCCTAACTGCCTGAGGAATGATAATATATAAATACGTTTGCGTCTTACTAAGTCCTAAAGCTTCACTGCTTTCATACTGATGCTTGGGAATGGAAATCAGCGCTCCTCGAACCAAATCACTCATTTCCGCCGCTCCCCAAAGGGTAAAAACAAGAATGGCTGCTGTTTCTCCCGATAAATCCCATCCAAATGCTTTCGTTGTTCCAAAATAAACAAGAAACAAAAGAACCAACTGTGGCATAATGCGAATAAACTCCAAATAAGCCCTTAAAATTATTTTTGTAATAGGATTCTTCCATGTCATCACTGCACCCAATAGGATACCAAGAGGAATGCTAATAACAACAGAAATTAAGCTGATTTTTAATGCTACCCATAACCCCCCCAAAAGACGAATCATGTTGCTACCTTTCAGTAAAATTTCAAGACCCAAATCCGGCATAGCGCAGCCTCCTCTCTAGCAAGCTGCCTAAAATCGAAATCGGCAATAGTATAATGAGATAAAAAATCACCAGCAGAAATAGACTTTCCGTAGTTTTGTAATAAAGTCCAATCAGATCTTTCGCTGTAAACATTAAATCCATCAAGCTAATCGCACTAAATACACTGGTTTCTTTCATCAAAAAAATTACATTTGCCATAAACGCTGGAATGCTTACAGATATCGCCTGTGGAAGTACCACATACCTCATTGTCTGATATTGATTCATTCCTAGACTGAGTGCGCTTTCTGTCTGAATGGTTTCCACCGCCTCCAAACCACTTCGAAATGCTTCCGCCATATAACTCCCACCCAAAAATGCCAACCCGATAATGCCGCAGGTTGTGGCATTTGTCTGAATTCCAATTTTGGGTAAGCCATAATATAGAAAAAACAACTGAACCAATAGGGGTGTGTTTCGACTCAACTCTATGTAGACCCCTACTATCCTTTTGAGACATGGTATTTTGTAATATTGAATAACCGCGCATAGAAAACCTAGCAGGATAGCAAACAAAATTCCAATTAGTCCAATTTTTACTGTAAGCCATGCCGCCTTCTGATATAGGGGAAAATATCCCCATATGAATTCCCAATTCAGAATGACCCCCTCCTTCCTTCTTTTTCACTCCCATGATGGAGCTTTCTTTTAAAACCTATCGACTAAGGTTCCTCTCAACTCAAGGTACTTCTCCATATCACCACCTACGCAATGTAGAAAGAACATACAGTCTTCCTCAGTCAAAATAAAAACTACATTTCAACTTCAATGCATCCAACCTTAAGTATCATTTAATTTACAATTTCATTTTCCCATACCAAATAGGGCGCAAAAAAACCGGGGGCTTCCATGGCTCCCGGGCAAATGGCAAAACAATCCATGTATCAAAGGATTCTCATAGGCGCGAAACAATGACTGTCAAAGCACCCGGCCATACAAATCGCCCGGAAAAATATGGTGCAACAGCAACACTTGTTATTTATTTTAAAGATATTTTTCGAAGCCTTCATTGTTTCCACCTCCTGAAATGTTTTAAATCATAGGGGTATCATACTCGAATCAACCTATTTTGTCAATAGGTTAATAGGTATTTATTTTAACTTTTTTATATAGGACAATACATTTATGATCAAAAAATTCTTGCGAATAAATGAGTAGCTATTCATCTCATATTATCCTCCGTCAATCGCAACCCTTTTCTGGTTCGATCAAACGCTGAATATCCCAACTCTTTCTCTAAGGTTGAAATAAGTTTACTGATATTTGGTGGGGAAATAAATAAAGTCCCTCTTTTTGTTCAGCTTCTTTTTTCAGAGGCTACAAGAAAATATTCCAATTACTTTAACTCCACCCTACTCTCCGCCACCCCTATTACACCAATTAACAAGTTAGATAAAGCTAAATTGTTGTGATTGTACTTACCTGAAACTTTTTTGTCAATAAACAACGGCTTTATTGTAATATAACTTTTGTTTGTGTACCTAGGTTACCTTTGAATATTCACATTTAGTTTAGAGAATTACAATCATAAAGGCACAAAACTCAACCACCCATATAAGCTCACAAGTCTGCATCAATTTATATTCAGCATATTTATAACTAAAACTTTTTCCTCTGTTTTATTTTTTAATCAACATTATAATATAAAAAAATCCCCAACAAATTAATAAACTCGCCGGGAATCTTTTCTTTCTATTATCTTTTTATTGCATATTCGTAAGTAGCTACTACCTCCAAAACAGCTTCATATACCAACAATCGGGCATCATTTTTCAATTCACCACGTATAACCTTTTCATATTGATTGGGCATATATTGATGCATTAAATTTAGGGGTATCGTTATTTTATCAAAGTTACGGAACAGCTGATCTATTGCCTTTTGCACCTGAGCATTGGATAGATAATATCTGCAACGGTCAGAATAGCTGTATTTTCTAGCCAAAGCTATTTCTTCCTCAGTTCCATGGTAATGATGTATCCAGTTTTCCGGCTCTGTAAGCATAACCTCTTCCAGCACTTCTATAAAGCATGCCTGTTTTTCTTTTGGTAACAATTCTTTTTCCATAAAACTAAGAGAAAATAAAGCCTCTCTTAATCTGAATGTCAAAGCAGGCCCTACTTTCAAAATTGCAATCCCGTCTTCTACCATTTCTCTTAATTTTTCTTTTGTCTGATAGTCTGTGGAGTGTCCTTCAAAAACCAAGGAGGGATATGCCGTTAAACTGTTGCACAAGGCCTTCGCTTCTTCACGGTCGTAAGGGAAAACTTGAGAATCACCAAACTCCACTCCAGGCTGCACTACCACTGCTACAATGTTTTCCCATGTATTTAATAGCCCATACCCATCAAAAACCCTTTGATATGTCTCTACCGTGTCAATAAAATCAGCAACCCTCGTTACAGAGATTCCCTCTTCTGCCTCAGTAGCCCCTCCCGGAATGGGAACTTCACTGCCAATGATAAAAATAGGTTCTACCTTACCATCAATCTGTGCAAGGGTTTCCATGCAAACCTGATACAGTGCAGCCCCACGTTTCGCAACAATTTCTGTGCTAAGGGGTTTATCCTTTGCATCATTTCCCAGCTTCATACTGGTATCCAAATGGATTTTTGTAAAACCAGCTTTCACATACTCACTAACCAATACTTTTGCATTTTCCATTGCCTCTTCCTCAGGAAGATTGCGAAAAGTAAGGGGACCCAAATGGTCCCCTCCTAGAAAAATTAGATTTCTGCTACAACCCATTTGGTCTGCAATATGAAATACAAAATCAGCAAAATTTTGAGGGGTCATTCCTGTATATCCACCATACTGATTCACTTGATTGGCTGTCGCCTCAATTAGAACAGGCTGTTGGGTTTGTTTTGCATGATACAGCAACGCTTCAATCACTAGTGCATTGGCTGTGCAGTAAGATGCAATTCCCAGGGTATTGCCCTCTCCTTTAACCATTTGTTTCAATATATTTTCCATGGCACACCAAACCTTTTTATTTAATCTCGAACTCGTCAAATACCTTTCGTTGAAAGGCTTGTTCAACATCCATATATTGATATTTTCCGTCTGCATAAACCACATACACATTTTGAATGCCATTTATCACCGCATCAACTGCATATTTGGCAAAGCCTGCTGCCCTTAATCTGTCTGTGGCTGTGGGCACGCCCCCTCGTTGTTGAAATCCTACAAGGTTGCATTTTACGTTCAGCCCCAAAGTGCTTTTCACATAATTTGCAGCATCCACCATTCTGGTGATAGTATTCTGGCTATCTCCCTCGGCAAACATAACCACAATGTAGTCCTTATCCCCGCTCTCTCGTATCTTTACGATTTCCCGGGCAATTTCCTCGTTTGTCATAGGTTTTTCCACCAGAACGCTAAAGTCTGCCATTCCCATCAATACGGAGCTGTGGGTCAAATAACCATCCCACGCACCCAATGTCTCCACAAAAAAGACTCTTCCCGGCAATGCCATACCGGTGTCGCTAATACCATCCAGATAATCCACCTGTTTATTCAATGCTGTGTCATATCCTAATGTATATTCACTGCCATAAATGTTATTATCAATGGTACAAGGTACCCCAACAATGTTCATTTTTGGGTTTAAATTGCTTAAAGCTCTGGCACCCTTGAAACTACCGTCTCCACCCAAAACAATCAGTGCATCAATATTGTTTTTGGTCAATTGAGAAATCAAAAGCTCTTGATTTTCTAGTTCTTTCAGTTCTGGAAATCTTCCGGTGCGCAGCTCTGTACCACCTTTTTTATGCCAATCCTGTACATCACTGGGACGGAGCACCGTATAATTATTATCACGGATTCCTAAAAATCCACGTTTATATCCGTAAACCACATGCCCCTGTTGTGTTGCATATTTTACTATTTGAGCAAGGCACGGATTCATTCCCGATGAATCCCCGCCGCTGGTAATCACAGCTATATTCATTGGTATTCCCTCTTTTATCAGGCTTTATTTGCACTGCCGAACACGTCGATTTTTCCCTTTACAACTTCTGCGCAAGCATCCTTCACAGGTCCCATATACTTTCTAGGATCAACCTCTTTCTCTGGAAGGTCATTACACATTTTTCTAATAGTATCAGTGAAAGTCTTTTTAAATTCTGTTCCAACGTTGATTTTGCTAATTCCTGATACAACGCATTTTTTGAAATCTTCTACAGGGATGCCTGTACCACCGTGAAGAACCAAGGGGCAATCTGTAATTTTCGCAATCTCAGACAAACGTTCAAAATCCAACTTAGGCTCACTTTTGTAGAAGCCATGAACAGAACCAAAAGCAATTGCCAAAGCATCAATGCCTGTTTCTTCAACGAAACGAGGAACATCGGAAGGCTGTGTAAAAGTTGCTTTTTCATCGGAAACAACGATGTTTTCTTCCTTACCACCAACTTTGCCCAACTCAGCTTCTACAGAGCAATTGTATTCCTTCGCGAATGCAACAATCTCCTTCGTCTTTCTGATATTTGTTTCATAATCTTCTGCGGAAGCATCAATCATAACAGAGGAAAACCCTGCCTTGATCGCATCTTTGATATAATCCATATCTGTTGCATGGTCTAAATGCAGGCAAACAGGAATATCCACAGAAGCCGCCATACCTTTAACCATGCCAACCGTTTGATGCAAACCAATATATTTGCAAGCACCCATAGATGCCATTAAAATCACCGGTGAATTTTTTTCTGCCGCGCCATTAATAATTCCCTGTGCATCTTCATAACCATTGAAATTGAAACTGCCTACTGCATAGCCTTCTTTTCTTGTATTCTCTAAAATTTCTTTTAAAGTCACTAAACCTCTCATTTTCACATCTCCCATAATAAACACTCCTATCTCATTGTTTTTTATCTGTGTATTCTTTAATTAAGCAATATGCACCATATAGCACAACCCTGTCATTCATCACAGAATATCTAACAGAACTTTCACTGATTGGCTGAATACATCGTTCCTCTAAGGTTTCCATCAAAGCTTCGTGGAAATATTTCTTTGCCTTTGTAACGCCACCGCCTAAAACGATGGTATCGGGGTTAAAGAAGTTAAATTGATTTGCAATTCCTATTCCTAAATAATAACCCTCTTTGCGGTAAACTTCAAGGGCATATGCATCTCCAAGCTCTGCCGCTTGATTTAACACTTTTCCGTTCAAGTTTTCCGCCTTATAGTCTGCCAATTCAAAAGCCTTGCTTTGGATACCCTTTTCCATATCCTCTTTCAGGCGACGATTAATCGCAGTGCCCGAGGCGTACAACTCAAAACAACCCACACTGCCACAAGGACATTTTAAACCTTCAGGCATAATGGACATATGCCCAACCTCACCTGCACCACTGGAACTGCCGCGATATACTTCACCATTTACAACAATTCCACCGCCACAACCGGTGCTTACAGTCATATAGATTATGTTTTTCAATCCTATTGCGACACCCATTCGCACCTCGGCAAGTGCACCCAGATTGCCGTCATTGTCTAACATAACCTTCGTTCCAAAATCAGCTTCCAATCGTTCTACAATGGGGAAATTGTGCCATCCCATCAAAGGAGCATGGATAATAACACCCTTTTCTGCATCCAAAGGTCCGGGGCTTCCCACGCCGATGCCTAAAATTTCTTCTTTCTTAAGAGAAAAATGATTTATAATATGCAACAATACATCCTTGGTATTTTGATATACCGCCTCTTCCCCTAAGAAAGTTTTCGAGGGTGCCACATGCACATAATCATCTACGATTTTTCCATCTTCCGTAAACAACGCACCTGATGTCTTTGTTCCACCTATGTCTAAAATCAAATAATATCTCATCATACACCTTTTTCCAAGCCTTATGCCTTTTTCTTTTGTGACATGTCAAAAATAACAGCCAATAGAATAATACTGCCGATTACTACCTTCTGCCAATAGGAAGAGATAGATAATAAATTCATACCATTATTGATAACTGCGATGATGGCAACACCAAACATTGCACGGCCAACAGAACCACTGCCGCCGGAAAGGCTGGTGCCCCCCAGAACCGTTGAAGCGATTGCGTACATTTCGTAGCCTTCACATGCACCTGGTTGTCCATTTTGCAGTTTAGATGCAACCAATACACCACCTAAAGCAGCCATGATGGAACATAAAATATGTGATTTTAAAATAACTCTGTTTGTATTAATACCACTTAGGTGAGCTACTTGAGGATTAGAACCGGTTGCATATACATGTCTACCAAACACAGTTTTGGAAAGCAAAATATGCATCAGCGCCACAACAATAATCGTAAATAATGTAATAATCGGAATAATGCCATTGGGGTGAGTATCCGTTACCAGCAATCGGCCTGCACCCAGCCATGAAAATTGGGTAGGCAAACCAAAGACAGCCGTTCCGCCTGTAACAATATAAGTTACACCTCTGGCAATCGTCATCGTAGCCAATGTGGTAATCATAGGCACTACTTTAAATTTTGTAACCATGATACCATTGAAGAAGCCGCAGATTCCTCCGATAATCAATGAAGATACAACCAGGATTATGATGGACATGAATACGGACATATTCGGGAACATCAACCCAACCATTGCGGAAAATACACCCGCAAGAGCCGCAACTGAACCAACAGAAATATCGATTCCTCCAAGAATAATTACATAAGTAAGACCGGTTGCCAAAAGGGCATTAATAGCCATCTGTGAGGTTAGGTTCATAACATTTTTCGTTGTGAAAAAAGTGTCTGTCGCTACGCCAAACCCAATACACAAACCGATCAAAAACACAATAACCATGTTTTTCTTTAGCCATGCTTTCAATTTTTCCATATCATTATACCTCTCAATAACTATTCTTAAGTATTTTTGCTATTTAAACTTGCAAGTTCAATTACATTTTGTTCGGTAGCATCTTTATAATGTAATTCTCCTGCGATTTCGCCTTCTCTCATAACTATAATTCTATCACTGTTGCCTAAAACTTCCGGCAATTCCGAAGATACCATAATAATGCAACCACCATTAGCAACAAAGGCATTCATAAGTGCATAAAATTCAGACTTGGCATTCACATCAATGCCTCTGGTAGGCTCATCCAAAATCAAAATCTTTGAATTCGCTAATAACCACTTAGCCAAAATAACTTTTTGCTGATTTCCTCCAGATAGGTTGGCAATCTCCGTATTGATTCCGGGTGTTCTCACCTTCAGCTTTTCCACGTAATCTTCGCTTACTTCTTTTTCCCACTTTAAATCTAAAAAGCCAAACTTTTTACTGTTTTTTGTGAGACTTGGCAAAACAATGTTATTTTTTATCATTGCATTAAGCATTAGCCCTGTACGTCGTCTGTCTTCGGTAACAAGACCAATATGTGCATTAATCGCTTCAATGGGATTTTTAAAGAGCACTTCCTTACCAGATACAAAAATTTTCCCTGAAGAATATTCTCTTGCCCCAAAGATTGCCTCCATTACTTCTGTTCGGCCGGCTCCCACTAAGCCAGCGAAACCAATAATTTCTCCAGCGCATGCCCTAAAACTTACATTTTTGAATTCACCTTTTTTACCTGTAAGTCCCTCAACTCTAAGTAATTCTTCTTTTGCTGTATGCTCTTGTCTGTTGTAATAATCCTGAATTTCCCGCCCAACCATACTGGCAACCAATTCTTTTTCCGTTACATCAGCAATGTTAAACGTGTCTACCTTACAACCGTCTCTTAAAACAGTAACCCGCTCTCCCATCTCAAACATTTCTTTCAGTCGATGGGTGATATAAATAATGGCTACATTCTGTTTCTTTAGTATTTTTATCTGCTCAAACAACGCATTAATTTCGTGCCCTGATAAAGAAGAAGTAGGCTCATCCATAATCACAACTTTTGTCTTTTTCGTCATTACCTTGGCAATTTCCACCATTTGCTGTTGAGCCGCTGTTAGTTCCCTAGCGATTTGCGTCGCTTGAATATCTACCTTCATAAAGTCCAAGATTTCTTGAGCTTCTTTATTCATTCGTTTTCTATCCAAAAGCATTTTGAAGCCTTGCCTTTGCTCTGCACCTAAGAAGATATTTTCCGCTACTGTTAAATCGTTTGCAATACTTAACTCCTGATGGATTACAGAAATGCCTGCATCCAATGCTTGACGAGGGTTATGAAAGTTTACCTTTTGTCCATTAAAAAAAACTTCTCCTTCGGTAGCATCATAAACACCGGAAATGATTTTAATCAATGTGGATTTCCCCGCACCATTCTCTCCCAAAAGACAATGCATTTCTCCTGAATAAAAATCAATAGACACGTCTGTAAGGGCCTTGACACCTAGAAATCTTTTTGAAATATTTTTCACTTGCAAACACGGATTCATCGTATCAACCTTCCTTACTAAAAATTTGCTTATAATAAAACTTTAAGATGAGTTGAAACAACTCATCTTAAAGCCATCCATTCAATTAGAACTATTATTCTGCTGCGTTTTCTGCTGTAATGATATAAGGTGCGATCATTATTTTAGCTTCAGTAACGGAGCCATTGTTTAAATAATCAACCATGTTCTTAGAAATCTGCTTTCCGATTTCCATAGGATTCTGAGAAATTTCAGATACCCAGAATTTCCCATTTTCAGCATCCAAAATAGCTGCTTTTGCTTCAGGGTTACCATCGAAACCGATGATTTTTGTATCTGCACCAGCAGCTTTGATTGCAGCTAAAGCGCCTGTTGCAGCAGGATCACCAACTGCGAAAACAACTGCGATGTCATTGTTGTTAGCCGACAAAGCATCAGACATTAACTGCTCAGCCTTTGCAGCATCGCCTTCGTAGTTACCAATATCAATAATATTTAATTTTTTATCAGAAGCTTTTACAATTTCTTCCCAGCCTGTACGACGATCGATACAAGATTGAGGTTCGTCAAAGTTAATGATACCAACAGTTTTGCCAGCTTCTGCAAGTCTTACTGTCTCTTGACCGCCAAGTCTACCACCTTCAACGTTGTCAGTACCAACGAAGCATTTTACAACATCAGTTACATCGCTAGTGCAGTCAAATGTAAATACAGGAATACCTTCTTTGTCAGCAGCTTCCATTGCAGGTGTTGTGCCACCGGGATCGTTGCAAGAAAGTGCAATTGCATCTACGCCCTGTGCTACTAAATTGTTGATGTGGTCAGACGTTACGTTACTGTCCAATTCACCATCAAGAACAATTGCTTTAAAGCCCAAATCCTTAGAAGCAGTCATAATGCCTTCTTCAATTAAGTTGTAGAAAACGTGTTCTCTGGAACCAACAATGAAGCCCAATGTTAATTCCTTTTTCGCTGAATCTCCTTCAGAAGGCTTCTCTCCTTCAGCAGCTGGTTTGGAACCGCCACAAGCAGTCAAGCCAAGTACCAATGTTGCACTAAGTAATACACTTAAAAACTTCTTCATAAACCTCTCTCCTTTTTGCATTGAATATTTGCCCTGATTTTATGCAAAATTTCCCTTTGTAATTATGCATCTCGGACATAAAAAAATAATAGCAATTTATTTAAAAAAAGTCAATGATTTTACAGCACATTGAACAACTTTGTATACTCCTACAATTTCCTGTTTTGGTTTTAAGTAATTTAGCACAATAACTTGATTTTGTGAAATTTTTTTCATATCGATCTTAAATTTCTTCATTTTTTGAAAACAATAAGAAATTTTAATTGAATTTGATGAAAAATGTGAAAATTATTTTCAAGTTTATATATGACCAGCTTTATTAAAGTGAAAAATATATTATGCCTCAATCATAAAAAAATATTAAAAATTATCTTATTGACCTGCAAATTTTTATATATTATACTGAAACTAAACAATGCACAGAGGTTGAATTTTTTATTTATATTTATTCATTTTTATGCATATTTATTTTGTTTTTTGGAGGTATGTATATGTACGATATTATAACAATTGGCGAAATTTTAGCGGAAATACTGGCAGAAAAAAAGAATCAGAATTTTTTTGAACTGGGCGGAACCCTTTTAGGTCCCTTTCCCAGTGGTGCACCAGCTATTGCAATTGATCAAGCTGCAAAAATGGGCGCAAAAACAACGATTGTAGCAAAAGTGGGAAAAGATGACTTTGGTTTACTAAATAAGAATAGACTAGAATCCTCCGGAGTGGACATATCCAACATCATTGAAACTTCAGATAATACTACGGGGAATGCCTTTGTAACATACGCTACGGATGGCAGCAGAAGATTTATCTTTCATTTTAAACACGCTGCTTGTGGCGAGCTTGGCCCCAATGATATTGATGACCCACTGATTAAGAACTCTAAAATACTGCATATTATGGGATGTTCAGTAACAGGAAGTCCAACTATGAGTGCAGCAATCATGAAGGCCATTCGCACTGCAAAAAAACATAATGTAAAAATCAGCTTTGACCCTAATATCCGTCCCGAGCTTTTAACTGGAGAAACGTCTGATTATTTTAATGAAATTCTGGAGTGCTGCGACTTCCTTTTGACAGGAAAAAGCGAACTTGTAAAATTATTTGGAGCATATGAAAAAAATCTGTTGGAATTATTAAAGAAAAAGGATAGAATCATAGTAGTAAAAGATGGTTCCAGAGGTACAGATGTTTACACAAGAAGTGACGCTTTCCAAGTTGGCACATTCCCTACCATCGAAGTGGATCCAACCGGTGCAGGAGACTGCTTTGATGGAACTTTTTTGGCCTTGTATTGTCAAGGAATTGACATCAAAACGGCAACGAAATACGGAAATGCCGCTGGCGCCTTGGCTGTTTCTAAAAAAGGCCCTATGGAGGGTAATTGCAGAAAAGAAGAAATTGAGCAATTGATTTCCGAAAATCCCTCAGTGGAGGCAGTAGATATAGAAAACCCTTTCGCGAAATTATTATAAACCGATATAGGAGATTAGAAGAATGCATTTAGTGGACTCAGCATATGAAAATATTAAACTCAATTTGGACAGTCTTTCTATCACAGAAAAAAAAGTTGCTGTCTTTTTATTGGAAAATATTGATAGAATACAGACATTAAATGTGGTAGGAATTGCAAAAGAAAGCTGCACCAGCGAAGCAACTGTGGTACGCATGAGCAAGAAATTGGGCTATAAAGGCTTTTATCAGCTTAAAGTTATGCTCATTCATAGTTTAGATCAAGAACAACAACAATCCAACAATGCACCCCTAAGCAGTTTGAATGATTTTTTTCAAGCTACAGCACAAAATATGCTGCATATAGGAAATATGGTGAATCAAAAAAACTTTTTGAAATGTGTGGATTTAATTGCATCTGCAAATACTGTTCATGTCATTGCCTCGGGCAATACCATTCCCTCCATTCTTGAATTTTCATTTCGTTTAGGACGCATAGGGATTGCTACTACAACTTCTATTTCCGATGAGTTGGAGCTTGCTAATATTAACTTAGCTCGCTATGGTGATATTGTCATTGGTGTCTCCCATAGCGGGGGATCAAAAAATGTGGTTAGAGCCTTTGAATTGGCCAGAAAAAAAGGTGTGGCAACCGTTGCTGTCACCGATATTACAACAAACCCTTTAAAAAAACATGCGGATTACGCTTTGGCTAGCACCATTGAATCCTCATCAACATCTGTATTTGGTGCCGAATCTCACATCTATACAAGCGTTATATTAGATGCTCTGGTGTTTTTCACCGCAAACAAAAAGCGCACGCCTCAAGGTGTAAAAATGTTTTTAGCTGAAACACAGGTACCCTAGAACATAATCAAAAAAGGAGCCCATATGGATCATAAAAATGAAATACTTGCAGAGCTTACATCACAATATAATAAATTCAAATTCCATCGCACTGTCCTGGTTCTTTGCGTGCTTTATTTTGGATATACTTATGTTGTTGACTTTCCCTCGGGCTCTGGTCTCTATCGTGTGATTATGGGTGGGATACTTGTTGCAATTGCACTTCTGGCTTTTTATGCCCATCAAAAAACCAAGAAATTGCAAGAGCGAATTCAAAAAGAAAATCAGTGAAAATAAAATAAGGATAGGCTGAGTTTATGATATTTAAAAACTCAGCCTATTTTTACGGACTCGATTTATATCCTGGTTATGTTTATTGTCAGGTTAACAAGATCAGCATTTACATTGTATCATTTATTCATCATGCTTATTTCTTGTTAAAGGAGTAATAAAACACTTGGTTAGTTTATATTAACACTTTCTTGTTTTATTTATATTCAATTTGAATTCAAATCCTTCGTTCATTTAAAAATATGAACAAAAGTTCCTTTATCTCCCAGCGCCTTGCGTAAACAAAATGATGTAGCATATACATTATCTGTTTCGTCAGCTTATGATTGAATTCATCAACTCATAAAAATATTTGGATTCATACGTCTTATTAAGGTTATACCAAGCATCTAATGTTTTTGAAGAAAATACGTCCAGAGATTTCAAGATATGTACAGCAAATTCCAACGGCGCTATTCCTGATGCAGTAATCAAATTTCCATCAGTCACTACCGACTCCATTTTATAGTACATTTCCCCCTTGTAAGCGGGACAAATCAATTTAAGATATTCCAGATCATTACTTGTATGCCAACGTGAATTTAACAATCCTGTCTGTGCAAGTCCCATTGTAGCACCACAAATGGCTGCCACCAGTATGCCTTCCTTCAAACACCTTTCAGCAATTCTTAAGATGGGCTCATGTATTTTTTCTGTCCAGGAATTTCCACCAGGTAAAATCAATGCAGCTGTGCTATCAATTTCGCACTCATCCAGTTTGATATCTGGTTGTATTTTTAATCCGCCCATTGTTATTATAGGCTTTTTTTCAATTCCAACAGTTACTATTTTAAATGGATCAAGTCCCTTTCTAAAATATCTTCCCGAGTTCAATTCTGCCGTTAAGTAACCTATTTCCCAGTCTGACATTGTGTCAAACACATAAAGATATACCATATTATTCAATTTACATTTTCTCCTTAAATTTTATTCATCAAGGAATACCTACCATCGGTGATCAATGACTATCCTTATTATAAAACAACATCACTGACACCTACTGTCAGTGATGTTGTTAAAGTTGATAATATTCCATTAACTCCGATGCAATAGCAACAAGTCTTTCTTTCAAACTCTGTGGTTCAATTATTTGAATAGATTTACCATAAGGTAGGAGAAAATTAGGGACATAAAGATGAATTGTTTTTTCCTCAAATAAAAAAACAGCTTGATTGGTTGTTCGTTCCTTCAAATGATGCCCTAAAAACCAATGCATACATAGTTCATCCAACGCCTCCGCCCTGCCTTCGATAACCAAAGTAACTAACCCCTCCTCACCCTCTATAGCAGGCAATAGGTTTTTCATTAAAAATTCACGGCCAGAAAAATCATCGGGGCGCTTAAATATTAGTTGAGTACGTTTGACTAGTAAAATCCGATCTACCCGAAAGCTTCGTATTTCATTCCTTAGGTGGCAAAATGCAACAATATACCATTTATTGTTCCAGTAAGCCATTCCATAGGGGTCTATTATCCTGTTCTTTGATTGCGCTTCACGGCCTGTGCGATACTCAATTTCTACAGAGTATTCCTTTTCTACCGCCTGCTCCAGCTCTGCCAAAATCGGCTGAAGGGAAGTATTCACCATAGGGTTTATAACATCAATTCCGGCTAAGTGATGGTTTAATATACTTTCCTGTTCCTGATTTGAATACAGTTTCAGCTTTGATGTTGCATTGCTTAAAGCCGAACTCAAAGGGTATCCAGCTTCTTTTGCAAAGACAGCAGCATGAAGAAGTGCCTTTTTTTCTTCCATATCAAATAACAGAGGTGCTCTGATAAAATTATTCATAAGGCTGTACCCTCCATTGTGACCCGGATCAGATATAATAGGCACACCACTGGCACATAGTGCGTCCATATGGCGATAAACTGTCCTTTTGTTTATTTCTAATTTTTCAGATATTTGTTTTGCAGTCATTTTTTCCCCTGAATTCAGCATCCAAAGAATTGCCAGCATATTATCGTTTTTAGCCATACGTTCCCCCTGCTATGATGAAACTCAATATTTTGGTTTTAAAGTTTCTTTCCTCAATTTTTCAGTTAACAAAAACTCGTTGGTATAATTTTTTAAACATTAAAACTCATTTATCCTTGTAAAATGCCTCAATGGCACGTGAGGCAAACTCAGCAAAGCCTGCTCCATATTTCTCATCCAGAAGAGCCATTGCCCTCTCTGACCTATAGTTGGCTGCAATAGATAACATTATGCCTGCTTCATATGTCACTTGAGAAAATTGCTTCATAACAAAGCCATATTCACCTATTATTTTCCGAACTTCAAACGAATCTAATGGGCATTCCTTCTGCTTACTCAACTTTCTTTCAATATCTTCTACTCTTTTTCCAAATGCCGCACCAACATCTTTGCTTGGGGGGTTATTCATAGCTTTCAATGCACTATCCTTATCTCCATACCATTCAACCATTTTCAGATAACCTTTTTGCATATCCTCTTTTGAACAACGCTCCACATAATGCTTTCTCCACTGATCAATTCCACCAAAGTCTTTAATAATACTTTCCTTTATTTTTTCTGGCATACGGTCTAGTGTTGTTTGACATAGTTCTTCTATTTCTCTTTTCGAAAATATTGCAAAATCCATATTGTTTTCTCCTTTCAAAATATCATCGATGCTGCAAATCAGACGTTCTACCCGCTCTTTTTTTACCACCAACATATTTCTCTGCATTTGCAAAATCTTATTTCTATCAAGAGAAGGATTGCACATAACTGTTCTGATATCTTTTAACGGAATATCAAATTCTCTGAAAAATAATATCTGCTGTAATGTTTCCAGTGCCTTATCGTCATAAAGGCGGTATCCAGCATCACTCTTATCTGTGGGGTTCAAAAGCCCAATTTCGTCATAATAGTGAAGTGTGCGCACACTAATACCTGTCAAATCTGAGATTTCCTTTACTGTTCTCATTGTCATATGCCCTCCTTTTCTCTCGATAAAATCATTTTAACCTATGACGTTCCGTAAGGATCAAGACATTTTTTATATTCATATTTTCCATAATTTTTCCGCCAAAGTTGTAACATCTTAACAAGCATTTCTATTTTTTGATGTGCTATGCCAAAGACTTTTCAAGTATGAATTAGGTCATTATACTGCTTTCGTCAGATATTTTCAATGAAAGGCACTATAAATCCCCCTATCAGTAAAAGGGCAATTCGTTCCCTCAAGATTTTCCAGCTTAGAAATTTATTTATTCTTCCCTCTTCTGCTTATCATATTAGAAGTTTGAAACAAGCTCTTTGCTATGGTAAAATATTAAAATTACTGTCAAGCAGCAACCTTTATGAAACCGGCAAATAAAAATTACACCTATTAACGAATTTATAAACTCTGCTCCTTAGCGTGCTTTTACAGCGCGCTAAAAATTTTTATATTTTTTATGTAGCATTTTCCTCTCTCTAAAGGTATTAAGAGTGAAAGGAGGGTTAGACCCATGGAACAACAATCATTACATATGGATGATTGCGCAGAAAATGTTATCCGTTATTATTCGGATATGGTATATCGCCTTGCTTTTGCTCGCACAGGAACAAAACAAGATGCTGACGACATTTTTCAAGAGGTATTTCTTCGCTATGTTAAAAAGAAACCTATATTCAAAAATGAGGAACATCGAAAGGCTTGGTTAATTCGGGTTACAATTAATTGTTCAAACAATTTTTGGAGTTCTTTATGGAAGAAAAAGTCCCAGGAACTTACAAATGAGGAGACGGTTGAAACAGAAGAAACTATAAATCTATGTACTGAATTGCAGCAATTACCATTAAAATATCGCGAGGTCATTCATCTATTCTATTACGAAAATATGTCGCTTGAGGAAATAAGCCTTGTCCTTAACAGAAAGAATTCTACTATTAGAACCCAACTCACACGGGCAAGAGTCATGCTTAAAAAATTTATGAAGGAGGAAGATTATGTTTAGAGAACAGTACAATGGGCTCAATAAACAAGTTAGTCCTGATGAAAGTTTATTGAAAGATACCATTCTTAAAGCTCAGAAAATCGAAAAAAAATATGGCAAAAAAATGTATTCATTCCGTAAGCCTGCAATCGCTTTCGTATCGGTTTGTCTTTGCTTATCACTTGCAATGCCAGCTTTAGCCGCTACGGTAGAACCGATATATGAAGTCATGTATATGGTTTCACCAACTGTTGCACAGTTTTTTACCCCTATTCAAAAATCTGATGAAGACAACGGGATAAAAATGGAGATAGTATCTACATATATTCATGATAACGTTGCAGAAATCTATGTATCAATGCACGACTTAACAGAAGAAAGAATTGATGAAACCACGGATCTTTATGATAGTTATTCTATCAACCGCCCCTTTGAAAGTTCGGCACATTGTGAACGTGTTGGATACGACGAAAACACCAAGACGGCTACCTTTTTAATTACAATTGATGAATGGGGCAACAAAGATATTACAGGAGATAAAATAACATTTACTGTTCGCGAATTTCTAAGTCATAAACAAACATATGACGATATTGAAATTCCGATATCACTTACAACTATTGATGTTGCAGAAAAAACACAAAGGGCTTCAAATATTACCGGCGGTGGTGGAACCAATTACAAACTATTTCACCAAAAAAATCCGGTGGCCCTAATTCCATCTTTACCTATGAAAGAATTCCCTATAGATGGAATTGATTTAACCGGCATAGGCTACATTGATGGTGAGCTTCATATTCAGATAGCTATTACCGATAATTTAGATAATGATAACCATGGATTTTTTTATCTGCAGGATAAGGATGGCAATAAAATAGATAATAGTTATAGTTTCAACTTTGTAAATCAGTATGATCAACCAGGGAGAATTACCTTTTGCAATTATGTGTTCGACGTGCCACAAAGTGAAATTTCCAATTATACCTTATATGGAAATTTTGTGACTTCCGGTATGAAAACGAAAGGTGACTGGAAAATTACATTTCCTTTAGAAAACCAAAGCCAATAAGCACCCCCTCAAAACTCATTTAAATTATCAAGCAGACAAAGTCTCACAAATTTTAATTCTCAAAAAGCCTTCATAGAAGGCTTTTTTTACTTGTATCATGTTTTTTCCAAATATATTAAACGTATAAGAGATTTTTTGAAACTCCCTTTTTCTTAAACTATAAAATCTTTAGCTCCTCTTCCAACATCAGAAGTTCATACATAAAAATCCCTTGGAATTAGAAGAAAAAAATGATCTCCCTTTAGATCGCTTCCCAATGGATACTCAGCTAACATCTTCTCTTTTGCAGTTGAAATATAATCTTTTTCGCCCTTGACATATATAGATAATCTATGTATATTAATATATAGATAACCAATATATAAAGGAGGACAATATATGCCTATTGATAAAAGTTTATTGGCAGGAAGTACGACCACACTCATTTTAAAGCTGCTGGAAGAAAAAGATATGTATGGCTATGAAATGATTGAAAAGCTCTCCATCAAATCTGACCATACCTTCGATTTAAAAGCCGGTACCCTTTATCCAATCTTACACAACCTTGAAAAAAATCAGCTTGTGGAATCCTATGAGATGAAAGCGGATAATGAGCGAATTCGAAAATACTATCACCTAACTGCTAAGGGTACGAATTTGTTAAAAGAAAAGCATCAAGAATGGATAGTTTATTCAACTGCTGTAAACAAGGTTTTGAATGGGGGTTTAAACTATGCAATCAATTAAACCAATAAAGGAATATTGCAATAAAGTGAGTGAGCAAATTCGATGGAAAAAAGCCAAACCAATCATTATCACAGAAATTGAAAATCATCTGTATGATCAGAGGGATGCGTATATAGCAAGTGGAGATGACGAAGACGCTGCTACGCACAAAGCAATTAGTCAAATGGGTGATGCTATTTTCTTAGGTCAAGAACTGGATAAAACACATAAACCTAAGCCACAGTGGTTGATGATAGTATTAACAGGAATAATTATGCTATTAGGACTATTTATTAATGATTACATAAATGCCTCCACTGCGTCTCTGGGCACATTTAGCTTTTTACCATATGTTTTTGCATTTGGCATTTTTGTAGGTTGCTATTACATTGATTTTACTGTACTAGGCAAACATTCTATGAAAATATATCTTTTTATTTTGTGTGTTTCTATAATCGGAGTTCTATTTTGCCCTAGCGTAAATGGTAAACAAGTATGGGTTATGGGCATGTTTTCTATATCATTAACATACTTATCCCTAATCTTTCCCCTCGCATTTTCTCTATTTGTTTATCGTATGAGAAGCAAAGGATTTCCTGGTATTTTAATGTGTGGTTTAGCTTATCTGCCCCTAGCCTTCTTATTGACAGTAATCCCCACAATCTCAGGCTTAATTTTTTATACCATTACAGCTTTAGCAGTCCTGTGTTTTTCAATCTGGCGTGGTTGGTTTGGTGTTAATAAAAAGCAAGGATTGATGGTTGTTTTCATTCCTACAATCATAATATCACCTTTATTTTGCCTTCTGTATCTAAACCGTATGTGGACTAGAATTAGTGTATTTTTAAATCCTGAGGAAGCTAGGTTAACAGCAGGATACCAATGTTGTGTAATTAGAGCCTTTTTATCGAAAGCTGTTTTTTGGGGAAAAGGTGGTGTCCCTGAAATGATTGGAGATATATCCGCAATGCCAAATATCAACACGGACTACTCCCTTGTTTTTTTGATTCATCAATTTGGATTTGTGATTTTACTTTTTATCACACTGCTTATCGTGGCATTTTCTAGTATTGGGATCTATAAAGCTTTAAGAGAAAAAAGTATCTTAGGTTCTCTTATCGCACTAACAATAATACTAACATTTATTCTGCAATCTGCTTTTTATATACTAGATAATCTCGGTTATGGATTGATTTCCGGCCTGTCACTACCACTTATTTCTTACGGAAACACAGCCTTATTTATAAATGCGGCACTAATAGGCTTTATGCTCTCGATATTTCGAACTGGAGAAATAGTTAGAGATTGTTCTTTAGAAATGAAGACAAACAAAGGCTCCCACTCAATTTTTTCTTATGAGGATGGAAAAATAACTATCAATTTGAATGCAAATCATTCTTAAAGCCCTCACTATATGAGCATCCCCTTTAATTTACCATTCATCCCCCACTGCATATAATCAAACCTATTGGGAAATTGAGTCGTTACAATCTATGTTTTATGTAACGACTCAATTTCCTTCTTGTTAAAAAATAAAAAGTAAAATTTAACAGCTGTAGTATGATCTCAATCCACTTTTTTAAAATCAGTTAACTCGTATGTTACATAGGGATGATCCATATGGTAACCTAATTTTTCTGCCAAAGACACCGAACGCATATCATGGGCATCCCAGCTTGGATACAGCTTTCGCTGCAAGCATTCTAAAATCAATTTTGCACCACATACAGTTGCAAGACCTTTTTGCCTGTATTCAGGCTTTGTATTAATTTCAATTTCTATGCCTCCGTTATACACAGCATAAGGCGAAGCCCCTGACACAAGCTTTCCATTATGCAATATGGCGGCACCTATAGCTCTTTTTTCATAATCAGCATAATCCTTAAATTGGGAACATAAATCAGCAGACCAATCTTCACTTCGTGCCATCTGAAATATTTCTTCATTGAATAATTTAACTTCATAACCATGATCCAACGCCATTATATACCCCATTAGTTTTTCCTGATCAAAAATATTCGGCTCCTTCTTTATTGCATAACGCCAAAATTTTTTTGCATGTTTCCCAAAATAACTTTCAATTAGTATCTCCCAAGAACTGTCTTTGGGAACTAAAAATTTGAACCCAATCAGTGATTGGAATAACCTTGAATCCGGCTTGCCCGCAAAAAAACAAATATCACCCACTTCAATCATTGCTGAGGTTGGATTCACACGGTTATCGGTAATCATTTTTCCCATGTGCCCCTGCAAGCACGACCATATCATTGCTTCATCCCAACCATCAAATAGTGTTGCCCCTTTTTCTATGCTCATTTCATCACCAACTTTTCTTATCTTTGAGAATATTAGCCCTTTGCATCTAAGTTTTAGGCACAAATGCACGACTGGAACGTGAACCTAATCCTCTAAGTATTTTCTTAATTTGACCCTTAACGCAGTGTCTGTTTTAAAGATCTTTACAGGATATTTTTCACTTTATTATACATATATATCATATACTAACTTTTAATCCTAACATCTCTATCAGTATTTTGCAAAGAATACCCTAGACGTCCAGAGTATGCATGGTTTAGTTATACTGCTTCCAGCAGCGATAGGTTGTGACACCAATTTTCTTTCTCCTATCGGTAAATTCGGAACTGACTTCATAGGCTATACTGTAAGTGGAGAAGTGGCTGGTGGAAAACACCACTATACCACGTTTAGCATCATAACTAGATTCTGTGGAGTAGGTGAATTTTTCTTTTGCGTTCCACATACATAGTGTTAACCTAGTTAATACTTATTAAAGACGTTGGAAGTTTATAAAATATATGGTACGATAAAAATGAATTAACTCATTTACGATATATTTCAGAAGTTACATGGCTAGGGAGGTGCAAGAACATGGTAAAAACAAGGAATAGTGCCTCTTAAAAATGATAATTCTATTTTTTAGGAGGCTAATATAATGAACTTTATTGAAATAAAAATGGAACAATGGGCAAGAAAAGAACACTATGAACATTATAAAAATAGGGTACCATGCTCTTATAGCCTAACGGTAGACATTGATATTTCCAATTTACTGGTTCAGCTAAAAGAACGAGGAAAGAAATCCTACCCTGTACAGGTCTTTATGCTATCTACTGTAGTAAACCAATTACCGGAGTTCCGAATGACAACCAATGATGAACACCGCTTGGGATATTGGGAGGTCATCGACCCTGTGTATACTGTTATGAATCCCGTCACGGAAACATTCTCAGCTGTATGGACAAGATATGACAGCTGTTTCGATACATTCTATCACGCATATTTACAAGATACAGCACAGTATGCCACTGGAAGTCTTTTCCCTCAGGAACATGTTCCACCCAATACTTTTACTATTTCCAGTGTTCCATGGGTGGATTTTTCAGCGTTTAATATTAATGTTTTTTCAGATGGAAACTATCTTTTGCCCATCTTCACTATTGGAAAATACAAAAAAGAAAACGGCAAAATCATGATGCCCCTTGCCATCCAATGTCACCATGGGGTTTGCGATGGCTACCATGTTGGAAAATTCGTAGAACGATTGCGAGAAATGGTAATCAACTGTAATAAGTGGTTATTCTAGCCAATTCAATTGTTCTAGCTGATTACTAAAGGTAATTACAACTTACAATCATTTTTGGGAACAAACCGGCTTCACAATAAAGAGGCCCGTTTGTTCCTATTCCATATATTCCAGCAAGTCCGCCTCTCTAAAAGCAAACCTAGTTTCTAAAGACTGTACTTATATTTTAATGTGCCCATGTGCTCAAAACCAATCACTACAAATATCAAAGGCAATATTCTGTTTAACCGTTTCCATTTTACAAACTGTTTTCGCTCCATTTATTGTATCAATCTTTAGTAATGACACTCAAGTATTGGAAATTGCATCTTAGGGATTAAGGGCTTACAGCGTAATGTTTCCCCTTTTCGGATTTCAAATTATTTATATGACGTTATTTTTGGCTCTGGGAAGGCAAGGCATATTTTTAGTAGCCACGATACTGATTTTGCCTCAATTGTTCGGGCTGAATGGAGTTTTTTACACTCAGGATTCAGCAGGTTTTTTCATCAATTATTTATTTTAACCTTCGCTTTTGCTTTAAAATGAAACATTCTCTGAATTTCCTGATTACACAGCATGAGTCACAAATTTATGTTGCATAATTTTCTTTTAGGGGTACATAAAAAGTTAAAAAAACAACGCAGTAATTAGTGCCTATGCACGGTCATACTGCGTTGTTTTTCTCATTGAATGTTATATTTAAAACATTTAATAACAGGAACCACCATGTAATTTCATACCTTGTCCTCTGGATCCTCTTTCTGCAGAACCGCCTCTGCCTGTTCCCATGCCTGCCCCATTAGCACCAAATTTTGCTCCTAAAGATTTTCCCAATCCTACGCTGCCTGTTCCATCACAATTTATCTGATTTTCCTCTAAAGCAGAAATGATGGTATCTGCTCTTTCTTGCGTCATCACCCCTGCTTCAACTTGTGCTGCCAACTGATCCTTCTTAATTTCAAGAGCTCCAGCCTTAAATTCATCCAGTTCTCCTGCCTCAGAAGCAATTTCACCGTAAGACTTTCCTGTTTCTGTCCTTTCATCCACAATACTTTCTAGCGTACGACCGGTAATCCCAGCAACCAATTCGGCTGGTGTATTATACTGCGATGCCGCAAAAGCTGTTACTCCAGTTGCACTAATTGCCATCACCATAAATCCAGTTGCAGTAATCTTTTCCCATCTTTTCATAATCCTTGCACCTCCTAAAATATTTTTAAGCGTTTGTTTTTCTGTATCTAAAGATTACCGTAACTTTTTGTCAAAAATGTGTCTTTTGTTTTATATTTTTAAGGCATCTATCAGACAAAATTTCCACCTTCATTTCTTAAAATCAAATGTGAATTGGGTGCCTCCCTCGCTGTTGTTTGCAACAGATAAAAGGATACCGTGACGATCTGCAATTTGTTTAGCAATGGCAAGTCCAAGCCCTGTACCAGTTTTATTCTGTTCCCCATATGTTTTATAAAAACGTTCGAAAATATGGGGCAGATGAGCAAAATCAATCCCGCATCCATGATCACGTATGATCACCTGATATTCTTCCACCTCAATCTCTACCTGAGCCCCCTGTGGCGAAAACTTAATGGCGTTGTCCAGTACAATCACAAACATTTGCCGCAATCTTCCATAATCCCCCAGGGTTTCTACACAAGAGCTTTGCAGTTGAACACTAACAAACACATCTTTTTGTTGTGCAATTCTAGAAGCACTTCTTGATGCATCTTCTATAACGTCACATATGTTAACTGGTAACATTTCAATGGCAAAATTCATGTTTTGTAATCGAGAAAGATCTAATAAATCCCCTATCAATCGCTCTAAAAATTTTGCCTCCTCCAACATTTGGCTATGATAGTCCGCTACTTTTTCGGGGGTATCTACAACCTTGTCGCACAATGCCTCCAGGGAACCTCTTATCACCGTGACAGGCGTACGTAGCTCATGAGAAATGTTTGCCACAAAATCACGGCGCATTTGTTCCAGCTTTTGAGTTTCTTCTCTAGCTTCGTCCAAACGAAGTGCTAATAAATCTAAATCCGCAGATAACTCGCCGATTTCATCTTTTTGCTCAACACCACAACGAACGGTGTAATCTCCTTGCATCATAGAATTTGTAGCCCTTTTCATCTTTGAGAGGGGTTTTGTAAATGAAGCAGACATCCCTAGGGAAAGTAACACAGAAGCAATCAGGGCGACTAGGATGCTGATTGCTAAAACAATAAGCCCTCGTTCCATTGACGCCATTGTTCCATCCACCGGAGAATGCAGTAAAACTGCGCCTATAATATCACCCTTTTCAGTTTGAATTGGGACTCCCACAGTCAAGGTCAACGTAGAAAGAACATCGCTAAATCCTTTGCTATTCACAGTTTTGCCTGTCAGCACCTCATCAATGACTTCCTTTGCATTGGCAGGTAATTCCGTCATAGAATATCCTCCATATCTCCCCCCTTTCCCCTTGCCTGCTGTAATCAAATTCATATTTTCATCCACAACCCAAACTTCCGTGTCGGAAACTTCACTAATAAATCTCAGATATGCTCCATATCCGCCCATTCCTTTTCCCAAAGTTCCGCTTTCAGCCAATAAACTATCAACTAAAGATTGCCCATAGTTTTCCAGTTCAATTTTATTTCTTTCAACAGTATAACTACGAAAAAGAAAGAAAAAAACACTACCGACAATTAACGCAAAGGCTAACAAAACCACGGTAAAATTTCTACTTAACTTTCGGGCTATTTTACTTTTCAGCATCCGTTGTCACCTCAAATTTATATCCTACGCCCCATATGGTTTTGATATCCCAAGAGGGATGGGTATATTTCTCTAATTTAGCTCGAAGACGCTTAATATGGCTATCTACCGTTCTGCTATCTCCGAAATAATCATATCCCCATAAACTATTTAGAAGATTATCACGAGAAAACACTTTGTTTTTTGCTGTTGCCAACGTCCATAAAATCTCAATTTCTTTTTTGGTAAGTGCAACAGGTTCATCATCAACTGTCACTGTATACTCATCTAAACAAATATTCAAATTGCCATACGTAAAACACTGTGTCTGTTTCTCTTCTCTTACAATGCGTCGCATAATCGCCTTTACCCGCGCCATTACCTCCCCTGGAGAAAAGGGCTTTACAATATAATCATCTGCACCAATCTCAAGACCCATAATTTTTTCAAAATCCTCGCCCCGTGCAGTAATCATAATAATAGGAACATTAGAGCTTTTCCGGATTTCTCTGCAAACAGCAAATCCGTCCTTCTTTGGCATCATCACATCCAGCAACAGAATATCTGGTTTTTCATCAGAAAACTTTTGCAAAGCCTCCTCTCCGTCCAGTGCAACTGCTGTTTCGTAGCCATCTTTTTTTGCATACTCCTCTAAAATTGATGTTATTTGTTTATTATCATCTACTAATAAGATTTTTGGCATAAATTCCACCTCCCAATATAATAATAGCAGATTTTTTTGTTTTTTTAATGGCAACACAATTATTTTTTTAAACCATCTCAATAAATATTAAATTAGCTTCTGGGTTTATCAAAAAGCAAAAATGCTGTATTTAAATTAATAAAAAAATAGGTATATTTATGCCTATTAAAAAGTGCATTATTTTCGAATTATTTAAGACTTCTGTGTTCAAAAAGTAGAATCCCTGCTTATATTAAAGGAGATATTTCATCTAGCTCCTACATGACTGACCTTGTATACATTTCTATGAGTGGGACGGACTATTTTTCCCAAAAAATATAGTTAAAGCTGCCTTCTAATGAGACAGCTTTAACTATTTTCTTGACCAATACACTTGATGTTATTTTATTTTTTGCTGTTTCGATATGTCCTATTATACTTGATCGGATAATTATACGCTCTCGTCGGGTAGATTGGCAGGAGCCGTGATCCTCTCCCAGATCATATTTGCTCGATCCACAGAATCAAAATACAAGCTAGTGAGCAGGTTCGTTGGGATATGAAGTTCGTCTGCCAGCGTAGTGATGCGATTCCAGTCGGCCCGTTCATAACTGAGTAGCAGAGAAAACAGTTTGCCGGCGGAGCCCTTTTGGTAGAGCAATGCATCTCTAACTTCCTCTGCAACTGGGACTTCAGATAAAATTTCTTCCATGGGCGCGTCTACCAGACAGCCCAGTGTGGAAAACATACCAATCAGATAGGCGTCCCCCTTAGAGATGGAGAGGCTATTCTGTGTGTAGTCACTTAAATCACTGCAGAAATTCGCCCGCAAGAAAGACAACTTGAGGAACTCCTCACACGATGGATCGATTTCATTTTCCACATTGCTGGCGCTGAGAAAATAGATCCATTGACGTAGCTGACCAAGCCCCAGTGTCATAATGGCCTGACGGATGGTAGTAGCACGGTGTTTGGAAGAAAAATAGGCAGAGTTCGCCATGCGCAACAAGCCGAAGACCATGGAAGCGTCTTGGGAGACCAGTTGCTCAATCTCGTCAATATTGGGCTCATCCTGGGTAATGGCTACTATCAGTCGAAAAAAGTTGCTTTGCAGATATCCGCTGGTGTGTGTTTTAGACGATAGCTTTTCTGCAACAAAAGTCCCCTCCAACGCATCGACCTGCAGATTTATTGCGCAATTGTAAAGCTCCTCGTTTGTAATGTTTGTTGCAATACATTTCTTTTCCATGCTATGGGCAAGCTCAATAATGTTGGACAATGTCGACACCGGAGTCGTAGAAAAATTCAGCTTGATATAATGAATTTTGTCCATCAGCGCTAAATAACGAGGAGCAAATCTAAATTCATTCACCGCGATTTTGTAGCCCTCTTTTGCAAACTTCTGTATGAAATTCATGGCCAGTGGATAGATAATTACATTATCTTCAATCTGAATAACCAATTCTGACTTTTTGAATATCCGTGGCGCACTCTTCATTAACAGAGTAGGTGTGAAAGTCATGAAATTCAAAGTTCCTGTTAGGGATTTATCTGTATTCTGGGTCAAAAAATTATAGATGGCATTTGCTGCTGCAAAGTCATTTCTGTAAGCCGGAGCATTGGATGCAGAAGCCGTGGGGACTTTTACCTCCCCAGAAGATGATGGTTCTTCAGCGCCAAAGGCCTGATTTTCGCCGTAGTAGAGAAGTTCGTAGCCGATGATATTGCTGTCTCTGTCTTTAATTGGCTGTCGTACAATATACTTGCTGTTCACTGTATTCTCCTTTCACCACAGGCTACGGTAGCGATCTTCCTAACAATCCGTCACACCTGTTTTTATGTATCATAGTATCTTATATTATATTTATCGACATGATATGGAAAGAAATAACACTTTTTAAAATTTTGCACACAATTGGCTTATTTCCCAAAACCAAATCAAACACAAGCAAGACAGCAACTTCTCCGAATCATCCAAAATAGTTTTATCTCATACCTTATTCAAATATTTCCCTCGAATGCTTAAAAACTAAGGCCTAACCCAATCAAACGCTCTTTTATTTAGTCGCTCTTGACCCATCCAACAATCCAATTTCTTGCTAACCTTTTCTTCAAATATATAACTGGTACTTCTTAAAAAATTCAACCCAACAATAAAACCTTTCGTTTCAGGTTTGGTTTTATTGTTGGGTTGTTTTTTAGTTTACCACTCTTAAGCATACCTTAATTGCACAAGCATTTGCATCATTTAAAATCTTTCGCTGCTTTCAGTCCATAAGCAGGTTCAGCGGCCTTTACCCCACTACAGATTGCTCTTGCCATCACTTCCGTTGCAAGCGCACCAAGGGCATCGGGCTCAACCTCCACTTCTCCGGTTGCCATAACAAAAATCGTATCTCCATCAACAGAGGTATGCACGGGGCTAATGGCCTTTGCATACCCATTATGGGTAATGCTTGCCAGCTTACTTGCCTGAACCTTGGTAAGTTTTGCATTGGTTATAACACAACCAATCGTTGTATTACCGGAAAAAACATTTCGTTTTCTGCCAATTTCTGCATACATCACTTCCTCCGTGCTCGATATAGCAGTTTTATCTTCTGATATAATCCCTGCGATTCGTTTTCCCGTATCATAATCAATCACGTCTCCAAGGGCATTGACCGCAACTACTACACCACACTGAACATCACCAATCTGCACTGCGTGGATTCCGAGACCACTTTTCATCATTCTCTCAGGCCCCAGAAACTTGCCCACAGATGCACCTGTCCCTGCACCTACATTTCCCTCTGCCGGCTCACATGTTCCTGCCACTTGGCAAGCTTTGTAACCCATGGCCTTATCTGGTCTGCATTTCGGATCGCCAACGACTAAATCAAAGAGAGATGCTCCACAAACAATAGGCACAACGCCAACACCAACATCGAAACCAGCTCCCCGTTCTTCCAAATATTGCATAGCACCGTCCCCCGCCGCAAGACCGTAAGCACTACCACCGGAGAGCATAACACAATGAATCTGCTGAACCATATTGACGGGTTTTAACAGCTCTGTTTCTCGGGATGCCGGCCCGCCCCCACGCACATCAACTCCAGCTATTGCTCCAGCTTCGCAAATAATGGCAGTACATCCCGTTGCACCTTCAAGACTCTGGGCATGCCCAATCTTAATTCCCTTTATTTCCGATATTTTGATTTCCTTCATACACATTTCCTTTCTTCAAATAAGGGCGACTTTTGCCGCCCTCATCTTCGATCATTGTTTTAATTACGCAATAAACTGCACTGCCATAATAATTGCAATAATGACACCTACCACCGCTTCGCCACCCAAAAGGCCTGCACCAATAATGGTGCCTTTTCCTTCCCTTTCAAACTGGGGATAAACTTTATCAAGAATGAAGCGGATAGCTGCTCCAATAAATGCCGTAAAGGATAGATAAAACGGCAGATAAACACCAAGCCCAAGGGTCATAACAGGATAAAATCCTGCAATATAAAGAACGGCAGCCAGCACAAGTCCAGTTAAAAACGCTGGGACATGGGAAATTCCACCAGCCATAGCAGCAACAGCAGATGCCTGAGCTGCAGGGAAAAGTTCCGGATTGCCAAAAGCAGAAGAACCATATGCCTGAATGATAGCCATGATGACAAATACGGATATAACCGCTCCTACAAGACCACCAATTAATTCACCTGTCCACTGGGCTTTGGGGCTGGACTTCAAAATGCTCCCTGCTTTAAAATCGTTCATAACATCGCCCACAAGGCCACAGGCAATTGCAACAATCGCTGCAATACAAATGGCTGCAACTTCTGTAATTCCAGGAGAGCACAACTTTGCAAGAATCAGTACAAAAATACCAAACACTTCCATAGGGTTAATGGCAGACATGCCAACCGTTTGACAAGACATAGCAGTTGCAAGCCAAACTCCTATAATAGTAATAATTGCAGCAATAACTGGTACATCAACAATAATTACAAAAAGTGCTGCAAAAAGTGCCATTAAGATTGGTGCCCATCTCAAGGGGACAATAGAATCCCCAATGGAATCCTTAGACACCATAGACCCAAAGATGGCCTTAAAATTCGGAATGATGTTTTTTATGAATACACCAAGGCCTGTTCCTACCATCATTCCTAATCCCAGTCCACTTTTGATATTTGCTGCTGTTGCTGCGTCAAAAAAACCTAATTGCTGGCCGCCGATTAAAATACCCACATCGCCGATGAGTGCTCCAAGAAACCATACACCTACAAATATGGGTCCTACAAGGTAGCCAACAGATACAAGCATAGGCGAAAGCCAAACACCGCCATAAGAACCATAGTTTAGCCAACTGCCGCCACCAAACCAAAGGATAGCGGGAATCTTCATGAACCAGTCACGAAGTGCAGTCCAAATAGCAGCGAAGCCCAATGCCCCAAAGAGTGTATGGGCCTTTTTCCCTCCTTCATCGCCAACGATCAGAGTCTCCGCAGCTGCCTGACCCATGGCATAAGGAAGTTTTGATGTTTCTATGAACTGTTTTCTCATAAGAGATGTAAAAATAAGCCCCAGCATAGTACCACTAATTGTGATGACAAGCAATTTAACCAAACTTAAATCTGTATTTGGATAGAGCATATAAATTGCTGGAATGGTAAAGGCTACGCCACCGGCCACCATAGAACCGGCCGACATTGCGGTATGTGTAACGTTGATTTCATTAATATTGGTTCTTCCCAATGCTTTTAATGCAAACATAGATACCAATGCAACAAACATAATGGGGAATGGTAACGATGATGCTTTCAATGCTATAAACATAGATGAACATGTTACAATGACTACGCCGATGACACCAATAATCATACCACGAACAGTTAGCTGTTCCCTATACGATGTGGCATATTTGACACGCTTCGATTCTTGAGCCATAGTTCAGCGCCCCCTTTCCTATATCACAATAAACAACATCTTACGAACTCTATCAGACTTGATATGTATAAACAAAGCCTTTTACTTTTGATATTCAATAACACCATCAATCATTGTCATTTCTACTTCCAAGTTTACAATGCTCATGGGGGGGATAGAAAGAATATCATCTGAGAGAACTATCAAATCTGCCAGTTTTCCAACCTCCACACTTCCTTTTATATCTTCTTCAAAAGAACTATAAGCTCCATTTAATGTAGCACAACGAATTGCTTCAAGAACGGATACCGCCTGGGTTTTATCACACTGGAATCCAACAGACCTGTCATAGCGGTTTACAGCGGCATCTAAAAGGGAAAGTCCGGCAGGATACGATGGTGTATCACTATGTAAAGAGCATTTTATTCCGGCATCCAGCATACTTCGAATAGCACATATATATTTATTTCGATCCGCACCATAGAAATCAACGAATTTTGCTCCCATCTTCTGAATAGAAGAAATATTTACACTGGGACAGATATTCATTTTTGCCATGCGGTTTACTAAGTCTTGATCCACAATGGTACAATGCTCAATCCTATGACGAAGATCCGGTCTCGGATTAGTTTCAAAGGCTTTTTCATATCCCTCTACCATAAATTCAATTGCTAAATCTCCAATGGCATGTGCCGTTGCCTGACATTCGGCTTCGTTGATTTTTTGAATATACCCTGCTACTTCCTCCCTCTCCCAGGCTCTTTCCCTTGGAAGGTTGTGATTGTGAGAATAAGGCTTCCTGGTTGCGCATGAGGGGCCGCCGGAGCCGCCGTCAATCATAAATTTTGAACTGCCAATTTTAAAATGTTCATCTCCAAGACCACTGGATAAACCTAATTCCAGAAAATGCTCGTTATCCATCAAAGAATACCTTTTACCAAAAATGCTGTGCAACATCATGTAGGAACGAACTTTAAACTTGCCCTCTCTGCATAGTTTCTGCATAATATGATACGATGGTTTATCGCATTCTCCACAGTCGTGAATAGATGTAATACCGTTTTCCAAACAGTGTTGATGTGCTTTCATTGCTGCCTTTGCCTGATCTTCTTGTGTATATTCCACTTTGCCCCAGAGCCAGAAATGGGTACTTCCCCTAACCATTCCTGTCAATTTTCCATCCACAACTTCTACTTCATCTTCCGGATATTTTTTGGCGTCCCGTGGAGAATATATATCCAAATATTCCAATGCTTTGGAATTATACATGCAGATATGTCCTCCCCCATGCATGCAGTGGACAGGGTTGTTTGGTGCCACGGCGTCCAATTCTTCAATGGTAGGATGGCGCTGTTCGGGAAAAAGGGTAGGCTCATAGCCCATCATGGAAATCCATTGTCCCGGCTTTTTCATTTTTGCTGCTTCCTGAACCATATTCAGCATGTCAGAAAGAGATTTACAATTCTCATAAAAGGTATCAATCATTGGTGCATCAAAATCCGTTCCTAAAAGACCGGAGAGAATGGGGTGATAATGAGAGTCTATCATACCCGGCATTAAAGTTCTGCCCTTTAAGTCAATTATTTTTGTTTTATCTGTTGTAATCTTTAATATATCCTCATTTGAACCAACGAAAACTATTTTATTCCTCTTAATCCCAACAGCCTCTGCAATTTCGTCCTTTTCATTTACAGTAATCACTTTGCCACCTATAAACGCAGTGTCTATATATGAAAAATCAAAGGTCATTGACTCCTCCCCCCTATCAAATCCTCATAGCAGAAGGTATTACCAACACTAGTTTGTTTAGTGAAAGTTTGCATGCCTCTCTACGTATTAAAGTAACGCCCTACCAGAAAGGTAGGGGTTCCCTTCTGTTAAATAAACTGAATTGAATTTTTTTTATTTATGAATAGAACAATTTCATAACTTCTTCATCTGGTTTCTTACCAATCAAACTGCCTACCACAAATGCCACGATTGAAATCACAATAGATGGTACAATGGGAGTGGTACCAAAAATACTCACTTTATAAGTAGTCATAAGCAAGAAAGAAACAATGCCGATGACACTGGATAAAACTGCGCCTGTGGCGTTTGCTTTTTTCCAATATAGCCCAAATAAGATTGGACATAAGAATGCACATTCAAGGCCACCCATAGCAAAAAGATTAATCCAAACAATTAAATCAGGTGGATAAATTGTAAATACAAATACAATAACACCTACGACCAATGTGGTTATCATACTCATCTTTCCGATTTTCTTTTCAAATTTTGCCCCTGTCTTAACTACATTACCATTCTCCTTTGCAATGTAGTTTAGGTAAATATCCTTGACAATCGCCGCAGAAGCCAAAATCAATAGGGAAGATACTGTTGACATAACTGCAGATAGAGGTGCTGCAATAAATAAACCCGCCACTACCGGATTCATATATTTCAGTACTAAAGTAGGCACAACATAGTCAGAAGAAGGAATTTCAGATGGATCCAAAATAGCAGGTGCAAATGCCCCTGAGATATGCATAACCAGCATCAAAAATCCCACAACGATGGTGCCATAAATCATCGCACTGTGGAGGGATTTTGTGTCCTTGAAACCCATGCCTCTTACAGCAGTTTGGGGCAGACCTAACACACCGATACCAACAAGTACCCAGAAAGACATTACGTATGCCTTTGGTGTTGTGCCACCTACTGTAGGGTCATTCCATGTGGGATTCACAACGTTAAGTTTGTCAACAATGGCTTCAAATCCTCCGCCAACCTTTATAATGGTAGCCAAGATAATGAAACCACCCATTACCATAACTAAGCCCTGTATGGTATCCGTTGTTACGACCGCCTTAAACCCACCAATAGTTGTATAAAGGATAACAATAGCTCCAAAGAAAAGCAAACCGTACACATAAGGAAGCCCTGTAATTGTCTGGAACAAAACAGCTCCACCAATAAATTGAGACATCATCTGTGCAATGAAGAACAAAACAAGGGCTAAGGAAGAAATGATAACCACTGCAGGTGATTTATATCTTGCTTTTAAGTAGTCAGTCACCGTTACAGCGTTTGTCTTTCTTGAAATAATGGCAAACTTCTTGCCCAAAATGCCTAAAATGATGAAAGCTGTAGGAACCTGAATGATTGATAAATATACCCAAACAAGTCCTTTAGAATATGCAACACCAGGTCCCCCAATAAAACTGCTGGCACTTGTGAAAGTAGCAATCAACGTCATTGCCAGAACAAGACCGCCCATAGACCTTCCACCAATAAAATAGTTATTGATAAACCCAGTCCCGGCTTCAGCATCTCTCTTAGCCTGTTTTTTACTAATAAAAAGGCCGATGCCCAAATTCGCGAGGAGATAGAGCACTAAAACTGTCATTAAAGTAATCGTATATGAACTCATCCTTCATCCTCCTCCCCACTATCCTCATCAGCTATTTCATCAAGACTAAAGTCTTTGAAAAAAAACTTAACAACAACAATTACAGC
>JABNAD010000218.1_pt1 | contig 45747 bp, 44 predicted proteins | sample 7240381 | NCBI WGS metagenome assembly JABNAD01 (sample SAMN11332834, study PRJNA596920) | anaerobic digester metagenome | biome: digested sludge; isolation source: digested sewage sludge-derived enrichment culture grown on H2/CO2 | place: Germany: Goettingen
GTTTATATCCGTGGGGAAAAGAAAAGATGTTTGACTTCCATCTAAACGTATGCCTGTAAAATTCACTCTAGTTGCACTGTATCGACTGGCAGATTCCACCTCGGAAACAGAACTGCTAGAAACATAAACCGTCCATACGTCATTCCCCAGATAGGCCAAGTATGCCTGTTGACCTAAGCGTGACAAAATGTCTGCTAAATCAGAAGCATTCCTTTGACTCATTTCTTCCTCAATTGCAACATATTCACCGGAGGCAATGTTAGCGGTAAAACCTGTGCTTGAGGAAATTGATCCCTCTTCCCTGAATGAGCCATTTTTTTCTGTTCCAATCAATAACTCTCTTCCACCGATTGAGGCAGTGGTTTTGTTTTTGCAGATACTTTCCAGCCCGATTCGTACAACCTGAGGTACATCATAAGCAAAAGCAACTTGAGACATGGTCGATAGCCCAATTGTCAAAGTCAATGCCGCTGTAATCAGTTTTTTAAAATTCCTATTCATGGCAAGTTCCTCCGTATACCATCTGTATTATTTCAGAATAAAATCTTTTTCCAGTATACCAAAATGTAGTTGTTTTCGATAGAGTAATTCTCAACAAAAACACTATTGTTATTCCGCAGGTATTTTGCCAATATTTGGTATTGTTTTCATTTAAGAAACTCAGTTGCCTAAGATATCAAATGAATGGTTTTTTAGAAATAGTATCTCAAAGCTTATTGCGCAACTTAAATTATTTATTCGTATATATTATGAATGTCAGGTTAATTATACGTAGCAAGGCATAACTGTTCAGATTCCTCGTTGGGCAGCAGTAAGAACCAAATACTATTTGGGGTAATTATAAAAGGCTAACTTCCAGAAAATATAATTCCTATTACGAAAGTCTTCTAAAGATTTCTGATTTAACCTAACGCAACATCTAAAACCATGAAAAAAGCAAAGTATTAAGAATTTTATTGATACTATTATAATAAATAATTTTAAAGCTTTGCTTTTTTGTTGAGGAATATAAGGATGGTCGAGATATTAGGAGAAAGTTGTTATAATTAAATTAAACTCCGCGATCGTTTCCAATAAAAAAGACTACCGCCTATTAATATCAGTAATCTTTCTTTTTTTGACCAAATAAGAACTAGATAATATTCTTTTTCTCTAACCATATTTGTAAATAGTACAGAATAGTAGCCAAAATTATAAATATCAAACGCACAAGAGGACTCCATTGCAAAATAAAAGAAAGCATAGCGCATAAAGAAAATAGAAAAACTATTAAACTAAGTACTATTGCTATTCTTCGCTTCATAACCTTCCCCCCCTTTTTATTACCAAATAATTTACCCCAGAAACCTTTCTGATCTGCTACATGGTCTGCCTGTTTCTTCTGCTCTTTTCTCGGACAAGTATTATTTTTTCGTCCAACTCGTCAAAATGTTCCTGTAGTAGCTGTATGTTTTGCTTTGGCTGCTCTCGTAAAGGACCTGTCCATTCTCTACCAGTTGAGAAAGTTTTTCAATCTGTTATTTTTTTCTTCCATTTCCAGCCAAAGACGGTGGTTTTCAATCTTTAAATAGTTTATACAATCATACTTAATATCTTTAAATATCTTTAAAGTCCTTTAAAATTCCCATTTTCATTAATTCCAGACGGCTCTTCCGTATCTATTTCTATTTCAGCAGTAAAGGTATTTAACTCTTCTTTACATTATTATATTATTTACTCCTAGCCTAAAGATTTTATATTGAGAAATGCTGGTTTACAAATAAATTATTTAATTATATCAACTATTACCGAAGTGCCATTAGCAGATACCCCAATCATATTATTAGTAAAATTTACAAAGTCAAAATCCACCCCAATTAAAGCGTTACCGCCTTTTGCAATTGAATTAATAATTAATTTTTCTAGTGCTTTGTCTTTTGCCAACTCCATTTTTTTTGCAAATTGATTGGATTGTTCTCCTGTTAAGTCTGCAAAAGCAGCTGACATTTCTGAAAAAAATCCAGTTCCTAAAACAATATTGCCACTTACAACACCACAGTATTTTTCAATTTTATAATTTTCAAAATTAAACTGTAGTTACTATATGTAAATTGATTTCTTGGTTAGTGACAGATTTAATTATTTCTTGTTCGTACTGTAATTGTTTTTCCAATTTTAATTCATATTCTTTTACTTCAAGTTCTTTTGAATTTTCAAAGATAAAATTTTCACTAAATTTGTCTATTATGACCAATATAATGTCTGAGACACCATCATTTTTTAATTTTTCTGTCAAACTATTATTTAACAACTTTACTTCATCAATAGACTTTGCATTTCTTATTAAATCTAGTGGTTCTTTTAGAATTTTTCTACATTTTTCGCAGATAACAAATTCTCCGTCATTTAGAATTAAAGGCTCATAAAAGTATCCAACTTTTTTAGCACAAGCACTACAAATATTTTCCATTATTTATCCTCCTAGATGGATAATATATTTTCGTTTTAATTACTAATCAAATTAAAAAGTCCTCAATTAAATGATTACTATCCTAATCGAAAATAATCTTTGCCTTAAACTAAAGGTATAGTTCATATTTAATATTGTATCACCAAAATATGCCAAGTTCAACAAACGATATTCCATATTTTAGTAGGATAATGAATGAGAATTAAATTTAAAAAGTACCGCGACTTAATTAATCCAGCCTTTGATATGATAAAATAATCACCAAGGTTCAGCCTCCACCCTTCACAGCGCATCTTAAACCTTCTTGAGAATCTTCTCTTAGGCTTATCTGCCATTAATAAGATACATGCCTCTATATGACATTTATATTCTGCAAACGCTTCTTCTGGTGTAATACCTGCTATTTCTGAATTTCTTTCCACTATGTCATATTTGGTTATCATATTATTCATCCTCCTTTGTACTAATATCTTAGATATTAAATTATCATGCTCCGCCTTTTATTTGCCTTGTAAAACCGATAATGTTTTAACCCAAATAAATATGTATTTATATTTCCTTGTCGTTCTGAGGCAATAAAAAGCATCTTTGAAGCAATAAAAAGTGCCCATATGCTTGTATTTCTACTAAACATATAGACACTTATTTAGATGTTTATAGTATTATTTAATGGTCTTTTTCGTACCCCATTTGCCATTCAATCGTACCCCATCCGTACCCCTTTTTCGTACCAAATGGCACAATTTTGCGATACTTTACGATACTTATCCAATCATGTGAATATCCTTAAACCCTTTAATACACTGTATCATCTATTAATTTTCGTAATATCATAGGGAGTCGTCTGATAGACGTAGTAGTTCAACCAATTAGAATAAAGCAAATTCCCATGAGCACGCCAACGTACAAGAGGTGATTTTGTGTCATCATCATTGGGAAAATAATTAGCAGGAACCGCTGTATCCAACCCGGCGTTCTTATCCCGCCTATACTCATTATCCAGCGTGTAAGGATCATACTCCGAATGCCCCATAATGAAAATTTGTTTGCCATCTAATGAAGAAATCGCATAGACACCTGCCTCTTTAGAGGAAGCCAAGATTTCCAAATTACTTACTTTTTTAATATCTTCTTCACTCACTGTTGTATATCTAGAATGGGGTGCAAAAAACACATCGTCTGCGCCTCTTAAAAGCATTGAATTTTTCTTATCAATCACATGAGGGAATACGCCAAAAAGCTTTTCATCCATTTGGTGTTTCTGAATTCCATAATGAAAATAAAGCCCAGCCTGAGCACCCCAGCAAATATGGAATGTGCTATGAACATTTGTCTTACTCCACTCCATCATTTCTTTCAATTCATCCCAATAGTCGACCTCTTCAAACTCCATTTTCTCCACAGGAGCGCCAGTAATAATAAAGCCGTCGAAATTATCGTTTTTGACTTCATCAAAGGTTTTGTAAAACGCCAGCAAATGTTCACTTGAAGTGTTTTTTGAAATATGAGACTTAATATGAATCAACTCCAACTCAATTTGTAACGGCGTATTTCCTAAAAGTCTGAAAATCTGTGTCTCGGTATCAATCTTTGTAGGCATCAAGTTTAATAGCAATATTTTTAAGGGACGTATATCTTGGGTTATGGCTCTGTGCTCCGTCATAACAAAGATATTTTCCTCAGTTAATACTTTTACCGCAGGCAACTCGTTAGGTATTTTGATTGGCATTATTTATCACCGCTTTCTTTATTGTAAACAAAATACTTCCCTTTAAAATAGAATCGTTAATGTCGTGTTTTTTTAGAACTTTTATATTAGATTTAAAGCTTGTTCAATGTCATCAATTAAGTCCTGTGCATTCTCCAATCCGCAGGAGAAACGAACCAAATCACCGGATATTCCCGCTGCAACAAGTTCACTTTCGTTCATTTGTCTATGGGTAGCGCTTGCAGGATGCAGGCAACAGGTTCTTGCATCAGCAACATGTGTTGCAATGGAAGCAAGCTTCAAACCATTCATAAATTTTTCTGCAGCTTCTCTTCCGCCCTTTACACCAAAGCTTACAACACCGCATGTGCCATTTGGCATATACTTTTGTGCAGTTTCATAGAACTTATCTCCCTCTAAACCTGGATATACCACCCACGTAATCTTGTCATTTTCTTTTAGATATTTTGCAACAGCAAGGGCATTTTCACAATGACGAGGCACTCTTACATGCAGACTTTCCAATCCCAAATTTAGAAGAAATGCTGTTTGAGGGGATTGAGATGAACCAAAATCTCTCATCAGCTGAGCTGTCGCCTTGGTGATAAACGCACCACCTTGGCCGAATTTTTCCACATAAGTAATGCCATGATAGCTATGGTCAGGCGTGCAAAGGCCTGGGAATTTTTCTGCATTTGCCTTCCAATCAAATTTGCCAGAATCCACGATACAACCACCTACCCCTGCGCCGTGACCATCAAGATATTTTGTTGTGGAGTGAGTAACAATATCCGCACCCCATTCAAAAGGTCGGCAATTCACAGGTGTTGCAAAGGTATTATCAATTACCAACGGTACCCCATGGGCATGGGCTGCGTTTGCGAAGCGCTCAATGTCAAGAACAGTTAAAGCAGGATTTGCTATGGTTTCACCAAAAACAGCTTTTGTGTTTGGTCTAAACGCAGCTTCCAATTCCTCATCCGTACAATCCGGTGTAATAAAAGTAAAGTCAACACCCATTTTCTTCATGGTAACGGAAAACAAATTGTAAGTGCCACCATAAATTGTTGAGCAAGAAACTACATGATCTCCGTTGGATGCAATGTTGAAAATGGCAAAAAAGTTTGCAGCCTGACCTGATGAGGTCAGCATAGCCGCTGTGCCGCCTTCCATTTCGCAAATTTTTGCCGCAACATAGTCGCAAGTAGGATTTTGCAGTCTGGAATAAAAATAGCCGTTTGCCTCTAAATCAAAAAGCTTACCCATTTCCTGACTGGTCTCATATTTAAATGTAGTGCTCTGAATAATAGGAATTTGTCTCGGTTCACCGTTTTGTGGTGTATAACCGCCCTGTACGCATTTTGTTTCTATTCTGTAATCACTCATAATTTTCAAATCCTCCTTTTTTTCTGTCTGAAATTAAAAAAACCCGTCTCAAAGATAAACTTTGAGACGGGATATTCCCGCGGTACCACTCAAATTGCATTATAAAAATAATGCCACCTCTCAGGCTCAAACAAGCCCTATGCTTTTACGCAGCAATCACGGAAGGAGCCTACCGACATTTTCATGTTTTCGAACCTTCAGCTCAGAAGCCATAGGCATTAAGTATTTTTGTTATCGGTTTCCACCAAACCCGACTCTCTGTAAACGCAGCAACTCAGCCCTCTTCGTCATAGCTTTTATATTTAATTTGTTTTATTATAGCATCTCAATTTTGTTTGTCAATAAAAACTTTTTAAAAATATTAAAGGCTGTTGATTTTGAGCTAGGTTTCAAGCAGTATAAAATTGTAAAATAAATATGAACGAGTCACGCAAAATTGATTCGCTTTCTAACTTTTTTATAAACACCAAGATAGCTTATAGATACTGCTTTGCTTGATAAATATAAAGTTTGTCATATAATCTTGGTTTTTTTGATGCATAAAGACAAAAATTAACACCCAACTGCTTGGGGACGAAGCAATTGGGTATTTTGCAGAATAAAAATATTTTTTCTAATGAAACTCTTCTCAGATCCAAATTTTCCTTTTCACAATCTCTATTGAAGCAAAGGTTGCATTTGAATACCATCAAATGCAAATTCTAAAGTTGGAACAATCAATTCTGTTCTGGCTATCATAGACTTGGGTTTTCCCTCATAGTTATCCTGTTGGAAGGGAACAAAATAAATACCTTTTGTGTTCATTAAACAGCCAATATTGGTTAAATTCAGCCCCAACGCATCATTGGTTGAGATGGAAATAACCAAAGGTTTATTGTTGCGCATGTGAGCCTTCGCAGCCATCAGCACAGAGGTATCGGTAATGCCATTGCTCAACTTTGCGATGGTATTTCCTGTACAAGGCGCAATAATTAAAATGTCCAGCATCCCTTGAGGTCCAAGGGGTTCCGCGTCAACAATAGTTAAAACCGGTTCATTGCCTGTTATTTCCACAACTTTTTTCAGAAAATCTTCTGCCTTCCCAAATCTTGTATCCATGGTTGCTGCATTTGTGGATAAAATAGGAATTATGTTTGCTTTTTCCCGCTTCAATTGTTCCAACTCTTTGATAATTTTATCAAATGTACAAAAGGAACCTGTAATTGCAAAACCGATATTTTTACCTTCTAATTTCATCATAAACTCCCCCTAATCAATGTTCCAATGAGGCTACAATACCACCCAATAAAATACGTGCACTGGTTTTTGGCGAATATCTACCGGGAATTCCTAGGGATAACTTTGCTGTAATCCCATTTTGCTTACAAGCTTCAAAGTCCGTACCTCCCGGTGCTGAAGCAATATCAATTATAACCCCATGGGGGTTTACCTTATCAATGAGTTGTGCATCTAACACCATGGCAGGAATTGTGTTGAAAATAAATTGCTGTGTAGAAATAAGCTCAGGTAATTCATTCAAAGAAACCCCTTGATAGCCTTGTGCTTTTGCATCTTCTCTTGCAGCCTCTTTTCTTGCTCCAATGGTTACTTTGGCATCCAAGCCTTGTAATCTTTTTGCAATAGCTTTCGCACATCGACCATATCCCAACACAAGACAATTTTCTTGATTCATATTTTGGGTGCTTAAGGTAATTGCCTCAGCAATAGCACCCTCAGCAGTTGTAATAGCATTTTCAACTGCAATTTCTTCCATTTTCATAAAATCATAGCAATGCACATTTTTTTGGTGTGCCGCTTCCATTACGTCACTTGCAATATTGCCACCAAATAAAATTGTATTTTCTCTTAACTGTTCAGAAAAATCAGACAACAGGATTACCGTGTCATCTTTCGTCAATAGAAGCTTGCCATCTTTCGTAAAAGGTACAGGCGTAACTATGATATCTGCCCATTGCATGGCACTTTCCATTGATTCAAACCTTTCAATCCCCGATAATTGTCCCGCACCATCCAAGGCATAGGTTCCTACTTGGTGAAAAACATCTTTTAATGCATCAGCCAAGTAAAGAAGCCTAAGATCTCCGCCCATTACAAGAATTTTTTTTTCTGACCATTCCATGATCCCGCCCCCTATCTTTATTAAAATATGCACCATAAAAAATCATGTGTTTGTCTGGATAACAGCAAGAAAGAATAGCTTAATAATTCGTCTTTTTGACCACATAAAAACAACAGGCCTGAAACACCAAACCTGTTGTTATCTAATTACTATGAAACTTAAGAAATCACCTCAACGGAGCTACCTTTTGAACTGCGCTGAACCAGAATTTTCTTTTCAATATTTTCTTTTAATTCAGTAATATGGGATATAATACCCACCAATCTATTTCCAAAGGACAGCCGTTGTAAGACCTGTACAGCCTGTTCTCTGGAATGCTCATCCAAAGCGCCGAAGCCTTCATCGATAAACATGGCATCAATTTGAACACCGCCTGCATGGCTCTGAATTACGTCAGAAAGACCCAAGGCCAAAGAAAGGGAGGCTTTGAAGGCTTCACCGCCCGAAAGGGATTTCACGGAGCGGCTCTTTCCTGTATAATAATCCATTACTTCCATCTCCAGACCGCTTTGACTGCGTTTATCGGAAGCATTTTCTGCACGAAGCAAACGATATCTCCCTTCAGTCATTTCTGCCAAGCGCAAGTTTGCAGCCCGAAGCACACGATCAAAGTAAAATCCTTGTACAAAAGATTCAAAGGTGATTTTGTCTTTACCGGAGAGTTCACCATTTGCTGTTTTAGATAGTTCAAGAATCGGCAAATACTGTTTTTCTAATTTTAGTCGAATTTTGAACTCTGCTTTTCCCTTTTGCAAAGCAATTTCTCGAATGGCATTGCTTCCATTTAATTCTTCCAATGCATCATCAATGGCATTTATACGCAAAGCAATGACATCCTTCTCGTTCTGGAGTGTTGTCAAATCATAGATTTTGGTTTCCTCACTTAATTCTGTACGTTGAACGAAGTTTTCAAGTTGTGTCAATTGATAGAAAAATGCTTGAACCTTTTGCTCCTCCTGCTCCAAAGTTTCTCTGCTCGCTGGCAAACTTAAATGGTACTGTTCCTCAGTTAGGAATCCTTTTTCCTCCATCATGGAATTAAACAGTGATACGGCTTGTTTTAACCGTTTTTCTCCCTGTAAAGCTACACTTCGACTTTCCTCTAAGCGCGTTTCTAGTTTTTGAACTTCATCTTTTTTCTCCTGAAAAAGAGTAAGTATACGTTTATATTCTTCGTCTGCTTTATTTATATACCGTTGTAACCCATCAATTGCCAATTTCGCTTGTTCCGCAGTAGTATTTTTCTCAAGGCGTTGTTCCAAAGAAATGAATTCCCCTTGCAAAAGTCCCGATTTTTCAATATTGCCCTTGATTTTTATTTCTACGGCTTCTAATTGCTTCTTTTGGTCATCTAGGGATGTGGATTCCATCTCCAAAGTTTTTTCTAGCTTTGAAAACTCCAATAGCTTGGTCTTATGTGCTTTTAACTCAAGTTCCAAGGTGTCTATTTCCTCTTGTATACATTTCAAATCCTCTTGTATCGTTTCTGTGGAAACAGCCTCCTCGGTACAAGATTTTTCAATATTTTCTCTTTGCACTTGGCATCTTGCGGAATGCTCCTTTCCTTTTGATGCAATTTCTTGCAAACTGACACTGGCGCGCTCTTCATCAGTTTTGGATTTTTTCCATTCTTCTTCCGTTGGTGCCGTTAAGGAAAGGACAGCTTTTTTGGGATGATCTAATGAGCCGCACACCGGGCATGGGGTACCCACTTGAAGCTTCTCAGCTAGAATACCTGCCTGTTCCCCTAAATATGCCATTTCTATAGCTTCTCGATTGTGTCTTGTTTCTTTCCACCGTGCCTCAGCCATCTTGTATTGTTTTCTTAAAGTTTCCAGAGCAATTTCATCCAATTTTAAGGTCTCTTGCATGGAAATAATCTGTTTGATTCGTTTTTCTCTTTCTTTTTTACTCTGTTTTGCTTGCTCAATCATTAGCTCCTTTTTTTCCATAAGGGGCTTTTCCTCTAACTTTGCTTTAACTTCAGAAATGGTCTCTTCTAAAACCTTAATCTTGCTTTTTATTGTGATTATGTCTTTCTCCAAAGATTGCTTTTCTTGCTTTAAAACAACCTTCTCTTTTTGTAAAGCTTCTTTTCTGGAATAGTCTGCAAAATCACTTTCCATTTTCTTCAGACGAATTCTCTCTTCGTTCAACCTTGGCTGTACGTCGTCTTGTTTTTGTCGCTCGTCCTCAATGCTCTTTAAAACCGGATAGAGCGCACTTATTTTTTTCCCAAAGGTTACTATCTGGCTCTTTGTTTCCTCAAGCATTTCTTTTTCATGAAGCATTGCTTTTTCCAGCGGTAGCACATAATCCTGAGCAATTCTTTGCTTCAAAAGAAACTCCTGTTCTTTTTGTTTCTCATCCTTCTTCTCAGATAATTGCTGCAGTTCCATTTTTGCTTTTTCTAAATTTTCAATACGCTTATTATTGATTTCACCCTTGCTGATATCCCGAGTAAGCTCCTGCTCCTTTTTTAAAAGATTTGCTTTCTCCCCTTTAAGGTGTAACATTTCCTTCTGTGCATCTGCAAAAGCCTTTTCCTCTTCCTCTAATATACCTTCAGCTTGATAAATTAAATTCTTTTCATCAAAACTATCTAAGGGGGAAAGCTGTTGCAAATAGTGAAGCAACTTTCTTTCACTATCCTCGAATTGGGTACGATTCTGCTTTTCTGTTTCCTTTAGTCTTTGCTGGAAATCAGCAAAGGTATTGGTATGAAAAACTTTTCGAAAAATTGCTCCTCTTTCACTACTTTCTGCATATAAGAGTTTTAAAAATTCACCTTGGGCAATCATGGCGATTTGCTTAAACTGCTTTGCATCTACGGATAAGAGCTCCTCCACCGCTTTCTTTACCTGAACAAAGCCTGTGGAAATGGTTTCTTCTTCACAGAATAATGATGCTTCCGCCACCTCTGTGGTCATTCCTTCGCCATTCTTTTTCGGTCGGCGATAGGCAGGATTGCGTATGATACGATAAGTTTTGTCTCTATGTTGAAATAATAATTCTATGTATGTTTTTGTGGTTCCTTGGGCGAAATCACTTCGAACACTGTCAATCCCTCGGTTAGAGCCACTGGTTTCACCAAACAGTGCAAAACAAATGGCATCAAAAATGGTGGTTTTCCCTGCCCCAGTATCACCACTGACAAGAAAAAGACCTCCAGCTCCAAGCTTTGAAAATGGAATCTCAATTTTCTCCGCAAAGGGGCCAAAAGCAGAAATTGTTAAATGTATGGGCTTCATTCCTGTTCATCCCCCAATTCATCCCAAGCTTTTCTTACCGCTTGTTTTTGCAGATCATTCATTTCCTTTTGATTTTGCCTTTCGAAAAATAATTGGAACAGCTCTTTGGGTGATGTATCTTCCGCTGAATAGGAAAATTCCCGTTCTTCATAGGTTCTTGCTTCCATCTCTAATGTCATTAGGTTGGGGTAGAAAATACGAAGTTGACCCAATGGGTCATTTAATGCCATGGTATCTGTAAGTATCCCCCGAATATAGTCCTCAGCGCCACCCTCAGCTTTTGCCGCCTCCAGCAATCCCTCCAGAGGGCCTTTTATCTCACGCAAGGGTCGTTTTGGCAAAAAGGGAATAAAGTCAATTTGCACATCACCTTTTTCCCTAAATTCCACTTTTGTGATTGCTTTTTTGCGTGTGATTTCAGAAAATGAGTATGCCAGTGGCGAACCCGCATAACGAATGGATTCTCTACCGATCTTTTGTGGTCGGTGCAAATGCCCCAAAGCAACATAATCAAATGCAAAAAAAGCACTTGCATCTATTTCATCTACACCGCCTAAAGAACTGGTTTCCGAATCACTTCTCTCTGCTTCTCCGCGCCAAGTCACGAACTGATGAGCCAATAAAATGTTTCTTCCCTCTTTCTTAGCCGGGTTCCCTTGCAAAACAAGCTCCATAGCTCTCTGATAGGAGGGAATCTCCTCTTCATAATAAGGACTTACTAATGCGGGCTTGATAAAAGGAAGTAAAAACACTTCCATTTCTCCATATTCATCCTCCAATACAACGGATTTTAAAGCACCTTCATAGCATCCACAAATATGAATTTGATTTTCTTGAAATAGTCGGCTGCCAAAATCCAGACGATGGGCAGAATCATGATTTCCTGCAATCATAAAAATTGCAATCTTAAGTTTAGATAGCTCTGTCAGAAACCAATCTAACAGCCGCACAGCCTCCACCGGAGGAACGCCTTTATCATAAACATCCCCAGAAATAAATATGCCGTCTATTTTCTCCTCTACGGCCTTTTCTAAAATTTGAATAAGGATATATTTTTGGTCATCAATCATAGAAAAATCGTAGATTCTCTTTCCTAAATGTAAGTCCCCTATGTGAAAAAATCTCATACTTTCCTCCTTTCATAGACTTTTGTTTTAAACAATTCCACTCGTATGCTTAAAAGCAGACACCAAATAGATGTCTGCTTTGTATTAGCGATGGTTTCACAAGCTTAAAAACTTGGTGCTTTAATGTTTTGTAAATCTTACTTCAACTATGTTCAAATGGCGTAATGACCCATTTGATACAGCCATCCAATCTATTTTCAAAAATGCGATATCCCTCCATCACATCATTTAAAGGCCCACGGTGGGTAATCAGGCAGCTAGTGTCAATCTTTTTGCATTCCACCATTTTCATTATGGCTTCACAGCTATTGGCATCCACCCCACCTGTTTTAAACACTAGGTTTTTACCATACATTTGATGCAATGGCAAGGTTTGTTCCTTTTCATAAAGAGCCACTAAAATCACAATGGCGTTTGGTCTTGCTACCTTCCATGCCAGTTGAAAGGTGTTCTCTCCACCAGCCACCTCAAACACACGGTCAGCACCTCTGCCTTGTGTCAGCTTTAAAATTTCTTCTTCTATATCTACTTCTAAAGGGTTTAAGCAAACATCCGCCAAACCTTGTTCTTTTGCCAAATTTAATCTGTCTGTGCTGGTATCCACAACAATAACGGTGGCAGGACTATAGAGCTTTATACTCATTAAAGTACATAAGCCTGTAGGCCCAGCTCCCAAAACAACCACGGTATCCGCAGGTTTTATCTCTCCAATGCTTGCAGCCCAATAGCCTGTTGCCAAAATGTCCCCATTAAATAATGCCTCTTCATCAGATACATCATCGGGAATTTTTGTTAAGCCTTGATCCGCCATGGGAATACGAGCATATTCTGCTTGTCCCCCATCAATTCGGCACCCCAGCTCCCAACCTCCATGGATACAATTATTTACATAGCCTTGTTTGCAGAAAAAACACTCACCGCAAAAGGTTTCCACATTAACAGAAACCCGGTCACCAACAAAAAAGTTCTTCACCTTTCTGCCAACCTCAACAATTTCCCCTACAAATTCATGTCCCAAAACTATATTTTCTTTTGCTCTGGGCACAGCTCCATGCTTAATATGTAAGTCGCTGGAGCAAATTGTGGATCTAGTTACTCTTACAATGGCATCTGTCTCTTTTTCAATCACCGGAATTGGTCTATCTTCCAAGCACACAATGCCATTTCCCTTGTATACAACTGCTTTCATCGTTTCCCCCATCTTCAGCCCCCAATTCTAGATCGTAGACCCTTTTTTAGTAGTAATACTATTTTAAAATCACTATAACTTTGAACTTTAAGCTCTTTATTTTCTATTAAAATGTGTTTGCAATATCTTTCCCTTTTTCTGCAGCTTCATTAATGATAACCTCAACAGGACGAAGACCCATATCCAAACCTTCCGCAAAAATACAATCATACTTTTCAATTCCAAAAAACTGGCTCATTGCTTCCATATATCTTGAACCCATTTCCATAGGCGAATCCTGATAAAAACCACCTCTCGTGGTAACATAAACCATGTGATCGGCCTTACAAGTTCCAACACATCCCTGCTCATTGCAGCCAAATGTGATGCCTTCCACACACAAATTTTCAATATATGTTTTCAACAGAGCAGGAAAGCTCAAGTCCCAAAAAGGCGCTGCCACCACGATTTTGTCAGCCTGGGCAAATGCATGGGCATAGTGAAAACGAGGATGGGAAAAATCCTTATCCGCTAGCAATGCATCTCTTTGGTGAAAATAGCCTTCGGTCATATTGATTAGGGCTTCATCCATCAAGCAAAGCTCCTCTATTTCATATGTACCTTTTTTGTCCAATTCCTTTAGAAATAAATCCGCTAGTTTTTTGGTTCGAGATGCATCTCTGCGAATGCAGCAATTTATAAATAATACTTTCTCCAAAGAAAACACACTCCTTTAATCTATTTTTTCTATGGCTAAAGAGCCAAATTTATTTGTCTTCAAAACATGGTCAACCTCTTCTTTTAAGGGAACAGAATCGGACGCACCTTTTTTGCCAATGGCGAGAGCACTTGCCGTCGTGGCCAACAATAAGGAATCCGGGATAGATTCTCCATTCAGTATGCCGTATAAGAAATAACCGCTAAAGGTATCCCCTGCCGCAGTGGTGTCCACAACCTCAACTTGATGGCATCCGATTTTAAAGGTCTCCCCTTTAGAATAACAAATGGCACCTCTGCTTCCCAGTGTAAGAAGGATATTCCCCTTGGGATATTTCTGTTTTAAAACAGGTAGAATCTCTTCATCTTTTTCGCATTTTGCAATCTGTCTTCCTTCAACCTCATTCACAATCAACCAATCTAAAAGCTCCAATGGATACTCTAAAACCTTTCCATTCATGGGCGCTGCATTGAATGCAACTTTTAAACCCCTTTTATGGGATTCCTCAATCATATAATCCACCAAATTTGTTTCGTTCTGCAGCAGCACCAAACCTTCGTTTCCAAATTTGTCTAATGTTTCATTGATATATTCTTTGGTATAAAGCTGATTTGTACCCCCATAAAGCAAAATGCAATTTTGTCCATTTGCATCTACCTGAATGATGGCATGTCCGCAATTTTCTGTTGTCTCCCTGAGCAAAGAGATATCCACATGATTTTCACTAAGCTTCGATGCTAGGGCCTCGCCTCCCTTGCCCACAAAACCTGCATGATAAACTAAATTCCCTGCTTTCGCCGCTGCGATAGACTGATTTAGACCTTTTCCTCCACAGTTGATAAATAGCCCTTTAGATGACATCGTTTCGCCGGGTTCAACAAAGTGATCTACACCATAAACGTAATCCATATTCAAAGAACCAAAATTCAGTATTTTCATTCTGTTTCCTCCTCAGTAGTCATTAAAACAGCCTTTCTCAATTCTAATTCACGAAGCTTTTCTTTCCAGGCAATTCCGCTTAAAATCATAAAAATACCCAAGATTTGAACGGGACGAAAGGTTCCAAAAAATACGTAATCTAAAACAATGGAAGCACTTAACTGCCCAAAAAGCATCAGTACCGTTGATGTCATAGCCCCTGTGTTTCTCGTGCCAATGATTAAAAAAATCATAGCTACCAAACCACAAACGCTTCCTAAATAAAAAAGCAGAGGAACCTCCTTTATAAAGGAAAGTTGAAACTCTCCACCCTTTCCTGTGATATAAACAAGGCAAAAAGCAATGACAGAGGCTTCAATGTAATTAATTAATGCGCCTCTCGCTGTACCCAAACATTCCCCCGCTTTTACATTTACCATCTTATTAATTACGGATAAAAATCCGTTGGCAATCGCCGCTATATAGTATATCATTTTTTTCCTCCCTAAGCGTACACAACGATCAAAACCCCTGCCAACACCAATAAATAGCAAGGCACCTGTTTGAGACGAAACGGCTTTTTCATAGCATTAAACCATCCATAATGGTCAACCAGTGCTGAAGAAATCATTTGTCCGATGATAGATAGGCTTAACAACTGGGTTGCACCAATGTGCAAAATGCACCAGCTGCTGCTGGCTACCAATGTGACACCCATAAAGCCCACTGCATATACGTATTTGGGCACTCCACCAAAAGTAATCGGTGTTTTTTCCTTAAGCTTAATATATAAGAAAAGAAGTAATGCCGCTATAACATGGACAAAAAAACAAACACCAAAAAGGCTATAATAATTACCTAACTGCCCATTTAGTGATACCATAAAGCCTTGAAAAATACCGGCCAAAATTAAAAATATAAAATAAACCATTTTAACCTCCCCAAAACACACAACTGTGTTTCTCCATTTCAATGATTTTAACATATTATTCTAATAGATTCAAATTATTAGACTGCAAACATTGCATTTTTTCAAAAATTAAGGTAAATTATATCATACAAAAGGACACAAAGGAGGAACAAATATGCCAAATGTACAGCCCCATATTCAGCTAGATGAAACCCTTGAAGTGAAATATGCTTTACTTCCCGGGGATCCCGCCAGATTAGATAGAATTTCTCCATTTCTAGAAAATGTTGTAGAATTAAAGTTTAACCGAGAATACAGAAGCTTAATTGGAACCTATAAAGGTATTAAAATTTTAGCCATTTCAACAGGGATTGGTGGTGCCTCTGCCGGGATTGCCGTTGAAGAACTGCACAATATAGGTGTGGAAGCCATGATTCGTATTGGTAGTTGTGGCAGTTTACAGCCTAAAGTGAAAATGGGTGATATTATTCTGGTTAGTGGCGCTGTGCGTGACGATGGAGCATCAAAAACCTATGTTGACGCCATGTTCCCTGCCGTGCCAGATTCAAAACTGTTATTTGCTTGCGTTGAGTCTGCGAAAGAAAAAAATATTTCCTATCATACTGGTATTGCAAGAAGCCACGATAGCTTTTATACCGATGACGAGGATGCAATCGATGCCTTTTGGTCAAAAAAAGGCGTTCTTGGATGCGATATGGAAACAGCGGCAGTCTTTACCATCGGCCATTTACGAGGAGTGAAAACTGCTTCTATTTTAAATAATGTTGTAGAATACCAAGGAGATACCCTAGATAGTATTGTAAATTATGTTGATGGAGAATCCCTATCCATGCAAGGGGAAAAAAATGAAATTTTAGTTGCTTTAGAAGCTTTTGTGAAACTGGAAAAAGGCCAATAATAGGATTTTAATGGGATTTACTTTACCTCAAGAAAAAAACTGTTTATTTTGGAAACATTTCCTTTCTTTTATCGTCAAATTATTAGGACGATAAAGGAGATGAGATGATGAAAAAGAGTTTTTACCTATTTACATTTCTTTGCAGTTTGATTTTCTATGGTGGATGTGCTGATGTACCGTCAACAAAAACCGTTGAAAAACCCAACACTGCTACTACCAATGAAAAACCGACAGAAAAGTCAGCACAAACGCTGCATGGGAAAATTATCAAAATGGAAAAGGATATGCTTCTTGTAGCAGTTACAGAAGAAAAGGATATCTGTCAAGTTTCTACTAGCACATTTATAGGAGATATCACCCAAGTAGAGCCGGGGGATATGGTGGAAATTGGATTTGACGGTATGGTTTTGGACATTTATCCAGAAATTATTGCAAACCCTGATTATGTGATTTTCACCGAAAAAGGTGAGGACTTCGTGGGCCTCTATAACAATATTCTTTTAGATTTATATCAGGGCGATCCCGGGCTAAACAGTGACATTAATCTAATTGCCCTAGATTTAACAGAAGACGAAAACCTTACCGACAGCGAGAAGAACGCCCTGCTCTATTTACTCTGGAACGAAACCCAGATTGTTACTAGATTTGCGACCTATGATGATTTGCTTGCAGAAAATTTAATTGTGGTAGAAAAAGATACGAAATTTGCCAATATGGAGAACGGAATATTGATAAATTTGAAATCGACTAAAGCAGAAAAAAATATGTTTACATTTTCTGTTCAAAAATGGCGCTCCTCTTTAGGCGCATATGGTTTTGAAAATTGTACGGCTAAAAAAGAGAATGAAAAGTGGTCTTATACCGTAGGTAGTGAGATGATGTCTTAATACTTATAACCAGACTTAAACATTAAATAAAAAAACACCCCCGACGAAATATTTGATGGGGGTGTTTTTCATTCACTTTAGTCTTTGCTTTATTTAATACTTATTTCCATTACCAACCTTTTTTGTATTTCAAAACATCATCAGAAATTTTTCCATCAAGATATTCCTGTATCGACTCCTCAATAATTTCAAAGCCTCGCTTTAAATTTTCGGGCTGAATATTTAGAGGGGGTTGAATTCGCAATACATTTTTCCCAAGAGAAATGATAACCAAGCCTTTTTCATAAGAACGGAACAAAACCTTGTAGGTTCCCACCTCATCAGGAATAAGGTTACCCATTTCGGGATCCATTCTAGTTAAAGCTAAACCTCTGGACATGCCTTTTCCACTTTTCTTTGTTACCACGTGGGGGAATTTTTCCATGACGCGGTTTATATGGAATTCCATGGCTTTTTCATTTTCTGCTAACATATTTTGAAATTCTTCTCCTTGCATATAATCAAATGCAGCGCAACCAGCAGCACAAGCTAGAGCGTGGCCACCTAAAGTAAACAAATGTGCCGGAGCCGGTAAAGAATCCATAATTTCTTTCTTTGCCATAAAAGCCCCTAATGGAAGCCCTGCACCCAAAGATTTTCCCATTACAATGCCATCGGGTACAATATCGTAATGTTCAATAGAAAACCATTTACCTGTTCTGAAAAAAGCCTGCTGTACTTCTTCTGTGATAAAAAGAATTCCATGCTTTTTGCAAAGGGCGTATAATTTGCTCATAAAGATTTTATGTGCTGCAATTAATCCAGCATCCCCTTGAAGGGGTTCAATAATAACCGCCGCGACCTCTTCTGGAGGCAAATATGCCTCAAATGCCCTTTCTATCTCTTTTAAACATTCCCTTTCACAAACTTCATCCTCCAAATCATCCCCGTAAAAAGGGAAATTATAAATGTCCGGAAGAAACGGCCCCATTTTGGAACGCATTCTTGTTGTAACTGCACTTAAGGAAATAGAACCGTATGTACTGCCATGATACCCATTAATAAAAGTAATAATCTTACTTCTTCCGGTGTATGCCCTGGCAAATTTAATTGCGGCGTCGTTGGCATCGGAACCACAATTGCCAAAGCAAACCTTTGCAGAAACTCCTCCGGGGTAAACAGAAGTTAATCGCTCTGCATAGCTAATATTTTTTGTGTTAAAAATATAGGCAGGTGTGTACTGACTATACAATTCCAACTGCTCTTTGATTGCTTCTGTAACAGCAGGAAAACCGCTACCTAGATTTAAAGACGATGCGCTACTTAAAAAATCGATAAACCGATTATCATCTTGGTCAAAAATAGTATCGCCCACAACCTTGTGTATTGTCAGTGGAAAATACGAAAAATGCTGACATGGTGCAATTACTTTTTCGTCACGTTCTATCCAAGCAACACTTTTTTTTGTTATTAAAGTCATTTTTTTCAACTCCCCATCTCTTCTATATTGATCCTTCTTTAGTTCCTTTTCATCAGCTTATATACACCAAGGGTCATAATTGGAACCACATATACAAAGAAGAATACCCACGCCAAAGTTCCATATCCCTTTGCAATTAAGTTGATGAGTCCATAAGAAGAAATAAAGGTTGTTACTACCAAAAGAATTATGGCAACCACTGGTGTCATCCAAACAGGTACCTCCTGTCTATTGCTTTTGTAACCTTCAGCAATACGGTCTGTGATTGAGTATATTAAGCCTGAGCCTGTTTCAATCAGGGTTCCAAATAATACAATTTGGAACATGTAACGCAACCAAGGCATATTCATTTGGGTTAAAATATAATCCACGGGGAGTTCCTGATCAATAATTGCAGGATAAAAACCTGCCATCGCCACGAATAAGATAATACCCGGTAATATACCAATTACACCTGCAATCAGTCCAGAGGTAAACGCCTCTTTTGAATTGTCTGAATGCCGAATGGTATATAGCACTGCAATAATAATTGCTAAATTGTAAAATGCATATTGAAAACCCCCTAACGCCCAATTACCACTAACGGGAACCGTAGCAAAATTGTTTCCGATATCTGAGCTATATCTGGAAATTACCAATACCAAAAAAAGAATATAAACACCGTAAAGGACAAAGGACCATAAAGAGAGGACCTTTTCAATGGCTTCTGAACCATTCATTACCAACAAAAAAACAGCTGCAGACATACCGATAATGCCAAACCATTTGTTTAATCCAAAAAGCTCATGCAAGATTGATCCTGCAGAAGCAGAAACAACTGCTAAAACGATTAAAATGAAAATTATGTATGCAACCTCAAAGACCATCCAGCCCGGCCCCATGAGTTTTTTCATAAAATTTTTATAGTCGTATTTTTGAAACTTTCGTGCAAAAGCAAAGGAAACAGCACAAACAATGGACCATGTGAGTAGGGATATAATGGTCATACCCAAAAAACCACCCAAAGGACCGTAGCCCATAAAATATTCAACCAGTTCTCTGCCTGTTCCGTAACCTCCGGCTATTACGCAAGATTGAAAAACGATGCCGGGTACAAAATACTTTTGAAACTTCTTTGATGATAAAATACTCATATGATTCCTCCTTTTTACACCATGCTTTCAATGTTCTCTTTTGTAGTTAATTATACTAAATTTAGTTTAATAGGATTATATATTTAATATATTTAAATGTCAACGAAATATTAAATATATTTTAGTATTTTTAAATTTTATATCTTTAGAATAAATAAATTTGGGGTAAGCTTATTTTATTGTCTGTTTTTTTAAACTACATAAAAAAAAGAACCTGTCTTTTATGCATTTTTATGCAAAAAGAAAAGCTCTTATCATTATTTTTGTATTGTCTTACATACCATGAGATAATATATACTAAACGATTCACTCGCTGGAAATCCGCGAAGCTCTTTTATTAATAATTTCATGGTAAAATTTATTTAGTATAAAGCCGGTGAAATAACTGCAACCGCCTCTACGTCTTCATCACCAGGATTATACAACTGATGATACGTTTGCTGGGGGACATAGATGCTATCCCCTTCATTTAAGATATATACATTATCACCAATATGATATTCCAAAGTTCCTTTTAATACCAAAGTACACTCGGCAGCTTCCTGGTGATACTGCACCATGGTGCTACCCCAGCTTTTAGGGCCTAATTTGAAGCATAGCATTTCCATCTTCGTGCAAGCATTCTTACTTCTACTGTAGGGTGTTACAAACTGATATTCCATATTAATATCAGCAAACTGAATTTTTGTACGATTATCTCTGGTAATTACTGTAACCTGCTCTTGTTCTTCTTGGGAAAAAAGGGAAACCAAAGGAATTTCAATCGCCTCTGCAATACGCATTAAAACAGACAAAGATGGACTGATTAAATTACGTTCAATTTGTGAAATATATCCTGGGGTCACCTCAGCTTTTTCTGCTAAATCCTTTGCGGTGATGCCCTTTTCCACTCTTGCAGCCTTTATTTTTTCTCCAATCATGAAAATCTTCCTCTCTGTTTCATATTCTCCCTGCACTGCAACATAAACCCAATAATGTTTAATTCAAAACGAGCAAAATGATTGCAATCTTTTCGTATTTCATAGCAATTATACCATACTATTTTTATAAACTCAAAGAAATAAGAATTATTTCTATGTATTCTAATATTATTAAATCTTTCTTTATAATTATAATATTATATCGTTGAATAATTTCTAGTACAGTTTTAAAACAATCAGCAAAATAGTCATTAAAATCAAACTAAATGGGAGCATCAAGGAATTCAAAACGGCAGCCGCCGAACGATCATAACCACAGCGTTCTGTATAAATCGGTGCAATACTTAAAATAGGCGAAAAAACAACAATGGAAAGTATTTGTCTATGTAGTAACGGCCCTGGTAAGTAATGATAAATTAAATAGGAAAATACGCATGCGATTCCAATCCTAAATACAAAAACACTCCCCATATCCTTCAAAACACTTTTTTTCATTTTAGGTTCAAACATGATTCCAATTAATATCATTGCCAAGAATGTATTTGCCTGACCCATCATGGTTGCAAGATCAAATACAATATTGGGTAGTTGAATTTTTAAGCTGCATAATAAAATCATAACCAGATATGCAACGAAGGGCATAGATGAAAATAGGGTTTTTAGTATTTCTTTCACACTGACATTGCCTTTTCCTTTCACGATAAAGGTGGCAATGGTAAATGTAATGCCAAAAACCATAATAGCATTACCCACATCAAACATACAAACCACAGCCACTGCATCTGGGGCAAAAAAGCTCTGCATAAAGGGCAAAGTACAAAGGCCAATGTTATAGCCAGAGGCATTGATAATGAAAAACGCCCGCTCTGGGGGTTGCTTTTTTCGTGTAAGAAGCAGCACCAAGCTAATGGCTAAAAGATTTGTCATGAAGCCCAAGGAGATATCCATTAGTAAGGATACATCCAAGCTAAGGGTTCTAAAATTACTTACAATTACCATTGGCAAGGTAATTTTCATAACCAACCTAGATAAGAGGTCGGTATCCTTTTGAGAGAATAACCCACCCCGTTTTAGCCCAAATCCCACGCCAATCATAAACAAAAACCCGAAAGCTTTTGTCAAGACAATTTCCATAGCAGTGTTATCCCTCCTCCTTCAGCCTTAGCAGTGTCTTATGAATGAAAAAAGACCTTTTGCGCAAAACAAAAGGTCGGTTTCTCAATTATGAATTACAGTTTTGCTTTTGCTGTAGCTACTAAAGTAGTGAATGCAGCAGGATCAGAAACAGCTAAGTCAGCCAACATCTTTCTGTTGATGTTAACGTCAGCCATTTTTAAACCATGAATCAGCTTGCTGTAAGAAATATCATTTAATCTTGCTGCTGCATTGATTCTTGTGATCCAAAGGCTTCTGTATTCTCTTTTTGTCTGTTTTCTGCCGGCAAATGCGAATGCCATAGCTTTCATTACAGACTGTTTTGCAACTCTGTACTGCTTGCTTCTAGCGCCACGATAGCCTCTAGCCAGCTTCAATACTTTTTTATGTCTTTTTCTCGCGTTTAACGCGCCTTTCACTCTTGCCATGGTAAAGTCCTCCTAAAAATATACTCGAAATTATGCGTATGGTAACAGTCTCTTTTTGATGCTGTTCAATACAGTTTTATCAACAGTAGTAGCGTGTCTCAAGTTTCTTTTTCTCTTTCTGGACTTTTTGCCAAGAATATGCTGTGTATTGGATTTCTGTCTTTTCAGCTGACCTGTGCCAGTAATTCTGAATCTCTTCGCTGCTGCTTTTTTTGTTTTCAACTTAGGCATAATGTTAAAACCTCCTAAAATAATCCTAGCAGATATATCTGCTGCTTATGTCTTATTGCTTTCTTCCATCCTGCGGATCAGCTCTTTGGTGCAAGGAACATAACTAAGCTTCTACCTTCCATCTTGGGTTCTTTTTCAACCACACCAAACTCTGCAGTTTCGTTTGCAAAGTTCTCAAGAATGACCATACCCGCCTTGGAATGACCAATTTCGCGTCCTCTAAAACGAATACTTACTTTTACCTTATCCCCATCCTTCAGGAATTCATTCGCTTTTTTCACCTTTACCTGAACGTCATGAGTATCGATACCAGGAGACAAACGAAGTTCTTTCACGTCTACAGTCTTTTGTTTCTTTCTGGCTTCTTTTTCCTTCTTAGCCTGATCGAATTTATATTTCCCATAGTCCATGATGCGACAAACCGGAGGCTTCGCAGTCGGTGCAATCTTAACCAGATCCAGCTTCTTTTCATCTGCTAATTTCTGTGCATCCCTAGAAGGCACGATTCCCAACTGTTCCCCATCTTCACCAATCAATCTAATTTCCTTGTCTCTGATTTGCTCGTTGATCATTAATTCTGTAATAGCAAAGCACCTCCCAAATTATTGTACCGTTATCCGCAAGTGCGCAAAAAAAATGCGCCGGAAGAAACCCGCCGCACACATAAAAACAGAGTAAAGCCCTGCTTTAAAAATCGTGTATTAACCTTATAAGCCTATGCCATAAGGTGAGAAGCGGAACTTCTTCTTTATTACCATAGAAGTATAGCATTAATTGACAGCCACGTCAATAGTTTTTTCGAAAAAATATTTAATATGGGTGCAGATACTTTGATCTGCACCCGAAAACAGATTAGTTCATACTTCTTGATTTAATTTCATCTTTCACTCTTGTGATAACATCTGTCAAATCTACCTGTCCTTCATCGCCATTCTTTCTGGAGCGCAGGGAAACTTTGTTTGCTTCCACATCCTTTTCACCCACAACGATAATATAAGGTACTCTTTCATTTCTTGCCTCTCTAATTTTGTAACCAATTTTTTCTGCACGATAGTCAGTTTCAACGCGGATACCTTCTGCATCTAGTGTATCAGCCACCTGCTTTGCATAATCAGCAAACTTTTCGGAAATAGGCAGAACCTTTACCTGAACAGGAGAAAGCCATGTAGGGAATTGCCCTGCAAAATGCTCAATCAAAATACCAATAAAGCGTTCGATAGAGCCAAAAGCAACACGGTGAATCATAACAGGGCGCTTTTTGCTGCCGTCAGCTGCCATATATTCCAAATCAAAACGTTCAGGCATTTGCATATCCAGCTGGATTGTGCCACACTGCCATGTTCTACCGATGGAATCTTCCAGATGGAAATCAATTTTAGGGCCGTAGAAAGCACCATCACCTTCATTTACGATATAAGAGATTCCATTTTCGTCCAAAGCGCTTCTTAGGCCTTCTGTTGCCAATTCCCAAGCTTCGTCAGAACCCATGCTATTCTCAGGTCTTGTGGAAAGCTCAATATGATAATTAAAGCCAAACTGACGGTATACCCCATCAATCAAGCGGATAACACCGCTGATTTCATCTTTAATCTGTTCTTCTGTCATAAAGATGTGCGCATCATCCTGGTTGAAGCAACGTACACGCATCAAACCGTGAAGTGCACCAGATTTTTCGTGTCTGTGAACCAAACCGATTTCTGCAACACGCATAGGTAATTCTCTATAAGAATGCATATCTTGCTTATAAACCAACATACCACCAGGGCAGTTCATAGGCTTAATACAATAATTCATTTCGTCAATCATTGTGGTATACATATTATCCTTATAGTGATCCCAATGGCCACTGTTTTCCCACAAATGCTGATTCATAATAATAGGTGTTGAAACTTCAACATAACCTGCCTCTTTATGAATCTCTCTCCAATATTCCAACAAAGTATTTTTAATAATCATGCCTTTAGGCAAGAAAAATGGGAAGCCGGGGCCTTCATCCAAAAGAGCGAACAGCTTAAGCTCCTTGCCTAGCTTTCTATGGTCACGCTTTTTTGCTTCCTCCATCATTGTCAAATATGCTTCCAATTCGGATGCCTTGGGGTAAGAAGTACCGTAAATACGAGAAAGCATTTTGTTCTTCTCATTGCCTCTCCAGTACGCACCAGCCACAGAGGTCAGCTTAATTGCTTTAATATATTTTGTGCTCATTAAATGAGGGCCTGCGCACAAATCTGTAAAATCGCCCTGCTTATAGAAAGAGATGATTGCTTCTTCAGGTAAATCTTGAATCAGTTCAACTTTATAAGGCTCATTTCTTTCTTCCATATATTGAATGGCTTCTCCACGAGGCAATTCAAAACGCTCAATTGCCAAGTCTGCCTTTACAATTTTTTTCATCTCAGCTTCAATTTCTTCCAATTCCTCAGGTGTAAATGCTTTTTCCCTGTCAAAATCATAGTAGAAACCGTCTGCAATGGAAGGCCCAATCGCCAATTTTGTATCTGGGTAAAGATTCTTTACAGCCTGTGCTAAAATGTGGGATGTTGTATGGCGGAATGCCATTTTACCAGCTTCATCTTCAAAAGTACAGATGCTTACTTCTGCATCCTTCTCTACAACAAAACGTAAATCCTTTACTTCTCCATCAACAATACCAGCACATGCATTTCTTGCCAAGCCTTCGCTGATCGCTTTTGCAATATCCAGCACAGATACTGCGTGTTCAAATTCTTTTACAACGCCATCTTTCAGTGTAATTTTCATAATTTTCCTCTCCTTCTCGAAATAAAACAAGATTTTTCGGAAAGTAGACTGCAATAAAAAAGCTCTCGTCCACTTTCCTTTCGGAAAGGGACGAGAGCATAATACTCCCGCGGTTCCACCCTTTTTGTTAAAAAACCACTCATTTATAACTGTAACGTAGTCAACGGGCTTTATTAGAGCCACTCCGAGGTGGTTTTCGTACTCTTTCTTAACGTAGGACATTTACACCCATGATTATCAAATAATCCGATGTCCCTCTCTGGCCGTTTTGAAAGGACTACTGTCCTCATCAACGCTTTCTGTTCTTCAGTTGATACACTTCTAATTATAGCACCAAAAACAAACTTGTCAACACTTTTAACTCCTTGATAATTCATTTACTTTTTCAAATTTCATAGACATGTGATTTTCAGAACCATTTGTTTTTCTTGAAAAAATAAATTCCTCCAATAATAAATAGTACGGAAATGACAATAACCGTAGCGTATCCGTACTTCCAATCATACTCCGGCATAGTAAAATTCATACCATACCAGCCTACAATCAGGGTCAAAGGCAGGAAGATAGTTGTTACTACGGTAAAAACCTTCATGGTGGAGTTTAAACTGATATCCACCTCAGCCTCATAAGATTCTCTCACTTGCGTAACGGAATCTCGTAGATTTAACACACTTTGGAATCTTCTCTCGGTTCTTCTATTTAGCATTTTGAAGGAACGCAAAGTTTTACCATCAAAAATACCATTTTCATTTTCTCCTAGTATATCCAAAACATTTAAATATTGTTCGTAATATCTCTTGAGAAACATCAGCCTTTTTCTAAGGCTGATAATATCGGATACACAATTGTGCTTTTGAGAGGTTATTAACGCTTGCTCCAAGTCCATAATCTCTTTTTCCAGAGAATCAAAAACCTGATAATCTTCTCTGGTTTGTGCCTCGAAGAATAGATAGATAATGCGGTTTAGCGAAATTTTTTCCCCCAAACTTTTTGCACTTTCCTCCAACACATCCAAAACACGATCTTTTTGAGAAGTAAAGAAAAAAGCACGCCCTTTTTCCAAATAAATGATTACACTACCAAAACTAATCATTACTTTTTCGAAATCTGGCATTTCAAGGCTGATGCAATCAAAGTTTTCAAAGGAGTCGTATTTCGCATAGCCAAAGCGCCGTGCTTCATCTAAAATTTTCATGGAAATACCCCAAGTATTTGCCCTAGCTTCCATTTCTTCATATGTGGATATGGATAAAAATTCTGTACTTTTCCCTTGATTTTTTTCTAAGAACGGGCAGATTTTATAATTTCCCTCTTCAATTGTTATAAACACAGCGAAACGCCCTTTCAAGTAATAATATTAACATGATTATCCCGTTTTTTATCTAAATTTCACGGCAGTTCCGTAAGCCATAACTTCGGCAGCCCCTGGTGTAACAGCACTTGTTGTGAAACGCACGTTTATCACAGCATCAGCCCCCAATTTTTCTGCCATTTGAATCATGCGCTCTGTGGCAATATTTCTTGCTTCTATCATCATTTCTGTATATCCCGCTAACTCCCCACCAACAAGACTTTTAAATCCGGCGCCAATGTCCTTGCCAATATGCTTTGACTGAATGGTTGCACCTTGCACTAACCCTAGCATATCAAACTCTTTCCCGGTAATATAATCTGTATTCACTAAAATCATTGTTATCCCCCTTTTTAACCTTGGAAGTATACCAAAACAGACAATCATATTTATCATGCCCTCTTTTGAATTAGTATACACTACAAATACTCAAATAAAAGATATAGATATTATACCACAATTCAGTTTATGAATCTATGAATCGTCATCCAAAATAAAAATTTCAATATAAAACCCCGCACACTGCAAAATTTAAGCAACGAACGGGGTTTTCATTTAAATTAACTTTTTTAGCTTATAGCACTTTCGCAAGAAAAGCCTGCAATCGCTCACTTTTGGGTTTATCAAAAATTTCTTGGGGTGAGCCCTCTTCCACCTGTTTTCCGTCAGCCATAAACATTACCCTTGTACCAACTTCCTTTGCAAAGCCCATTTCATGAGTTACAACTACCATCGTCATATTATCCTTTGCCAGTTGTTTCATAACTTCCAATACTTCGCCAACCATTTCAGGGTCTAATGCCGACGTTGGTTCATCAAAAAGCATAACCTCCGGCTGCATACACAGTGCTCGTACAATGGCAATGCGCTGTTTTTGTCCTCCAGAGAGCTGAGAGGGGTAAGCATTGGCACGATCTTCCAACCCAACTCTTTTCAGAAGCTCCATGGCAATGGTTGTAGCCTCTGCTTCGCTTTTTCTTTGCAGTTTCATGGGTGCAATAATCATATTTTTAAGAATCGTCATATGGGGAAACAGGTTAAAGTGTTGAAAAACCATACCCATACGCTGACGATGAATGTTGATGTTGGTTTTTGAATCCGTAATATCCACATCTTCAAAGTAAATACTTCCCCCTGTGGGGACTTCCAATAAATTTAGGCAACGCAAGAAGGTGGATTTTCCTGATCCAGAAGGTCCGATTACAACAACGACCTCGCCTTTTTTTATCTCCGTGTTAATACCGTCCAAAGCTTTGATTGCTCCGCCGTTATAGTATTTCTGAACTTTTTCTACTTTAATCAAAGTTGTATTAGCGCTCACTGTTTCTCAGCCTCCTTTCAAGCTTGCCTACCAGCCACGTAAAGAACATGACCATAACCAAATAAATGAGGGCCACGCCAATCAAAGGCATCATTGGAGAAAAAGTTCTACTTCTGATAATATCTCCTGCCTTGGTAACATCCTGTAATGCAACATATCCGGCAACGGAAGTCTCTTTTAATAACACAATAAACTCATTTGCCAAAGCGGGCAATACATTTTTGAATGCCTGTGGAACAATAATATACTGCATAGTTTGAAAATAATTAAATCCCAAGCTGCGTCCAGCTTCAAACTGTCCAGAATCAACAGACATGATGCCACTGCGCACAATTTCCGCCACATATGCACCTGAGTTGATACCAAACGCCAATACTGCCACCAATATTTTATTATTGGAAGAAGCAAAAATAATATAATACATAATCATCAGCTGTACAACAACAGGTGTCCCGCGGATTACCGTGAGGTAAACCTCACTCAAAGCATTTAGCAGACTTAAGGTGAATTTCCCAAAACCGGGACGCATTTCTTTTTTATTTTTATCAAAAGTAGAACGTATAATTGCAATAAGTACACCAATCACAATACCCAAAATTACGGCAAAAAAAGTTACCTTAAGCGTTACAGCCAAACCATCGGTTATATAGCGCCAACGGTCTTCGGTAATGAAATTCAATTCAAATTGGGCTTGCATTTTTCCCAGCCATTCAGCCATAGAAACCCTCCTTCTCTTTAGAAACCAAAATAGGGACGAAATTCGCCCCTATGAATGTGTCAACAAAGTCATTATCCTTTGAAAAAAGCTCAAAATTTTTAAGCTTTTTTCAAAGAAGCAGAAGAAGGACCGAAAACTCACTTTGGGAGACAATCCTACGATTCCCAAAGCATTTTGTTCCTCAAGTCCTTCCGCTGCTTAAAAATGACTTTGCATACAATCTGACAGGGGCCATACTCGACCCCAATCCAAGCGTATCATAAATTATTCAGCCTTGATATATTTATCAATAATCTTCTGTACTGTACCATCAGCAACAAGCTCTTTCAAAGCGCCATTTACTTTTTCAGTCAATTCGCTGTCCTTTGCGAAGCAGATTGCGTAATCTTCCACAGCATATTCTGTGTCAAGAATTTTCAATCCTTCATTTGCTGCAACAAATGCTTTTGCAGGCTCTTTATCAATGATTACACAGTCAATTTTGCCTGTAACCAAAGACTGAACTGCATCAGCGCCCTTATTATAACGATCAATGTCTCCAAGCTCTTTCTTTTCAATGTCACTGGATGCATAAATATCTCCGGTTGTACCAGTCTGAACACCAATGGTATGTTTTGCACCTGCTGCTAACAAATCATCAACGGATGTAATTGCAGAATCCTCTTTAACAATTACAACCTGAATGCCAGTTGCATAAGAATCGGAGAAATCTACACTCTCAAGACGATCAGGTGTTACTGTCATACCCGCCATACCAAAGCTTGCTTTGCCGCTTGTAACAGCTGGGATAATGGAATCAAAAGCCATATCATCGATCTGGAAATTGTAGCCCAATTTTTCTGCAATCGCAGCACCGATTTCTGCATCAATACCAACGATGTTCTGACCTTCATGGTATTCATATGGAGGAAACTCCGCATTAGTAGCCATAATTAGGGTTTCCTTCTCACCATTTGCAGCATCTTTATCTCCCGCCGGTTGCTCCGCACCTTTAGATCCACCACAGCCCGCCAATGCAGCTGTCATCGCAAACACCATTGTTGTTGCTAAAATACCTTTCAAAAACTTTTTCATAATACCCTTCCTCCTATTTTTCCTTTTTCTATTCATACAAAGAAATATTCATTTTTACTTAAGAAATTATACTCTAAAATTGCATAAAATACAATGATATTTTTTCACTATAAAATCAATTTTAATAATAAGTTTTTGTGCATATTGCTTTATCAGGTCACTAAAATCTCTCCAACAAAGTGAAGAAAGAACTTTTGAATTACATAAACTTCTATTAATACAGTATTGCAAATGCATATTTATTTGCATAAACATCGTATATTCATGAATTGAATGGATTTATGCTACATTTCTATCAATAAATTCTGGCTTCACTTTAGAATACATAATTTTTTGTTCACTATAAAGCCCATAGTAACCGGACAACATATAGCTTATTCCACAACAGAGCGCAAAGTAAACAATGCCTTTTGCACCGAACAACTCAATGCAAAGAAATACCGATGCAATAGGGCAATTGGTGACACCACAAAAAACAGCCGTCAGACCCATTCCAGCGGCAAACGATGGAGAAATTCCCAATAGGGGTCCTAAAACGCAGCCAAGGGTAGCGCCTATAAAAAACGTAGGAACAATTTCGCCCCCTTTATACCCTGCACCTAATGTAATTGCAGTCAGCAAGATTTTTAGAAAAAAAGCTTCTGGTCTTGCATCTCCGCTTACTGCTTTCTGAATAATATCCATGCCTGCACCATTGTAGTCTGTAGTCCCCAAGAGCAACGTAAAGCCTAACATTAAAGCCCCGCCAACGAATGCCCTTATATATGGATTTTCTATGTACTTCCTATAAGCGTGGGAGGTTTTATCCATCACAATACAAAACAGCATACTTGCCAATGCACAACATATGCCAAGAATTCCAACAGAAAGTGCTAATTTTAACTTCAATCCTTCTGGAACACCAAGTAAAGTATATGCAACCGGGAGGAAACCTAATTTCTGAGCCAACGCCGATGCAATAAATGCGGCAATCGTAGCCGGAACAATAGCGGAATAGTGCATAATTCCAACAGAAATTACCTCCATAGAAAATATAACTGCCGTCAGAGGTGTACCAAAAAGGGAAGAAAAACCAGCAGCCATACCACACATGGTGATAATTCGCTCGTCCTTCTCGTTTAGCTTAATAATTCGTCCCAGAAAAGAGGCTATGCTCCCTCCAAGCTGAAGTGCCGCCCCCTCTCTACCCGCCGATCCTCCGAAAAGATGGGTAATGATAGTGCTAAAAAAAATCAATGGAGCCATTTTTATAGAAACAGCTTCATTTTGCCTCACAGCGACCAAAATAAAATTTGTGCCACGGTCTTTTTTTATTCCCAACAAATGATACAAACCAATGATTACAAGTCCAGCAAAAGGCAGTCCCCACAATATCTTAGGGTTTTCCATTCTAATAGCTGTTACGCCCTCCAGTAACCAGTGGAATGTGATACCTATAATGCCGACAATCCCTCCAACAACACACCCGATCAACACCCATTTTACAAAAATAACCGCAATGCATTTGCAACTCACGATGTGGGTTTTTATTTTTTCCCACACAATAACCCCTCCCTCCATAAAAATACGAAAACGCTTCTGAAAACCTCTTTCATAACTTTGCAAAGATGCAGTTGAAAGAATCTGATTGAATTGAAGAAATTCATGAAAAATCCAAGACAGGAATTCACACAGTTTTCAGAAAGGCTTTAAACTCAAAGCTTAGTATACATCGTTTCTCATGGTCATTCAAGAGAAGCTTGGAAATTTATTTCACCTGAAAGGCCTTGACATGCCCCAAAAATCAGAATTTCTTTCCCTATTTCCAGTGTAAATTCCAAAAAAAATCAATATGATGTTTGTTATTCACTACTTTGGAATCCCTGTCTAGCCAAAAAAAAAGCTTTCTTTTGCAACTTAATTTAGATGCAAAAAAAAGCTTTTCAACTGTATTTGAGAATTAAATTACTTTACTAAAAGCTGGTCCTTAAACTTTCCATTTTCATAAAAAAGGACTCCATCAGCATAAATCTTCCCTTCTTTGGTCATATCTGTAATCATATCCCAATGAATGGCTGACTCGTTTTTACCACCGGCTTCGTGGAAAGCCTCACCAATGGCCATATGCATAGACCCGCCGATCTTCTCATCAAACAAAATATTTTTTGTATGCTGTTGTATGCCATAGTTTGTGCCAATAGCTACCTCTCCAAAATAACGAGAACCCTCATCGGTATCAATAAAAGATAAAAGCTGTTTTTCCTTTGCTTTGTTCTTACAGGTAGCTTCTATAATGCGCCCATTTTCAACCGTAAGGCATACCTCTTCAAATTCGTTCCCATTCATAATGGAAGGATAAGAAAAAGTAATATGTCCATTTATGCTATCTTCCACTGGGGAAGTAAATATCTCACCATCGGGAAAGTTTTCTTGCCCACAACAATTAATCCATTTCCTTCCTGCAATGGAAACGCGAATATCTGTATCTTTGGTTAAAATGTGCAGTTCCTTTTTATCATTTAAATAGTTTGTCCATTGTTCTTGTATTTTCGCCATTTCTTCCCATTTGGCAACGGGGTCCTCTTCATACAAAAAACCGGCACGGTAAACAAACTCTTCGTATTCATCTAAACTCATGCCTGCATTTTGGGCATCTCCATTGGTAGGGAATTGGGTGCCGCACCAACGCAAGGAGCCATTTCCCATGCGCTCAGAATAAATCTTACGATTTTCCCGGTTGGCTAAACGTCGGTTTTTCAGCCTTTCCCCATCAACGGATTGAAAAACCTTCACGTTTTCACTGCCCCAGGCGCTAATCCATACATCACTTTTTGCGCATGCACCAAAACGTATATTTTCTCTTGCATATTGCTCTTGGGTACCATTTTTAATGATTTCCGCATCCACTTCAGGAATATCAATATAATATTCTATCAATGCACCTTTTTTCAAAGCGGCGCGGGTTACTGCTTTCACAAAGGGTAACGCCGCCTCTTCCCCCGATATCGCAACACGGTCACCAGCTTTTACTTTGGTGGAATAGTCAACCAAAACTTCCGCCAGCTTTTCTAAACGTTCATCTCTCAAAAAAACACCTCATTTCACAGTGATTTGGCACATAGCCAAGGTTGTCAGTGCAGCCCGATGGGTTTCAGGTGTCACCCCTGCACAGCAGGAAGAATCCACGCAGATTTTCATTTCAGGCATTTTTGCTTTTAGTAAAATCGCATTAGACACAACACAAATATCAGTACAAAGCCCCACCATTTCAACTTCTATTTCTTCATTTTTTGATTCCTGATATAAAAGCTCAGCCAGTTCAACAGAGCCAAAGGTAGGCTTATCAATCACCCGCACACCATCCAAAACCTCTGCAATCCGTTTATCCAACTGCCATCCTTCTGTGCCTCGCACACAATGAACAACCGGTAAATTTTTGCCTTCTTGGGTTTCCAGATAGTTTTCTTCATGGGTGTCTCTCGTGGCAATAATATTTTCCTTAGGATACTCACTAATTTTATTCAGTACGCAATCCACAATTTTCTGTGCTTCTTTTGTTCCTAAAGAACCATCAATAAAATCTTTCTGCATATCAATAACAAGCAATATATTTTTCATGGACATACCCTCCAAACGTAGAATAACATTTTTAATGAATTAATCATACAACAAGCGTTCCCAAATTTCTATATGCATTTTCCCAATTATAAAGCAAGAATACGATAATTTATGGGCAAATGGGAAATTTCAAGGGAATCCCCTTGACAGAACATTTCTTTTCGGTTTATGATTATAACTGATAAAAACTGTGAAAGAGAATAGTAAAAAAGTCCATTTGTCTACAGAAAATAGGCGGTTGATGCAAGCCTTGACAAACCTTTTTGAACCCCCCTCCTGAGTTCCGTAGGGAAAATGCGGCGTAGCTTGGCGTTAACAAGACTTAAGCGGACGGATTTTTCCGTCAATGAGGGTGGCACCGCCGATTCGACCTTGGTCCCTTTTTATGGGATTAGGTCTTTTTTTGTGGAAAAAAACATCATCACAGTCTAAGGAAAGTTAAGGCAAGAAACCACTTCTGTATGTAAATCTCGCTGTGCTTTTCGCCAGAAAATGGAAAGCTATGATTGATTCTTGAAATATTTGCATGCATTTTTGCACAAACTGCTCAAGAAAATCCATTTAGATGAATATACAAAGCATTGCCTAAATAAATGTATTTGACAAAGCATATCTTAAATGAAAAGTGTTAGGAGGAACTATAATGGCAAAGGAAAAAAAACTGGTTGAATCCATTACCGATATGGAGTTGGATTTCCCTCAGTGGTACACTGACGTAGTAAAAAAAGCGGACTTAACTGATTATTCAACCTTAAAAGGCTGTATGATCATTCGTCCATACGGCTATGCAATTTGGGAGTTAATTCAAAAGGAGCTCGACAGACGTTTTAAGGAAACAGGACACGAAAACGTTTATATGCCTATGTTTATTCCCGAAAGTCTGCTCCAAAAAGAGAAAGATCATGTGGAAGGCTTTGCGCCCGAAGTTGCATGGGTTACCCACGGTGGTGAAACCAAATTGCAGGAACGTATTTGTGTTCGCCCAACTTCCGAAACTCTATTTTGTGACCATTACGCAAATATTATTCAATCATATCGTGACCTACCTAAGCTTTACAATCAATGGTGCTCCGTTGTTCGTTGGGAAAAAACAACCCGTCCTTTCCTAAGAACTACAGAGTTTTTATGGCAAGAGGGTCATACTGCCCATGCCACAGATGAGGAGGCTGAGGAAGAAACCGTTCGCATGCTTAACGTTTATGCAGATTTCTGCCACGAATATTTGGCAATTCCTGTAGTTAAGGGTGAAAAAACAGCAAAGGAGCGTTTTGCAGGAGCAAAAGCTACCTATACTATAGAAAGATTGATGCATGATGGAAAAGCATTGCAGTCAGGCACAAGCCATAACTTTGGTGATGGATTTGCCCAAGCTTTCGGAATTCAGTATACAGATAAAGATAATCAATTGCAGTATGTTCACCAAACCAGCTGGGGTATGACAACTCGTTTAATCGGCGCATTGATTATGGTTCATGGTGATAACAGCGGTCTTGTTTTACCTCCTATGGTAGCACCTACACAGGTTATCATTATCCCCATTGCTCAGCATAAGGAAGGTGTTTTGGAAAAAGCAGAAGCTTTAAGAGCAAACCTTAGCAAAACCTGCCGCATAAAATTGGATGATACAGATAAATCTGCCGGTTGGAAATTCAGTGAATACGAAATGAAGGGTGTTCCTCTGCGTCTGGAAGTTGGCCCTAAAGATTTAGAAAAAAATCAAGCGGTTATCGCAAGACGAGATACGGGGGAAAAAATCATCGTTTCTCTGGATGAACTGGAAGAAAAAATTCCCGCCCTACTTCAGGAAGTTCAGGATAACTTGTTGAGAAAAGCAACAGAAAGAAGAGACTCCAAAACTTATACAGCTACAAATTTAGAAGATTTCGAACGCACCTTAAACGAAACACCAGGTTTCGTAAAGGCAATGTGGTGTGGCGATCAGGCTTGCGAGGATGCAATCAAAGAAAAAACTGCCGCAACAAGCCGCTGTATTCCTTTTGAACAGGAAGAAATCTCCGATACCTGCGTTTGCTGTGGCAAAAAAGCAAAACATATGGTTTATTGGGGCAGAGCATATTAATTTTACAAACTACCCCGCCAATGCAAAGTGCATTAGCGGGGTTTCCCTTACTCTTTCAAATCTTGAATATCTTTTTCCATTTTAGTAATGGTAGCTTCAATTTCTTCAATCTGTTGGCAAAACTGGGTTAGTTCTTCCGACAATGCTATGCCCTGGCGAAATTGCTCGAAAATAATCCCACCCATTCGCTCTCTTATGGAGGAAATATTCTGTCTTTGTGCCCCTATTTTAGAATTAAGCATTCCGATTTCAACCATATCTCCAGTTTTATCTGCGGCTTTTTTTGCTATATTTCCCACCTTATCCATAAATCTAGCCATTCGTCTCCCCTCCCTTACTCTCATTTTCTATTCATTGGGTAATTCTTTTATGCATTCCATTTTTATTTTGGTAAAAAATCCTCATTCGATTGATTGAAATCCTATTGCAAGGCTTATCTTCGTGGTATATGATTAAATAATATAGTAATTTTAGGAAACAAGTACTTGGGGGAAAATTAAAACTTTGTACTGTCTTATGGTGATTTTCCTTGCCAACATACAAAAGAGGAGGATAAAAATGAACCCTATACTAAAGATTCACGAAAAAGACAATATAGGAACTTGTTTAAGGAAACTGGAAGCCCATGAAACCATTCTTTTTGATGAAATCAGCATAACCGCCACAGAGTATATTCCTCAATATCACAAAATTGCACTTACAGATATCCCGATTCACAATCCCATTTTCAAATATGGACAAATTATAGGCCTTGCCACCCATGAAATAGCACAAGGTGATTATGTACATATTCATAATATCGAAAGCACACGAGGACGTGGGGATAAAAAGGAGGAATACTGATATGATGCTTATGGGTTATGCACGAGAAAATGGTACTTTTGGTATTCGAAATCACTTATTAATTATCCCGGCCTCCGTCTGTGCTGGGGAAGTGGCAAATCGCATTGCCGAAAAAGTTGGGGGCATTTCCATTCCTCATCAACATGGATGCTGTCAAATGGGTGCAGATTTTCGTCAGACAGTCCGCACCCTTACTGGCTTTGGCTGTAACCCAAATGTAGGTGCTGTTTTGGTTGTGGGACTGGGCTGTGAAGGGATACAGCCAGACCAGATCGCCCACGAAATCGAAAAAACAGGTAAACTAGTTTCCTTCATTACAATACAAGGATGTGGAGGAACAACAAAAACCGTGGAACAAGGAATTCAGATTGCATCAAAAATGGCGGGCGCCCTTTCTACTATGAAAAGAGTACCCTTCTCCATCAGCCATCTCGTTCTGGGCATGGAATGTGGAGGAAGTGATCCCACCAGTGGTATTGTTGCAAATCCTGCCATCGGCATTGCTTCGGACAGCCTTGTTTCCATGGGAGGAAGCAGTATTTTAAGCGAAACCACCGAGGTAATCGGTGCCGAGCATATTTTGGCAAAAAGATTTTCTGATGGTCAAGAGAGAGCGAAGTTTTTAGGTATGGTTTCGAATGTGGAAAAAAGAGCTTTAGACGTTGGCGAAGATTTGCGAGGTTCCCAACCAACCCCTGGAAATATTCAGGGCGGACTTAGTACCATAGAAGAGAAATCCTTGGGATGTATGCATAAGGCGGGTGATACTACCCCGTTTATGGGTGCTTTGGAATATGGAGAAACTTTTCCTTCTACAAAACCAGGTTTATACTTCATGGATACCCCGGGAGAAGATATCGATTCGATTACAGGCATGGTTGCAGGTGGTGCTCAACTAATTGTTTTTACCACTGGACGGGGAACACCCACAGGGTGCCCCATCGCTCCTGTCATTAAAATCACAGGAAATCCTGAGACATATTGCAATATGGAGGAAAACATAGATATCAACGGTGGAAAAGTAATTCTTGGAGCGTGCACTCTTGACTCCGTTGGCAAAGAAATTTTTGAGAAGATGATTTCTGTTGCAAATGGAGAATTGACCAAAGCGGAGAAACTGGGCCACAAAGAATTCGGAATTTATCGCATCGGCTATACATTTTAGTATTTTAGGAGGTCCTGTTCATGAAATTTAAAAGTCCATTACTTGTGGTATCAAATTTGGAGGAATCAAAACGATTTTACACGGAAATTTTAGGCCTACGGGTTGTTATGGATTTTGGAGCAAACGTGACCTTAACCGGGGGAATTGCGCTGCAAACAAAAGATTCTTGGATCTCTTTCATTGGTGGCAAGGAAGAAGCCCTTGTCTTTGGGAACAAAGTGACGGAATTGTACTTCGAAGAAGACGATTTTGATTCCTTTGCAGAAAAAATAGAAACTTGCAAAGAGGTATCCCTTGTGCATCCTGTAAAGGAGCATAGCTGGGGGCAAAGAGTGATACGCTTTTACGACCCTGATAAGCACATCATTGAAGTGGGCGAGAATATGAAGTCCGTTTGTTTCCGCTTTTTAAAGATAGGGCTTACAAAAAGCGAAATCGCAGTACGAATGGATGTTCCTTTAAAATTAGTAGAAAGACTATTAAAGTAACTGGGCACCCTTTACCCATAGCGTTGAAAAAGCTCCCGTAGTTCATCAATAAAGATAGAACACGGGAGCTTACTTTATTGTGATTTCATTTTTGTTTGAAACCAAAAATGAAATCATATTAAGAGACAAATTTAATTTCACTTACTTTAAATCCGTGGTATTTTAATTCTTTCACTGTAGCAAAAAGTTTTCTGTAACCCACTTCGTACCATATCATATTCCAATGAATTTATTTTAATTTAAAATTAGAAATTTGACTTTGCAGTATTTGAGCCTGACCTGAAAGTTCTTCGCTGGAGGCAGCGCTCTCTTCTGCTGTGGCAGAATTTGTCTGAACCACACTGGCAATTTGTTCAACCCCAACATTAATTTGCTCGGTTGCTTCTGCTTGCTGTTGAGAAGTTTCTGCTATCTCCTGAACAAGTACGATAACTTGATTACCCTTTTCATCAATTTTATTTAGGGACTCTCTCACTCTATCCACCAGTTTGGTTCCATTGTTGACAGCAATAATGGTATTATCAATTAATGTTGTGGTATTCTTCGCAGCCTCTGCACTCTTACCGGCCAAATTTCGCACCTCATCGGCAACAACAGCGAATCCCTTCCCCGCTGTACCCGCACGGGCAGCCTCAACAGCGGCGTTCAAAGCGAGGATATTCGTTTGGAAAGCGATATCGTCAATGGCACGAATAATTTTTTGCACTTCATTCGAGGTATTTGTAATTTCATCCATAGCAACAACAAGATTTTGCATTTGCTCATTTCCTAAGTGAATTTCATCTGTGGTCTCTTTCATATTTTCATAAACTTGTTTTGCACCATGGGCATTTTGTTTAATGCGTTCTGAAATTTCGGCAATGTTGGATGCCAACTCCTCAATGGCACTTGCTTGTTCTGTGGCTCCCTGGGACAAAGACTGTGCACCAGAGGATACTTGATCTGCGCCTATAGAAACCTCCTTTGAAGAAATCTTGATCTGGGTGAGGGTTTCGTTCAACGCAGCAATAATCTGCTCCATGGCAAGTTTAATTGGATAAAAATCGTTTTGATAATCAATATCCACCTGTACCGTCATATCTCCATCAGCCATATTCCCAAGAACATAAGAAATATTAGGAATATAACGATTTAAGTTTTCAATCAAAGTACGAATACTGTTGGCTAAAGAACCAACCTCATCTTTAGATTCATATGTAACCACTGCATTCAAATTGCCCTCTGCCAATTCCTTCGCTGCAGCCTCAATGTCTGCCAAAGGTTTGCGAATGCTATTGATAATGTATAGTCCCATAAGTATTGCAAGGAAAGAACTGGCTCCAAACAATATAAAAATGATCAATGTAACAAGTTTTGCAGATTTTTCCGACTTAAGATAAAAATTATTTGCTGTTTCTGTTGCGATATTGTTAACTTCATCTGCCAACTCTTGTGCTTTCCTTGAAGCCGGAACATATTCCTCATTAATAATTTGTCTGGCTAACTCAATGTCATTCGCGTAAGCAGCGGCCTGTATTCTTTCACGTATTTCCGCTCTTTTGGGAGTATCTGCCACAATTTGTGCCAACTTATCTTTCCCTTCTTGCTGAATCAGTACATCATCTAGTTCTGCCAATAAATTTTCTAAATTTGCAACTCTAGAATCTAAGTCTGTATCCCATGCCTTCAGTTTTTCCGGGTCTATCTCGATAACCATATATGCTAAATCCGCTTGTATTCCTTGAATTTCACTTCTGACTGTCTGGGTATAGTTTGTTGAGTGAAATGGTTTGTTGTAAAAACCCGTAAAATCATTTCTAATAGAATATATCCCCAAAAAAACTGCACAAAGTACCGTAACAATATTTAATACAATTACTATTCCAAACGAAATGCTCAATTTCTTGCCAATGCTAAAATCTTTCATAATATCAGTCGCCCTCTCTTGTCTTTCCCTTCGTATTTCCCCATTAGTTTTATCAATTACATACGCTATAACATCTTTTAATTGCTTTATGTAATTCTATTTTTTTAATATACTTGTTCATAAAATTATAGTCAATATTTTTTTAGAAGAATATGTCGAATATTGTTAAATTATCCAACGTTAACTTGCTTTTTAGCTCAATAATTCACATATCGTGATAAAACTTTTTGCTTAGTCAAAATATTTATTGTAAAACATTTACATTATTTATTTTTTTGTGCTCTTTTTAAAGGCAATCACCTTTTTTATTTATAGTAATTATTACGATATTTAAAATGCTCATGAAATTAAGAATTTCTATGTTCTCGTGATTCTAAATAAACGTAGATATTAACACAGATAAACATTTTAATGGACTATACTTAATTTTTTTAAGATAAATTAAGTTACCGTCAGAGCAAAAGTTATTTAAATAAAACTTCATGATAAAATCAATCAAAAATGATAAATATTTATGTTGAAATATTATAAAGGTACCTGTATAATATGACTATGAATTTATAAAGCAGAGAAGGGACCCTATATGCAAAACAATTTGGAATTAATGGATCAATTTTTTCTAGTCAATCGTTTGATGCATCGCTATCATCATCGGAAGAATCGAATTGCTCAAAAGGAATCATTTCAAGGACAAGGACGTGTTTTATCCCTTTTGCTCCATAATCCTGGTATTCGACAAAAAGAGCTGTCGGATTGGCTGGATATACGCTCTCAGTCTATAGGGGAAATTATATTGAAACTGGAGCTAAATGGTTATATCACCCGTACCCCTAGTGAAAAGGATCGGCGATCCATGTGTATCTACTTAACAACAGAAGGGGAAACGGCAGCAAGATTCATGGATAAAAACATTCAAGAAGCCGTAAAAGTCTTTGATTGCTTGAGTGATGATGAAAAAAATAACTTGCATCAATATTTGTTTCGCATTGTAAGTAAGCTTGAAAATATAACAAAGGAGGATGCCTGAAAGATATAAGTTTTTAAAAATGGATATTAAATTAATACTGTACACTGCATTTTTGTTGCAGTAACTTCAAATCAATTCCTTTTCGTATGGAGATAAACTATGGATATTCAAACCTTTTTATTTTATTTCGCAGCAATCGTTGCACTTATTTTTTCCTTTGTGAAGGACAAAAAAAAATCCAAGCTTGCATTAAAAAAAGCTTGGAAATCTTTTGAGAATATTCTTCCTCAGGTTTTATCTTTGCTTGTAATAGTGGGAATTCTACTTGCAATTGTAAATACAGATGTTATATCTCAGTTAATTGGTGAAAATTCAGGATGGTTGGGCGTAGTATTGGCAGGCTCCGTTGGGGCGATAACACTCATTCCCCCTTATGTTGCCTTCCCTACGGCAGCTCTGCTAATTGATGCAGGTGCCGGATATATGCAGATTGGGGCATTTATTTCTTCCCTCATGATGGTGGGTCTGGTCACAATACCAGTAGAGACAAAGTTTTTCGGTAAAAAGCTCACGTTTTTAAGAAATTTATATGCTTTTATCTTCTCGTTTTTTGTTGCAATTATAATTCGTTTGGTGGTGGGTTCATGATGAAAAAAGTTCTTATGCTTCTTAAAAGATATCGCCTCTTTCTTTTCAGCTTGGTTTTATTAGGCATTCTGACCCTATTCAAACCACAGGTTGGAATAAAAAGTGCAGGCATCACCCTTTTTCAGTTGACGCAAATGCTTTTGGTAGTACCCCCTGTCTTTGTTTTATTAGGGCTACTGGATGTTTGGATCCCCAGAGAAACTATGGTGAAATATATGGGAGAAAATTCAGGACTAAAAGGCATGTTTCTAGCCTTTATTATCGGCTCCTTTGCGGCAGGACCCCTTTATGGAGCGTTTCCCATCGCTTCAGTCTTTATGAAAAAAGGTGTGAAATTTACGAATCTAATGATTTTTATTGGCGCTTGGTCTACCACGAAAATTCCTATGTTGATGTTTGAGATGACATACATGGGGATGAAATTTGCCTTGACCCGCCTTGCTGTGGATATCCCAGGGATCATTTTCATAGCTTTTACTCTAAATCGCTCCCTCTCAAAAAAAGAGGTGGAAGAAATATATAAAACCGCTGAATCCCTGGATGCGTAAGAAATAAAAAATAGTTATTAATGGCAAAGATAATCATTGCATACGTATATACCTTATGCCATTTCTTCTTAAGTATTTAATTTAGTAATTGATTATATTTTTCCAAAAGCTCCTGAAGTCCGTCTTCAGCAGTTTTGTTGTTGTGGCAAACAATCTCAGCAGCCTTTTCATATAATGGCAGACGCTGCTGATATAAACGAGCAGTGGCTTCTGCATCTGGCGCCAAAGGTCTCCCATTGCCGCTCTCCAATAGAGAAACTTCTCTCTTAATCCATAGAATTCGGCCGTTTTGCTTTAAGTCACCAATGTTTCGCTCATTCTTGATTACACCGCCCCCTGTTGCAATAACAAGCCCGTTTTTTCCAGAAAACTTTTGAACCATATCTCTTTCTATATGACGGAATGCAGGCTCACCCATTTTTGAAAAATACTCTTTGATTGGCATACCAATTTCCTTTATAATTTCTTCGTCAATGTCCACAAAAATTTTTCCCAAACGTTCAGCTGCCATCTTGCCCAAGGTAGTTTTTCCGCAACCACTCATTCCAATGAGAACAAGATTGCTTCTCTCTTCCAATAAAGCCGTATATAAATTTTGAATCAAAATACTCTCCATTTTTTTGCCCAAGAAAATTTCCACTGCACATTTTGCCTGTCCAATGAGCATTTCTAAGCCCCCTACCGCAGTCACCCCTTTGGATAGTCCATCCAAAACAAATTTCGTCCGCAGCGGATTGTATACAACATCCACCACTGCTTCTAAACTATCAAAGCCATTTAAATCAATGGGACTATCCTCCGTATTAGGATACATTCCAACAGGGGTGGTGTTGATAATAATTTGTGCATCCCTATGGCTTTCATAACACACTTGGTAGTTAATTGTTTCTACATTTTCTTTATAATACACAGTAAGAACCTCTTCAGCCCCCATATCTTTCACAACAGAAATGCAGGCTTTTGACGCCCCTCCCTTACCCAAAATTAAGACTTTTTTCCCCTTTGGGTCTACTTTGTGCTTCATTAACATATAGCGAAAACCATCATAGTCCGTATTATACCCGTAAAGTTTGTTGCCCCTATGAACAACTGTGTTCACTGCCCCGATTGCTGCCGCCTTAGGGTCAATACTATCCAAATATGGTATAACAAGTTCTTTATATGGAATTGTGACATTTATTGCATAAAAATCCCTTTGCTTCATGAAATTATGAAAAGCTTCATGGGAAAGAGGAATTAAATCATAAGTATAATCTGCCAATTGTTCATGTATGATTTTGGAAAAACTATGTCCAAGTTTCTCTCCAATTAAGCCGTATCTCATTAAAAATGCACCTCACATTCTTAGATATTCTCCTATGGTAATACACCTGCCAAAAATATGCAACTTATTTATAAGGTTTTTTAGTCAAAAAAATCATTTTAAATATTTTAAACTCTCTCAGATTATATCAAATTTTATTGACTGTATAAATGGTAGATAAACAAGATAAATTTAGATTTTATTATATCAAAAAAATCAGTTTCAACTGCAATTTTAGTACCATCATATACCAGTCCTTTGTAATATATTCTTAATGGCAAAATAGGAAAAAATATGTTAGAATAGGTAAAAACGGCAATATTGGTAAATTAATATGGGAATTGGAAAAAAGGGTAATACTTGTAAATTAATAGGAGAATGAGATGAAAAAGTGGTTGAAAAAATTTGGAGCAGCCTTACTAACAGTAACAGTGTTAGCAGGCAACGTAAATTGCGTAACGGCTTTTGCCGCTGGCTCAAAGGATTTTCGTGGTGTGTGGATTTCAACGGTGTACAGTGCTGACTATCCCTCGGTTCAAAACAATATCAACGATCAAAAAACTGAATACACCCAAAAATTGGATAAGCTGAAAGCCATAGGGGTTAATGCAGTTGTGGTTCAAGTTAGACCGAAAGGCGATGCTTTTTATGAATCAGATTTAAATCCTTGGAGTGCAGTTTTAACTGGGGTGCAGGGAAAAGATCCCGGATACGATCCAATGAAATTTATGATTGATGAAACTCATAAAAGAGGGATGGAATTTCATGCGTGGATGAATCCCTATCGAATTACCACTTCAGGCACCGATTTGGCGGCTTTGTCCTCAGATAATATGGCTAGAATGCATCCTGATTGGATTATAACCTATAATGGTGCCATGTATTATAACCCTGCAAAAACAGAAGTCAAAGAATACATCCGAGATACTGTTGCTGAGGTTGTGAAAAACTATAATGTAGATGCAATCCATTTTGATGACTACTTTTACCCCACAAACTATCCTCTTGCGGAAGGTCAAACAAGAGACGGTGCAGAAGCAAACGCACGACGTCAACATGTGAATGACATGGTTCGTATGGTTAGCGAAAAAATCAAAGAGACGAATCCAAAAGTTCAGTTTGGAATTAGCCCCTTGGGTATTTGGAAAAATAACAGTTCAGACCCTTCAGGTTCAGCAACAAATGGCGGCGAAGGCTATTATTCTGTTTATGGTGATGCTAAAACTTGGGTGGAAAAAGGTTGGATAGATTATATTACGCCTCAGCTTTATTGGGAACAAGGAAATGCATATGCCGATTACCAGACCCTAGTAAAATGGTGGAGTGACTTTGTAAAAAACACAGGTGTTACCCTTTATATCGGACAAGGAATCTATAAAGATGTAGTAGCAAAGGAAGTTGCAGATCAACTTAAAGTGAATGAAGACTATAATGTAAGTGGAAGCATTTTCTTCAGCGCTAGAGATTTATTTGATGATCGCCAAGGTGCTGCGACAGCTTTAAAGAAATACTATAGTGCGGTTACTCCAACGCAGCCTACGCAACCCGAGTCACCAACAATCATCGAAAAGAAAAAGGCCTACGCAACAAAAGCAGCAATTACAGTAAACGGTGCTCCTGCAGACTTTGAGGTGTACACCATTAACGATTATACCTACTTTAAGCTAAGAGATATTGCTCATTCCATTAGTGGTACAGCTAAACAATTTGATACTGTTTGGAATAATGAAGATTCAACCATTAATTTGTTGACAGGTTTAAGCTATACCGGTACAGCAGAGACTAGTGCTGTTGCGAAAGATACAACGGCAATTACATCTACTGCAAAACTGTTTTTGGATGGCAATCAAGAAAATGTAAGCGCGTTTACAATTAACGATTACACATACTATAAACTTAGAGATGTTGCAAAACTTTTAGATGTAGGTGTGACTTGGGATGACAAAACCTCTACCATCGGAATTGACACTACAAAATCCTACAAATAAAATCTCGGCTTTAAATACCGATTCTTATGTAAGTACCCTAATACCTATATTATAGGCAGAGACATATAAATGAACTACACCCCTAAAGTTAGACAGTATGGTAT
>JABNAD010000219.1_pt1 | contig 45739 bp, 31 predicted proteins | sample 7240381 | NCBI WGS metagenome assembly JABNAD01 (sample SAMN11332834, study PRJNA596920) | anaerobic digester metagenome | biome: digested sludge; isolation source: digested sewage sludge-derived enrichment culture grown on H2/CO2 | place: Germany: Goettingen
ATGTTTTGGCTGTTTTACAGGTTTTATGGTACTATTCTCTTTTCTATGACCGCCGCTCCCACTTACGAAGCTTTTAAATTATACCGTCGTTACTTTTAAATGTCAAGCTATTTTTTTGTTTTTTTGGAGGCGCCACCCAGATTTGAACTGGGGGTGAGGGTGTTGCAGACCCGTGCCTTACCACTTGGCTATGGCGCCTGATCAAAATGGAGCGGAAGACGGGATTTGAACCCGCGACCCTCGCCTTGGCAAGGCGATGCTCTACCACTGAGCCACTTCCGCTAATCATGGTGGTGCCCAGAGGCGGAATCGAACCACCGACACGGGGATTTTCAGTCCCCTGCTCTACCGACTGAGCTATCTGGGCGTGTAATAAAAAAGGCTTGTTCGTCTTCAATCGTTTCGGCAACACATTTGTCTGCCTAACTAAGTGATTCACACAAAAATGTCCACTCATTACATTCGTGCATTTTTGGTTCTCTACTTATACCGACTGAGCTATCTGGGCAAATAATAATATAGGCTGTTTGTTTTTATTTGTGTTAAACGTTTAAAGTTCGACGCATAACATTGCCACGCCGTGGTTAATTACCCAATAATTGGAGAACTCCATTAACCTTGGGGCAGCAGTGAATTGCTATTCACGTATGGTTTACAATTATCTCCTATTTTGCCTTATTATAATTTAAAGGAAGCAAACTGTCGATAATTGCATAAGCGATTCACACAAAAATGTTCACTCACTACGTTCGTGCATTTTTGGTTCTCTGCTTATCAAAATGCGTAAGTATTACCACTGTCGTCTCGCTTGTGCTCAACTTCTGGCCAATTTCTGAAAGAAATTGGGATAATACTTATGGCGACCTGGAAGAGACTCGAACTCTCGACCTCCAGCGTGACAGGCTGGCATTCTAACCAACTGAACTACCAGGCCGCATGTATAAAAATGGTGGTCGCAACAGGGCTCGAACCTGTGACCCCCTGCTTGTAAGGCAGGTGCTCTCCCAGCTGAGCTATGCGACCATCAGTTGAGATACAAGCGTTATTATACGGCAGTAAAAACTAATTGTCAACCATTTTTATCGTTTTTTTTAATTTTATCTTTTTTCGGCAATCACCTGAATCCGTTCACCTTCATTGCTGCCTTGCATAAAGGTTCCAAAATCATAATACTTCATATTTTTAAAACCAATGTTGACCAGACAGCGATGAATATCTTCAATGGTATAGAAATACTGTATCTGGGTCTCCTCATGACGATTATAGGTGCCATTCTTATTCTTTTCAAAAAATGTCAGATTGAAATGCATGGCATTTTCGTCAAAATGTGGTTCGTTTTCCCAAACACAAAAAATATCATCCAAATCATAGACATAGGTATTATCCATAATGGTTTTTTTGTATTTTGTCACTGTATTGACATCAAAAAGCAAAATCCCTTCATTTTCCAGACATTCATAACTACTTAGAAAAAAGCTCTGTAAGGCTGCCAGATCGGGTAAATAATTAACACTATCACAGCAGGAAATAACTGCATCAAAGGTTTGATTTATTTGAAAGTTGCTCATATCACCTAAATAGAACTGAATATTTTTGAGCCCCATGCGGTCTGCTTTTTCGTCTGCCACAGTCAGCATCGCTTCGGATAAATCGACTGCTGTCATATTGATCCCTGCCTGGGCCAAATTGCAGGTGATATTTCCGGTGCCACAGCCAAATTCCATAACATTTTTTATTTCACGTTTGCTGTTTAAAAATAACCGCTGAATATAATCAGACCATTTTGTATAATCAATTTCTTTCATCAGTTCATCATAAACCTGTGCAAATTCTTCGTACATTTTTGTTCTCCTGTGTTAGTATTTTTTTGAGTAGTTGATCATTTGTAGTGATGTGTCAAGGCCCCTTAGTAAGACCTGCTCGTCAAAATTGAAGTCTGCTGTATGCAGATTTTTGTTAAATCCTTTTTCTTCGTTGCCAGTTCCTAAGCCGATGTATAAACCCGGCACTTCTTTCTGAAAAAACGAAAAATCCTCAGATAACATGACTTTTCGAAATCGAACTCGGTTTTCCTGGGGGATCTGCTCTTTAAAAATCTCATAAAGCCGTTCATCGTTAATCACTGGCGGGTACATTTCGACAAACTCCAGCTCAATATGACAGCCGTGGGTCAGTTCAACCCCTTTGACAACTTCCTCGATCCGTCGATGGAGCTTCTGATGGCTTTTTTCACTAAATGAACGGATCGTCCCGCCCAGCTTAACCTGATCGGCCACAACATTTACCCGGGTTCCCCCATTGAGTAAGCCAATTGAGATCACCACACTTTCCATGGGATTGGTGTTGCGACTGACGATACTTTGTAAACAGGTAATTAATGACGCACTGGCAACAATGGCATCCATTGACCGTTGTGGTTCCGCAGCATGACCACTGAGCCCATGCACAGTGATAAAAAACTCACTGTTTTGACCCATCATCGGCCCGGCTTTTGTTGCCAGTTTACCTTCTTCAATAAAGGGAAACAGATGATAACCAAAAATGGCTTTAACCGGATATTTGTTAAAGATCCCGGCATCAATCATCGGTCTTGCTCCCCCGGGCCCTTCTTCGCCGGGCTGAAAAATAAGTAGTACACTTCTTTTTCGTTGCTCGGGAAAATCAGCCAAATATTTTGCCAGCAACAGATTCATCGTCATATGTCCGTCATGTCCGCAGGCATGCATCCATCCGGGATGCCTCGAAATGTATTCGTGATTGGCTTCTTCCCGAATGCAAAGGGCATCCATATCGGCTCGAAAGGCAATCGCATCGTCATCGCATTGTCCGTTAATATATAATACAAGACCCGTTTCACAGACTTTCTCCGGCTGGTATCCCAGGTCTGTCAGATAGTTGATCAAATACTCCTGAGTTTTCGGTAAATCAAAACCCTCTTCGGGGATCCGATGGAGATCCCGCCGCAGTTTACTTGCTTCATCTTGATAAATTTTTAATTGCTCACTAACTTCCATTCTTGCCCTTCTTTTTTCATTCATTACTACGCCTACCGCCATCGCACTCCTGTCAAACTCACAAAATGGTCAGCGGAAAGTGATGGTGTAGGTATCGCCATAATTCGCTTGATCAAACACAAAGCTGTCTTTTAAACCACTGGTAACCACAATCCTATTTTCACTGGTGATAAAAATCGCCTCCACATCCGGCAGTGCTTCAACTTTCTTCAGCCCTTCATCCAAGCCCAATAAAAACAGCGTTGTCGATAGGCTATCCGCATCGATGGAGGCATTCGTAACCACAGTGACCTGAATCAGCCCCGAGTTGGCGGGATAGCCGGTAAAGGGATCAAGAATATGATGGTACTTGTTTCCGGCCGCATCCACAAAATAGCGCTGATAATCCCCCGAAGTCACGACCGATCCATCCTTGATGGATAATACTCCCAAATATCCATTTCCTGGATTTCTGGGATCTTCAACACCAACCCCGAAATCGCTGTTATCAGCTTTTCCTCCCATCACCAGCACATTCCCACCGAGATTAACAATCGCATGCTTCACCCCTTCAGATTTAAGAACCGCCATCACCTCATCGGCAATATAACCTTTGGCGATCGCCCCTAGATTCACTGCCATCCCCGCTTCGGTTAAATAAACTGACTGATCATCTGGACTTAAGATTATCTTCTTATAATCGGTTTTGGCTTTCGCGGCGTCAATTGCCTCTTGAGTCGGGGCTTCTTTGGTTTCTGGTGAGTGAATCCCCCAGAGATCAACCAGCGGACCGATGGTCACATCAAAATATCCACCGGAATTTTTAGAGTATTCCAGACTCTTTTCAATGATGCGGTAAGTATCCTCGGACACAGTAACAGGCTTGATACCGGCATTCTCTTTAATCAGTCCCAGATCGCTGCCAGTTTCAAAGGCAGTGAGACTGCTGTTTAATGCTTCAATTCGTTCAAATGGCTGATCAAGCAATTGTTCATCCGACTCCCCATAAAGGGTGATACTAACAAAGGTATCCAGCAAAAAATCACTCCGGGACACTGTTTTTCCCTGATCGCAGCCCGTTAAACCTCCGACCAGAAGTAAAAAAACAATCCCTGTTGCAGTAATTTTCCATCCCCTATTTTTTCTGCTGATTTGCTTCATCTATACACCCGTTCCTTTAACAAATATATGTATTATACCAAAGACTCTGAAAAAAAGCATAAAAAAATGGTAAAGACTTTACCATCCGGTTTTTTTCAGATAAAATAAGAGCGTTCTTTATTAAAAATTAACGAGGTTTCCATGAAAAAAAATGAAATCATCATCATTGTCGGCTTACTTGCCGTCAGTTTAATCGGCATTGCCGCTTTTTATTTAATCAATAAAACCGATTCTCCACTTTCGGTTCGAGTCACCCGTCAGGGCGAGGTTATTGGCATTTTCCCACTTTCTGAAGATCGCACCGAAATCTTTACTGATGCAACCGGTTTTAATACACTTGAAATTTCTGACGGCACTGCCAAAATGGTGGAGGCCGACTGTCCCGACCATATTTGTGTCAAAACCTATCCTATTTCCAGCCCCGGGGAAACCATTGTCTGTCTGCCACACAAACTGGTTGTGGAAGTCATCACTGGTGACTCCTGATGACTTCAAAAGCCTACCGACTGGTTATTCTCAGTCTTTATGTGGCCATGGCGCTGATTCTTAGTTATATTGAAAGCTTGATTCCTCTGCCACTGCCGATTCCCGGAGCCAAAATCGGCCTGCCCAATATTATTACCCTAGTCTCGCTGTTGACTCTGGGTTGGCCGCTAACCCTGCTGGTAGTGATCGCCCGGATTTTTTTATCGGGTTTCCTCTTTGGCGGCGGCTTTTCGATTGTCTACAGTCTGGGCGGCGGCCTCTTAAGTCTGCTGGTCATGAGCTTGCTTTTGCACTTTTTTAAAGACAAAATTTCAATTATCCTGGTCAGTGTTTTCGGGGCCATTTCACACAATCTCGGTCAGGTCATCGTGGCCGCCATTGTTGTGCAAACGACCAGTCTCCTGCTTTATTTTCTATTCCTGATGGTACTGGCCATTCCCACCGGGATTTTTATTGGTGTCACCGCCCGGGAGCTGATGCGTCTGCTTGGCAAAACCACCATCTTCTCAAAACTGAACCTACCTCAAAAAAAATAGCCGATCAAAACTGACCGGTTATTTTTTTATCAATCTTTAAATTTCGGCAAGCTAATCTTAAATTCAGTTCCTTCGCCTACCTGACTCGACACAGCAATCGTACCACGATTGTTATGAACGATGTGTTTAACAATGGCCAGTCCCAAACCGGTGCCGCCCTTCTCCTTGGAGCGACTCTTATCCACCCGGTAAAACCGCTCAAAAATCCGGTCTACATCCTTCTCCGGAATCCCGTAGCCATGATCCCGCACCTGAATAGTGACCACTTCATCTTGTTCCGAAAGGGTAACCTCCACCCGATTGGCTGGCTCTGAATATTTAATGGCGTTATCGATCAAATTGATCATCATCTGCCGGAATTCATCTGCCACAAATTCCAATTCAATTGATTCTTGGCTGTTGAGTTCCAAGACCATGGACTTTGCTTCGGCGCTCAACTTTAAAATATCAAAAATCTGCTTGATTTCCATATCAATATGCAGCAATTCGAACCGTCTTTCAAATCCGCCTTTGTTTTCCAGTTGCGATAAAACCAGAATATCACTGACCAGGCGGCTGAGGCGATCACTCTCTTCATAAATAATCGAATAAAATCGTTCCAGAGTTTTCGGATCAGTGATGTGGTTGACTTGAATGGTCTCAATAAAACCTTTGATGGTGGTAATCGGTGTTTTAAGCTCATGGGACACATTAGCAACAAAATCCCGGCGCATTTTTTCAAGATTTTTCAACAGGGTGATATCCTCAAAAATAATAATATGACCGTTGATGCTATTATTTTCTTCGATATGGTTAATATAAACCCGCAAGATCTGATTTGAATGAATCCGTGATTCAAAGCTCAATTTTTCGCTAGGATCATTCTCCAGATAATTCATCAGTTCCAGAATAAAAGACTCCCGATAAACTTCCAGAATATTATGTCCAATCACATGTTCGTTTCTGGGAATCCGCAAGACCTTCCGGGCCGCTTCGTTTAAATGGACAATGTGGTTCTTTTTATCAATTGCAATGACCCCATGATTCATATTGGACAAGATCGCCGTAAGCTCGGCATTCTTCTGGTTCATCTCAGTAAACGAGTTGTCCAATTGGATTGACATCTGATTGAGCGATTCCACCAGCTCTCCGATTTGATCTTCACGAATCATGGTCAGTTGCTGTCCATATTTGCCTGAGGCAATTTCTCTGGCAAAAACGGAAGCTTCTTCCAGTGGTTTCATTTCCCTGTTGATAAAGTAATTTATCAACAGGGTCGTCGCCATGATTGTTGTTAGGATCACAAAAATAATATTGTTGATCATTTCAAACATGGCATCATCCATGGCATTAACCGGCATGGATATTCGTAATACCGCCTTTACTTCCTTATCTTCATCAAAATAAGGGGTAGCGACATAGATCATTTCGTCTTTGATGGTGTTGGAGAATCGCACCTCAGTCGTTTGTTGGCCAGCCATTGCGCCATGGATTTCCGGTCGATTTTTATGGTTTTCCAGTGCGCCCAAACCTTGAACGGATTCGTAGATGACATCCCCCTGGGTGTCAATAATTGTCATCCGCACATTGGTACTTTGAGCAAAATTATCCAAATTTTTTTTGTTTCCCGTTTCCAGAAAGTCAGGTAACAGGTAATTCATAATATAGTTACTGCTCTTTTTGATGTTATTCTCAGTGTCGGCATAATAACTTTGACGATAGCTGATCGTCGTGAACAAGCCACAGATCGTGATACTGACAATGATAATGACAGTCAGTGAAATAGACAGACGTTTCTTCATTGTAGACTCCTATTTTTCAATAAAGCGATAGCCAACCCCCCGGACGGTTTCGATATATTTTTTGCCATCTTCAGATTGTTCCTCAATTTTTTTTCTTAAATAGCGGATATGGACATCCACGGTTCGGGTTTCTCCGTAATAGTCAAAACCCCAGATCTGATCCAGCAGCTGATCCCGGGTCAAGACCTGACCCCGGTGTTTGGCCAAAAAAACCAACAGTTCATATTCCTTAAGGGTTAAGGCCAGTTTCTCCCCATTTTGATAAACTTCAAACGCCTTGGGATCGATTTGAAGATCCCCTACCACAATGGCTTCATCCTCCTTGGATAAAAGAATCTCCGTCCGTCTTAAAACCGCCTTAACCCGGGCACATAGTTCTTTGACCCCAAAAGGCTTGGTAATATAGTCATCGGCGCCAATTTCAAGCCCCAGTACTTTATCGAATTCCTCACTTTTTGCTGTCAGCATAATAATCGGAATGTAGGAAATAACGTTATTGGCACGAATCTCCCGGCAAATGCTGATGCCGTCTTTTCCCGGCAACATCAGATCCAGAATGATCAGATCCGGCAATACTTCCAATATCTTTGCAATGGCTTCGCCGCCATCCTGAACGCCGTCGACTTCAAACCCATGCGTTTCCAGGTTAAATTTAATCAGTTCATATATATTTAATTCATCTTCGATTATCAGTATTTTTTTCATCATGACTCCTTCATTTTTTGTGTAATGAAATTATAACACATCCGCAAATTCTGTTCTGTAAATTTTTGATTAAATTGTAAACTATTACATAATTCTGAAAACGTTATAGAAAAAATAATGATTGTATTCTTTGTTCCTTCTTCATATAATGAATTTATCACATATAATCCTTTATCGCTAAATGAATTACTCCCCTTTTTCATTTAGAAAAACGAGCTGTTTCTTCTGAAGCGGTTCTTTTTTTTTTGCAAAAAATTAAGACTGGCTGTCGAGCCAGTCTGAGGTTGTCGATAAACTACCGTACCGACCAATTGTTAATCTGTTGTATGCGCACAATTCGTACAGTTGCTATTAAAGATTCGGCTAATTATAGGCGTTTCAGCGCAACTGTTCGCCTTGAGGCACAGGGTCTGCCCTTTGGGTACAACATGATCTAACAATTGTCGGTACTGGGTTAGCTTTTTTGACAGTCTGAGACTGGCCATCAAGCCAGTCTTTCTCTTTTTTAGTGCTAACTCTTCCGATCCAGATTCCGCTTGGCCGTTTCCATCATCAGTTTGATGCGGTTCAGTTGATTGACTTCGCTGGCACCGGGATCGTAGTCGATCGGGGCAATGTTTGCCAGTGGGTATCTTTGACGGATCGGTTTGATCATTCCTTTTCCCATGACATGATTGGGCAAACAGGCAAAGGGCTGGACACAGACAATGTTTTCGACCCCATCATCAATCAGCTCCATCATCTCCGCCGTCAAAAACCAGCCCTCGCCACCCTGATTCCCCAGGGAAATCAGTTCCTGAGCTTTTTTTGCTTTCTTCTCAATGGTTGACGGCGCATGGAAGTGGGCGCTTTCTTCCAAGGCACGTTTCATATTTTTCCGGGAATACTCCAGCAACTGAATAATTAGTTTGGCGCTCTTCATCGATTTTCGCTTACCAGATAATTCTTCATATTTAAAGACCTGGTTGTAACAACAGTAGAGGAAAAAGTCCATCAGGTCTGGCATCACCACCTCGGCCCCTTCGGCCTCCAGCACGGCCTGAAGGTTATTGTTGGCAGTAGGATGGTATTTCACCAGAATTTCACCGACAATGGCCACCTTGGGCAATTTTTTGTCGCTTCGGGGCAGGGCATCAAATTCATTGACAATCGCCCGGACGTTTTCTTTGAAATCCCGGAGATTTCCGTTTTTCATGCCTGCTTTTATTTTTTTGCGCCAATGCTGGTACAATTCTTCAGTTGATCCCGGATGGAGCTCATAGGGCCTGGTGCCACTGACAACCCGTTGCAGCAAGTCACCATAAACAATCCCAACTAATAGCCGAGTCAGCAGCGGCAGACTGAGTTTAAATCCGGGATTCTTTTCCAGACCAATAGCACTCAGTGAAATAACCGGAATTTGCGACATCCCGGCTGATTCCAGGGCTTTTCTGATAAATGCCACATAGTTGGAGGCCCGGCAGGGTCCCCCGGTCTGAGTCATTAATATCGACACATTATTAAGATCGTATTTTCCCGATTTCAGGGCGGCCATAATCTGGCCGGTGGTAATAATGGTGGGATAGCAGGCATCGTTATTAACATAGGTTAAGCCTTCATCAATGGCGGCATTGTCCACACTGGGCATGACTTCAATATGATAGCCATATTTTTCCATCGCCTCTTCCAGAAAATCAAAGTGAATTGGCGACATCTGCGGTGCCAGCAGGGTATGTTTCTTTTTCATCGCTTTGGTAAAGACCACCCGCTGTTTCATTGGGGTTGGTGCCACCACAATATTATTTTTCTCCCGTTCAATCATCGCCGCTTTGAGTGATCGCATCCGAATCCGGATGGCCCCCAGATTATTGACCTCATCAATCTTAATCAGAGTATAAATATTACCATGACTTTCGAGGATTTCCTGGGTTTGCTCCGAAGTCACTGCATCCAGTCCGCAGCCAAAGGAGGTCAGTTGCACCAGTTCTAGAAAATCATGCTGGTTGACGACCTCGGCCGCCTTATATAAGCGGCTGTGGTATTTCCACTGATCCAGCACCCGGAAACGCTCATCCGCTTTGGGCTGATAGAGATGGGCAATGGCATCTTCGGTAAGTACCGCCATGTCCAGGCCGGTAATGATATGATCCAGACCATGATTGACCTCCGGATCGATATGATAGGGCCGACCCGCCAAAACAATACCTTTTTGCCCAGTTTCTTTTAAATAGGCAATGGTCTCTTCACCTTTTTTCTCCATGTCCCGACGGAAGGTTTCTTTCTCAGCAATGGCCGCCTTCATAGCAACAGCAATTTCCTGCCGATTAATGCCGTAGACACCAAAGATTTCAGCCAGCCGTTCTTCCAGACGCTGATCATTGTCAAAGGGTAAAAACGGATTCAAGAAGGTAATGCCGTCTTTCTGAACATCATCCTGATTATGCTTGATGGTTTCCGGATAGGACATGACAATCGGGCAATTGTACCAGTTATCAACATCTTCAAATTCTTTTTCCTCATAAGGAATACACGGGTAGAAAATCAGGCCAATGCCCGCTTCCAGTAGAGCCTGAATATGGCCATGGGCCAGTTTTGCCGGATAACAGACCGACTCCGAGGGAATACTCTCCATGCCTTTTTCGTAAATCTTGCGATTGGATTCCGGCGATAACACCACCCGATAGCCCAGATGAGTAAAAAAGGTATGCCAGAAGGGATAATTTTCATAGAGATTTAACACCCGGGGGATCCCGATACTCCCCCGGGGTGCTCTCTCTTCAGACAACGAAGGGTAATTAAAGATCCGCTGATACTTGTATTGATAAAGATTAGGCAGGTCGGCATTCTTTTTAACATTCCCTTCGCCAATCTCACATCGGTTTCCGGTAATATGACGACTGCCGTCGTTAAAGCGGTTAATCGTCAGCAGACAATTATTACTGCAGCCGCCGCAGCGTTTGTGACCGACTTCCACAGCAAAATCGTCCAGCGCTTCCAAATCCAGAAGATTACTGCGTTCCCCGGCGACATAATTTTCCCGGGCAATCAAAGCCGCACCAAAGGCGCCCATCAGGCCCGCGATATCCGGACGGATAACCTCTTTTTCGGTGATCTTTTCAAAAGTCCGCAGCACCGCCAGATTATTAAAGGTGCCACCCTGAACAATGATATGTTCACCCAGTTCTTTGGGGTTATGAATTTTTATTACCTTCTGCAAAGCGTTCTTGATAACCGAATAAGACAAACCGGCAGAGATGTCTCCGACTTCAGCCCCTTCCTTCTGGGACTGCTTGACCTTGGAATTCATAAAAACGGTGCAGCGGGTGCCCAGATCCACCGGGTTTTCTGCCATCAAGGCAGCATCAACAAAGGCTTGCATGTCAAGATCCAGAGATTTGGCAAAGGTTTCTAAGAATGAACCACACCCCGATGAGCAGGCTTCATTGAGAATGATACTGTCAATGGTACCATTTTTAATCTTCATGCACTTCATATCCTGACCACCGATGTCGAGAATAAAATCAACCTCGGGACAAAAATATTTGGCTCCCTTATAGTGGGCAATGGTTTCAATTTCGCCGATATCGATTTTTAAGGCTTTTTTGATCAGACTTTCACCATAACCGGTAACCGTCGACTTACCGATATAGACATCAGCTGGCAGCAAGCCGTAGACTTGTTTGATAATTTTGATCGACTGAGCCAGCGGACTGCCCTCATTGCCACCATAGTAATTGTACAAAAGAGCGCCGTCACCATTAATGACAACCGCCTTGGTAGTGGTGGAACCCACATCGATTCCTAAAAAACAGCAACCCGAATGATCTTGCAAATTTCTTTTGGCAACCTGGTTGTGATCATGTCGTTCTTTGAACTGCTGCAATTCTTCCCGTGAACGAAACAGCGGCGCCAGCCGACCGACTTCATTTTCTGATACGGCATCAAGATTTTCCACTGCTTCAACCAGATCAGAAAAATTCATTGGCACTTCTTTTTCTGCCGAATAAGCCGCCCCCATGGCAACAAAGAGATTGGATTTTTCCGGAAAAATAATCTGCTCCTCAGTCAGTTTCAGGGTTTTTATAAAGCGCTGTCGCAGTTCCGAGAGAAAATAGAGTGGCCCCCCTAAAAAAGCCACATTCCCACGAATCGGATGACCACAGGCCAGGCCGCTGATTGTTTGATTGACCACCGCCTGAAAAATAGAGGCGGCAATATCGGCTTTCTCTGCCCCTTCATTGATCAGCGGCTGGATATCGGTTTTCGAAAAAACCCCACAGCGGGAGGCAATCGGATAAATCATGGTGTGGGTTTTGGATAATTCGTTGAGTCCTTCAGCGTCGGTTTTTAAAAGCGTTGCCATCTGATCAACAAAGGCACCGGTGCCCCCGGCACAGGTACCATTCATCCGCTGTTCAATGGTACCGGAAAAAAAAGTGATCTTGGCATCTTCACCACCCAGCTCAATGGCCACCTCGGTTTTGGGAATAATCCGTTCCACTGCCAGCGTACTGGCGACTACTTCCTGAACAAAGGGAATGCCCAGCCATTGCGAGATCATCAGCCCGCCGGAACCGGTGACACAAACCCGGGTCTGTAAATCGCCCAGTTTTTGATATGTTTCTTTTAAGAGATTGATGATGGTGACCTTGATGTTTGACAAATGACGCCGGTATTCTTCAAAGATGATTTCGTTTTTTGTGTCAATCACCACCACCTTAATGGTAGTGGAGCCGATGTCGATGCCCATTTTATAATTGCTTTTCATTTTATTTTATGACCTCTTCTCTAACCCGTCGGTTCTTAACGTTTGATCATCTGAATTTAATCATACGACTGATATAAGGGTTTAACCCGACGATATAGTTGCTTATATAATTTACTATAAATTTCTGTATAGATTATTGCATTTTCCGGGTTGGGTTCAAAAACCCGGGATTTTCTAATCATCGCCGCACTGGCAGTGTGAATATCCGGATAATGATTTAAGCCCACAAAGGTGGCGATGGCGGCGCCTAAACCAGTTGTCTCAAAGGTCTGAACCCGGTACACCGGCCGATTAAAAATATCGGCCATGATCTGAGCCACCCCATCACTGCGGGAGCCCCCGCCGGATAGTCCGACAGCCTGAATTGGAACTTTTGTTTTGCGTTCAATCCGTTTTACCCCCTCCAGCAGGGCGTAGCCCAGTCCTTCGATGATGGCCCGGTAAATATGTCGCTTGTCATGACCCTCACTAAAGCCGATAAAGGTTCCCCGAGCTTCCGGCCGAAAGGCTTCGCGACCCCAATAGGGCTGATGAACCAGGCCATCCGCTCCTGGCAGGGTCGTCTCCAGATAGCCCTCCAAAACCTCATGAATCGCTTGGGGATCAGACTGATCAAGAAATTCCCGGATATACCAATCGACCATCCAAAATCCGTGATAAATAGTCACTTCGGGATTATACGCGTCATTTTCCACCGCTGCAAAGGAAGGGTAGAAGGGATAGAGCTCCACATATTTTTTTGTGGTCACCTCCACCGTTGATTGGGTACCCAGAGAAATACTGGCGACCTCCGGTGTCAAAGCCCCGACACCAAGAGTTTCACAGCCTTTATCCGTCCCTGAAGCGACAATCGGCAAACCCACTGGCAGGCCAGTGACTGTGGCAGCAGTTGCCGTCAGATATCCGATGATTTCGCAGGAGTCGGTCAGCTCATAGCATTTTTCCGGCTCAACCTGAAGAATCTGCGTTTTGACGTTATACTTGCCACACCACTGTTTCTTTTTCGTATCAAAGGGCAGATGACCGGCAGTGTTGGAACGACTGTCAGCTAGTTTCCCAGTCAAGCGACTCAAAAAATAGGTCGAAAGAAAAACGACCTTGTAGGCTTGGGCCCAGATCTCCGGTTCCTGCATCTTGATCCAGTTGACATGAGCAGTTTGACTGAAGGATTTGGCGTAGGTGCTAAACCCAATACATTTAAAGAGCAGCGCATAGGGCCAGGGATAGGGTAGCGGTTCGGCTAATTCCCGGCGATCCAACCAACTGATAAAATTGCGCAGCGGCTCACCACTTTCATCCACCACCGTGATCACATCCCGCTGACAAGACACCGTCATTCCCCGAATGGTCAAAAACAGCGCCGGTGCGTTTTCCTTAAGCTCCGAAATCACTTTAACCAGGGCCTTCCAGAACATTTCTGGCGCAGCTTCTTTCCATTGGAAATGTTTCGAATAATAGCCCTTGAATAATTCTTCGCTTTTAGCCAACTCATTACCGGTCTCATCAAAAATAATTCCCCGAAGTCCTCGGGTGCCGCAATCGATGGTTAACACTGAATTCTTATTTTGCATGCTTTTTGTGTTGTCCAAAATCCATTCTCCCGACATCAACTCATTTCGTATCATTATACCAAATAGTTTGAAAGTGTAAAACAAAAAGCGTTGAATAAAAAGAATTTACTTTTTATTCAACGCCTGGTTTATTGCATAAGTACCGTACCGACCAATTGTTACATCATGTGCTTATGTACAGTATGTGCTTTCTTTTATCAATGTCAATTACTTTTACCTATAATTAATTTTACAGTTTGATGTCTTTAAAATCCTTAACCTGTTTGGTGATGGCAATTTCGGTTGGTAGACGCTCGATGCTGGATGCGCCAAAGAAGCCGCAAACGCCAGTTGTACGATCAAGAACATACTTGGCATCTTCCGGTTCAGCCACCGGGCCACCGTGAACAATGACCATAATGTCCGGATTAATGGCTTTGCCAGCGTCACAGATCTCCTGGGTCAGCTTGACACAGTCGTCCAGGGTTTTTGCAGTTCCGGCCCCGATGCTCCCTTTAGTGGTCAGTCCCATATGGGCAACCAGTACATCGGCACCAGCTTTGGCCATTTTTTCGGCCTCTTCGACATTAAAAACATAGGGAGTCGTGACCAGATCCAACTCATGGGCTTTCCTGATCATCTCCACTTCCAGATCATAGCCCATATTGGTTTCTTCCAGGTTTTGACGGAAGACACCATCAATTAAGCCGACGGTCGGGAAATTCTGCACGCCGGAAAAGCCGGCTTCTTTAACCTGTTTTAAAAACATCTCCATATCTCTAAACGGATCGGTGCCGCAGACCCCGGCCAGAACTGGCGTATCTTTTACAATCGTTACTACTTCTCGGGCCATGTCCATAACAATGGCATTGGCATCGCCATAAGATAACAGCCCGGCTAAAGAACCCCGGCCAGCCATCCGATACCGGCCGGAATTGTAGATAATAATCAGATCAACACCACCAGCTTCAGCGCATTTGGCCGAAATCCCAGTTCCTGCTCCAGCGCCAACCACCGAAATTCCGTTAGCTTCCTGTTCTCTTAGCCGTCTTAATACTTCTTCTCGTTTTATTGCCATGTTATTTTCTCCTTTATGCGTTCTTTTTTTCAATCATCGTAATCAGTTTCTCTGCCATTGCCAGAGCAAAGGCTTCGTCGTTGATATCGGTATCCATTTCCACCAGTTCGACTTGATCGTCGATGTTGGCCCGCAATTGGGCAAACAGTTCGGCATCTTCTTCCGGACCATAGAACGGTGCGCCTTCCACGTCAATGGCAGAAACTCCTTTTAGCGGAATAAACAAAGCAACCGGGCCGGTGGCCATATTTAACTTGCTGGCAATGATTTTGCCCATCTGAGAACACTCGTCTACGGTGGTTCGCATCAGGGTAACGCTGGCATTATGTTTATAGAGGTTACGATCTTTATATTTTTCAGGAACGGTTTCAATGGCCCCAAAATTGACCATATCGAGTGCCCCCACCGAAACGACCTCGGGGATTCCCGCCTTGGCAGCCGCTTCCAGTCGGGTTGGCCCCGCTGTGAAGACCCCGCCAGCTACCTCATCACACCACTCGGTGGTTGTGGCATCAAATACGCCTTTGATAAAGCCCGCTTCAATCAAGCTTTCCATGGCCATCCCACCGGCACCGGTAGCGTGGAATACCAGCACCTCATAGCCCTGATCTTCGAGATATTCTCTGGCCGTGGTAACACAAGGCGTCGTAACCCCAAACATGGTGGCTGCCAGCAAGGGTTTTTCTTCCTTTAGCTCAGGAATATCAAAGCTGGCCATCCCGGCGATGGCATTGGCGGCATTGGCCAGAATATGATTGGAGATGCTGTTGATCCCGGAAATATCGACCACTGAATACATCATCATGATATCTTTTTCCCCAACATAGGGACGGGTGTCGCCTGAAGCCACGGTAGAAACCATGATCTTCGGCACGCCAACTGGCAGACTTCGCATTGCAAAGGTACCAATAGTGGTACCGGCTGAGCCCCCCAGACTGATGACGCCGTCAACCTTACCCTGGTCATACAGCTCTCTGGTAATTTTTGCAGCCCCGGCCATCATCACGTCAATACCCAAGCCGCGATCATGTTGCTGTTGCAACTCATCAAGAGATGATCCCCCGGCGATAGCAACCGCTTCACTGGTGATATCCGGCTCAAATAGCGGCTCGCCCATCACCCCACAGTTGATCGTGGTGGTACTTAAGCCCTGCTTTTCAATCAATTCCTTAATAAACTGGAATTCATGCCCCTTGGTATCAAAGGTTCCGACGATTAACACGTTTTTCATTCCATGCCCCCCTTGAGATTTTTTACTTAACTTATTTGACTTGTTATTACTTCGAACAAATCTCATTTTATTAAGTCGCTTTGAATTTAATAAATTATTTAAATTTATTAAATACGCAAGGTTTATGCCAAAAATTAAAACGCTCAAATCCGCTGTTGCCGCCATTAAAAATGAATCAATGGGCAAGTGATTTCCCAGAAAAATATCAGCTGGGCAATATTTTCTCAAATCGAGTAAATATTGCCCAGTCATTTAATCGGCGCCTTCCGATTCTGTGGATAAATGGTATTTCATGATTTTATTGTAAAGGGTTCGTCGGGAAATACCGATTCGTTGGGCTGCTTCGGTGCGGTTCCATTGGCAGGCTTTAAGAATTTCCCGAATATAATTACTTTCCAGATGTTCCTTGCTGGTTAACAGCATCTCCGGCCCATGAACTTCAAGCGACTGGGGTTTGCTGCCGGATTTTGGTTTGTGCAATTCTTCCACCACCATGTCATCCCGCCTTATGTATTTACCTTCACTGAGGATCACCGCCCGCTCCAGTACATGTTTGAGTTCCCGAACATTGCCCGGCCAGGGACATTCCATCAGATAGGCCATGGCATCGGGTGCCAGTCGCTTCTCTTCCAACTGATACTTTATTTTGAATTCGTCCAAAAAGCGATTGCAAAGTAATGGAATGTCCTCGGTATGCCGCCGTAACGGTGGGGTATTGATTTCTACCACATTCAGCCGATAGTAAAGATCCTCCCGGAAATGATTGTCCGCCACCGCCTGTTTAATATCGACATTGGTGGCACAGACAATTCGCACATCGACAAAAATAGTTTTTTCGCCGCCAACCCGTTCAAATTCCTGTTGCTGAATAATCCGCAGTACCTTCGCCTGGAGATCGACATCCATTTCCCCAATCTCATCCAGAAACAGGGTGCCATTATTGGCCAGTTCAAATTTCCCCAGCCGCCGTTTATCGGCCCCGGTAAAGGCCCCCTTTTCATGGCCAAACAACTCACTTTCCAATAAATTTGGTGGCAAAGCGGCGCAATTCACCTTGATCAGCGGACCCAGACAACGTTTACTGTTAAAATGCAATGCCTTGGCCACCAGCTCTTTACCGGTTCCGCTTTCTCCCTGAATTAGCACATTAACATCCTTGTCGGCCACCTTATTGATCAGTTCATACATATCCTGCATGATTACACTTTGCCCGACAATCTCATCAAATCCCCGCTTTTTGAGCAGTTCTTTCTTTAAATGCTTATTTTCCTGTTTTAATTTATAATAATTTTTAAACTTGTCGGTCGTTTCCGAAATCGCCAGTTCAGTGGGAATCCGCTCAAAGCTGGAGCCTCCGATATAACCGATAGTCTGGGAGTTTTTATAAAAATAATAGGCATCCTCCGGTGAATTGATGGGCCCTCCATAAATCATCTTATAGGTGCGGGGATTAATCTCATCGACGGCCGCAAAAATTGCTTCTGTCATTTCCAGGCATTCATTGATGGTGGAAAAAACCTTGCCGGATTTCTCACCACCCCGGGTCCAACCAAAATGGGCACAGACAACATCCACCCCTGCCCGGGTCATGGCCCGGGCCTGGATCTCATTAAAAACAAAAGCAATCGTAAAGAGGTTAGCGGCCACAGCCTTTGTCATAAATTCAATTTCCTGGTCATAACCCAGGCCCTTCTCCTCCAACCATTCCCGGAATTGTCCGTCAATCAATCCCACGGTAGGAAAATTATTGACGCCGCTAAAACCCAGATCCCGAACTTTTTGAATCAATTCCTGATGAGTGTAATTGGGGTCAGTGGCATTGATCCCACAGATCACGGCCCGATCTTTGAGTTTTGGCAGTATCTCCCGGCTGGAAAAATCGAACACCAACTCATTGCTGTTGGAAAATGGCATCATACATCCAATCGACGGAATGCCCGCCGAACGAAAGCGACCAGCACTCAGGGCCAGCAACAAATCAGCCCCGCCCTTAACCGCCTGCTTGGCAAAAAGACCAGACCCCACCGCCACCCCAATCACCGGTTTATTCATTTTTAAACTATTATGGATCATTTTTTCGATGGCTTCTTTTTTCTTCATGGTATTCTCCCACTGAAAACTTTACTCTCATTATACAATCCCCGGTCAAAAAACGCAAAAAGACTATTGCAGAGTTCTGCAATAGTCTTAACTTACATTTGTGATTTACTAAATCTATAAGCCGAGTTCTGTTTAAATAGTCATCTATCTCGATTTATTGTTACCAATAAATTCTAGCGACCTACCATAGGACAACGACGAGCAGCCGTCTTTTACAGTCCGTTCTTGGTCTTGCTCCAGGTGGGGTTTACATAGCCGATGTGTTACCACACCGCTGGTGAGCTCTTACCTCACCCTTTCATCCTTACCATTACTGGCGGTATACTTTCTGTTGCACTTGCCTTAGAGTCGCCTCCACCGGGTGTTACCCGGCACCCTGCTCTGTGGAGCTCGGACTTTCCTCAACCGGATTACTCCGGGTGCGACTATCTGATTTACTAAATCAATATAGTATAACCTGTCTTTGATGAAACTTCAAGTACTTTTGATTATTTAAATAATTGATCAATAATTCACAATAAAATCCCGGGACGACTCCGCAACAATCATTTCCGGGCAGGCGTCCTCCAAACCGGCTGTCAGCATTTGTTTAAGACAGTCGGTTACCCATTTCTCAGTGCCGTAATGACCAGCATCCAGCACCCAGATGTTGTTTTCCAGAGCCCGTTGCCCGTCGTGATGTTTGAGATCCCCGGTGATCAGCACATCGGCTCTTTTGGCTTTGGCCAGGCCGATCATGTACGCTCCAGCGCCGGAACAGATAGCCACCCGACGAACAATCTCCGGAACCTTACCGGCCCCTCTTAAAGTGGGGAGATCCAACCGTTTTTTTATTTCGGTAATAAAATCGACGGCTCCGATAGGCTGACTTAATATCCCAATTTTACCGAGTCCGTTTTCATTGATTAAATCCCCATTTTCCAGCGGGATCACATCATAGGCCATCGCTTCGTAGGGATGATTTCTTTTTAGGGCCGCAATCAGATTCTTTAATTCAGGCGCCGCTACAATGGCTTCAATCCGATCTTCCGAAACGCTGGTCATCTTATCTACCGCCCCAATAAATGGTTTGGCGCCTTCCTTCGGGCGAAAAGTACCGGTTCCGGAGGATCGATAGGTGCAATAATCGTAATCACCGATGGCCCCGGCACCGTTTTTACCTAATACCTCGATGATTTTATGACTGGCTTCCACCGGCGTAAAGACGACCAGTTTATAATACCTCGTCGGATTTGAGGGTTCCAGAGTTTTAATCTTTTCAAGGCCGATAATCTCGGCCAAATAGTGGTTAAGCCCCTTGGCGGCCTTATCCAAATTGGTATGGGCCACATAAACAGCGACGTCATTTTTAATCAATTGGGCAATCATTTGTCCTTTTTCGCCGTCACAGGATACGGTTTTTAAGCCATTAAAAATAAATGGGTGATGGGCGATAATCAGATCGGCTTTTTTTACAACCGCTTCATCAACTACATCAGCCGTAACATCCAGGGTCAACAGAATCCGGTTAATACACTGTTGCCGTGATCCGACCTGAAGGCCGACGTTATCCCAGCTTTCAGCCAGTCTTTCCGGGGCCAGGGCTTCAATGGCCTGGATGATTTGATTTAGTTTGACAGACATTTTTTCACCTCATTCAGTTTTTCGATAAACCTACTACTTTCCTGAAATTGCTTGGCCGCCACCGCCGTGGTTCTTCCCTGGGTACTGGCCACAATCTGTTGTTCCAAAAATATTTTTCGGTCGATCAGAGCACCCAGCAAAGGATGCTGATGCCTATAATACTCAAAACCCAATTCATATTCCAATGGGGTGGTAACAATCATCGCTCCCGGCTCGGCCACAATGATCTCATAAACCCGATCGCCTTCCCGAGCCAGCTCTTCCCGGGTAATTAAAAACCCCGCTGTTTCCAGATATCTTCGTAACACTGCCTGATTATTCATTGGCTGCAAAACCAGTTTTTTTGCCGCTCTGGCAACAGCTGGCTGGGCTTTTAGCAGATCCCGGATCAGGAGCCCCCCCATCCCTGCCATAACAACAACCTCAACCTCGCCAGGTTTAAGCACAGAAAGACCCGAACCAAGTCGGGTCTCGATCTGTTTTTGCAATTGTTGGGCGTCGATAATTTTTTGAGCTTTTTTCAGTGGCTGCTGGTTAATGTCGCTGGCAATGGCCCCGCTGACACCCTTGTTTTCTATCAGGTACGCTGGCAGGTAACCATGATCGGTGCCAATATCCGCCATCGAGCAGGCCCCGGTCACACAACCGGCAATCACCTCAAGCCTTGGACTTAATTTAATCTTCATTTTAGGTTAAGTAATCCTTCAATTTCTTGCTGCGGCTGGGGTGTCTGAGTTTACGTAGCGCCTTGGCTTCAATCTGTCGGATCCGTTCCCGGGTGACGTTAAACTCTTTGCCGACTTCTTCAAGTGTTCGAGCCCGACCATCATCGAGACCAAAACGTAATCGCAGCACCTTTTCTTCACGTTCGGTCAGGGTATTTAACACTTCAATCAGCTGTTCTTTCAGCAGTGCATAGGATGCCGCTTCAGCTGGTGCCGGGGCCTCTTCATCGGGAATAAAATCACCCAAATGGCTGTCTTCTTCTTCCCCAATCGGGGTTTCCAAAGAAACCGGATCCTGAGCAATTTTCTGGATTTCCCGAACTTTTTCTTCAGAAAAACCCATTTCCTTGCCGATTTCTGCGGGGGTTGGTTCCCGCCCGTATTCCTGCAGCAATTGCCGGGAAACCCGGATCAATTTATTGATGGTCTCGACCATGTGTACCGGGATTCGGATCGTTCTGGCCTGATCGGCAATGGCCCGGGTAATCGCCTGGCGAATCCACCAGGTAGCATAGGTACTGAATTTAAAACCCTTGGTATAATCAAATTTCTCAACCGCCTTGATCAAGCCGAGGTTTCCTTCCTGAATCAGATCGAGAAACGACATACCCCGGCCCACATAACGCTTGGCGATACTGACGACCAGTCGCAGGTTGGCTTCAGCCAATTCTTTCTTGGCCATCTCATCGCCTGCTTCCATGCGGCGAGCCAGTTCCATTTCTTCATCGCCGGTCAGTAAGGGTACCTTCCCGATTTCTTTTAAGTATAAACGAACCGGATCATTGACACTGACTGAATCTGCCAGTTCAAGTTCTTTCTGGTTCTCTTCCTCAAGTTCCGCCGCTTCCAGAGCTTCCAGTTCGAGATCGGTAAAAGCGATTTCGATCCCTTCTTTTTGCAGATACAAATAGATTGAATCAATTTCTTCGGGGTCAAGATCCGCCTTATCCAAAATTTCTTCAAAATCGTGGTTATTTAAATTTCCTTTTGATTTCCCCCGCTTTAACAGCTGCTGCACCTCCGGCATCAGCTCAATGGCGACTTTTTCGATTTCAATGATGTCGTCGTCAATATCGATGATCACATCGTCGGTTTTTACTTTCTCGAGTTTCATTTTAGTGCCTCCCGTTTTCTTTCATCATTTTCTTAATCTCTATGAGTTGATTGGTGAGCCGTGCCACCTCATCGTCATTACCAGTCGTTGACTCCCGCTTAATTTGTTCGGAAAGTCGGTCGAGTTGAGCTTCATTATAAAATCGATTCATTATTTCCAAAGCATCGTGATAATCTGACCGGGAGACTTCATCCTCGTTCATCATGAACTCAACTAATTTTTTAACTTCTTTGGAATCTTCAAAATGTGACATAATCTGATTAACTTCAATCCGGCTGCCGGTTTTCCGCTTTTCTAAAAGAACGCTGATCAGTTCCTGATAGAACGAGTCGGTCAGAAAGTCAATCGGAACGTCATCGATAATTTCCGGGTTTTTTAAACAGTAGCGAATCACCACTTCCTGAGCATTTTGGTAGGCCCTGGGAATTTTTTGTGGCGTTACCACATTATGGGTCGATTCAACCAGTTGAACTGGATTATCCGGCCGTTTTTTTGAGCGCATGACCTCACGTCTTATCACTTCCTGATTAATTCCTGTTTCACCAGCCACCATTTTGCTGTAGTAATCAACTTCCAGTGATGTCTCCAGCTGCTTTAGTACGTTAATTGCTTCATTGCCATAACGGAGCCGTCCATCGGTTTGAGAAAGATCATTGTGTTTTTTTAGTAATCCCAATTCATATTCAACAATGGTTAAGGCCTTGGTGACCGCATCCAAAAATCCCTGTTGACCAAATTTTTGGACAAAGGAATCAGGATCCTCATTGCTCGGCAAGTTTAATATTTTAACATTTAAGTTGGTCTTTTTCAAGATATTCATGGCTTTTTCTGTTGCCGATTTCCCTGCACTGTCGCCATCAAAGGCAATGATCACCTCATTGGCATAACGCTCCAGAATTTTTCCATGAAATGGGGTAAAGGCCGTTCCCAATGCTGCTACGGTATTTTTGATCCCTTTTTCATATAAAGAGATCACGTCCATGTAACCTTCCACAATCACGATCTGCCCGTCATCCAAAAAGTTCTTACAATGATTGAGATTATAAAGCTCATAACTTTTGGAAAAAATTGGGGTTTCGGGGGAGTTTAGGTATTTGGGCCCATTTTGTCCGGTTGTCATCAAACGACCGCCAAACCCGACAATCTGTCCCCGGGGGTTAACAATCGGGAACATAATCCGATCGCGGAAGCGATCATAATGTCGTTTGCTTTCCGAGGCCAGAACCAGACCCGAATCCAGCATTTCCGTCAGGGTAAAGCCTTTAGTCACCAGAAAATCGGTCAATCGGCTCCAGTCCTCACTGGCATAACCTAACCCAAATTCTCGGATGGTTTCCTGACTGATGCTACGCTGACTGAGATACTCCCGGGCAGATGGCGCCCTTTTTAAGATTTTATAATAGTAGTTGGCTGCCTGCCGATGCAATTCATAGAGACGCTTCTTTTTTTCATAGGCCTGGTGGTCTTCCTGCTGATTCTGTTTTTCCGGCAAAACCATATTTGCCCGAGTAGCCAAAAATTTGAGAGCATCCATAAAAGGCAATTTTTCCATTTCCATAATAAAAGTAATCACATTACCTCCGGCCCCACAGCCAAAACAATGATACAGCTGTTTTTCCCGGGACACCGTGAAGGACGCTGTTTTTTCATTATGAAAAGGACATTTTCCTTTGAATGAGTTGCCCACCCTCTTTAAGGTCATGTAACCCGAAGTCACATCCACAATATCATTGGCGTCGATGACAGATTGGATCACTTCTTCGGAATAGTAAGTCGTCATTTGTTTTTTCCTTTTGTAAAATTAAAGTCTTGACTTTTTAAGGGTCTATTATTTCTATTCTAAGTAAAATGCAATTCTCCTTGTTTTAATATCCTTTATTTTTATATTTAAACAAAAATAAAGTTTCATTAATTTTTTAAAAAATTGTTATCGATGGATAATAGTTGATTATTTGGGTAATAAAAAAATAATCACAATAATATTAGAAAGAGGTGTTCTTATGGAAAAGAAACGTATTATCGAAGCCATTCATGAACAAGTAAAAGCTGCCGATTTTGATGATCATGGCAAAGCCGTTCTCAGTATGAAAGATGTCGCAGATGGTCAATTAATCATGGATGTCCTGGAAGAATTAAAATCAGACACAACCTTCGATTTTGATTTTGATCTGGACAAAATGGAACTCACTGTCCATAACCCGGAAGATGATCTGGACGGATTTATCAGACGGCACCCCTCCCCACAAAAGTGCAAATAGTGTTCCTTTTCCGATCGACAATTTGTGGTAAGTCCAATAAAAAAGCTCCCCTGGGATTGCCCACGGGAGCTTTTTTATGATCGACACGAAAAACCCTGCGGGTCTCTCGTGTCAAAAATCTAATTACATTTCTGCTTTTTGTTTGTAACCCAGGTAACGTTCCATTGCTTCTTCTTTTGCTTTATCATAAAGAGTTGCTGAAACTTCCGGGAAGGTCAGTTTTAATGAGGTGTATCGAACTTCTGAATCCAGGAATTCGGTGAATTTGTCCATATCCGGTTCTTTGGAATCAAGGATAAATGGATTTTTACCCTCTTCTTTCAGGGTTGGATTGAATCGGTACAGATGCCAGTATCCGGATTCCACAGCAAATGCTTCATGGGTTTGGGTCCGGCTCATACCACCTTTGATACCATGGTTGATACAAGGCGCATACGCAATGATCAGTGATGGACCATCATAGGCTTCAGCTTCCTGAAGGGCTTTCATAAATTGATTTTTGTCTGCGCCCATGGCTACCTGAGCAACATAAACATAACCGTAGGTTGCCGCCATCATACCAAGGTCTTTTTTCTTGATTCGTTCACCAGCGGAGGCGAATTGTGCCACTGCTGCGGTTGGTGTTGACTTAGAAGCCTGACCACCGGTGTTGGAGTAGATTTCGGTATCCAGTACGAATACGTTGATGTTTTTGCGTGACGCTAAAACATGATCCAGTCCGCCATATCCGATATCGTAAGCCCAGCCATCGCCACCAAAAATCCATTGGGATTTTTTGATCAGGTATGACTGATTGTCCAGAATAAACTTGGCATAGGTTGCCAGTGCTTCGCTTGGTGTATAAGCAGATAAGACTTCAACCAGTTTAGCCGAGGCAATTTTGGAAGCTTCCGCATCTTTTCTACTGTCAATCCAGGCTTGCGCTGCTGTTTTAACAGCTTCTGGAGCATCGCCAGCAATGATTTCTTTTAGATAGTTTTCAATGGTATCAGCCATTTTTTCAGTTGCCAGCATCATCCCGAAACCATACTCGGCATTGTCTTCAAATAAAGAGTTGGCCCAGGCTGGTCCTTTTCCTGCGGCATTTTTGCAGTAAGGTGTAGAAGGTGACGATGCTCCCCAGATTGATGAACAACCGGTAGCATTGGCAACCAGCATGCGATCCCCAAACAATTGGGTAATGGTTTTAATGTATGGTGTTTCACCACAACCGGCACAGGCTCCGGAGAACTCAAGCAATGGCTGACAGAACTGGCTGCCTTTAACAGTCGCCTTATTCATCAGGTTATCTTTAATCGTAACCGTGGTCGCATAGTTCCACATTGGGATTTGATCTGCCTGTGTATCGATTGGTTCCATTTCCAGGGCTTTGGTTTTAGCCGGACAAGCATCCTGACAGTTACCGCAACCAGTACAATCAAGGGTGCTGACCTGGATTCGGTACTCTAAGCCATCAAATTGTTTTCCGGTCGCTTTAACAGTGGTAAAGCCTTCTGGCGCTGCCGCTTTTTCACCAGCATCCACTAACACCGGACGGATGGCAGCATGTGGGCAGACAAATGAACACTGATTACACTGGGTACAGTTTTCAGGAATCCATTTTGGCACATTAACAGCGATACCCCGTTTTTCGTAGGCTGAAGAACCAGACATAAAGGTTCCGTCTTCCACGCCAGTAAAGGTTGATACCGGAATATCATCACCTTCCAATCGGTTGATCGGACGTAAAATCTTTGTGATGAATTCTGGTACATTTTCTTCAGTTGCTTCGTCAGCTTTAAGCTCTTTCCAGGCAGCCGGAACATCGACTTTAACCAGCGCATCAATCCCCTGATCAACAGCAGCATTGTTCATATCAACAATTTTTTGACCTTTTTTACCGTAAGATTTTTGAATCCCCGCTTTAGAGAAGGCAACCGCATCTTCAATTGGAATAATGTCGGCCAGTTTAAAGAACGCTGATTGCATAATCATGTTGGTACGACGGCCTAGCCCAATTTCTTCCGCAATTTTAGTCGCATTGATGATATAGAAATTAATGTCATTATCAGCGATGTATTTTTTTAATGACGCTGGTAATTTTTCATCCAATTCGGCAACATCCCAGACTGTATTAAGCAGGAAGGTTCCGCCTTTTTTCAAACCTTTTAACAGGTCATATTGGTGAACATAGGCTTGGGTCGAGCAGGAAACAAAGTCAGAATTTACAATTAAGTAAGTTGACTTAATTGGTTTTTTCCCAAACCGCAGGTGAGAAACGGTAACCCCACCGGATTTTTTACTATCATAGGAGAAGTAACCTTGAGCATATAAATCGGTATGATCCCCAATAATTTTAATGGCTGATTTATTGGCCCCAACGGTTCCGTCAGATCCCAGACCCCAAAATTTACATCCTTTGGTTCCTTCTGGAACAGTATGCAGGTTTTCACCCAGTTCCAGATTGGTGTGGGTGACATCATCAACAATCCCGATGGTAAATTTATCTTTGGGTTGTGCCAGTTTTAAATTATCATAAACGGCTTTAATTTGCGCAGGAGTGGTATCTTTTGAGCTGAGTCCATAGCGACCACCAACAATCAGTGGTTGGAATTCTTTGCCATAGAAGACGGTGCAGATATCTTGGTATAAAGGCTCGCCTAATGAACCAGGTTCTTTGGTACGATCCAGTACGGCAATTTTCTTAACGGTTTTTGGCAATACTTTTAGTAAATATTCCGGCGCAAACGGTCTGAATAAACGAACCTTGATCAAGCCGATTTTTTCGCCCTGTTTCAATAGATAATCGATCGTTTCTTCAATCGTATCGGTTACTGAACCCATGGCAACGATGATATTTTCGGCATCGTCAGCACCATAATAATCAAATAAGTGGTATTCCCGACCGGTTTCTGCCGAGATTTTTTCCATGTAATCAGCAACAATTTCTGGAACCTTATCATAGAACGGATTACAAGCCTCTCGCGCCTGGAAGAAAATATCCGGATTCTGAGCGGTTCCTCGAGTTACTGGGTGTTCGGGATTTAAGGCCCGGTTTCTGAATTCTTGAATCGCTTCAAAATCGGCCAACTTTTTAAAGACATCATAATCGATCACTTCAATCTTTTGAATCTCATGTGACGTTCTGAAACCATCAAAGAAGTGCATAAATGGCACCCGGCTTTTAATGGCAGCCAGATGAGCAATCGCAGCCAGATCCATTACTTCCTGGACACCACCGGATGCCAACAAGGCAAAACCAGTTTGACGACAAGCCATAACATCGCCATGATCACCAAAAATAGACAAAGCTTGGGCTGCCAACGTACGGGCGGTAACATGAAAAACGCCAGGCAACAATTCGCCAGCAATTTTATACATATTCGGGATCATCAGTAAAAGTCCCTGGGATGCAGTAAAGGTGGTGGTTAAGGCACCAGCTGCCAGCGAACCGTGAACCGCACCAGCGGCACCACCTTCTGATTGCATTTCTGAAACTTTGACAGTTTCACCAAAAATATTTTTTCGTCCCTGAGAAGCCCAAACGTCCGCATATTCGGCCATTGGGGATGAAGGGGTAATTGGAAAAATAGCTGCAACCTCAGTAAACGCATAGGCAACATGAGCAGCTGCTGTATTTCCATCCATTGTCATCATTTTTTTAGGCATGATTTTCCTCCTTGAAATTAAAACAAAGTGTTTTTATTGATGGTTTAAATAGCAAAATTTTATCTATGAAATTATATCATATTAGTTTTTGAGTGTATACACTTTAATACAGGTAATTTTTTGCCGGAATTTTGCAGCGTTTTTTTGTTTATTAGCCCGAAAACGATTAATGTTAACCTTTTTATCGTTTGTATCTCTTTTAAGTGGATAGTATTGTGTATTCGAAAACTTTTATCCTCACAAATTAATTCTTCGCAATAATTGGCTGCGGATGAACTGTTAAAATCTTTATTAACAGTTCATCAACAGTAATTTTTGTGAATTGATAACTTTTTTTAAATGTTTAATTGCTCTTGACTCACTATTTCTTTTTAGCTTCTTTAAAGGCCAATTTCTCTGGTATTAAAAAATCAGTCTGAAACTCAAAACATTCCTTGGCAACCACACTGCTTAAGACGAGCAGACTGATTAAATTGGGAATGGCCATCATGCCGTTCATCGCATCCGATAAATTCCAGACGATTTCCAAGGCCGTCGTGGCTCCAACAAAAACGACCAGGCAATAAAGAACCCGATAAATCGTTACCGCAATTGGTGCTTTGATTAAATACTCCAGCGACTTTTCGCCATAATATTCCCAACCCAATATGGTTGAAAAGGCAAACAGGGTAATTCCAACGGTAACAATATAGCCGCCAACTGGTCCCAATGCCGATTGGAAGGCAGCAATGGTCAGATTGGCACCCATTAAAATTTCACCACTGGCATCCAATGTCCCGAGCGCCCCGGATGAAGCAATTACCAGACCGGTAATTGTACAAACCACGATGGTATCAAAAAAGGTTCCGGTCATATTGATATAACCTTGTCGTGAGGGATGATCGGTTTTGGCGGCAGCCGCAGCGATTGGTGCCGACCCTAAACCAGCTTCATTGGAGAAGACACCCCGGGCAACTCCCCAACGCATGGCGGTCAGCATGGTTGCAATAATGGTTCCACCCACGCCGCCAGCCATTGCCGTTGGTGAAAAGGCCATGGTAAAGATTTCAGCAATACCTGCTGGGACATTTTGATAATTAATGATAATGACAAGAATGGCAGCCAGTACATAAAAAACGGCCATAAATGGGACAATGACCCCGGATACCCGACCGATGCTCTTAATCCCACCAAGAATAACCATAAATGCCAAAGCCATCAAAATCAGGCCGGTGATCCAGGTTGGTACCCCAAAGGTTCCATTGACGGCTCCGGCAATGGAATTGGCCTGAGTCATATTACCGATTCCAAAGGATGCCACCGTGGCAAACAAGGAAAACAAAAAGGCCAGGGTTAAACCAATTTTTTTGTTCTTAAAACCATTTTTCATGGCGTACATCGGACCGCCAGCCATTTCACCTTTGGCATTGGTTTCCCGGTACTTAACCGCCAGAACACTTTCAGCATATTTAGTCGATAATCCAAACAAGGCTGAAATCCACATCCACACCAGAGCGCCTGGCCCCCCCAGTACCATTGCCGTAGCCACCCCAACAATATTCCCGGTACCGATAGTGGCTGCCAGCGCTGTCATCAGTGATTGAAACGGTGAAATATCGCCCGAATCATCACTATGGGTCTTGTCCTGTTTGGTAAAAACCGATTTTAGTGCATAACCCAGGTTGAGCCATGGCTTAAACTTTAAACGCACCGTTAAAAAAATACCGGTTCCCATTAGCAGTGCCAGCATAACGGGTCCCCACACAAAATTATTTACAGCTGAAATGATATCCGAAAAACTCATATTGCCCCCTTAAAATTTATAAGCTTGTTATCGATTACATCGTGTCTGGAATTTTCTTAAATAAGGGCTTCACCATTACCAGTAACAGTGTCACCCTTATTGTCTGTTCCAATGAGCTAAATTTTATGTCATGTTTTTTCGTTTTATTTCTGATGCCAAAATTGATATTGCCGTTATTTAAGTCTAAAGCGGCTATCCCGTTCTACAGTAAATCTTCGGCTGGTACGTATTCTTTATTTAAACCTTCAGCGACACCCTTACAGGTAACGTGTCCCTTGTAGGTGTTTAAGCCTAACAACAAGGCCTGGTCTTCTTTCATGGCCGCTTCTGGTCCTTTGTTGACAATATCCAGTAAATAAGGTAGCGTCGAACCGGTCAGAGCATAAGTCGATGTTCGGGGAACAGCGCCAGGCATGTTAGCAACGGAGTAATGGATCACGCCATGTTTTTCAAAACAAGGATTATCATGGGTGGTGCTGTGGTCAATGGTTTCGACTGATCCGCCCTGATCAATGGCGACATCAACAATTACCGAGCCCTTTTTCATGTTTTTTACCATCTCTTCAGTAACCAGTTTAGGTGCTTTTTCTCCAGCAACCAGAACCCCACTGATCAGTAAATCTGATTTTTTGGTCAGTTCCGCCATGTTGTAAGGATTGCTGATTAATGTGGAAACACGACCATTAAAAACATCATCCACATAGGTTAATCTGGGTTTGCTGATATCAATAACGGTCACATGAGCGCCCAGACCAACGGCCATTTTGGCTGCATTCATCCCGACAGTACCGGCTCCAATAATCATGACTTCGGCGGGTAATACGCCAGTAACACCACCTAACAACATCCCTACGCCACCGTGATAGCGCTGCAGCATAGTTGCGCCAACTTGAACTGACATTCTACCGGCCACTTCACTCATGGGAATCAGTAATGGCAGGGAGCGATCCGGTAATTGAACGGTTTCATAGGCAATCCCGGTGATTTTTTTCTTCATTAGTATATCGGTTAAAGGCAGGTTTGGAGCAAGATGTAGATAGGTAAATAGGGTCTGTCCTTCTTTCATCAGTTCATATTCAGACTCGATCGGTTCTTTTACTTTTACAATGATATCGGATTGATCAAATACTTCTTTGGCCTGTTGCAGAATGACGGCCCCTTCAGCTGCATATTCGCTATCGGCGATACCGCTTTCAAAGCCAGCATTGGTTTCAACAAGCACCTTATGGCCACTTTTAACCAGGGCATGAACACCTGCCGGTGTGACGGATACACGAGACTCATTGTTCTTAATTTCTTTTGGAATACCTACAATCATGATAAAAACCTCCTGTTTTTTAATATAAATTTGTGATCTGAGTTTTTAAATCGTTACACATCCGCATCTTCAGTCGGAAGAATGGAGTATGTATTCTTAACAGTTGATAGGGTTACAATCGTTTTTGTTTTTTGTACCCCGGGAACTGTTTTAATGCGATTGAGCACCGCTTCCAGACTTTGGGTATCTTTGGTAATAATTTTAATTAAATAATCATAATCTCCGGCCAGATAATCACATTCGATAATTTCATGTTCCTTTTTCACCAATTCGATAAATCCCTCAATATAGTTGGGATGCTTAAGCGATATGAACATATAGGCAACCAGGTTTTTGTTCATTCGTTGCGTTGAAATAATGATGGTGTACTGTTGAATGATGCCGGAAGAATCTAATTTTTTGATGCGTTCGCTAACTGCCGGAACGGACAGGCTGACTTCATTCGCTATTTCTTAAGCCGTTACTCTGGCATTTTTTTGCAGTAGCTTGAGGATTTCAATATCAATTGAATCCATCTAAAACTCCTTTCCACTAAAATTATTGAGGTCATTATATCCGAATTTTCAAGTAAATTAAACGTTTTCAATGAATAACAATAGATCCTTTTGTCATAAGAATAAATTACTTTAAATGATTAATAAAAGCTGGTTGCAAAACGTTCCCGCACTTAAATTTTTTAATTATTTCTAGCATCCCATTGAAAAACTGAGGTAAAATTTAAAAAAACTTAAAAAACTATTTCCAAGGCCCGGATAATTTTAGTATGAATATCCAAATAGTCGTATAAATAATTGTTTTGTTCATTATTTTTTTATTTCATGTCACAATTTTGTCACGCCTGTCCAGCGATCACTATGGAGAGGCGTGACGGGGTTGAGGTTTTATCATTTTTGTGGTTATGCTCTTGCTATACCAGGTATCCTGCTAATCATTCAAGCGATTTTCGATGGCGGCAATGGTTTCATTGAGCACCTTAATCCGGGCGTAATACTTATTCTGGGCTTCGACGATAATCCAGGGTGCATTGACCGTTGATGTTTTTAGCAGCATTTCATCCACCGCTATTTTATACACCTCCCATTTATCACGGTTGCGCCAATCCTCATCTGTTATTTTCCACTCTTTATCAGGGTTTTCTTCCCGGCCAGTGAAACGCCTTAATTGCTCATCCTGATCAATCTGCAACCAGAATTTAATGACAATCGCTCCCCAATCGGAGAGCTGTTTTTCAAATTCATTGATTTCCCGATAACTCCGGTCAAATTCCTCCTGGGTACAAAATCCTTCAATTGGCTCCACCATCACCCGGCCATACCAGGTTCGATCCCATACCCCCAAATGACCGTTTTTGGGGATATCCCGCCAGAAACGCCAGAGATAATGATGCTTTCGTTCCAGATCACTGGGGCTGGCAGTGGGATACACCGTATACCCCCGGGGATCAAGGTTCCTGGTCAGTCGTTTAATGCAACCGCCTTTGCCACCGGCATCCCAGCCTTCAAACCCGACAATCAGCGGAATCCGCCGCCGATAGAGCTCGAATTGAAGCAAGCGGATTTTTTTCTGAGCTTCTTTAATCTGGCGCTGATATTCTTCTTCGCTGATGACCTGATCAAGAACAATGCCATCGAGAATCTTTGACTGAAACGGCATATCACCTTCATGAATCAACGGTTTAAGTTCAATTGCCGGGGCCTTATTGACCGTTTCGATGGCTTTTTCCAGCCGTTTTTCCAGGACACTGAAAACCTTGATCAGAGCATAGTCTTTTTGTTCGCCTTCGATAATCACCCAGGGAGCACAGTCGTTGTCGGTCAGCTCCAGTCCCCGGTTGACCTTTTCATAGAGCTTATCATAATGCTTGTTTTCTTTTTTATCCCGAGGGGTTACCCGCCAGGCTGTGGCATCATTTCCCAGCAACTTGTTAAAGCGTCTTTTTTGTTCCTTTTTGCTGATGTGAACAAAGAACTTAAAAATAATCATCCCATCATCCGAAAGCGCCTGCTCGAATTCATTGGCCTGTTTCATCAGCCCCTGCATATTTAAGGCATCAATTGATTTGCGGTAGACCAGGTCGCTGTAATAACTGCGGTTAAAAATAGCGATCTGACCTTTCTCCGGCGTTTTGGTCCAGTAACGCCATAAAAACGGACGAAAAATCTCGTCCTCACTCTCCTGCTTTTTGAAATTATGGACCCGAAAAGACCGTGGATCCATGGGCATCAGCAATTCGTTGATCAGGGTTCCCTTGCCAGCTGCATCCCAGCCTTCAAACAGAATTAAGACAGGAATACCCATATCGTGCAGGGTTCGCTGCAGTTCACCTAACCGTACCGTCAGTCGTTCTTTTTCCTGGCGGTAGGTTTCTTTGTCGATTGTTACACCTAAATCAATTTTTTCCAGCATGATAGCCTCCTAAATAAATATGATTTTGTATGAGATAACATTTCAAACACAAGCGCCCCGTGACAGGCGCTTATGGAAGTAGCAGACAATGGTATCAGTTTTTCTGGAGTGTTTTTTAAGTGCTCGCAGCGCTGTTGATCCAACTGATCGTTGCCGCAAAAAAAGGGCGTCTCAAAAGACGCCCTCATCAGTTATATAAATTTTTCATAAATTGCGTCCAGGTTGGGATTGGACAAAGTTTCCATGACATAGTCGGCATACTCTGAACCCGTGGCGCCTGTTTCCCGTCCGGTGAGCACCAGTTTTTTCTCGTACAGTCCGCAAATGTCCAAAGCTTTTTGAAGCTGCTCAGCTTTTTCATTGTAACCAATATGCACCAGCAACATCCCGGCGGCCCGAATAATGCTACAGGGATCGGCATATTGCCCCCGACCCTCTTCCACCATTCGTGGGGCTGAACCATGAATCGCTTCGAACATGGCATATTGTTTGCCGATATTGGCTGATCCAGCCGTACCGACACCACCCTGAAACTCAGCCGCTTCATCAGTTAAGATATCACCATAGAGGTTTGGTAAAACCATCACCTTAAACTGACTACGTCGTTTTTCATCCACCAGTTTGGCGGTCATGATATCGATGTACCAGTCATCCATTTCAACAGTGGGATAGTTTTTGGCAATCGCTTTAGCCGTATCTAAAAATTTACCATCAGTGGTTTTGATAACGTTGGCTTTCGTCACTACGGTCACTTTATTTTTACCGGATTTTTCCGCAAAATCAAAGGCGGCCTTGATGATTCGCTCTGAACCTTCCTGGGTCGTGACGGTGAAATCAATGGCAAGATCATCATTGACATGGATGCCCTTGCTGCCAACAGCATAAGCTCCTTCAGTGTTTTCCCGATAGAAGGTCCAGTCAATATTCTTTTCCGGTACCGATACGGGTCGAACGTTGGCAAATAAATCCAATTCTCGACGCATCGCCACGTTGGCACTTTCGATATTTGGCCAGGGGTCACCCTCCCGGGGGGTAGTTGTTGGTCCTTTTAAGATTACATCACAGGTTTTGAGTTCTGCTAAAACCTCATCCGGAATCGCTTTGCCGCAGGCGGCCCGATTTTCAATGGTCAAACCGTCGATGATTTTAAAGACAATTCTGCCCGTTTTAACGTCATCGGCCAATAAAAATTCCAATACCCGTTGGGCTTCAGCTGTAATAAATGGCCCAATGCCATCACCACCGACAACACCGATGATAATCTGTTCTTTTGTTGTAAAATCAGTAAAATCCTTTTGAATCGCCATTTTTTCGATGCGGGTCAGTTGTTCTTTAATCAGCTCTCCAAAATGGGCTTTTGCGCGTTCAATTTGTTCTTCGATCAAGTTCTATCCTCCGTCAAATCAATTTATTAGGGTCATATATAATTCTTAAGGCAACAGATAGTGTCTTAAGCTTTGGACATCATACTTTTCAGCCGTTTGATGGGCTGGGTGTTTTTAAAAACCAGTTCATGCGTAGCCACAAATTTATCCACTGCCGTCACAACCCAGCTGCCCAAATTTGCTGGTGGAACAGGCGTCAGTGGAAACATGTGCTTGACGATCATGTCGGCCTGACGTTCATCAATATCAAAATATTTTTCGGCATTTTCCAGGGCTGTTTTAGGATGCGAAAAGCCATGCATCTCTTTGATTCGATCCAAGCCCTTTCCGGTTTTCACCTTTCCCTGCCAGGACTCCAGAAAAAAATCATGGAGGGTTGCGCCCCGGGCAATGGAGGCATAATCCATACCTAAAAATCTGGCTACGCGATAGGAGTAATATCCAACTGCGACTGAATGTTCATACAAACCATTGCCATGGTGATCAATTTCTCTTAATTTTTGGAATTCACTGTGTGTTATAATATCGCCAACAATGGTTTCAAACTCATCATAATACTTTTTTGTTTCCATTGAGACCTTTCATTTGCTCTTATTTATTCAGCAATGCTGAACAGATGCTTCGAATATTATAGCATAATACCTTTATTTTTAGTTAAAATTATCGGAGATGTTCTTTAAAAAAACAAAAAAAGATACGGTTCTTCTTAAAATCATGGTAAACTGATTAAAAAGAACAGGAAGGATCAATCATGAAGATAAAAAACATACTCATCGGAACCAGTGTTATTTTGGCCACCAGCGTGGCGCTTTATCACGCCGGTGTGATAAAAAAGGCCAAAACATTTGAAGACAGTCTGGATAAGAGTCCCAAATCGCTGGATGAAGCCGTTCTCTATGGCGGAAAAATGAAAGATTACCAAAAGCAAACGATGCAGGACATAAAAATCGGAGCCTTCTTTGGGGGCATGCAGCTTGATTTTTCAGAGGTGATCACCGAAAAAGATGCGTATCGCATGGATATCAACATCGTTAATGGTGGCCTAAACATCATTGTTCCTGACAACTTCCGGCTAAAAATTGTTGATACCTGTAAATTTGGCGGAATTGCCGATCACACGGTTTGTATCGATCCCGATCATTCAGTGGCCCTCTCGGTTTTTGCCGACATTACCTGTGGTGGTCTGAATTTTGAAAATCCTTCAGAATAATCATCGCCTGCGATAAACACTTAAAAAAACTGAAATCCAGCCTAAGCTGATTTCAGTTTTTCTTTAACAAGATCTTCAAATTCAAACACATTCATGGGCTTGGCATAGAAAAATCCCTGAGCAATGTCGCACCCCTTCTCTTTAAGAAACTCCACCTGTTCCCGGGTTTCCACCCCTTCAGCCACGGTAATCAGATCCAGATCCTTGGCCATATTCAACATACTGGTAATGATCTTCTCTCCCCGGGCATTATCCGTCGATTCGCTGAAAAAAGCCTTGTCCAATTTTAAAATATCCGCTGGTAGGTTTTTTAAGGTGTTGAGAGATGAATAGGCCCGACCAAAATCATCAATGGAAATATGAAATCCAAAATCTTTTAAATGATTCATAATCTCAACTATCTGGACATCATTATTAAAAATCGTACCTTCGGTCAGCTCAATTTCGATCATTTTAGGATCGATCTGATAACGATTGGTAATGGCCAGCAATTCTTCCGGCAACAGCATATTTTCCAGATGAAGCCGGGAAAAATTAACCGAAATAATCATATTGGTCAGTTGATCCATTTCTTTTTGCCATTTGGCCAGTAGCTTGCACACCGCTTCAAACATATAGGTATCAATTTTTTTGACAAACCCATTTTTTTCAAACAAGGGAATAAATTCATTGGGTGGCAGCATCCCCCGCTCGGGATCATTCCAGCGCACCAGCGCCTCGGCACCAATAATCTGTTCGTCCGAAAACAGATATTTGGGCTGAAGATAAACTTCAAATTCGCCACTTGCCAATGCTTTTTCCATTCGGTTTTCAATTTCATTTTCAAGAATCAGTGCAACCCGCATGGATTCTTCATAAAATGCATAGCTAATCTGGGAATTATCTTTGATCGACCGTTTTGCCATATTGGCACGATCACTAAGCGCACTAATATCCAACTCCGTTTCGCCAATCAGATAGATACCCATAGAGATGCTGACGATGAATTTCTGAGAGTAACTATTGATTTTGCGAATTAAATTTTCCAGCCTCTGAGAAAACTCTCCATAGCCCTCATAGTTCATTAAAATACAAAAATTATCGGTGGCCATTCGGGCAAAAAGCTCTTCTTCATTGAGATACTTTTCTAATATTTTTGCGATAGCAGTGAGGATTTCATTACCGGTCTGGTGCCCGTATAAGTCATTGATGGCCTTAAACTTATCGATATCAAAGATAACCATCGCATAATCAAGGCTATTATCTGTGTCCAGGATTCGTTCACACTCCTTTTTAAACGTGATCCAGTTGGGGCAACCCGTTAAAAAATCAAAATCCTGGAGCTGCTTAAGCCGCTGGATTTCTTTTTTAAAGGTACCGATGGCAAGATTACTGCTTAAACTGATCACAAAGAGACCCATAAACGCCAGACCATAGAGAAGCGTCCCCAGAATTATCTCGTAAGACTCCTGAGTTAAAGCCACAAAATTAATGAAGCCCATCATCATGACCAAAAAAAACAACGCAAAGCTGAGAATTAAAAACTTTTTTTCGTCATATTTCTTCACCATTACCTCCTAAATCGTTAAATCTATTTGAGTAACTGGCTGACTTAAGAAAGTCCCTTTAGCTTTGCGTCACTATTTCACAACAGTTTTGCCCTGTAATTCAGTATTTTTTATGCCGAAGAACCATATTTTTTGGCGTTTTTTCAGGAACGTTAATCGACAATTTGTATTATTTTTTTTAATATTGTATCACAATTGTAACGATCTGTCGTGTGCTAAATATTCAATTTTTCATTCTTTCGTTGCCACTATCGCAAAGAATAGCCGATTCTTTTGTGGACGCTGTGATTGTCTATAGCCGTTCTTCCAATTCGGCGGTCAGTTCTTCATAACCAGGCTTATGCAGCAAGGCAAACATATTCTTTTTATAGGCTTCCACTCCGGGCTGATCAAAAGGATTAACCCCCAGTAAATAACCATTTAAGCCACAGGCTTTTTCGAAAAAATAAATCAGTTTGCCAATATGGAAGGCATCCAGTTTTTTAAGTCGGATGATCCCATTGGGGACTCCGCCATCAACATGAGCCAGCAGGGTGCCCATAAAGGCTTTTTCATTGACGGCATCGATTTCCCAGCCGGTGAGGTAGTTAAGTCCTTCCAGATTCTTTTCGTCCCGGAAAACTTTGAGATCCGATTGATCCGCTTCGATGACAATTACGGTTTCAAAATGGTTTTTGGGACCATCCTGAATCATCTGCCCCAGCGAATGGAGATCGGTGGAAAAATGCGCCGAAGCCGGAAAAAGACCCTTGCCATCTTTACCGTCACTTTCACCAAATAATTGTTTCCACCACTCTGCCAGATACTCCAGAGAGGGATCATAATCCACTAATATTTCAATATTCTTGCTGCGGTTGTAAAGGACATTCCGATACAATGCATATTGGAAACAGGGGTTTTTTTCAAACTCCGGTTTGTTATACTCCTCATAGCCGGATTTTCCACCGTCCATCAGCGCATCAATATCAATCCCCGCTGCTGCAATGGGCAGCAAACCGACGGCGGTATAAACGGAGTAACGACCGCCAATATCATCGGGAATCACGAAGGTTTCGTAGCCTTCTTCATCAGCCATAAACTTTAAGGCTCCCCGGGCGGCATCCGTTGTCACAAAGATCCGCTCCTGTGCCCCCGCTTTGCCATACTTATCTTCCAAAAACTGTTTGAAAAACCGAAAGGCGATGGCCGGTTCCGTGGTTGTCCCGGATTTCGAAATAACATTGACACAGACTTCCTGATCCGCAAGCAGTGCCAGCAACTTTTCCAGATATTTTCCACTGATATTCTGACCGGCAAAATATATTTTAGGGGCTTTTCGTACTGCTCGGGGTTCTTCATTGTAAAAAGGGCTGGTCAGGGCTGTAATGACTGCTTTTGCGCCTAAATAGGAACCACCGATACCAATCACCACCAACGCATCGCAACGCTCTTTAATTTTTTCGGCAGCCTCTTTAATCCGGACAAATTCATCCTGATCATATTTGATCGGATAGTCCACCCAGCCCAGAAAATCATTGCCCACCCCAGTTTTATTGTTCAAGTCATCATTGGCTTGAGCCAACTGTTGATAGCGGCTTTCAAACTCACTGGAATCTATATTTGCATAAGAGAGATCGAAACGAATACTCATAATTCTTACCTTCTTTCTTAACTATTAACATATTTTCATTTTACACCATCAGCGATTGGAGTGTCAATTAATGTTCATCTACCAACCTGAAAGAAAGTTGAAATGCAACGGATCTTTGAGCCAATTCCCGCATAACAGATGACTTTTGTGATTTGATATGATAAAATGGGCAAAACCAAGAAAAGAAGAGGTGTAAAATGGAAACGCGAGTACTGGGACAAACCGGATTAGAAGTATCCCTTATTGGCTTTGGTGGCATTCCAATCCAACGCTGTAACCAATGGGAAGTTGACGAAATTGTTGAAAACCTTATTGAAGAAGGCGTTAATTTTATTGACACTGCCAGAGCTTACACCAACAGTGAAGAAATGATCGGGGAAGCATTGAAACAATGGGGTCGGGAACATTTTTACCTGGCTACAAAAACCCCAAAACTCAGCTATGATGAGGTAATGGCTGATGTTAAAACCAGTCTGGCCGAGTTACAAACCGATACCATCGATTTGTATCAGTTCCATAATGCCAAAACGATGACCGATTATGAAACTATTATGAGCCCCGGGGGTGGATATGATGCGCTGGTCGACTGTAAAAAACAGGGGCTGATTAAACATATTGGCATTACTTCCCACTCTTACGAGGTGCTCGATCGGGCTCTGGATGAAGATAAATTTGAGACCATCCAGTTTCCTTATAATATTATTGAAAACCGTGGAGCACCGCTCTTTGAAAAAGCCAAATCAAAAAATGTCGGGGTCATTATTATGAAACCACTGGCTGGCGGCGCTTTTATCCACGCTAATTACGCCCTGCGCTGGGTAGCTGAAAATCCCAATATTTCAGTATTGATCCCCGGTATGGATTCAGTCAAACAGGTTCTAAAAAATACCCGAGTCGGCAACGATTTTGTGCCGCTGACCGATGACGAACGAGAAACCCTTGAAGCCGATGCCAAGGCACTGGGAAAAACCTTCTGTCGCCGTTGCGGTTATTGCGCCCCCTGTCCCCAGGGCATTGACATCCCAATGCAGTTTATTGTTGAAGGTTATTACCGCCGCTACGATCTTGAGGAATGGGCCCTGGATCGTTATCGCAGCTTTGTTGCCAATGCGTCAGACTGTATCCAGTGCGGCGAATGCGAACCCCGGTGTCCCTATGATCTGCCCATCCGGGATATGCTCAAAAAAACCCGAGACCTGTTTGACCCGCTGCTCTAGTGTCTCCATCCCGCAACGCTGTTAAAAAGGCCACAATCCCCCAACTGGTGAGATTGTGACCCTTTTTTATTTGCAATCATTTACTTTCTTAATCACACAGGTATAAGCGACCCAGGGCATCTGCTGCCATAATCGCAGCGTATACGGTGTCGGCATCGACATCAAAAGGCATATTATGAATTGTTTCACCAGGATCAGCTGCTGCTACTGCCACCGCCATGATTTTTTCTGGAGTTGGTTCGGTACAGCCCAGTTCACCGAGAGTAATTGGAAGACCAACTGACAGACAGAAATCAATGACTTCTTCTATATCTTCCATTGAGCGGTTTTCCATCACCAGTTGAACCAGGGTTCCAAAGGCAACTTTTTCACCGTGATACATATGGTGACATTCCGGTAATACGGTTAAACCGTTATGTATGGCATGACAAGCAGCCAGGCCGCCACTTTCAAACCCAACCCCACTGAGGTAGGTATTGGCTTCAATAACATTTTCCACCGCTGGCGTACAGCTTGCTGCTTCAACAGCCAGCTTTGCTTTTAAACCGTCTTCAATTAAAATATCATAGCATAATTTTGCCAAAGCCAGTGCCGATTTGGTCGGATGGGCTCCTGACATGGTGGTTCCATTGGAATCCACGGTGGCCTTGGCTTCAAAATAGGTAGCCAATGCGTCTCCCATCCCAGCGACAAAAAGTCGGGCTGGAGCCGCTTTGATGATGTCAGTATCCATCACGACAATCTCAGGGTTTTTAGGTAGAACCAGATATTCATCAAAAACGCCGTCTTCGGTATAAATAACGGATAAAGCTGAACAGGGCGCATCAGTGGAAGCAATGGATGGTGCAATCACGACTGGCAGTTTTTCATAATGGGCTGTCGCTTTGGCTGTATCCAGGGTTTTTCCGCCACCAATACCAACAACCACGTCACAACCTTGGGCTTTGACGATTTCCTGGAGACGGGCAATTTCAACCTTTGAACACTCACCGTTAAACTTTTCGGGTGTGAATTTAATTCCCGCTGCTTCGAAACTGGCTTTCAATTCCTCCGCTTTGGTTCGCATCATGGTGCCGCTCATTAAAACAAGCGCAGATGTTCCAAATTTTCCAACATGTTCCGGCAATTTACCGACTTCTCCGGCACCTTGAACATAACGGCTGGGAGACATAATAATCTTTTGCATTTTCTACCTCCGAAAATTTTTTTCGTTATTATTATATCAAATAATTCCAGCTATGAATTCGTTATCATCTAAAAAAAACAGGCCAGCGCTGATACTATTTCTGGTCTGATTTTATTTTTTTAACCGGTTCTTAATGCAATTGGTAATTTTTTGTTTCCAGCTATAACTATTTCAATCAAGCATCCTGCACCCAAAAAAGACCAACCAACCCGAAGCGGGTCAGTTGATCTCTTATATTTTAGGCCATATAGAATTCCCCGTTGGGATCGACATCGATGGTAATAGCCTGACCTTCGTGGACATTGCCCTTGATGATTTCTTTACCAACCATGGTTTCGATGTGTTTTTGCAGGTAGCGTTTTAGCGGTCGGGCCCCATAGGCCGGGTCAAAACCCATGTCGATAACGGCATCAATCGCTTCCTTAGTCAGCGTAACCGTGATGCGGCGTTCTTCCAGGCGTTTCTGCAAATCGTTTAAAAGCAGGGTGACAATCTGGCTGATCGCTTTCTTGTTGAGTGGTTTGTAAAGCACAATTTCATCAATTCGGTTTAAAAACTCCGGTCGGAAATAGCTCTTTAATAATTCCATCACAGCCGCCTCTGTTTCTTCGGTAATTTCGCCAGACGTATTGATCCCTTCCAGCAAATATTCCGAACCGATGTTGGAGGTCATGATGATGATGGTGTTTTTAAAATCGACGGTGCGCCCCTGGGAATCAGTAATCCGGCCATCATCGAGGATCTGTAGCAGGATATTAAAAACATCTTTATGGGCTTTTTCAATCTCATCCAGCAAAATTACACTATAGGGTTTGCGACGAACTGCTTCGGTGAGCTGTCCACCTTCTTCATAACCAACATATCCCGGAGGTGCCCCGATTAGGCGGGATACCGAAAATTTTTCCATGTACTCACTCATATCAATCCGGATCATATTTTCTTCGCTGTCAAAGAGGGTGGCGGCAACCGCCTTGGCCAGCTCGGTTTTCCCAACCCCGGTGGGGCCCAGAAACAGAAAGCTGCCAATCGGGCTGTTGGGGTTTTTAATCCCGGCCCGGGAACGGATAATGGCATCAACCACTTTCAGGATCGGTTCTTCCTGACCAATAACCCGTTGTTTTAAGGTATCTTCCAAAGCCAGTAGTTTTTCCCGCTCGCCTGAGACCAGCTTACTAAGGGGGATATTGGTCCAGTCGGAGATGATTTCAGCGATTTCTTCCTCGGTAACTTTTTCACGCTTGAGACTGTCTTCATCGCCTTTTTCATCAGCTTTTCGTTTGATCTCCTCAATTTTAGCGGCTTTTTCGGGAATTAAGCCATATTCCAATTCGGAGGCCTTGCGGTAGTCCCCTTCGCGAATGGCTTTTTCCCGCTCGTAGGTGAGCTGATTGAGTTCTTCCTGGAGGGCTTTTAGCGTATCGGCGGACTGCTTTTCGTTTTCCCATTGCATACTCATGGTGTTAAAGCGCTCTTTATATTCTACCAGTTCTTTTTGGAGTCGTTCCAGCCGTTCTTTGCTGAGTGTATCTTTTTCTTTTTTGAGGGCCACTTCTTCAATTTCCAACTGCATCATCTTACGGCGGACTTCATCCATTTCCTCCGGCATGGAGTCCATTTCGGTGCGGATCTTGGCACAGGCTTCATCAATCAGATCGATGGCTTTATCCGGCAAAAACCGGTCCGAGATATAGCGGTTGGACAAGGTAGCTGCTGCAACTAAAGCGGTGTCCAGAATCTGGACGCCATGGTAACGTTCATAAGTATCTTTTAAGCCTCTAAGAATTGAAATGGTGTCTTCCACGGTCGGCTCGTCCACCAGCACTGGTTGGAAGCGGCGTTCCAGCGCCGGGTCTTTCTCAATATACTGACGGTATTCATCCAGGGTGGTGGCTCCAATACAATGGAGTTCCCCCCGGGCCAGCATTGGTTTTAGCATGTTGCCAGCATCCATGGCGCCTTCAGTTTTACCGGCGCCAACAATATTGTGAAGCTCGTCAATAAACAGGACAATTTCACCATTGCTGTCGACCACCTCTTTTAAAACCGCTTTAAGCCGTTCTTCAAATTCACCGCGGTATTTGGCGCCAGCCACCAGGGCCCCCAAATCCAGGGCAATGATTCGTTTGTCTTTGAGACCTTCGGGCACATCGCCAGCCACGATCCGCATCGCCAGCCCTTCGACGATAGCCGTTTTACCTACCCCCGGTTCCCCAATCAAGACCGGATTGTTCTTGGTTTTACGGCTTAAGATCCGAATCGCGTGGCGGATTTCAGCGTCCCGACCAATAACCGGATCAAGTTTGTTATCAATGGCATCCTGGACCAGATCGTGACCATATTGGCTAAGGGCTTCATAGGTAACCTCGGGATGATCATTTACCACCCGCTGGCCGCCTCGCACTTCTTTTAGAATGTTTTCGACTTCTTTTTTGGTAATACCATAACGTTCCAGTATTTCCACAGCCTTGGATTTTTTACCGAGACTGTATAGCGCCAGTAGGATACACTCCACCGAAATATACTGGTCGTCCAGTTTTTTTGCTTCTTTATAGGATTCGTTAAAAACCTTATCGGTGTCACTGCTGATGTAGACCTTTCCCTGTTCCCGACCGGGGCCAGAAACACTGGGCTTCTTGCCGATTTCCCGACGCAGTTCTTCGGCAATGGTGTGGGAATTCTTACCCAGCCGGTCAAAGATCCGTCCGACCACTCCGTTTTCCTGAGTGATCAACCCCATCAGCAGATGTTCCGGCTCGATTTCCATGTGGTTGTATTCTCCGGCGATCAGTTCTGCCGTTTTGATTGCTTCTAATGATTTTTGGGTGAATAAATTCATATCCATAATTGTACCTCTTTTTTATTGGTTATTTTTTTTATAATCTTCACGATAAATGTTCTCCAGAAGATTGGTGAGATCTTTAACTCCGGCTTCATCAACCTTCGAAAAATAGACGTTCATGGCCCGGTCAATCATTTTTAGATAACGGGTCAGGTTATCAGTGACCGTTTCAATATCCTGGGTCAACTCCGCCTCATCCTCAAACGCCCGAATAAACTTATGATTTGTCAAATTTTCTACTGAATCCCGATGATCTCCCTGCTGCGCTTTTTCAATGTCAGCAATCAGCTTGAAAAACTCGTCAAAATGATCATTTAAATTTTCAGATTTGGTTCGGGAGCTGATTTTCAGTACTGCATACTTGCCCCGCTTACTGCTGATAAATTCATAACTGTAACGAACCTTGGGGCGATACTTGTATTTCAGACTTTTGCCGAATTGGATACTGGAGTTTTTATTAATTTGGCTCACTGACAGGGTATCACTGAAGTTTTCATCCAGCTGTTCCAGGATTTTCTGAATTTTTTGTTCCGGGGTCACCAGTCCGATTTTTTCGGCCAGGATATCATTGATCAGTTGGGAGCGGTTGGTATTATTTTCATAGGCGATTTGATCTATCTTCTCAACTATTTCATCGAATAGCATTAAACTGTATACACTTTTTATCATATCATCACTCCTTTTAAATAAATTATAGTATTATAAATTTAATTCGTCAATCTATTTATGTATTTTAGATTACATTTTTTGTTTTGCTCAGCTTTATTTAAGTTTATTTCTATTACTGCATACCCAATTATTTTACCCTTAACCTCAGCCCCAACCCAAAAAGAACCTGAATGCCGTCTGGCATTCAGGTTCTTTTTTTTACGGAAAGATTTTTTTTTTATTAGATTAAGAATAATGGAGCAAATACTAATGATACGATGGTCATCAATTTGATTAAGATATTGATCGATGGTCCAGAAGTATCTTTAAACGGATCACCTACGGTATCGCCAACAACAGCGGCTTTATGGGCATCACTGCCTTTTCCACCATGAGCGCCGCCTTCAATGAATTTCTTGGCGTTATCCCAGGCACCACCGGCATTCGCCATAAAGATAGCCATTAATACCCCGGTAACCAATGCACCGGCTAATAAACCGCCTAAAGCGTCCGCACCCAGGATCAGACCCATGGCCAAAGGAGCAGCCACGGCCATTAAACCTGGTACGATCATTTGTTTTAAGGCTGCAGCAGTTGAAATATCAACGCATCTGGCATAATCCGGTTTTTCGGTACCAGCCATAATGCCCGGGAATTCCCGGAACTGACGACGCACTTCTTCGATCATTTCGTTGGCAGCAGAACCAACCGCTTCCATGGTTAAGGCTGAGAACAGGAATGGCAGCATCCCACCGATAAACATCCCGATGATAACATTGGGGTTTAAGATATCAATGCTCTCTAAACCAACGGTTTGAGCATAGGATGCAAACA
>JABNAD010000011.1_pt2 | contig 45691 bp, 48 predicted proteins | sample 7240381 | NCBI WGS metagenome assembly JABNAD01 (sample SAMN11332834, study PRJNA596920) | anaerobic digester metagenome | biome: digested sludge; isolation source: digested sewage sludge-derived enrichment culture grown on H2/CO2 | place: Germany: Goettingen
TATAAAGATTCTAAAAACATTTAAAAGTCATATAAACCTTTAAAAGTCATATAAACCTTTAAAAGTCATATAAAAATCAAAATATAATTTATAATAAAAAATCAAAATAATCAATCAATAATTGATGAATAAAGTTAAAAAAATTGATTTAAAGTTGGGGATTGAAATGAAAGCGTTAATTGTGTATGGAACCAGATACGGTACAGCTGCAGAAATTGCAGAAGAAATAAGTAGGATTATGGAAGATGAAGGGGCTGAAGTGGATCTAGTGGATTCAAGAGGTCTTAAGAATTGTGATGTAACTCCATATGACCTTGTGGTTGTTGGAAGTGGGATAAAAATGGGAAAGTGGACCAAAAATGCACTTAACTTCCTTAAAAACAACAAAGAAATTCTCGCCAGTAAGAATGTGGCGCTTTTTGTTTCCTGCGGTGCTGCCAATGAAGAGAAGAGTCGTGCAGAGGGACAGGAAAAGTACCTTGATGATGTTGCCAAGAAGAACCTACTAAATAAACCCGTGGCCACAGGACTGTTTGGCAGTGTGTACGACCCAGAAGCCAAACATGGGCTGATGTACAAATTCACAAGGGGCTTCATTAAAAAAGAACTGGAAAAACAGGGTATAGACACCAGTAAACGCTATGATTACCGTGACTGGGATTTAATAAGGGAATGGGCTCGTGATCTTGTGAACACCACAAGTAAAGATATTTGAAACTAGAAAAAATTTAAGGAAGTTTTTTATGGGTATACTGAAGATAATAGGAATAGTGTTGGCCATAATAATGGTGGCTGCAGCAGGTGTATGGTTGTTTAGTCTTTCTGGAAGTTACGCTGCTGAAACCTTAAAACCAGATGGTGCAGTTACAGGCAAGGCCCTGATAATCTACGATCCAGGATTATCAGGAAACACCAAAAATGTGGCATCATCAATGGCTAATGATTTAAAGGCAAAGGGTTATGAGGTTGTACTTGCAGGACCTAAATCTTCAGATGCATCAAAACTGTCCGGATACAGTATACTGATGGTTGGAAGCCCTACTTACGGTGGCAAGCCCTCCGGTACCATAAATTCTTATCTGGAGGGATTAAACTTACCAGAAAACATTACAGTAGGGGTTTATTCAACTGGTGGAACAGATAACAATGATTCAAACCAGTTTATGGCGGATATCCTTAAGAAGAGCTCAGTACGAGTTGAAGTTTCAGAGAAATTTGGAAGCTCTGCAGACAAAGTTGAATATTCAAACTTCGTATCCCAGATTCTAACGTGAATGCATAGGTAGTTTTAGAAAGAACCAATCCAGAGTATCAAGAATGGATTTTATATCCAGTTCTTTTTCTATTGATGGATCGATTCTACACATATTATTTTGGAGAAAAAGATGTTTAAAAGATCCTTCATTCCATCGGGAGTAAGCTCCATAAGATTTTTAATAGCTCCTCTCTTTGTTTTCACATTTTTTAAAGGATTATATTCAATTTCCATGATACTATTTGCTTTTGCATGTTTCACAGACTTCATGGATGGTTACATTGCAAGGAAAATGAATTCAACCTCAAATGCAGGAGCTTACATGGATGTGGTAGCAGATTTTGTTCTGATACTGGTATGTTTTTCTGCATTTGTACTGGTGGGTTGGTACGATCCAATGGTTTTGGTACTTATCATTACCATGTTCAGCCTCTTCATTGCAACGTCTGGACTTGAAACTCCAGTTTACGATCCAGTGGGCAAATATCTGGGGGCTTTCCTAATGGGAATGGTAGTTATATCACTTTTACTACCTCAACCTAGTGTAAGACAGATCTTAATGATATCACTTACACTGTTCTGTTTGTCATCAATTTTAAGCCGTTTGTTCTTTTTTTACAGGAATCCTGATAATTGAAAGTAGGTTTATGTGATGATATAGTCTTTGAAGGGATTTTAAAAACTTTTTTAAGAATTATGGGTAATAAAAGTGGGTAAATGAAAAAGGACTGTGAATAGTTTATAAAAGATTTAAATGGTGAATAAAGGTTATGGGTAAAGGGATAAAACATAAATTAGGTTGATGAAAAACATGAAAAAATGGATCACACATGGAAAAAATACTGTTCATCAAGTTTTAAATGGTCGAAGCAACGCTTTTTTAATTTCAAGGGGAAGTAAACATGTTCTTGTGGATACTGGTAGAACCAGCTCATGGAAAAAGTTAAATCAAAAACTTGATATTTTAACAGCTGGAAATGGTCTGGAAGCCATTGTACTCACCCACACCCATTTTGATCATGTTGAAAATGCCGCAGCCCTGAAAGAAAAATATCATGGAAAAATAATCGTTCAAAGAAGCGAGGCAGAGTACTTGATGAGGGGAAACACTCCACTGCCACAGGGAACCAACTTCCTTACCAAGTTCATTGTTACTTCAGTTGAAATGTTTAAAGGGGGTGGAAGAAGTTTGGAGTCACGTTACAAATACAGATCCGTGGATCCAGACATTGAAGTGGATGAAACATTTTGTCTGAATGATTTTGGAATTGATGCACACGTTATCCACACTCCTGGCCATTCTTATGGTTCTTTGAGTGTTGTGGTGGATGATGAATTGGCACTGGTTGGTGATACCGTCTTTGGAGTTTTCGGAGGCTATGTATTCCCACCATTTGCAGATGATATACCTGTTCTGATTGAAAGTTGGGATAAACTTCTGAAAACAGGTTCAAAGATTTTTATTCCAGGTCATGGTGGAGATAGGAGTAGGAAAGAGCTTCAAAATGCTTATGATATTCATAAAAATTTAAAAAAAGGATCAGGGTAACCTAAAATTTTTCATTCTTAATCAATTATTAAAAATTTAAAATTAATAATTTAAAATTAAATATTCCTAGAAAACGGAGCGAATTATTCAGTTTTGTGATTTGTTCCCTGAAAACCGATGCTGCAGTGCTATGAACACATCCATAAGGGGCATAACAACTGATTTTGCAAATTTCACCTTGTAACGGAATCCATGGCCCTCCAGTTCACTTGAAACATCTCCCAAAAGCTCTGGGATGCTCAGCTTCTGTGGGCATGTTCTGACACATTTACCGCAGTCTATGCAGAGTCCGGCATTTGATTCGTTACCACTCATGACCCCACCCATTCGTATCAGGTAGGAAAAGGGTGCACTTTTATCTTTGAACATGTACTTGGTGTTGTAAATTTCAAAACACCCTGGAATATCCACCCCAACTGGACATGGCATGCAGTAACCACAGCTTGTACAGTTAACCTTTGTAAGATCCTTGTAAACCTCTTTAACATCCTCGTAGAGTTTCAGCTCTTGAGAGGTTAATGAGTTCGGCTGAACCTCTCCTGCAACCTTCAGATTCTCCTCTACCTGTTCCGCACTGTTCATTCCAGACAGTACACAGGTAACCTCAGGATGGTTTAGTACCCAACGCAGAGCCCAGTCTGCAGGACTTCTTTTAACCTCAGCACGGTCCCATATCTTTGCGGCCCTTTCAGGCACATCTCCTGCAAGGTGTCCACCTTTAAGAGGTTCCATTATAAAAATTCCCATACCTTTGGAGGCAGCATATTCCATACCACCTTTTCCTGCCTGATTTTCCTCGTCCATGTAGTTGTACTGTATCATGCAAGCATCCCAATCGTAGGCATCTGCAATCTCCTTGAATGCTTCCGGGTTGTCATGGAACGAAAAACCTGCATATTTGATCTTACACTCTGTTTTGGCTTTGTCAAGGAACTTTGAAACTCCAATCTTCTCAAGTCTCTCGTAGCTTCCCCTACCTAGGCTATGAATGAAGTAATAATCAATGCAGTTTATTTGGAGCCTTTCAAGCTGTTTATCCAGAATAGTCTCCATATCCTCGTACTTCTTAACAGACCACGGGGGCATTTTCGTTGAAATCTTCACTTTGTCCCTGTACTCTCCAGAAAGTATCTCACCAAGGAAGGATTCACTTGCACCTCCATGGTAGGGCACAGCAGTATCTATGAAGTTCACACCATGGTCTATAGCATAATATATCTCTTTTTTTGCTTCTTCTTTCTGAATCCTGCTGTTTTTGGTGGGAAGCCTCATTGCACCGAATCCCAGTGCAGAGATTTCTTGTCCTGTTTTTGTGATTGTTCTCTTCTGCATATCATAAACCTCAAATAATTCTAATTAATCATTTAAATAAAATTTTGAAAATTATTTTCTATAAATTATTTATTTGGAAATTCCACCCCAGAAAAGTTCGAATGCAAGGTTTAATGTCTTTTCGTTGAATCTTTCAGGGTACCTCTCGAAGTGGTTGACGGTAGCCACCACGTTGCCCCAGAGGCAATCTGTAAGCATTTCATAGGATGCTTCCTTTATCTCCTGTTTTTCAAGCCCAATCTTATAGGCTTCGAAAACGCTTTCAAATTTAGTTTCAACCTGTCTTTTTGTGAGAGATGTGATGTAAGGAGAGCAGTGAAAACTGAGGATGAACTGAAATTGGTTTGACTCCTGAATTCCGAAATATACCAGTTTCAACCACAATCTTTTTATATTTTCCTGGAATGATTCTGCATTGTTGTAGTGTCCACTAACAGAGCCAAGAAGACTTTCCTTAGAGTAAAGGTACAAATGGTTTATGAGGTCTTCTTTGGTCTTGAAGTAGTGGAAAAGTGTGCCTGTTGCAACTCCTGCATTTCTTGCAATTTCTGCAGTTGAAGTTCCATGAAATCCTCTCTCAACGAAGAGTTTTAGGGAGGTATCCATTATTTTCAGTTCCTTTTCATTCAAATTATCCACCTACTTACTTCAATAATTCTTCAACAATTATTAGACTGATTAGTCAATCACATATTTATAGTTTACATCTTCGGATTAAAAATAAAAGATTAAAAAAATTGTTCTTCAGAATATTAAATAAAATCTTTTTAAGCAACTTTCAGTTCTCACCACTTCTTAAACCCCATTTATAAGATAGAAAAGCTCCTACAAAACAGAGTGCTGAACTTATGTACATCGTTGTTCCACAAACTCCTTTCAGAAGACCTGCACTTGCACCCACAACATCTCCAGAGTACCCTTCTCCAAATAGAAGTACAGAAAGGAGTAAAGTCCCCATGGCAGTACCCAGGGCCAGTCCAAAGCTTTGATTGGTTACTGTTATACTTGACGCAAGGGCACCCCTCTCCTGTGGAAGTGCAGCCATGATGTCCAGGTTGTTAGGTCCCTGGAAGATTGAACGACAGATCCCTGCAAGTAAAAAACTTGCCACTATCAGTGTGAGGTTGGAATCTTCAAATCCATAGCCACAGATGAAGTACGCAATTCCCATGAGTGTTATGCCCACCATTGCGTAGTTTCCAACGATCCATGACTTTTTCTGAAGTTTCAGATTGTCGTAAATCCTTCCACTTACTGGGGAACTAATCATCATTGCAAGGGGCATTACAGCCGCTAAAATTCCCACATTTGAAGGGCTGAAGCCCATGACCCCTTCGAAGTAAAATGGTTGAATAAGAACCATTATGAAGGTTGCTGTGAAGTAGAGCACCAGACTGATGTTGGGAAACGTGAAACTCCTTATCTTAAACACAGATATGTCCAGAAATGGTTTTTCAACCCTGATCTCTCTAACTACAAAGCCAGCGAGTGATGCAATAAAGACTGCAGTGTAAATTGCTGCAGCATTTACATCAACTGGAGTGTTGGATATGGTATTTAAAACCATGAAGAAGCTTCCAATGGATATTATGAAGAGTATGGATCCTGTATAATCATTGTACCATTCTTTTGTAATTTTTTCTTCTATTTTAAGGTATTTGAGTGTGGGTAACAGTAACAGTATTCCTATTGGGAGGTTAACGAAGAATATATAAGACCATCCGAGAGTATCAACTAATATTCCTCCCACTGTTGGCCCTATGATCATTCCAAACCCGATTATGGCTGTGAAATAGCCCATAACCCTTCCTCGCTCTGGGCCTGGAAATATCTGCATGAGGATTGCGAGGTTGATGCTCATGATCATGGACCCTCCCAGTGCCTGCACTATCCTGAAGAAGATGAGCTCAGGTAATGATGTTGAAATTCCACATAAAAATGAGCTGATTGTGAATATTAAAAGGCCAATTAGAAATATTCTTGATTTTCCAATTCGATCCGATAATTTTGCAAATATCAGGGGAGTTATGGTTGCTGTAACCTGGTAACCTGTAATTATCCACTGTGACAGTCCAACAGGAACGTTGTAAAAACTTGTTATGGTTGGAAGGGCAACGTTAACTATGTTTGTATTTAAAACTGCCATGAAAACTGCAGTTAAAACTACGATCATTATTTTGTAGCGATTTCCATAGGATTTTCTTGCAATTTCTGTTTTGTAAATAGTATCTGTCATTTCTAATTCCTTCGATACACTCCAATCTTTTTTTTAGAGTTATTCCAACTTTTTCATGAGTTCTTTGAGACCTTCAACCAGTTCTTCAAGGGATCCTTTATCCATACTTTCAAACAAGTTTTTTAGAAATATATCCCTGGATTCATGCCTTATATGTTTTATAATTCCTTTACCTTTTTTTGTAAGGATTATTCTGCTTATTCTAAGGTCATGCGGATCTTTAACCCTATCAACGAGTCCCTTTTTTTGCAGTCTACTTAACCTCTCGGATATGGTGTGTGGTGCACAGCCCTTTCGAACTGCTATTTCTCCAACACTTGGGACCTTCTGAGATACATCCCCTTGCACATTCAGTTCCAACTCTTCAAGTTCCAGAAGTAAATGAAATTGTTCCAAGCTTAAATCGTACCTTTTAGCTGCTTCATGATGTTTCAAGTGAAGGCTTTTGTTTAATTTATTCCAGTATTCAATGGCTTCATCTACCTTTTCATCCATATACTACAACTACACCGAAAATTTATATCGTTACACGACTATATCTTGGGATGATATAAATATTCTGCATTTGAAACTACCTGGGGAGGGAATAAGTTCAATTCTAAACTCGATTTTTGCATATCTATTGATTTTTTTCTGCAATCACTAGTTCAATACATAAAAGTATCGTTTTAAAACTAAAATGGAAAACTTGGATTTGGTGTAGATTTGGGTCTGATTTAGGCATAGGTACTTATTCTTTGTTAATAATAGAAATGTACATTCACTTATGTTCAAAGTAAAAAATTTATTAAAATTTTGAACATCATGGAGATGAAAAAAAATGGCTAACCTAGAAAAATTCAATTCATTGAAGGATCGCCTCCCCCTTTTAAATGAAGGAAAGGATGGAAAGAACGTGGGACTTCTTGTAGATGGACCAAACATGCTCCGAAAAGAATTTGACTGCCATCTCGATGTTGTGAGAAAAATAATCAGCCAGTACGGAAGTGTAAGAGTTGGAAAAGTTTTTTTAAACCAGTACGCTTCAGGCAAGCTCATAGAAGCAGTTACAAATGAGGGATTCTCACCCATAATCGTTGCAGGAGAAACAGATGTTCACATAGCTGTGGAAGCATATGAACTAATTCACAACCCTGATATAGACATAATTGCTCTTATGACAAGAGACGTTGATTTTTTCCCACTCGTAAACATAGCAAAGGAAAACGGTAAAAAAACAATTGTAATTGGAGCTGAACCAGGTTTCAGCATAGCTCTACAGAATTCTGCAGACAGTGCCATAACCCTCAACACCAACAGGCCACCAAGCATTGCCTGAAGAGAATATAATTCTATTTTTAAGTTATATTATTAATTTTACCTCCCCACCCTTTTGAAAACCCTAGATAAATCCGAAATATCAATTCTGAAGTTTATCCGCAATGGTTATTAGTCAACGAGAACTTACTAAAACCAGGAGAGTTCAAAATGGAAGTAACTGAAAAAAGGATTGAAGAATTAAAAGTAGCTTACATACCATACAGTGGTAGTTATGACAAGATACCAGAGCATATGCAGGAAGTGGGACAGCTCGTAATGAAGAAGAACCTTAAAATGACTGGAACAGTCTACGGAACTTACTTCAACAGCCCTGAAGATGTGCCTGAGGATAAACTGGAGTATGAAATAGGCTTTTCAGTTGAAGATGAGATTCCCCAGGAAGATGAGCTGGGCTTCAAGGACATACCAGAACACACTGTACTTGCAGCAACCCATAAGGGGCCTTACACAGATGTTGGCCCTGTAATCCACACAGTGGCACAGCACGCAGTGGACAACGGCTACGATATCGTTGGGCCCATAACAGAGGTTTACCTCAATGATCCTAACATGGTTTCAGAGGAAGAACTCCTAACAGAGGTCAGGCTGCCTGTGATCAAGGTACGGTAAAGTTTGGAACCTTAATAATTCCTTTTTTTAATTTAAAACCAAATTTTAAGTTGGATTAGTTTGAATAATAGTATAAATAGGAACCTCTTCTAAATAAGATATAACCTATCATGATCATCTGCCGGGATAGTCTAGTCAGGTAAGGCGCAGGATTCGAAATCCTGTTGAGCATCCGCTCGTCCTGGGTTCAAATCCCAGTCCCGGCGTCTTCAAATTACTCAAAATAAATCAAAAAAATCTTCTTTTTAAATTCCAAGTGGTTGTCAATAATAATTTAAATTGTTGATGTTATCCAATAATGAATGTATGCTGAAATATAAAAATTAGTAATTAACTTCTTGTTATATTAAATTATATCAAATATCCTCTTCATTTTATTCTTCATCTTCTACATTCTCACCTATATTACTATATTTTCTCCAAAACCACCAATAGAATGCAAAAAAATAGACTATAAATATGATTGCAACGATTATATCGATAATTAAACCAATTTTCGTTCTAATTGGCGTTCCCGTAACTTGAGCAAAAGCTCCAGAAGGTAATCCTGGCACTAAACCACCTTAATGACTCTTCAGTTATTTTTATATTGTTATTTGTCAATTAATCTTAATATAATGTTTTTTTTTCATCAACACGTAATCTGTGATTATGTTTGATTATTTTTTTTGTTTTATAACGTTTAAGTGCAGTATGATACTAGATTCATGACGTTCCATTTCAAACTTCGGATGGTTGTTATTGGTGTAGATTTTTTTCTAGATATTCACTTTACATTTTTTCAATATTTTCGTTGAACAAGAATAACTGCAGTTCTGCTCTGTTCAAGTGCTCTAAAAATAGGCGCTATATATCAGGAGTGCAATGACCATTGGTATTAGGAATATAACGGTACCTGCAATAATGAGTATGATTAACAGGTTTCTGTTGGAAGACTCTCTCCAGGCTATTTCCTCATCAGATGGAACATACTCAGATCTCTCATTCAGTTCATCACGTGAAAGATGGTACTCTATTTCCCCCCACAGTGGCAAACATCAAAATCCTCAGGGGATTCTCCTTCCTGAAGCTCGTAAATTCCACCGCATTCTTTGCATTTCAAATAACGCATATTCCCATTCTCCAATTAGTTTTAATAAATCCTAGTTAATCCCATCCAATAATCATTTCTTAAATAAAATCCATAACAGAACTAAGATAACTGCAATGGCAATCACCATGAAAAGAACAAATACATAGGTGGCTCCAGGGCTCCCTACTTCAGTTGTTGCTCCTATAACACTTATTACCACACCACCGAAAACATGGAACACTGCGTAGACAACCACAAAGAAAATTAAAATTTTGAGTAAGGGGCTTCTTTCTTTTGATCTATTAGCGTTGGGATACACAGGCATGCATCCTCTTTTATGCCCGTTATTATCATAATACTCCAGTTTTCCCCCACAACTGCGGCTTTCAAATTCTCCAGGCAATTCTCCAGGCAATTCTCCAGGCTGGAGATCGTAACGTCCACCACAGTCCTTGCATACCCGATATCCTCTCTTCATAACATCATGTATGTAATAAATTATCATATTATTTAAATATTGTGAATTTTTGATGTGCAAATGCACGGAATAATCTATAATTGGAAATTGAACATTCATTGCCCTCTAAAAACAGCTAAAAAACTTATAAATCTTTTTAAATCTTCATAAAAAAATATTTAAAAATAAAATGACATGTGTTTAACTGTAGTATCTCTTAGCTGCTCCAGATATGAACCATATTATTATAGCAGCAAATAAACCGTATTTAAATGTGTAAAGCTTGAATACTCCTCCAAGAAGTACTATCAATCCTAAAAAACCCATAACATAGATCAACATGTCCATATGTTTATCTTCCATATTTTTTCTCCTCCTAAACTAACATATATCATATTAATAATTAATTATCTCTTTAACTGTTAAATAGAAACCATATATAAAATTTATCAAAAAAGTATGGAATTAAATCCAGTTTTAAATTTTTTTAAACAGCTCTTGAACCACCTCAACTTATATAATCATCCTCCACCCATTTAATATCTAAAAAGTCAGGAACTGAAAACACCATAAAAACTGATAGTATCAAGGGGGAATAGGTTTTAAAAGCAATCACATTAATTTAATGGAGATATTCGAGAAATCTCCCATAGGCCTTCTTCTCTGTGATGTGGATGGTAAATTGGTGGATGCCAATCAATCTGCATTGAAGATAACTGGAATTCCTGAAGATGCTTCAGACATTGATATCTTTGACACTGCATTCATGGCTCAAAAAAAGGAAACATTGCTTGAAGAAGGATCAGTTAGGTTTCAAGCTCCCTTGGATTTTGAGAATATTGAAACCAAAGCCATCACAACAAAGTCTGGTGAGCTTTTAATTGATTGGAACATTTCTGTTGTTGATTCCGGGTTTTTAGTGCAGATTCAGGAGGTCACAGGGAGTACCTCTGCAGAATTCATTAAAGAAAATGAGAGGTACAGGCGCTGGTTTGAGGAGGATTTGACTGGGGATTTTATTGCAACGATGGAGGGTAAGGTTATTGAGTGTAACCCTGCATTTGCGGATATTTACGGCTTTGATAACCGTGAATTGGCTGTTCAATCAGACATATCGAATTTCAACCCCTATGATTGGGAAACCTTAATAAAACGCCTTAAACTGGAACATAAAGTCCATGGCCACCAGTCAACACACAGACGTCCTGATGGGAAGGAGATTCACGTTGTCAGTAACCTTGTGGGCATTTTTGATGATTTGGGTGGGCTTGTTCAGGTTAAGGGTTATATTTTTGATGATACTGAGCGTAAAAAGGCTGAAGAATCTCTTAAACGTAGTGAGGAGAAGTATCATCGTCTATTTGAGGAGGATTTGACTGGGGATTTTATTGCAACTTTGGATGGTAGGGTGCTTGACTGTAACCCTGCTTTTGCTGAAATATATGGATTCGATAACCGTGAAAAATCTCTTAAGTCAGATATTTCACAATTTGACCCTGATGATTGGGTCAATTTAATCTCCAGTCTTAAGGATGAAGGTAAAATCCAGGATCATCAGAGATGGCACAGACGTCCTGATGGGAAGGAGATTCACGTTGTCAGTAACCTTGTGGGCATTTTTGATGATTTGGGTGGGCTTGTTCAGGTTAAGGGTTATATTTTTGATGATACTGAGCGTAAAAAGGCTGAAGAATCTCTTAAACGTAGTGAGGAGAAGTATCATCGTCTATTTGAGGAGGATTTGACTGGGGATTTTATTGCAGCACCTAATGGGGAAATTTTAGAATGTAACCCCGCATTTGCTGAAATCTACGGATTTGATGATTATAAAACTGCACTTCAATGGAATATTTCACAGTCCAACTCCTTTGACTGGCCTTACATGGTTACGCGTCTCAAGAGGGAGGGTAACATCAAGGGTTTTCAAAGCTGGCAGAGGCGATCCGATGGTTTGAGGATACACGTCGTTGCCAATGTTGTAGGTATTTTTGATGATTTGGGTGAACTGATTCAGGTTAAGGGTTATATTTTCAATGATACTGAACGTAAGCAGGCTGAAGAAAAACTTGCTAATGCTCAAAATCAAATAAAAAAGATTTTAGATAGCATCCAGGATGGATTTTTTGCTTTGAATTCCTACTGGAATTTTATTTACGTCAATCAAGCTGCTGGGGAGTACTTCAGTGCTGAACCTGAGGATCTCGTTGGAGAAAACATCTGGGAAAGATTCCCTGAACTTTTAGGAACCAACTATGAAACAACCTTCCGCAGGGCAATGGATGAACAGGAAACCAAGTACTTTGAAGCCAATGACATAAATGGAACTGGAAACTGGTTTGGTTTCAGTGTTTATCCCTCACTGGATGGTATTTCTATTTACTGGAGAGATATCAACCTTAAAATTTAAAACTAAGGCACATTTAATTATAAAAAGGTTAAATTAATGATTTAAAAGAAAAAATAGTTTAAATGTCAGAAAAAATAAAGAAAATACTCAAACTACAATGGTAACTGGAACCTTTGTCCCTCTAACCACTCTCTCTGTTGTGCTGCCCAATAAGAATCTTTCCAAGCCTTGTTTACCAGATTTTCCAATTACTATCTTATCTACACCTTCTTGACTTGCTGTTTTTAGGATAACATCTGCAGGTTGACCATGTTTGATCATAGTTATCATTTTAATGTTCTTACAGTTACCAGCACACTGTTCATCTTCAATTTTCTTTTTAAATTTTTCAACAGATTTTTTTCCTGCTTCACGTAATTCTTCATCCAATTTTTCTTTTAAATCATTTTGTGATAACGATTTCAAGTAATTGGTGTCAATCACATTTAGAATAATTATATCTGCACCATCTGAATTTGCAGTTGAAATAGCATATTGACCTGCTTTTTCAGATGCTTCTGAACCATCTGTAGGTAACAATATTTTTTTAAACATAACTTCAAACCTCCAAAATTTCAGGTTTCATAATCAGGTTCTTCAGAAATTCTTAATATTTGTGGAATGTCCTAAAAATAATAAAAAATTTACAGAATTTTATATCTGTAAATAACTCAATCACATTATCCTAGGAATGGTTTAGCTATGGTCAGCAGGATTATTATGGTTAGTATGATTCCTATGATGACCATTGGTATTCCTGCCTTCAGGATCTCTTTTATTTTCACGTAACCTGTTCCATATGCCATTGCCACCGTTGGATCTGCCATTGGGAACATGAAGGACAGTGAACATGCAATTGCAACAGGAACTGCGTAGGTTCCAACAGGAAGGCCCTGAGTGGATGATAAGGTAACAGCTATTGGAATAAGGATAGCTGAGAGTGCTATGTTGGACATGACCTGTGTGAATATCACAGCTATGACCATTAATAGTATCATTATTACCATTGTGGAGGGGTCACTTCCCATAAGTCCTATGAGGTTGTTTATAAGGAAATTTGCTGCTCCCGTGTTTAGGAGTGCAGCTCCAAGTGCCAGTGCACCTCCGAAGAAGATGATGAGTCCCCAGTCTATGTTCTTCTGAGCATCCTTCCAGTCTACAACACCAGTTATGAAGTAGAGTGCAGCACCAATGAGTGCCACAGAGTAACTGTCAAGTCCGGTTATTCCAGTCGTAACCCACAGAAGTATGGTGAAGAAGAGTATAGCAGCGGTTATTTTCTCAGTTCTAGTGATGGATCCCAGTGTGCTGAGGGTGTTTAGGAGAGTTTCCTTTCCACCGACTATTCCCTTAACCTCCGGTGGGAACACCCACTGTAAAACTTTCCAGATGATGAATAGCATTGCTATTGCCAGTGGGAATCCGAAGACCATCCAGTTTGCAAAGGGTAGGTGTGTGTATGCAGCTGCCATAAGGTTGGGTGCAGTACCAATCTCAGTTCCAAATCCACCAGCAAGTGAACCGTACGAAGCACCAAGTACCATGGCCTTTGCAAAGTTACTGTTTCCCTTCTCAGCGTCTTTCACACCCATGAGAGGTATGATTTCCTTGATGATGGGCAGTAGCATTGCAAATGCCACAACATTCTCAATCCATGCAGATAAAAGTCCAGTTGAGAATACTGCTGCAAAAATACTCATACTGGGACTTGTACCCAGTTTTGACAGTAAAAAATAAGTGAAACGCTTAGCCAATCCACTTTTACGTATGGCCTCAGCCAGAATAAATCCACCAATCATCAGGAAGATAATTGGATTAGCAAAACCTATTGCAGCATTGGTAAAACTCTCAATACCCAGCAAAGGTAATAAAAACAGTATCATAATAGATGTAACTGGCAAATCAACGGGCTCAGTACCCCACATGATTATAGCAAAAACCAAAAGAGCAAGTGCGGCATGCCCTGGATAACTTAATCCATGAATAGGAACCAACATAACAGCTATAAAAGCTACAATGGCTAAAATAAAACCAATAACTTTCTTGTTAAAATTCATTTTCAATCCCTCCCAAGTAAATGTTCGTTTCAAGCCTCCTTGACTTTTACAAACAGATAACCTAATGAATTAGTAACATATAAACATATTTTATAATGATTAATCATTTAGATCAATCAATTATGGATATTTATAAAGGAGTTCCATTCTTTTCATTGAAAAGGTGTTTATTATCAGTAATTATTTTGTTTTAGATAAATAATAATTTTTACGTTTTATTAAGTTCAAAATAAGTTCAAATTAAGTTCAAAAATCTAAGTAAAAAAAGATTTTGATCGAGGCGTATATCTACTTTTTAAACACCTTAAATTAAAAAAAGTCATGATTTCAAGTTTTTTTTGCTTCATTGATTTAATATTCATTTATTCTAAAAAATAAAGAATTAAAGTACTGATGCAATTGTCAGTACTGGAATCAAGGCCATAAGTGCCAGATGTGGTGCGTAAGATGGTGCTGTCTGGAAGTTGTACTTCAAAACTGCCCAGGTTTGGGTGAAGGCAGTTATAACTGCAGCAAACTGAAGTAAAACTGTTGCATATAAAACCCAGATGTTCCCTGTCACCAGTCCTGTAAGTGTTGCTATGAATGCAAGTATGATTGCTATAAAATGGGGTGCAAGGCGCATGCCATGCATCCTGAAGGTTATAAATCCTGTGACCATTCCACTCATGAGTATTGAAAGTATTAATATTTGATAACTAAATTCCATTTTAAATCACCTCAGAAATTCACAACTGCATAGGTTGGGTCGCTTAGAAGGGTTATGTAAGTTGCAGCCCCTGCAAGTTTAGCACCATCAACAAGATCTTCCTGTTTCATACCCCTGAACTCTGCGCTTAACTCGCAAACGTATACCTTCGCACCAGCATCAACAGCTTCCCTCATAAGAACATCCAGCCTGTTGAATGCAGGATGTTTAACTGTTTTTGCATTTCCATCCTTGGCTATGCTCACCCCGTCCATGAGCAGGAAAACTGTAACCTCTTTTCCCATGCTGAGGGCTGCTTTTGAGAATATAAAAGTTGCATAGGCCTTCTCAGCGTTACCTATACCGTTGCTCTGCACAACAAGTACTTTATCCCTTTTCATTGATACTGAACTTTTATCAGTCAAAGATTCAGTTTTTGGAACCTTCTCAATTAATATATATCTTTTACTATTCTCTTCTCCAGCTGCAACGACCTTCCCACCCATTCCTGGAATGGAAACTGAAATATCCTCAATAGTTTCGGCCTTGCTGCTTTTAACCTTCAAGCGCTCACCAACTTCCATGGAATCTAGCTTATCTCCTACAATTATTATGGGTCCCGGACAAGTTTCCCCTGTAACATCCAACGTTTCAACATCTTTAGCGGTCATTCTAACAACTACCTCTCCTTCAAGTTTCTGAACTTCCATTTTTAATCCGTACTTGGTTGCAACATCCTCCAGGCCCTTCTCTGAACCTGGACTTAGGGTGAGTATCAGCCCATCATCTGCACCATTTTTTATAATGTTCTCTGCAAGTATTGCAGAATTTGGAGCTTTAATGCCCCGAATTTTGACTCTTTGCATGATCTATCCCCATTTTTCTTTGAATGTTTTGAGGGCATCCAGAATGTCCTCAAGGTTCTCTGGTGGTACTCCCATCACAACCTCTTCATCAGCTATCCCAGCAAATTTACGTGAACCATTACATCCAAGGGTCATGTTGGGCACACCCCTCTCCTTAACTGCAACAACTGCATCTGCACAAACTGACTGTATTCCTGAGTAATCACAGGATAATCTTCCACCTTTAAGCTGGAGATAGGCCTGACTAACACGAAGTGCCTGTTTTGGTGTTAGTACAAGGACCACAACATCTGGATCGAATTTTGCAGATTCCAGTGGTGCGTAGAGCGATGCGTAGTTTTCATCTTCCACTTTTGGAATGGCCTCAACAGTTTCAAGGGCTCCTTCAGCTGTTTTGAAGTTACCGAGCTTGTGGTAGGTGCTGCCATCTGCAACAACTTTTGGGAGTTTACCAATTCCCATCACACCTGCACCACCTTTACATAAATGCTCGGCACTGGTTGCATATACTGCACTTCCCTTGAGTCTGGAATCCTGAACAAATTCACAGTGCCTTCTTCTTTCAGGCATTTTACCACAAGATTGTGGTATATCATCTGGATTTTTAACTAGTTTAACTGCAACAGGACTTCCTTTAAGTCCTAAAACTTCTTTCAATTCTTTTACCATTTCTTCGTAGTTCATATTTGGCCCTCCATGTTATGAATTTTCAAGTACACATTCACCTATACTTTATAGTATAACTATAACGTATAGTATAACTCTTCCTTTATAAAACTTTCTGTACGAAGATGTAGATCATCTGAAATAGCAAGTTCAATCCCTAATAAGTAGTTTTAAATCCCTTTTTGCACAATATTTATATGCTCCAATAGTTTATACTATATAGTATAGACATTTGGGAAGGTAAACATGGAAGAACTATCCAGTACTGAAAGACTCATAGTGGCATACATAAAATCCCACCCACCTGAAGACTGCATGCTTGATAAGATAACCCTGGGAACCAGCAGGAGCAGAGCAACCGTGCTGAAATATCTGGAAATACTCAATGCAAAGGGTGTTTTAACCTACAAATTTGTGGGCAGAAGTAAATTATGGTCTTTAAGCCATGAAACTGAGGTCAAAGTGGATTTAAAGGGAGAATCTGCTGAAAAACAGATTTCTGATGCTATGGTGGACATGGTAACCACGGCATCGAAGCTTCACAGATTAGTGGTGGAGGAAACAAAGCTCAAAACGTTGATAGACAATCCTGATACTATCGTGTTCACTATAAATGAACATATGGATGTTATAATGCTTAATAAAACATTTAAAATGTTCTTTGGGAATAAAAACCTTCATGAGATTGTCACAAGCAATGATGGAATGGTTCTGGGGGAATCGCTATCCAAACTGGCCCCTGATGAAACCATGACCATGGAACTGGATCTCATGGAAAAACCAGGTATATACAAACCCTACAAACTATTCATGAGACAGATAACCAATGAAGATGGTGACAGGATAGGAACAACCTTGGTGGGTGATGAAATATCCCAATCCAAACGTAGTAAACGTGAACTGGAAACCTTACTCTTTATAACCAGAGCTGCAAATTCAGCTTCAAGTGAAAAACAACTTTTTAATGAAGTAACAGATGCAATAAACACTATAATTCCCTTTAAACAATGTGAAATATTTTTAAAAGATGGTAAGAAGCTGAGATCGGTATACAATACAAGATCAATGCCGGAATCTGTAAAGGGATTTGTGAAACGAAGCATGAAAAACCTTGAAACCCTCTCTGCAGTTGAAGGTGATTACCAGTTTGAAACCCTAAAATCTGAATTTGGAGATGAATCCCTTGAAATGATGATTTCCATACCTCTGATTCAGGAAGACACTTCAATGGGCGCAATACTTCTTTTAACAACCTCCAGTTCTGTAAGCTCAGTCAATCTGGAGGATGTTGAAATGGCTGCAGATGAAATATCAGGTTATCTTAAAATGAAGGTCTTGGGTCTTGAGAAGGAAGAATTTGTAAACACACTCATGGCACTTAACCAAGTATCTGGAATAGTTAATTCTCATGATGCAGAGGATGAAATGCTTGAAAATGCTGTAACATCAACTGTTAATTCCCTTGGATTTGATATGGGTTGTATCTATCTCAAGGATGATAATGAAGAACTTTCACTAAGGGTTCACAGGAACCTGCCTGAGAAAATGAAGAACATGTGCATGGCAGGTATGTTCAAGGACCTATTCAGCAAAACCCTTGAAAAACAGAATCTGGTATACATAACCCCTGAATCTGAGGAATATGAATCACTTGAACCTTCAATAAGGGCAAGTGACATAAAAACGCTCCTAATCTTACCAATAAAAAGTGAAAACAAGATAATTGGACTTTTAAACATGGGAAGTCGAAAGATAAAAACTTACAACGAGATAAGTCTTGAAAATTTGAGTTCCATAGGGTTACAGCTTGGTTTAGCACTTGAAAGATCGAAGTTGGCCCTTAAATTAAAAAAGGGTAAATCTAGGTCATGAAAAAGAGTTACAAGTTATGGCTCATTGATAGTGATCTTACTGGAAGTACTGATCAGCCAATGGATTCGTGATTGAATGAAAAATGAAAACAAAACCTCCCACAGTGCAGAGATTTATGACAGCCAGATAAGAAGCACCATACCATACTACGATTTTATACATGATGAAACCATAAACCTGGTGAAGTCCATGGTAGATGATCCTGCAATCTGGTTTGACACTGGATGTGGAACTGGGACACTGGTTGAAAAGGCTTCAAAAGAATTTCCAAACACCAGATTCATACTTGCAGACCCATCACAGGAAATGCTTGATGAAGCAAGGATGAAACTATCTTCTAATCCCAGAATAGAATTTTTAGGAAATTTAACCAGTCAAGAGATTGGGAAGATTCCTCAAAAACCATATGTCATAACTGCAATTTAATCCCACCACTACCTCAAGGTGGATGATCGAAAAAAAGCAGTAAAGAATTGTTACAACCTTTTAAGACAGGATGGAATTTATGTAACCTTTGAAAACACCAGACCATCCACCAAACATGGTGTGGAACTTGCTAAGAATTACTGGAGGAACTTCCAGTTATCCCATGGTAAGGATCCAGAAGCTGTTGAAGATCACCTGAACAGATTCGATGTTGAGTACTTCCCAATAACAGTTGAAGAACACAGATCCCTCCTTGAAAATATTGGTTTCAGGGTTGTTGAACTTCTATGGTTTTCTTACATGCAGGCAGGTTTTTACTGTATTAAATAAATCCTTCAAAATCCCTGAAAATTTTTTAATTACTAGCATCTACTTATTTTATATCCTTTTTTTAATATCAAATGATCAAATTATATGCTCTGAAGATCAAAGAGTAACACAAGAGATATAGGAGGTTTTCATATGAAAATCGAGGTTAAGGAAGTTCCCCAGAAACATGTGGCTTACATATTCCACAAGGGTTCTTTTGAGAATATTCCTGAGTTAATGGGTGAAGTTGTTGGTTGGGTTATGAGTAAAGGTCTTCAAATAACTGAACCTCCCTTTGGAGTTTACTACACAAGTCCACAAGATGTTTCTCCAGAGGAAATGAAATTTGAAGTGGGTATACCCTTTGCAGGAGAGGCAGAAGCTGAGGGAAAGATCAGGGTAAAGAATGTTAAACCTCATAAAGTCATTTCAGTGATGCATAAGGGACCGTACAGTGAAGTGAGCAAGGTTTATGCTGCGGTGATGGAGTACGCAGTGAAGGAACAGTACGAACCTGCAGGTGCACCTGTGGAGATATACCTCAACAGTCCCCAGGAAGTGCCAGAGGAAGATCTTTTAACGGAGATTCAATTTCCTGTGATTAAAAGGTGAAGTTGGTCATGTAACATGTCAAATAGTTAAGCAGCTTTCTATTTTTTTACAAGGTGATATTTTATGGAAATATTAGATTTTTTTTGTTAAAAATTATCTTGATATAAATTTTCAGAAAAATTAGGATTCATTGAATTATACGAAAAAAGTGATGAAAGACAAGAAAAATAAAAGTGAGTTAGTAGATGCTTTTTTTAGAGCACTTGTTTTTCAACGATTTCAGCAAATGAATCTCCAATATAATCCACCTGCTCCTGGCTGAAGCCATAAACACTGCACTTGAACCATTTCGTCTGACCCCGCTTAATACCAACGATGTTACGTTTTTTAAGCTCTTCATAAAGGAAAAAGCCTCTGCGCGGATGTTTTTCAGCTATTTTATCAAATACTGGTGTTTCAAAACGTACAAGGTCGTGTTCCGTTGGCTTAACACCTATTTGGGTAACGCCCTCAAGCTTTTCCATCTTCGCAACGAATCCCCTTGTCTTCTGAACTTCCTCATCCCAATGTTTCACACGTTCAGCAACGTGTGGAAGTGAGGCCATTAAGGTTGCTACAGGCGCTCCACGGCTGGTACAGCCCAGCATTTCCAGTTCCTTCACAGCATGTCTTCCAGACTTTCTAAGTACAAGTTCTGCCCATTCATCCCTAACTCCAAGCACACCAATTGGTCCCGATGCAGCCATACTCTTGTGTCCGCTTCCCACAACAAAATCTGCATTCATTGCCTTAGCATCAATTGGAAGCCTTCCCATACTGTATGCACAGTTTAGAAGCAGAGGAACACCTGAATCATGAGCTATTTTTCCAATGGAACGTGCGTCTGTCAAATTTCCGTAGTTACCATCAACATGTGTTAATAAAGCAAGGCCCACATCCTCACCACGATCAGATAGTTCATCGAGAACTTCTCTGTATCCTTCAGGTGTTATCCTATATTCTGGACCTCCTTCATTTGGAACTTCAACTATTTTAAGTCCGCATCGCTCTGCAGCCACATGGGTGGTGTAATGGGCGTTCCCATCAACCACTATGGTGTCTCCTGGTTTGCATAGGGAGTGCATAACTGCGAATTTTCCCTCACGGGCCCCATGAGTTGTTCTGGCATGGTCCGTGTTTATGAACTCTGCAAGGTTGTCCAGAAATCCGTGTATCTGGGGCTTTGCTATTTCATCCAGACGGCCTGCACAGTAGTCGCACACACTGTAACCGTCTGAAAATTCATAAATAGCCTTTCTTGCCTCAAGAGGCAGAACACCACCCCTCTGAAGTGGATTCAAATTCAAATTTTCTCTCTCTGTATCTCTTGTGAGTCCATAATCCTGACATTCCATATAGTTCACCTTTTAATTTAAAATCAAGTCTTTAAAATGGTTCTTTATAATGAGTTGATAAGTATTGAACTAGTTGATCTATGTCCAACTTATATTAAAAATATTGGAGTGAAAATGAGTTCAGTGGTTCATTCCAAATTTTAGATTTGAAAGGTTTTAAACATCTCAAAAAACTTCATTCTTTCATCATCTTCCAAAACCTCAAAATCTCGGATAATCCCAGGTTTATTGGAGGGGATCTTTTACCAAAAACCTTGAAATCGCCTTTTAACACGGCTTCGTATACATCTGAAGATTCAGTTGCAACTCCTCCAGTACCTATTTCCCTTAAAAAATGTGCATCACTCCCAGCAATAATATTAACACCACTTTTTCCTGCAAAATCCTTTGCTTTTTTGTTGTAACCTTTAAAAACACATCTGGAGTTGAATACCTCTATGTTGTCAATGAGCCGAGCATCTTCCTCCTTTGGAAATATGGATTTTCCACGGATGGTATCGAAGGGATGTGGAACAACAACAAAACCATTCTGATCCTTTATTTCATTTACAACATCACTGAAGCTCCGAGATTTAATCTCTTCAGATAAAAATAGTCCGATTACTTCGCCACGATCAGTCATTATCTCTGATCCAACTATCACTTCAAAATCAGTTGTTTCATATTTTTTGGCTTCAACTCCACCTTTTATGGTGTTGTGGTCTGTGACTGCAATGCCTGAAAGTCCCTTTTTAATGGCGGATTTAACCATTGATTCAGGTTCTGAACGCCCATCTGTAGAGTACTTGGAATGTGTGTGAAAATCGTACTTCATAGTTCTCATTTATCTTCAGTTTTGAATATGAAACCACCGATTTCAATGTTCAGACTTTTATTTTCGATGTTTGAATAATAAATTTTGAGGCCATTAGGTAGCTCAATGCTTTCAACACCTATCTTTGATTGAACTTCCCTGAAAAACTCTGATTTATCACTCATTATCCAAACGATGTGTTTTTTAGAATTATCCAATGGAATTTGAATGGTCTGATTTACAGATCCTCCAGGTTGGTGGTTTTGTCCATAGGATATAGAAACATTTTGACTCAGTTTAGAACTTTTAAATTCTGAATTTTCCTGATCCAAGAGATAACACGTGTAATATTCTGGTAGATAGTACATGGCTTTTCTCCAGCTGAATCCCTGATCTTCACGTGTAATATCTCTTATAACAATTACTGTGTTGTTTGGCTCATAATCAGATATTTCCTGAATTGTTTTGAGGTGCATATCCATATTCTCATCGTTTATATGGATCTTTGGGTAGTTGTAAACTGCCAGCATATCGAATCCCAACTTGATCTGCTGAACCTGTGTCATCTGATTTACAGGAGTTTCCCATGTTTCTTCAGCATTGAAGTTATATGGATAAATAAAATAAAAACAGTTTAAAACTATTGATATAAGTAAAATACAGGTTAAAACTGAGTTGGGAGTTAGATCAAACTTCTTAGATAAACCCTTAGAAATTGAGACCAAAATGTATCCTGATAACATTGAAAGTGCGGGTAAGAAGATCAATATGTACCCTGGCTTTGGAGCGTGTATTAGAATCTGGAATAAAAGAGCAGGCACTATCCAGAGGATGAAGAATATGAATTTGGGTTTTTTAAAGGTGGAGCTTTTTAAGAGGAGGGGTTTCCAGTTTTTGAATAGGAAGAAGATCACTGCAACCACAATTACAATTCCAAGTCCCAGTATCAACCATGAAAGAAGCATTGAATCCATTATAAGCTGATTTTTGAGTGGAGCCCCAAATAGGATAGAAGTTGTACTGAAAGAGTCTTTAATAGACGATGAAGAGGACATATAAGCCTTCAGGCCTCCTGCTAAAATGACTGTGGGTGCGGCCCAGACTAGTATCGATGCAAAGAATATTGAAGCTGTTCCAAGAAGTTTTTTGAGGTTTTTGGTGTAGGATAATACGCAGTAAATCCAAAGGGGTAACATAAAAAGGATCAAGTCTTCTCTGAAACCACCTGCAATACCAAGGACCAGTGCTGAGATGTAAATAAAATTTTTTCTACCCTTCAATACATTGTAAGATGTATAGACTACTAGTATGGCCATAAAAGATTCTACGGGGTATATTGTAGCAATCTCTCCATAAAACCAGAATATGGGACTGAAGATGAGGATGAGGGATCCTACGATTGCAATTTTAGGTGAAAAAATCTGTTTCGCAAAGAAGTAAACCATTAAAATAGTTAATATGCTGAAAACGATGCTTATAATTATCATTGTACTGTTAGCGTCATTTATAACGCTGTTAACCAGCCTTCCCAGTCCAACGTAAAGTATGTATCCTGGAGCTTGGGGTTGCTGGAGGGCTGTGCTGTAATGCTCAAATGAAAGGGCAAAATTTACAGAATCCCATTCATAGAGATATTTACTGATGAATGGTAACCTCGTTAAAAGAACTAAAATTGTAATGAGTATAGCGGCAAAAAAATCGATATTATTCTCCTTCATTGAATCAAATCTCTTCATAATAACACTCGCATTGGTTAAAAACAAATTTTTGTTATTTTTCAGCTTCTATAAAGGGATTTAATTCATTTCATATTTATAACTTTAGACATATTACTATTTTTGAAAAACAGTTCAATGCATTGAATAAAAATAAAAATTAAATTGGGCATTATCCAAGGATGCCCATGGCTTTATTGGTTTTTTCTATGGATCTTGCAGGATCATCTTCAAGTTCCAGCATAGCCCTTATTGCATCCACATTTTCAGGTACAACATCAGATTCCTGGTGCACAGCCTGCATGTAGTAAAGTTCTCCATCCACAACGTTAATGGACTCTTTCCACACTGCTATTTCGAAGAGGTCGCTTCTTGGCCTTCCAAGGTCTTTTGCATACTCCATTACCTCTGCAGTTGAACCTAAACCCTTTGAAGCTTCTACAAGAATAACCCTTGGGGTCTCTTCTAACTTGTCAATAACATCATCAACAGTTACTGAATTTTCAAGTTCAACCATGAGGTTGTGCTGATGCATTAAAGTTGTTGGAACCAGTAATGCCATTGTGGTTATGTTGAGGCCGTTCATGACTGTCTGAACATCTGGACCGTGGTGTGATGGTACTGTTGGTGGGTTGGGAACTATTGCATTTATTGGACCTTTTTTAACCTGTCCTGGATCTGCTCCACGCCTTACCATAACTGCTCTGACCTTTTTTATTCCTGCAAGGTCATTTATTGGTTTTAAGGTTCTACAAAGACCTGTGGTGTTGCAGGACACTACCCTGACGTAGTCTGCTCCAATTGCATCGTTGAAGTTGGCGAATGAGTTGAATGACTTGCCTATCTGGTCGTGTTTTTCTCCACCCTGGAATGTGGATTTTATTCCAAGTTTTTTGTAGGTTTCCATGTTCTTTGCACCGATACCTTCAGGGGTGGCATCAACTATAACATCCACTTTATCGTAGAAATCTTCTATTGTACCACTTATTTTGATACCTGCCTCTTCAAACAGTTCTTCTCTTTCAGGAACACTTATGTAAAGGGGATAACCCTTTTCAACAGCCATCTTTGATTCAAAATCGGGTGTACGTTTGGTAACCCCTACAAGTTTCATATCGTCCTGAGCAGCAACTGCATCTGCAACTCTCTTACCTATGGTACCGTATCCATTTATTCCAACAGATTTCATGATTAACCTCCGTTTTTAAACGTTTCGCAACGATTTTTTCTAAGATATATTCCCTTTTATATTTTAACAGAATATTTCAGATAATTTTTAAGTGTGAATTGAAAATGGAGTTAATGAAATAAGTTTCAACATAAAAACACCATTTTATACAACTTTTTATATTTTTCATTGTATTATAAATTTTATGATCTTAATTTATCCATTTTAAATTTAAACTATGAAAAAAAGTTTTTAAAAGGGGATTATAAAAAAGATGGATTTTAATAAAGTGATTCTGGGATAAATAACATTAAGAAATGTGATTGCAGTAAATCAAGGTTTCAAAATCAATAAAACAGAATATCCTAAAATTTAACAGTGTAAAATGAGAATTAATCAATAAAAAAAAGAAATAAAAATGTTTTCCAACCTTGGTTTGGCTGAAAAATATATATTTAGATGTATTTTTACATTGCATCAAGTTTTTCAGGCAGATACTTTTCAACAACGTACTCAAGTCCGTACTTGGAGAAAGACTGCTGCTCTGCTTTTTTCCCGATTTTGAGCATCTTCTTGATCTCATTCTGCCAGAACTCATCCTTGTACCTTGGGTCCTTTGAAAGTTCCTTAAGACGCAGAACATCTATGTCTTTAAGATTGTCCGTTGGAAGATCATAGTTGATGATATCTGATGCTGTAACTCCCAGGAACTTGGCGTCTGGTGTTGCAAGCTCATGGTTCACATGGGCAAGCTTCGCACTTCCAGACATTATAACCATGGCAATGTGGAATCCCCATGGGTCTCCGTCGTTACAGATATAAACAGGTAAACCAAGTTCTTCATGGGTTCTTTTAATGAACCTTCTGGTTGCACGTGCAGCCTGTCCCTTGAGTCCAACGATCAAGCAGTTGAATTTTTTGTAGGCCTTCTCCTGAACCATCCTGTGGAACATACCCATGGTTTCAACAGCTATAACCCTCTCAACACCATGGTCAACAAATTCAATATCATCTATTGTAGGGGAGATGCTGTAACCTGATTTACCGGATTTCAGTGCGTTTAATTCCACATCATCGTCTTTAAGGGTCAGGTCACCGTAAACAGATGCTCCATCTTCCTCTGGCATGAGTCCAAGGTCTTCACGGGTTATTCCCAGGGTAACTTCAAGGTCTTCACCTATTAGGTTTGATTCATCCTGAGTTCCAAAATCAACATCCCAACCCTCTGAAACGTAGTACATCTCCCTTATGGTTGCTGTTTTTCCTGTCTGGACAAGACCTTTACAGAAGTTGGCCATACTAACCATTTGGGCGACCTTCTTGATCTGCTTCACGTTTCCAAGGGATCTTTGCCCGTACCTGTCTCCAAGAACGTAGTAACGTTTTGATTCATCGTAGACTATGTTGGACGTACCCCTTGAAGGAACCTTTACTGCAGGAACAGTTCTCTTCTCAACGTCGTCTATTATTGTATTTCCCAAGCCTTTGAGTCTGGCCAGGGCTAAATCTCGTCTATTCATTGTTGACCTCACCTAAAATCTTTGGTTTTCTTGTTACCTTTGCCAGAACCTCAGCATATTCTGGAACATCCCTTTCTGCAAGAATTGCAGCTTCCGTAAGTATAACTGGCACATAGGATTCGAAGATCTTTGAACGCATTTCTTCTTCTTTTGCAGCCTTTTTAGCGTTTATGTATTTTTGAAGATTTCTAGCTATCTTCATGGTTGCCTGCCTTATCTCGTGGAGTATTTCAGCTTCAGGTGCAACACTCTGCTTACCTGTTGAAAGGTAAGGAACATTTGTTGAAATTATGTTAACAAAAACAGTTATTGGGGCGTTTTCAAGGTCCCTTATGCCGTACCTTTTCCAGTCAATACTTTTAAGGGCTTCTGTTATTGCACAGCTTCCTGCGTCAAATGTTAAAGGAACTCTGTTTGCAAAACGCATGATCTCTGCTTTTTTCTGTTCTCCAATAACCCTTCCAGAATCTCCCCCATAGGCAATACCTGCTTCAACTATGAATGAAACTCCCCCCTTATAGGTCCGGGGCTTTCTGGTTGTAACTGCAACAAATTCAGGGTTTAAAATTTCCCTTATACCCTTTTCAATCTGTTCCTTTCCTATAGGAATTAAACCAGCAGTTGGTGGAGCCATGAAATCCATCTGACCAAACAGATCAACTATTCTCTCAGCTTCTTCCCATTTCATATCCTTGGGGCGTTTGTTGAGGTCTATTCCAGTTGCTTCCTCAATTTCAGTTACCCTCTTGTTGGACATCCTTGAGAGCGAACTTGTAAGAAGACTCCTGAATCTACGTTTGTCAGTGTGTTTTGCCATGAATATAAGGTCGTCTGCTGTAACACCTCTAGGATGAGGTAAAACTTCTTTAGGAAGTGGTGGTATTTCATTGGAACTTCTATCGAAGATATATTTATGTCCTGTTGGGTCCCTGAAGGTTATTTTTGCGTGTGGGTTTGCAATCATGGTCCTTCGTATGTACTCATAGGCCCCCTGTTCACTGAGGGAGTAGGAAACATCTTTAAATTGCAGTTCTATTGAAACACCGGTGGAATCAACATCAACTTCTTTCCTCTCAAGTATGAGTCCTTTATTTTGTTTGACATCCATTTTGAATGTCATTTCAACGCCCTTGATCTCATTTCCCTTTCTGTAACCAGAAGTTACCTTTGCAGGTTTTCCAGTTGTCATCTGGGAGAGAAGGACACATCCACTGCATCCAAGACCTTGCTGACCCCTGGATTGGACGTTCCTGAATTTTGAACCTGCAAACATGGTACAGTAAACACGGGTTATGAAGTCTTCTGGAATTCCAGGTCCGTTATCTTTATGTTTTAATATGTAATGGTCTTTATCGACTCTTTTGAGGTCTATGGATATTTCCGGTAGTATACCTGCTTCCTCAGCAGCGTCGAAACTGTTTGTTATAAGTTCGTGGAAAACTATGGTTAGGGATCGTATTTTACCGGAAAATCCCAGCATCTGTTTGTTTCTTCTGAAAAACTCAGATGCAGTGAGTTCTTTAAACTCTTCAAAAAGTTCTGATGCTTCTCGCTCCAAAGTTAGCCTCCTTTAAAATATAATTGTATAAAATTAACTGATACTTAGTTAACCCCAAAAATGGATTTAAAAGATTTAAATCCTTAAATTTATTAATTGAAGATTTATAGTAATTTATCTTCTTCCTTGGCCATTTTATGAAATTCTCTTACCTTCATTTCACGGCTCTTCTTTTCAAGGAATGAGTAAACACTTTTATGTCGGGAACCGTTGAGTATCATTTCAACAGCTTCCTTCGCAAGGTGGATGTGGGTCATGTCACCTATTATTGCAACTGTTTTACCGTAGATAGAAATATCAACACCAGTCATGTCGGTTATGATGTCTCTGGTACGTCCATCTTTCCCTATTATCCTTCCTTTCTGCCTTAATATTGCCTTTTTTGATTTTCCGACATAATCAGGAAGGTTTATTATTTCTAGGAGCACTTCATCATCTTTCAGTTTAAGTGCAATTTCAGGATTGAACCCTCTACCCACAGCTTTAACTATGTACCTGGCTTTCCAGACAGCTAATGGATCTTCAGCATCTTCTCTTGGAGATATGGCAATGCTTCCAGATTCGCTGTCAATTTCTATTAATGTTTTAGTTGCATTTTCAATTTCTTCTTTTGTAATGCCCTGTTTTCCAATGACGGCCCCAACACGTTCGCGGGGGATCTTGAGGTATTCAGTGTTAGGCATAATTTCACCTCACTGTATGAATAATAAATATATTACAGTATCCTTTATAATATACTTTTCTATGATTTTGAATCCATAATTCTACTTTTAATCTCTTCTTTCGTTATTTTAAGGCCCAGTTTCTTAAAATCCTTTGCCAGATTGTCAATATCTCTATTTAAGAGCTCCCTGGATAGTGGATGATCAACAACCATGCCCTGAGATATGTCAATTATAACTGGCTCATCATCCTTTATTAAGATATTAAAGCCTGATAAATCTCCATGGACTAATTTGGCATCGTTATATAAAATTTTAACGTATTCTATTATTTTTTCTGAAACTTTTACTGGATCAGAAACTTCAGATAATCTCATGGGGAGTGCAGGGTTTCCTTCTTCATCTCCTATGAACTCCATTACCAGAACGTTATTTTTAGCAATTAATGGTTTAGGAACCTTGACTCCAACTTCGTAGGCTCGTGTAAGATTCCGTAATTCTTTGTTAACCCATGTACTGATGAGCTGACGTTTATTACTGCTTTTAACATTGAATCTGGGGTCGCCCTGAATGTAGTGTTGCATTTTTTTGAAATCTGAGGTTGTTACTCTGTATATTTTAACTGCAACGAAGTTTCCATCATCATCAATGCCTTTGAATACATTTGCCTCTTTTCCAGTGCTTATTGCGCCGTTTAGAATATTTATGTATCCCATTTTGGCAAGTTTGTAAAGTGTTTCAAGTGTTATCTTATCAAAGACTTCGCTTCCAACTCTTCTGTCTTCAACGCTCTTTAATCTTTTTTCTGATAACAATTTTCTTAAGTTATCATCTGCTTTTGATACTTTTGAGCTCATAATGTACTCCTCATGATAAACAGCCTTGAAACAACCTTAAAAGCCGTATGAAACATAACTCAAACAGGATTAAAAGTCTTAAAAAGCTTTAAAATAGTATGATTTATATTGTTCAACCATTTATAAACTTGAATGTTCTTAAAATTTATGTTAATATTATAATTTTAAGTATCCCTTACGTTCAAGCCAGTTAGCTTCAGTTCGGGTGTATCTCCATATGACGTCGGCTTTTTCATCGCTCTGGAATTCCCATGGTTTTATGAGTACAACGTCTCCTTCCCTTATCCATATCCTTTTTTTCATTTTACCGGGAATTCTTGTAAGACGTGTTTTACCATCGGAACATCTAACTCTGAGTTTTCCATGTCCTAATATCTGTTCAACTACTCCTGGTATTTCTCCCCTTCGGGGTGATCGTACTCTTCTTACTTCTTGAGGTGCTTGATTATGTCCTTTATTCAAATACTCTCCTCCTAATTTTTTTTTTGGAATATCAAAGATTGAGTTATAGGTATATAAGTAAGATCTGCAGTTTTAAAAATGGATCCTTAAATATGAAACCCATTTCATAAAAATTTTATCTTACTGTACTACTATTCTCCTGATCATTTAATCTCTTTATTTATATAGGTTGTTGGTGTATATAAAAAGGAGTATTTATCCAAGTTGGGGTTCATGAAAACCTATTTTTTTTGTTAGATTTCCAAAAATTAGGAAAGGATCACTGCACAGTTAATGATTGATCAAGGAACACCTCCAATGGAAACCACCTTCATATCAATTTTCACAAGATGGAGGCGGATCATTAATTTCCAATCCATAAAAAACATCTTATTTGTACGTCATATCACATTTTTCCGAGAGCACATGAAAAGTAAAATCCAAATATGTCTTGATGCATATGTTGATTAAATGGATTATGATTCACATCATATATTTTTATTCATTGAACAACAAGGTATAATTGAATTAATAGAGTACTACGGTTAGTTGGTAATAATGGGAACAGAATTTCTAAAAATAATGGATCCTGAAGAAGTGGAAGAAATAATTTCAGGTTTACCCTTCAAGACAAAAATTGAAAAAATTTCCATTGAAGAAGCTCATAAAAGGGTTATTGCAGATGATGTGTATGCAACCATCAATTTACCTCCATTTAACAGAGCCTCCATGGATGGTTATGCTTTAAAGGCAGGAGACACCTTCAAAGCAACGGAAGAGGAACCAGTTTCATTAAAGCTTCTGGAAGTTGTTGGTGCCGGTGATGTCCCTGAAAAAGGGATAGAACATGGAACATGTATAGAGGTTTCAACAGGAGCACCAATACCTGAAGGTGCAGATGGGGTTGTGATGGTTGAATCAACTGACAAAAAAAATGCAGGTGGCAACGAAGAAGATAATGAAATCCTCATTTATGAAAGTGTTGCAATGGGTCAGAACATAGCTGCGGAAGGTTCAGATGTGAAAAAAGGTGACCTACTCCTATCAAATGGCACAATTTTGACCCCTAATAAAATTGGAGTTTTAAGTGCTATGGGGTTGGTTGAGGTACCAGTTTTTGCAAAACCAAAAGTTGCGGTTATATCTACTGGAAACGAAGTAATAGTTCCGGGCCAAGACCTTGAATACGGTAAAATTTATGATATAAACTCCCGAACAATTTCAAATGCAGTTAAAACATGTGCATGCACACCAATACACTCAGAGATAGTGAAAGATGATTATGATTCATTAAAAAATAAAATAAATGAATTTAAAGATGCAGATATTATAATAACCTCTGGAGGAACATCTGCAGGTGCAGGGGATGTTTTAAGGATGGTTATGGATGATATTGGTGAAGTCCTTGTACACGGGATAGCTGTAAAACCTGGAAAGCCAACATTAATTGGTTTAATACCTGAAGGTTCAGATAAAAAGGTTTTATTTGGACTTCCAGGGTATCCTGTAGCTGCATTAATGGTTTTTCACATTTTTGTTGCAAAATTTTTAAGGAGAGCTGCATCTTTGAATGATAAAAATTCAAATATTCCAAAGTTCAAACTGAATTTATCAAGACGATATCGTCCAGCTCGGGGAAGAAGTCATAACGTTCTTGTAAAAATTGATGGGGATACTGCAGTTCCAATACTTAAGGATTCTGGTGCAATAACAGCCCTTGCAGAGGCCGATGGATTTATAAAAGTGCCTAAAAATGTTGAAATTATTGAAAAGGGAAGTCCAGTGGAAGTTATTCCATTTGATGTTAACTTTTAGTTTTACCATCTACTCTACCATTTACTCATTCTCCCTTTTTAAACTCCTTTTTGGTTGATTTCAATGGACGGTGTCCCACAGATCCCCCAGAACAACTTTTTTATCAGTTTCAACGAGCTTTGGAATTTTTCCAATGGTACCTGCAGACTCGCCAACGATCACCAGAACTCCCTGCATGATCCCTTTAAAATCATCAGCCCTTTCAAGGCATTTTTGAACTGCATCCTCATCTGTAACCCCCTTTGCATTGTTTGCAATGGAGGTTGCAAGTGCATCTGCAGTGCTTGATTCACCTGCAAAAACTGTAACAGAATCTGCCCTTCCAAAGCTTATAGAATGTCCAACAGTTCCTGATGAAGTGCATATGCCCATTGGAGTTTTCTCATGCTTTATTTTAAATCCCAACTCTCCTGAAAGGGATGAATCGCCAGCATATAAACCCACTACTGTATCTCTGTTGGTTTTAATGGATATATCCCCACCATTATCTACTATAACATATTTTGAACCCTTATTTAATAGAAATCCCATTGAAAGTTGGGATATGGTTCCTGCAACAGCAGCCATAGGACCCACCTCTGCTTTTCTCCCAGCACGAGCCATCAACTTAACTATCTGGGGTGCATCTTCATGTGATTCAATGATCACGGGCTCAAGACTCGTTAAAAAGTCAGGATCTTTACGAATGTACCCTTTAAGCTCCTCGCGCTGCTTGAATACGAAACTGTAAAGCCCCCTCACTTCAAGGTCAGTTTTCACTAGGAGGTTGGTTTCATGGATCTGGATACGTTTGATTTTGATATTCCTGGAATTCATCAAATATTTTTTATATCATGAACTCTACATAAAGGATTCTAAACGAAATAAAAATCCAATTACATAATCCACTTGTAAATAATCCACTTATAAAATTTTACAACAACTGAAAGGGCATTTATTTTGAAGGATTAAATCAAAAATAATCAAAAATAACTGGTCAAAAATAATTAGATTCCAAATTTACACAAAATATTTAGATTACAAGGTAGAGATATAATGGAGTGATTGATATGATTGGTAAAAAAGTGAAATCACATCCAGGTGAACGGGTACTCTTTGAAACCCGACCAAGATTCATGGTAAGTTTAAAATCAACCTTCCTAAAATTCATAATTTTACTAATTATTTTCCGTTTCTTCAGCTCAATAGTTGAAGCTACTGCAAACCTGCAGAACTACATCATAACCATGGTTCAAATACCTCTTGTTGCGTCTGTAACCATAATATTAATGCTTCTGGCATTATTTTTGTTCTTTTGGATAATATGGGATGTTGTATCTTGGAAATCCATAAGTTACCTTGTCACTGACCGTAGGGTCATAGTTCGAAGGGGACTTCTAAGAAAAAAAAGAGTTTTCATGCATTACAATAAAATCCAGGATGTTTCAGTCTCCCAAAGTATCACAGAACGAATCTTCAATTCCGGTGACATAGAAATATTTGGTGGTCATGAACGAACAACACTGCTCCTTGAGGATATCCCAGATCCTGGTGAAGTTGAAGATATGATAAACAGGCTGATAGAAGGAGATTCTGATCTTGAAGCAGATTATGAAAGCTACGATAGTGAAGTTTACAACAAGGTCTACAAAAAACCACCAAAACAGAGGCAGAAACAGAGGTTTGAAGGGGATATAATCTCGGATTATGACAAAAAATTTAAAAAATGAATCAGATCGAAGTTCATGAGGTCATTGTATGAATTGAGGTAGAGGTTCTAAACAGTTCATACTGATACTTTTTTATCTGATGCAAATAGAATGAAATAAAGGATCATAACTTATTTTTCTAAAATTGGATTTAGATAAAATTGGATCTACGAAGTTGCTTAAAATCCAATTTAAATAGGTTTCAATCCATCATAATAAAATTTTATTGTGACTGAATGATACAATCAAATGATCAAAAGTGGGATAGGATAACATGAATGATTATGACGTTGCAGTTGTGGGTGCAGGGCCTGTAGGATCAAGTTTTGCAAGACAGATGGCACAGAAAGGGTTTAAAGTAGGCCTAATTGAGAGAAAAAAAGAAGTAGGTGTTCCGCTTCAGTGTGCAGGGCTTGTTGGAGAAAAAATAAGGAATACGAACCTTCTGCCTGAAGAATTCATAATGAACAAGGTATATGGAGCTTACCTGTATTCCCCATCAGGCACTGTGTTATCAGTTGCTAAAGGCGAACCTGCAGCATACGTTCTTGATAGGGTTGCATACGATAAATTTTTAGCAGAACAGGCAGTTGAAGAAGGTGCAGATCTACTTTTGAACCACCGTGTGAACAGGGTGGACATTGAAAATGGTGAAATTTACGTTAAAGACCATGGAAAGATATCTGCAGATGTGATTGTGGGGGCAGACGGCCAGGGATCTTTTGTTTCAAGTCATATGAACCCTCCGTCAAAAACTGTTCAGGCAGCCCAGTACCTAGTTGATATGGGATCCAATGTTTTCAACAGCGACTATGTTCAGCTCCACGTGGATTCAAAGGTATCCCCCGGATTCCTGTGGGTGATCCCAATTTCAGAATCAATGGCAAGGGTGGGACTCTTCGCAGATTCGAGCTACCAGAACTTGAACCAGATACTGAAAGATTTTATAAGCACTGATAAACAGTTCAAAGGAGCATCAATTGTTAAAAAATATCAGGGATTCATACCTCGTCACGATCAGAAAAAGAAGATATTAACTGGCAGAACTATACTTTTAGGAGATGCAGCATCCCAGGTGAAACCAACAACTGGCGGGGGCCTTATAATTGGGTTTAAATGTGCTAAAATGGCTGCAGATGTGGTTTCAAACGCCCTGGATGTGGGAGATATTGGGCTTCTTCAGAACTATCCAAAGAATTATATGAAGGAATATAAAAAAGAGCTCAGAATGCAGCTTGAAGTTCAGAAGATATTTGGGTCCATGACGAATGAAGAACTTGACAGAATGTTCATGAAGCTTAAAAAAGGCGGTGCTGAATCAATGATATCAGAATACGGAGATATGGACACACAGTCCACTCTCATAAAGGAAATGATTAAAAACGGGCTTCTACTATCCATTCTTCCAGGAATCATACTAAAGGGGTTGTTTAATTTATGGAAATAGTTCTTATAATGTCCCAGGAACATACAACCCTTCCAAAGGCAGAGGTTGAATCAATACTAAGGGCAGAAAATATTCCGTTTAAAATAAAAAAGGAATATGAAGGTATTATAACCCTGGAAATTCCAGATGAAAAACTGGAAGCCTTTAAAAAAATAGAGAAAAGATTTTCATACGTACACGAGGTCTCCAAACTTTTGATAAACACGGATGAGCAAGGTTTAATGGATGAAATCCAAAATTATCCATGGAAAAACCTTATAAAAAAGGATTATGCCGTGAGAATTAAGAGAATGAATAAAAGTCAAAAATTCAATACAACTGACCTTGAATGGAAGATGGGTGGAATAATAAACGACATGATGCCAGATAACGTTAATGTCAACCTCAAAGACCCTGAAACATTCATCAGAACCATTTTCATAAATGATGAAGTCATGGTCTGTGAAAGAATTTTTAAAGTGGCTAAAAAACACTTTCACGACCTCAAACCCCATAAAAGACCATTTTTCTACCCTGGATCAATGAGTCCCAAACTTGCACGGTGCATGGTGAACCTCACCATGGTTGGGAAGGGAGACAGGGTCCTGGACCCATTCTGCGGAACTGGAGGAATACTCATAGAAGCAGGAATAATCGGAGCAAGTGTTGTTGGGGCAGATATAGATGAAAGAATGGTTGAGGGGACAGTAAAAAACCTGGAGTACTGCGGTATAAAGGATTATGAGGTTTTCCAGTCAGATGCACGACACATAAAACTCCCATACAAGGTAGATGCAATTGTTATGGATCCTCCATACGGTATATCTGCGTCAACAGGTGGAGAAGAAAGTCAGAAGCTTTACAATCAATCAATGCACTCCCTTCAGAACCTGGTTAAGGATGATGGGCTTGTGTGTATGGCAACACCTCACTACATGGATATGAATGAAGTGATCAAGGATACAAGTTTTGAAATAATCGATCAACACCATATAAGAATGCATAAGAGTTTAACAAGGGTTATATCCCTTTTGAAGAAGGTTTAAATTATCAGAGAAAAGTTAGGGCAGTATTTTTAACAGTTTTAATTAATTTTAAAATTTTTACTTAAAAATACTCTTTTTTCTACTATTATTTTAATATTGCTTTTTTTTAACTGAATTTTTTTTCAGACAATTGTTCTATTTTTATTCCTATTTCCGTGGTATTTCATTTAATGATAAATTTATCAATTGAAAGATCAAATACTATCATAGAACAATAATTCAACAAAAAATATGGAAGGGGAACTTTTTGAAGGTTAAAATATTTGATACAACACTTAGAGATGGAGAACAAACCCCTGGAGTTTCCTTAACTCCGGATCAGAAGCTGAGAACTGCTGTTAAACTCGATGAACTTGGAGTTGATGTTATTGAGGCAGGTTCCGCAATTACATCTGAAGGAGAAAGGCAGGGAATAAAAAACATAGTTTCAGAGGGGCTTAACGCTGAAATATGCAGTTTTGCAAGGGCAGTTAAGGTTGATATTGATGCAGCACTTGACTGTGGCGTTGACAGTGTCCATCTTGTTGTTCCAACATCAGACCTTCATATAAAGCACAAACTGAGAAAAACCAGGGAAGATGTCAAGGGATTTGCAGTGGAATCAACAGAGTACGCTGTTGATCATGGACTGACAGTTGAATTATCTGCAGAAGATTCCACCAGAACAGATTTTGACTTCCTGAAGGAAGTTTTCAGGGAAGGAATAGATGCCGGTGCCCAGAGGATATGTGCATGTGACACAGTGGGAATGCTGACACCTGAACGTGCCTATGAGTTTTACGGGGGCCTGACAGATCTTGGAGTTCCTGTAAGTGCCCACTGCCACAACGACTTTGGATTGGCAGTTGCAAACACCCTGTCCGGTTTAAGGGCAGGTGCAGCCCAGGCCCATGTAACAATAAACGGTATAGGGGAGCGTGCAGGAAATGCATCCCTTGAAGAACTTGTTGTAGCACTGCACTCCCTTTACAACGTTGAAACAGGGGTCAACATAGGAATGCTCTACGACATGTCAAGGACCGTTGCAAGGATGACTGGAATATACCTCCAGCCAAACAAGGCAATAGTGGGCGAAAATGCATTTGCACATGAATCAGGAATACATGCAGATGGAGTTATGAAAAAGGCAGAAACATATGAACCTATAACGCCAGAACTCGTTGGACACAAGCGCAGATTTGTAATGGGTAAACATGTGGGCTCCCACATCATAAGGCAGAAGATAGATGAAATGGGCCTCAGGGTGGATGAGGACAGGTTCCAGCAGATATTTTCCAGGATAAAAGCCTTGGGTGATATGGGGAAGTGTGTTACAGATGTTGATCTTCAAGCAATTGCTGAGGACGTTCTTGGAGTTCTTCCTGAAAAACCAGTGGAACTTGAAGAGCTCACAATCGTCTCAGGAAACAAGGTCACACCAACGGCATCAGTCAAACTCAATGTGGAGGGCATGGACAAACTCGAAGCCGGTGTGGGTGTTGGACCGGTAGATGCAGCCATAGTTGCCATAAGAAAGAGTATGGCTGGCGTTGCAGACATAACCCTAGAAGAATACCACGTGGATGCAATAACCGGCGGTACAGACGCACTTATAGATGTTGTTATCAAGCTTCGGAACGGGGAGAACATAGTGAGTGCAAGAAGCACCCAGCCGGACATCATAATGGCCAGTGTAGAGGCAGTTCTGGGTGGAATAAATAAAATATTGAGTGATAAAAAGATCAGGGAATCTAGGGGAGATTCCAACTGAAAATATCCTTTAAAAACCATTTTAAATCATTTTTTTATTTTAATAACTTAAACTTAATGAGCACTAAATTAAATTAATGAACACTAGAAAGAATCTTATTTAAGATTTGTTTAAGATCCAAATCATGATTTGTTTTAATTTATTTAAGATAATGAGTTTAAAATAAAATAATAACTTTAAACAACATTTAAAAGGGAATAATATGGGGCTGGAAGGAAGGATAAAAACTAACAAGTTATTTATAATTATTTCAAAGTTTTTTAGGGTATTGAATCACTTTTTAACCACGTATCTTAGTAGATTGCTCACAATAGGGTTTCTCATACCCCTTATAGCTACAGCAATTAATTCAAAGAACTTTAATGAAATAATCAACCTTATAGAAGTTTTTGTTCTTGTTGCAGCCACACTCTCACTTCTCTCCTTCACGTATGTAATGGCACTGGAGAACATGAAAGAAAAGGTTTTAAAATCTATTTTAAGTGCAGGGGAACTGTTTTTCATGTCAACAGTGCAGTTCATTGTGGGTTTGTTCCTCCTATTTGTTTTAAACTCTTTTGGAATTGGATTTCTTCCAGTATCAACCTTAAAATTATCTTTGAACTGGAACGATCTTTTAGGAGTTCTAATCTTCATCTTCCAGATAGTAGTTATTTTTGAGATAGTGTTTGCACTTTCAAAATTCTTCAAGGGAGTTACGAAAGTTTACTGGACATTCAGAATAGAAGGATTTGCATCGATCATTCAATCAGGGCAGGAAAAAATTTTAAAAGTAAAAAAAAATAATAAAAAAGATAATGAACAGGATTTATCGATTGAATAACAATAAAATCAATTATTAAAGTAAAATTATAAGTAAAAATCAACAGGGACGATTAAAATGGACTCTAAAATTATTTATCCCAAAATACAGGTTGCAGGTTTCAGATACAGGGTTGAAAGTTTTCAAGATCTGATGCAGAAGATGGATGATTTAAACCTGAACTGCACAGTACAATTAATGGACGCAAGGGCAGTTGCAGGCAAAAAAAATGCTTTGAATGCTGCACTGCAGGCATTAAATGCGTTCCAACGGAAGGAAAATATTGCAAAGGATTTGGGCCTTGAAATATGTCTGCGTGCATCAGCCCAGAGGCAGATATCCCGTGCACTCCATATTCTCGGGATAAAGGAAGGAGAGATGGATATCTGTGCAGTTGCTGTGGGCTGTAGTGAGGATGTTATGCCAAAGCTTGAACTTGTACTCGGTGAAAGGGACCATCAGGTATTTGAACCCGATGAAAACCTTCTAAAAAAAATTTACAACATCAATGACACTGAAATTGAAGCTGCAGGAACAATTTCAAGGGTACTTATTGAGAGAACAGCTTTACTTGTGATTGGTAAATGAAAAGGGAATGAAATTCAAGAAATAATTAAATAAAATAATTTTTACAATCTATAAAATAGGAAATACTTATAAAATTAACTTTTTTTACAGATTTAGGATGATCTAAGAGTTTCAAGAATAATCTCAGAGATCTTTGTGATGTTTTCATTATTCAAACAGTCAACATCAAGATTTTTCATCTCTACACACACAGCCTTTTCTTTTAACCTATCGTAACGTGGACAAACTGTTACAATTCCACCACCATCAACATCAAAGCCGTGCCTGAGTTCATAACCCAACTTTTTGGGATCATCCGAAGCTATGCACACATTAATGCCCCTTTTATCCCTGTGATATATTTTGAGTTCACTCAGTTTTTCTTTCAAAATTTTACAGGATTTCAAGGTCTTTGAAACTATCTCTGGAGCATTTTTTATTTCTTCAGCTATACCTGCACATGTCACAGGATCAGCTTTCAAGCTCTTTAAAATGTAATTAGAACTATATAAAATCTTTTTATTGTTGGTTGTGATGAATCCTCCACTTCCAACATTCACTGTCTTTGGAGATCCAGTGGATGCAATTATAACATGTGCATGGTTTCCATTTGCAAGCATTTTCTCAGGATAGCCAATGGATCCAGATGCATCCTCAACCAGCACAACTCCATTGTCATCACAAACTTCATATATCTCCTTAACTGGTTGTTCTGCCATGTAACCCGCAAAACTTGTTATAAAGAATGCTTCAGGGTTTTGAAATTTGACATGTTCACTTAAAACATCAGGGTTTATTATTCCCATATTTGTGGGTACCTCAACAGTTTCAATACTCTTGAAATCTGCCATCTTCCTGAAACCACTCCAACCTCCCTGATCTGGAACCATTATCCTTTCTTTGAAGCTGCTCATAACTGCAAGTATTGCAGAGTTACCGCTTCCAACAATTTTAGCGTATTCATGCCCTGTTGTTTTTGATACGATCTCTTCTGCAGCAGATACTTCTTCGTATCTACTTCCAGGCACGTGTCTGATGTTGAGGGCAGATTTACACATGGCTTCTCTTGTAGCCTTTGATGGTCTTCTAAAAACGAGTTTCAATTAAATCCTCCATTTATTTCAAAAGATATTCAAAAATCTATTTAGGTATGAAAGCATCAAGAGTTGTCTGTCTTGACTGTAAAAGCTCTTTTAAAAGGTCGCTCTGTTTAACGAACCTGTCCATTGGTAGTTTTAACTTCGTTGATATGTAGTTGAGTGCAGACTTCATATCCTCAAATTCCTGGTAAGGCTGGTTCATTGCATGTCTAACATTCTCACGCACGTTGAAAACTCCGAGGGGAACGTATCCATTGTAAGCTTCCCTTAAAACTATGGCTCCTGCCTGTTTTTTCATACGGGTAAGTTCTTCCAGCACAGCCATTTTGCAGGTGTAGTAACATCCCCCAACCCTTGAATATCCTTTTTTGCCACTATTTTCTTCATAATCTGAGAATATCAATTCTTCACGATTTAAAACATGTAAAAATGCTTCCATCCACTCGTACTGCCACTCAAGGGGTAGGAGGAGTATGGCGTAGTAGTTGTTGAGGCTTGAAAATTCATAGACCCTGTGGGAATCTATTAGATCATTGTATCTAACCTCTTTTAAGAGATGATCGGCTATGGTACTATCACATGCTGTAATGGACCATCTGGTTGGTACAAGACGCCTTCGTTTACCAACACCCATTGCACCCACAGAAAATGCCTTCTGCATGTTGGAAAATGGAACATCCTTATTGTGAAGATCCATCAGGGCATCTGAAGCCTTTAAATCACTGTCGTAGTAAGTTTTCTCAAGTTCATGATCCCACTTCACACTGTCAATATCGAACTTCTGTATAAGGGCACTTGGGCCGTGGGGTGCATGTTCATCGCTGAAAGAAAGTCCACGAGGTTTGTTTCCAAACTCCGCTGCACTGTCTATTGAGTTGGATGCAAGGGATATCTCCTGAAGCTTCTCCACAAAATTGTTTTCAAGATCCCTTATCCCCACAAGCTGCTTTCCACGAACCAGGTTGAGCCTGTAACCAATTATGTCCTCCTGAGTTTTCTCCTGGGGGATCCAGGACTCAGGAGTGTCCATTATAGTTGTATCTCCCTGAAGAGGTGCAATCATTGGGCCTGCATATACCTTGGGGTAGTTCCAGCTTCCTATAAAAACAGATGGAGGGGTACTGCCCTCAAGTTCTTTACCAACATCCACAGACTGCATCTTCATCCGTGATGTCAATTTTTTGAGGTAAGCTGTTTTTCCGTTTATCATGTTGTTAAATAGTATCCATTTTATTCAATAAAAAATTAGTGAGGAGTTGATAAGTATTCATGAAAGTTGGAGTTTTTGATCAATCCATCCTACCTTTTTACAAAGGTCAGGGATGCTGAATTCATGCAGTACCTTTTACCTGTGGGCTCTGGACCATCATCGAAGACATGTCCAAGATGTGCATCACATCTGGCGCAGAGAACCTCGGTTCTCACCATAAGAAGGCTTCGATCTGATTTCGTTTGAACATTTTCTTCTGCAATGGGTGCCCAGAAACTTGGCCATCCTGTCCCTGAATCGAATTTCGTTTTTGAATCGAAGAGATCCGTTCCACAGCAAACACACCTGTATATACCATCCTCATGGCAGTCATGGTACTTCCCAGTAAAAGCAATTTCCGTACCTTTTTCCCTTGAAACCCTGTAAGAATCTGGAGTAAGAAGTTTTCTCCATTCTTCAGGGGTTTTTTCAATTTTTTCCACAATTTCTACTTCACGGGTTTTGTGGGAGTATATTGGAATCCTTTCAGAATCATGGGAACTTGAGCTTTTCATAGATAATATATTTTGATTTTTTATCATAACTTTTTTTTTATTTTAGAAAAATCACTGAAAGAATTCATAAGATAAACCTTTAAAAGTTATAAAATCAACTAATTAAACATCTAAATATCTTAATAACTACCTAATAACTACCTTAATAATTTATATTTTTGGGTGAAGATATGTCCAACCATGAAGTTAGTACTGATAAAAAAGATTACATAGAAGTTTCTGAGGGTATTAAGCGCAAAACATTGGTTTACGGTTCTAAAACATTGTTAACGGAGTTTGTACTGGATGGTGGGAATAATCTGCCAATGCACAAACATCTGGAGGAACAGACAGGATACCTTGTATCTGGAAACATAATTTTAAAGATAGATGGTGAGTATTATAACATGAAACCTGGTGACAGCTGGTCCATCAAAGGGAATATAGAACATGGGGCTGAAATAAAGGAAGATTCAGTTGCCATTGAAGTTTTCTCTCCAGTTAGGAAAGATTACATTTAGTAAATTACTCTGGATTGAAATAAAACCATTAAAAGGACTAAGATTTTTTTATAGAACACTTTTTTCTCTTTTTCAATCAACAGAAAATTAGAAAAAAACATCAGAAACCCTAATGAAGCTGCAAAAAAAAATATTAAAAAAAATTTAATAAAAAAAGAGGTTTTAAGCCAGTTCAATGGTGCTTGGTGGTTTATCACTTACAGAAAGTGCAACATGGGTTACTTCGGATATTTCAGCAGTTATTCGCTGTGAAATTGTTTTAACCATGTTCCATGGGAGTTCTGGTACATCTGCAGTCATGGCATCCAGTGACTCAACCATACGTATTACAACAAGGTATCCATAGTCCCTTATATCTCCCTTAACTCCTGTAACTTTGGTATCTGTTAAAACTGCAAAGTACTGCCACAGAGTTTTATCTAACCCTTCCTTCTTGACTTCTTCGTCAACTATTGCGTTTGCTTTCCGGCATACCTCTATTTTTTCAGGAGTTATCTTTCCTGCAATACGCACAGCAAGTCCCGGCCCCGGATAAGGTTGTCTTGATATCATTTCATCAGGAAGGCCCATTTCACTTCCCAGTAACCTGACTTCATCCTTGTAAAGTTCTCTTATGGGTTCAACAACCTTAAGAACAAGTCCATGGGGCAGTGCAACGTTGTGATGGGATTTGATGTTTCCCTGACTTTCTATCCAGTCCGGAGCTATTGTGCCCTGAACAAGGAATTCAGCTCCTTCTTCTTCTGCAATTCTTTCAAAAACCCTTATGAATACTTCACCGATGATCTTCCGTTTTTCTTCAGGGTCCTCAACACCCTCAAGCCTTCCCAGAAATTCATCTTTAGCATCTACAGAAACGAAATTGAGCCTATTTTCAAATGTTTTTTGAACGTAATTTGCTTCTCCTTCACGTAAAAGTCCGTGGTCAACGAAGACTGCAAGTAACTGGTTTCCTATTGCTCTAGATGTTAAAACAGATGCTACAGAACTGTCAACTCCTCCAGATAATGCTATTATGGCTTTTTTATCGCCTATTTTCCTTTTTATTTCTTCTATGGATTCTGTTATAAAATCAGATGGATCGAACATTTTTTCACCTTAAATATTATGATCTATTTTTAGGGGAACAAGTATAAATTTTTAGGTATATGATGGGGATGTTTTTTTTTGATGGAAGTCGTATACCCTTTCATATCATATAGAATCGTGTTACAATTTGGAAGATAGAAAATGATAGATATATTGATAATATGATTATTATGAATAATGGTAAGTTTTTAGGGCTTAAATTTATTTTTTTACCCTTTAACACTATTTTTTCTCTGTTGTTGTAGAATATTAGGAAGAACATTGGGGCTATTGGGATGAAATATCTTCCCTGCACTCCTCCGATTAGGTATGCACTTATTTGCCCCCATGTTGTATAAATAGCAAGGAAAATTAAAAATGAAATAATGGAAAAGGGGATCATTGTGATTATTTTTTGTTTTGTTTTGATTTTTAATTGATTTTTATCTAGCAACGAAACCAAAATAAGCACACTTAAATAACCAAATACCATGAAAAGAGGTAGGGGAGTGTTTAACCATCCGAAACAACCAACAAAACTGTTTAAATAAAAAGTGAAGTTACTGGTTATTGTGTTGATCAATATGTTTGTGAAGTGGATAGGATCTATTAGTATGTGGGTTACTGTATTATTCTGCGCTTGATTGATCGTTGAAATGGGTGTTGCTATCTTCAGTAGATAATCCCACAATCCAGTAATTGTTATGGCTGTTAGTAAGGTGGACAGAAGTACCACTATTTTTCTCATTTTGTTCCCAAAGTTTTCCTGTGGTATTATGAGGAGTAGTAGTAGTATTAGGAAGTATCCTGTTTTTGATAGTGTTAGGGTTATTGTTAGGAGTAGGAGGGTGATAATCTGTTTTTTTCTGATTTTTGTGGTTTGGAATGTGTATTTGAGTATTGTTGCTATTGTTAGGAAGGATATTGCTATTGTGAAGCTGTCTGCTGAGAGTGAGGCTGCTTGGGCTAGTGTCATGGGCATTAGTGCTAGTAGTGTGAAGACCCATTTGTGGATGGGTGTTATTTTTATTGCCAGGTAGACGAGTGTTAACCATACTAAGAGGTTGATTAGTCTGCCTGCGTACATCAATGTGAGCACGGAACAGTTAAACAGGTTAAGAAATGCCATCACAACTGCAGAAGCAACATACGGAAGCGGAGGATAAGATATGGGTATGGGGCAGTTTAGATTGTCTGGATGTATTAAAACATTTTTATTTGTCCCAACTGGTTCTGATAGTGTGGAAAAAATTAATTTTAACGGAACTTTACTATCTGGATATCGTAGGTATCTAAATTCACGGGTTGTATCTTTTAAAACTCCTGAAACATGGAATCCTGCTTGATTTCCTACCTTTTCTGGAGTAACTGTGCCTTGGCTTAAAAGGTAAGATTTGTAAAAGTGCACCTCTTCATCTGGAACCTGGAATGGGGGTGTTACAATCAGAAAGAGTATTCCATAGATTATTCCAATTATTAAAAAGATCTTCTGCGGGGGGATTTCCTTTATTGCAGTTAGCATGGAATATTACTATTTCCTTATGTATTATAAAAACTTTTTTAATAAAACCCTCATTTAAAGGTTTTATTCTAAAATAATCAAGTTTATTTCATGTATATTTGTAAAAAAATGATATTAAAGTGCTAAACAGATAAAAACTAGATAAAACCTTCTTATGGTTATATTTTTTTAAAAAAATATGAAATTTAAAAATAAAATCTAAGAGCTATTACACGAATTGAAATGGTTAAAAATATTAACACAACAATTGTGGTGAATAAAGACAGGTTAGGGCTTAAATTTATTTTTTTACCCTTTAACACTATTTTTTTCCTGTTGTTGTAGAATATTAGGAAGAGCATTGGGGCTATTGGGATGAAGTACCTTCCTTGGGCTCCTGATATTACATTTGCACCCAAAGGAGTCCATGATGTGTACAGGTTTACCAGTATTAAACTAAAGGGGATAATGAATCCTGTAATGGCGATTATTTTTTGTTTTAAAAGCATTTTTAACTGTTCTTTATCGAGCAAAGCAACTAATACTAATACGATCAAATAAACGAGGGTTAAATCATAGGGTAGGGGTGTATCCAACCAGCCAAAGCTCCCAACAAATGATATGACATAATCTTTTGAGTAAACACTTAAAGTATGAAGGAATATTCCTCCAAAGTTAAGGGGATCTGTAATTATGGAGGATAAAGTGTTGGTACCCAGGGCGGTTGCAGTTGTTTTAGGGGTCAATAACTTCAATAAATAAGTCCATAACTGATTGGTAATAATGGACGTTAAAAATAGGGAGATAATTAGGGTCATCTTCTTTATTAGTCCACCTAACTTATCTTTGGGTATTATGAGGAGTAGTAGTAGTATTAGGAAGTATCCTGTTTTTGATAGTGTTA
>JABNAD010000220.1_pt1 | contig 45677 bp, 40 predicted proteins | sample 7240381 | NCBI WGS metagenome assembly JABNAD01 (sample SAMN11332834, study PRJNA596920) | anaerobic digester metagenome | biome: digested sludge; isolation source: digested sewage sludge-derived enrichment culture grown on H2/CO2 | place: Germany: Goettingen
TAACATGACAAAATATGGCAAAATACTTCATCACAGTATTATTTATACTGCGTTATTTTTATAAGAGTATTTATGTATTCTGGTATCTCATTAAGGATGCAGTAAAAAGTCCTTTTATGGCGAGAACATAATGCTTTTTCAAACATACACTATAGAAATTCTAATAATATGATCGTAAAACCAAATTAGAACTATTACTTTAAGAAAGGAGGCTATTTGTCAAAAATGACACGAAATATAAAAAGATTTGAGAATTTCTTTGTTTATGTATTAGTGGAATCTAGTGTAAAGAATTGTAAGCCGTTTATTTTTAGTGAGAATAAAAGAAAGAGGGATATGGAATGAAGCAGTGGTTTGAAAATGCGAGTGTATCGAAAAAGTTGAGCATCGGGTTTCTTCTTACAGTATTTTTAGGGATCATTATTGGCATTGTTGGAATCGGAAACATGCTCAACATGCTCAGCCGCCAACAAAAAACTTACGATCAGAATACATTGGGCATTGCCTATTCTACGGAGGCGGAAATTTCTTTTAAAGATGTTAGGACTTCCATAAGAGATCTTTATATTTACTATGATATAAATAAACAGAAGTATTGTAAAGAGATTACAAATGAGATGAATGATATTCAGACACATTTGGATAAATATGAAAGCAGAATTGCCAATGAGCAGGATCAGCAGAATTTCGATGTAGCTGGGGATGCATTTAAAAACTATAAAAGTGTTGTAGATGAAATTGTACAAGCTGCTAATAATGGAGGTTCTAAGGATTCTATATTAGTGTTAATTAAAGCGGGATCATCAGTAGGGAATGACACATCCATTGCATTTAATACGCTTACGGAATACAATAGCATGGCAGCAAAAGAAAATTTAGCCCATGAGAAAACAACATCTTGGATTGCAATTATTTTAATGGCAGTGACTATTGTGATATCTGTTATTATAGCCATTCTAATGAGTAAATTTATATCTAACATCATCAGCAGACCTATGCAGATGTTAGTTATGGTTGCTGAGCACTTAGAAGTGGGAGATGTTGACGTTTATGGTTTAATGTCAGAAGAAGATAAAAAGGTAAAATATAGAAAGGATGAAATTGGTAAGGTTGCACTAGCCTTTAACAAATTAATTCAGGCAAATATTGCAATAAGTAAAGAAGCGGAAACGGTTGCTACAGGTGACTTGACTACAGCTGTAACAGTTCGCTGTGAAAAAGATATTATTGGTAAAGCGTTACGAGACTTAGTTGAGAAGCTGAATAGCTTAATTTCATCTGTAGCGATTACTTCGGAACAGGTTGAATTTGGAGCAAGACAAGTTTCCGATGGAGCGCAAGCATTATCAGCGGGTACAACAGAACAGGCAGCATCATTAGAGGAGCTGACTTCTGCTGTTTCAAATATTTCCGAGCAAGCTGTAAATAATGCTGCTAGTGTACAAAAAGCGGGAGAGTATGTAAATCAGGCTGGAAAGGGCGTTGCTTCCAGTAGCGAGCAGATGGAAAAGTTGAACCATGCTATGAAGGAGATTGGACACTCCTCGTTACAAATTTCAAAGATTACAAAATTAGTAGAGGACATAGCATTTCAGACAAATATTCTGGCGCTGAATGCTGCGGTAGAGGCAGCGAGAGCTGGAAATGCAGGTAAAGGATTTGCAGTTGTTGCAGATGAAGTTCGAAATCTTGCGGCAAAGTCGGCTGAAGCAGCAAAACAGACAGCAGATTTGATACAGAGATCTACCTCGTTGGTGTCAGATGGCGAATTGCTTGCAGATAAAACTGCGCAACTTTTAATTGATGTTTCGGAAAAAGCTGCTATGGTAGAAAATTCTATACGAGAAATAGAAGCTGCTTCATCATCTCAGGCATCTGCAATTGAGCAGATTAACCAGGGGCTTTCTCAGGTATCGGCAGTTATTCAGACCAATGCAGCAACTTCGGAGGAGAGCTCCGCTGCTAGTGAGGAGCTTGCGGCTCAGGCACAAGTTTTGAAGCAAGAGATTACCCACTTTAAATTAACAGGAGAAAAAGAAAGCTATAACATTAGAGAAAATGAATATGCTTTCTCAGAAAAACCGGGCGAAGAGAAATATTTAAACCCTACAGTCAATGATTATGTAAAATATTAAATTGAAGTTCTATAACTAGAGAGTTCAACTGAACGAGAAAAATAGAGAGCTGCAATACAAACTATTGAGAAAAATAATAGGCTGATTGGTTTGAGTAAGTTTAATCATAATCAAGAATCAAAATCTTGATGAAGATATAAAAAAATAAATGAGCGTTAAAGCGCCCCTTTACAGTTTGTAAAGGGGCGCTCAGTTTATTATTGAAAAAATAAATTTAACCGCAGTATACTTGATACTGTGCAACTGCAATTAAGTATAATATAATACAATTTATTATATAACAACTGCTTTCAGTTTGTCAATTCGTGCGACATTTTTGTCGAAAAATCACGAAAACAAAAATAATAATTTGTATTTTAATTATTACATGTGCTTTTTCAGTGTAATTACAAGTTTCGCCGTCAACGGCGGCGTCATGGAAGCGATAACTTTATCAAGGAAAAGGAGAATGACAATGGCGCGTAGAGGAGAAAACATTTATAAACGAAAAGATGGTCGTTGGGAGGCCAGACTGCTTATTCAAAAAGGAAAATATAGATACTTTTATGGGAAAACTTATAAGGAGGCAAAGTTAAAAATGCGTTCGTTCCAAGAAAATGAGAAAACCCATAAAGAAAAACAAACTGAGCAGAAAACAAATGCAAACGCACTATATGAGGGGTGGCTTGAAAAACAAGTTACCTTAAAAAATGTAAAACCGTTAACCTATGAAAGCTATTACCATTGTATGCACAAGCATATCATGCCATTTTTTCAAAATGAGAAAACAAATAGAATCACGATGGACACCGTTTCACAATTTACGAAAATGCTCAGTGAAAATGAATTACTTGCTGATACATCAAAGAAAAAAATATTCACCATTTTCAAAATAGCCTTGAGGGAAATATTAAAAGATGAGGTAAACAGCGCCTCTATTTTGGCAACAGTAAAAGCACCCAAATTGGAGACTAGAGAAGTGGAGGTTTTTTCCATAAAGGAACAGCGGAGTTTGGAGGCGGCAGCCCTGCAATCAAAGGATCAACGTGCCCTAGGTATTATTTTATGCCTATATACCGGTATCAGACTGGGGGAGCTTTGCGCTCTAACTTGGAATGACGTAGATTGGGAAAGTGGGTTTATGTCTATTACAAAAACGGTATCAAGAGTGAAAACTTTTAGGCAGGACACAAAAAAAACCGAATTGGTGGTAGGTACTCCCAAAAGTCGTAATTCAATGAGAAAGATTCCTGTACCAGAATTTCTGCTAAAATTGGTTCAGCAACGCAAGCTAAGGGAAGGACGTGAAAATACCTTTATACTTACTGGTAAAGAAACTCCAATCGATCCTAGAGTATTTCAAAAACTATATAAAAAACTTTTGGAGGAAGCGCATTTGCAAGATCGTAAATTTCATGCTATACGGCATACTTTTGCTACGCGGGGCTTAGAATTAGGAGTAGATATTAAAACGATAAGTGAGATATTAGGACATTCTAACGTTTCTATAACCTTAAATATATATGCCCATTCTTTAATAGAGCAGAAAAAAGCTGCAATGGAGAAGTATAATGCCATGCATATTGCATCAGCTAAAATTTCTAAATGCGCCGTCTGAATCATTGTACAATTAAAAAAATGTGCTGATAATTCGATGTTTTATGGTTAGAGCACAGTATCAAGTATACTGCGTTTTTGATGCCTATATAAATATCCCCCATACGAATTGATTTATGTGCTGTTTTTATGTTAATGATAATTGGATGAAATCAGTTGTGAAAGATTTATTTTACCGCAAATACATATGTTTACGTAATATTTTGTAAAATTTTGATCTTATCATTCGGAACATATCTTTACTGCTACATTTTGAAGGTTTTCTATTAACTCCAAAAATGTATTAAAGTAAACCAAAAATCTAATTTGATGATAATTATTCAAGAAAATGTTAATTCTTTTAAGAAGTAACAGCTAAATTATAATAGTAAAAAATTGTAAGAAGAACATAAGGACCAGTTAAATCAAAATTATTGATATGCAGCCTAAGAGGAAAAGCGTAAAGGGGGACGTAATTTTGTTTGAATTTTTTCAAGGTTTAACAGCAGATGAATTGATTCATATGTTGCCTGAAGATCAAATTAGGCATAGCTTAAATGTAGAAATACTTGTTGGAAAGCTAGTAGAATGGCTACCAAAGCACAAGGACGCACAATTGCTTGCGTATTACAGCAGAGCTGCCTATTATCATGACATTGGGAAGGTTTGTGTCCCTCCTTATATACTGAATAAAACAGGGGCATTAACTGTGGAAGAACGCTACATTATTCGATGTCACACAATTTATGCCCAGGACTTGCTTGCTTATTATAGGGAAAGTGGTACAGGAGAGATACCGTTGTTTCTTCTTCCGCTTACTGTACAGACGGCTGTTTATCATCATGAATGGTGGAATGGGAAAGGGTATCCCTATGGGTTAAGCGGTACGGATATTCCATATGTGGCAAGGATAACTTCCATATGCGATGCATATGATGCAATGGTAAGCAATCGCCCCTATCATCAGGCATTTACCCATGAATATGCCTGTGAGGAGATTAGGAGGGGGGCTGGTACCCAGTTCGACCCATTGCTTACAAAGGTTTTTTTAAAGCATGAAAAAGAAGTTGCACGCATTGTTCATGAAATTTGCCAATATCCCACGGACAAGCTTGAAATAGAAAAAAAACGACTTCTAATAAGCAAACAGAGTTGAACTTTACATTGCTAGTTTTCGTAATCTGAAAAGTTTAAATTTGATGATATAGAAAGAAAGTTCTAATGATAATAATGAGGCCATAATTTTTGATTGAAGAAGATGTGGCCTTATTTTTATGTTTCAGGGATTAAGTAGACATAGTAGAAGGTGATTAAAAGCAATAAATTAATAGGAGCTATTTACCCATAAATTAGAAATTAAGTACAAATTATTAAACGGCGATAAGGATAGAAGAATTGAGTTTTGCTGTATGAAGTAAAACAGATAAAAAAGAAATTGAAAGATTACAAAAATAGATCATAAGAGATAATTGGAAATTTTTATTCACGGTTGGAATTCTTATTTGTTATGTGACTTAAGAGAAATAACAAGGGAGTGAAAATGAGGTGAATTTTGATAATGATAATTTTATAAAAATAATAGAATCATACCAATATTCCATCGATTTATAATCGAAAAACAGAAATGAAAAAAGTAGGGCGCTAGTCATCAGACTAGCGCTCGTTCATATTAAGCTAAATCTGCTTGTTCCGTTTTTGATGCAAGAAGTGCTTTTTCGGACATAGGGATAAATTTACCGATGATGCCACCAATGATTGCAGGAAGAACCCAGCCACACTGGAATGTTGCAAGAGGAAGACTCTTTACAAATTCAAAAGGTAAACCATAACCTAATAATACATCGGCACCACTTGCCAATAAAGCCATAGCTGCAGCACCAATATAGATATTATTGTTTTTAATTTTATTTGCAAAGAAACTTAAGAAAATCATAACAAGAATTACTGGGTATAAAAGAGTTAAAATTGGCCCTGCAATGCTAATAATAGTAGAAATGCCGAAGTTTGAAATAATGTAGCTGAAAATTACTTCAATAATAACAATTTTTGTATAGGATATTTTATTGTTTGTCAATTCAACAAAAACGGATGCGCAGGAAGAAACTAATCCGATTGCTGTGGTAATACAAGCAAAGAAAACAATGATGCCTAAAATTAAGATACCGTAGTTGCCAATCAGTTTTTGGGTAATAGCAACAAGCAATATAGACTGATTATAATTTTCAAAGCCACCTGCAGATGTTGTAGCACCTAAGAAACATAGGCCACCATAGACGATAAACAAAGCAAATGCCGCAAAAAAGCTGGATTGAGTAATAATCTTTACCGTTGCTTTTTTATCAGTGTATCCTTTGCTGTGTGCTGCGGAAACAATAGTGATGATGAATACGATAGATACTAAAACATCCATTGTTTGATATCCTGAAAGAACGCCTTCTTTTGCTGTATCAAAATTGGTTGTAACTACAATGTCACCAATTGGATGTAAATAGCCGACTACGATTAATCCTAAAAGACAGGCAACCAATGCGGGTGTAAAAAACTTACCAATAACATCGATTACGCCAGATGGACGGATTGCAAAGAGAAGTACTAAGCCAAAAAAGATTGCGCCAAATACCCAAGAGCTAATAGAAGGGAAAATTGGCATAACGCCCATTTCGAAAGTGGTTGCTGCTGTACGCGGGATACATAAAAATGGCCCAATACATAAGACAACTAAAATATTCATGATAAATGAAGGCACTCTACCCAATTTGCCGGTGAGACCATTTATTGAAATATCCCCTGTTTTAATCATTGCAAAAATTGCTGCTAATGCCACCCCTACGTCAGCTACAAAGAAACATAAAAAGCCGATGAACCAATCACTACCTGCATTTATCCCTAAGTAAGGGGGGAAAATCAGGTTACCTGCACCAAAAAACGTTGCAAATAATGCCATACCGATTACGGCAATGTCAAGCATGCCTTTTTTCTTTTCTTTCATTTTACGAATTCCTCCTTGTACTAATGAACATATACTTTTCTTCTCTTTTCATCGCGCAATAGTAATTGTTAAAAAAATTACGCATGCTTTACATTATGTTACATAATGGCGAAGATTTCAAGAGGGTAAAAAAAATTTCAGTGAAATAAGCCAACACAAAAAAAGGAAATTGGAAATAAATTTATAAAATTAACCAAAAAAAACGATTTGAATGGCGAAAATTGAGAAGTTATAGAACTTTTTGGGAAATTTGCTTAATATAAATCCAAAATCGGATGAAAAATATTTCATTTTATTGATGAAAGGACTGTGAAAACTAAGAATTTATTGACTTTTTTTCTATGTTAAAATCGACGGAAGTTATAGATTTTTGTTTGAATTAGTAGAAAATCTGACAAATGAAAGATATTGTTTGATAAATATAAAATTATCTAAATGAAATACATCTTTATGAGTTGTTTGCCATAAAAAAAGACTGCTGATCATATTTTTATTATGAAAATGAGATGTGGTCTGTTTGTATAAATAGAATTGGACTTAGCCGCACACAGATGAAATAAGCCTTGCATTATTTGAGAAAACCTTATATAATTATCTCATTAAAGAAAACAAAATATATGAGATGTTCCTTGCGAAGGACAGAAGATCTGTCCCACCATCTCGTAAATAAAAAACAGGGGGTTTTTTTTATGGGAAGAAATAAGATATCTGTTAAGTTTTTAGTGATTACTGCAATGATTGCAGCGGTCTATTTTGTAATGACTATGGCCATTGCACCACTGTCATTTGGTTTTATCCAAATGCGTATTTCAGAGGTTCTGGTGCTTCTTGCATTTATTGACAAACGGTATGTACCGGGGTTAATATTGGGTTGTATTATTGCAAATTTATTTAGTCCTTTTGGGATGATAGACGTGTTTTTCGGAACAGCATGTACAGTAGCTGCACTTGGGGGGATTACCCACAGTAAAACCTTATTTGGTGCCAGTTTATGGCCTGTATTCTGTAATGCTTTTATCGGCGTTGAGCTTTATATTTTAGGGGAGTGCCCTTTATTTTTCGGAATGGCCACAGTTGCCATTGGTGAGTTTTTAGCAGTTTCTTGCGTGGGATATGTTTTGTTCCGCCAAATCATGAAAAATCCCGGGCTTATGGCGCGGTTGAAATTCGCTTAAATTATATAGTTTCTATGGAGTAACTTTGCATTAAACAAAGTTACTCTTTTTTTGTTCACATTAGCGGTAAGACTTGCTTTTTTTCAGAAGAAAAAACTGAGATTGAAAGTTATTTGTGAAACGCGAAAAGGCAATAGAGCATGGCTGAGTTACTGAATATAATTTAAATTAGGAATAAGAATTATTTTTGAGCTATATTAAATAGAAAATATATTGATTCGTGCTGGTTTTGTTTGTTTTTTTTATCTTTCATTTTGAAAACACATTATTTATGATATAATTTTAAGACAAGACTTACAGAATTTACAAAATTTTAAATGAGAATCAATAAGCAAAGTATTACAGTTCATTTTAAGAGCATTGTGAATGAAAACAGTCTCTTAGGGAGCACCCATGTTTTCCGAAACCTTACTGCTCTCGAAATATTAGTACAACCACAGAGTTAATGTTGATTATGTATTAAGAATAACGGAGGGATTTTATGTTATATTCTTCATTTAGAATAAGAGAGATGGAACTTAAAAATAGATGGATTATGTTGGCAATGCACACAGGTTTTGCAGAGAGCGATGTAATTAGCGAAAGAGAATTTGCCTATTATGAAGCAAGAGCCAAAGGCGGTGCTGCTGCCATAACGCTAACTTTGAGTGTAAATGAGGCTGGAAGTTTAAAGGGAATGCACCAAATAGGTAATTTATCTTTGCAAAGCCTGAAAGAGTTGGTGGAACGGTTGCATCAATATGATTGCAAGCTGATTGCACAGCTGTTTCACTGTGGGCGGAATGAAAGCCTAGAAAACCATGGGGAAAGACCATTGGTTGCGCCCTCCTCGGTGCCTTCTCCAATTTTTAAGGCAGAGCCTATGGAAATGAGTGAGAAGGATTTGGCTGAAACAATGGAAGCCTTCGCTTTGGCAGGGGAGTTTTGTAAAAGTGCAGGTGTTGATGCAATTGAGATTAGCGCTTCTGTGGGCTACTTATTATCCGAATTTTTGTCACCAATCACAAATTTACGAAAAGATTCCTATGGTTATGAAACCAATCGGGGAATGAATTATCCTTTGGAAGTAATTCAAACTGTTCGGGAGAAAGTTGGAGAGCTACCTGTTATTCTTAAGGTTTCCGGTGCACAAATGATGGATGGTGGGTATGAATTAGAGGATACCATTTCTTTTTGTCGTTTGGCTTCGGAAAATATTGACTGCGTTACCGTAACAGGGGGATGGCATGAATCTCCTGTTGACCAAATTTCCTATCGAGTATCTAAGGGTGCCTATGCTCCTTTGGCGGGAGCAATTAGGAAATACACAGGACTGCCTGTAATAGCCTGTAATCGCATTCATGATGGGGAAACAGCAGAGCGACTGTTGAGAGAAAACCTTTGCGACCTTGTTGGAACAGCCAGAGCTTTTTTGGCAGACCCTCAATTTGCAAATAGAGTGGAACAAAAGGAACTGTTTTTACCATGCCAAGGTTGTAACCGTTGCATTACCAGCGTTTTGAAGGGCCAGGAGATATGGTGTGGCTTTAATCCAGAAGTGGGTCAGGAATTCTTTGAAAATCAGCGCAGAAAAATAGCTACTCGCAAAGAGGTAATTGTAGTGGGTGGCGGTCCCTCAGGTATGGAGGCTGCAAAAAAATCGGCAGAGCGTGGGTTTATGACAACCTTAATTACTGAGGAACCTTCCTTGGGGGGACAATTTATTTTAGCTGCAAAGCCACCAAAAAAAGGTGGGATTTCTCAGTATGTGGCTTATATGGAAGAAACATTGAAAAATTTAGGGGTAAAGATTATTTTTGAACAGAAATGTGATGCAAATTTCTTGCTTTCAAAGAAGCCATATTTTACTGTTATTGCAACGGGCAGCCAGCCAAGCAGTCCTAGCATTGAAGGAGTGGAAAATGGGATTTTTGCCAATGATATTTTATCTGGAGTGTCTACTCTGCCACCACAGTCGGAAGAAGGGCAAATTGTAATCATCGGTGGCGGCGTTGTGGGTTTGGAAACAGCGGCTTTTATCAAGGAAACGGATCGGGAACGTAGAATGAAAATTATTGAAGCTAAGGCCACCTTTGGAAGAGGCCTTGGAGCGTTATCCAGACCTTTAATATCCCAATTACAGGCTAATGGCGTTCAGTTAATGCCAGACACCACAGCGGATGCCTTAGAGACTGGGAAAGTTTATATTTCCATAGGGGAGCAGAAGTTTTTTCTTCAAGCAGATGCTGTTCTCTTGGCAACAGGAGCACAGGCACGTGAATATGCCGATTTAACAATGCCGTTGATGGATGAAAGGCTATCCTATTCCTTAGTTGGTGATGCAGAAACCCTTGGGGATGGAGGAGATGCAATCAAATCTGCATATGAATTATTCACCAGACTTTATCTGGCTTAAAGCATAGTAAAAGTGAACAAAAATCCGGAAGTTTATTGCTTATTCTCGGCAATTGTACTATAATAAATGAGGTTTTAATGGTAACAAATGTTATTCTAAAGTACTTTGATTCAAGTGAGAAAGCAAAGGGGGAAATGAGATGGATTTTATCAAAAGAACTTGGGCAGAAATTGATATGGATGCATTGGCGCATAATATCAAGAGTATTCAATCCAAGTTAGCTGCTGGAGAAAAGGTAATGGGTATTGTAAAAGCTGACGCTTATGGCCATGGTGATGGCTTTGTGGCGCGTGCTTTGCAGGATGCAGGTTTTGATTGGTTTGGAGTTTCTAATATCGAAGAAGGCATGAGTTTGCGTAATGAAGGGATTGTAAAACCTATTTTAGTTTTAGGTTATACTCCCATTGAAACTGTTCGTATTATGAATGAAAATAAGATAACACAGACTTTGGTTGGCATGGATTATGCAAAAGCTTTGCAAAAAGAAGCAGAATTAGCCGGTGTAGTCATTGACGTTCATGTGAAATTGGACACGGGCATGACCCGGGTGGGTTTCCAGGTAGATGAAGATCACTTTGATGAGTCTTTACAGGAATTGATTGAGGTAAGTAAAATGCCAAATCTTCATATCACAGGCATTTTTACCCACCATGCAGTGGCAGATGCTTATCAGGCGGACAACCCTAACTTTACTGAAATGCAGTTTACTCGTTTTAACAAAATGGTAAATGCGTTAAAGGATGCAGGTGTGGATGTTGGTATTCCCCATTGTGCAAACAGCGCAACCACCATTGCTTACCCCGAAAAACATTTAGGCATGTGCCGCTCCGGAATCATTACATACGGTATGCTCCCCTCAGGCGAGTGTGAAGGCATGATTGACATAAAACCATTAATGACATTGAAAACCACAGTTGGCTTAGTTAAGCACGTAAAAGCTGGTTCTCAGCTTTCTTACGGAAGAACCTACACAGCCGAAACAGATAGAGTTATTGCTACAGTTCCCATTGGTTATGCCGATGGATATAATCGCTCCTTATCCAATAAAGCAAGAATGCTGGTAAACGGACACTTTGCTCCTGTTGTGGGACGTGTTTGTATGGATCAGCTAATGCTGGATGTAACAGGCATTCCTGATGTAAAGATGGGGGATGAAGTGGTTGTCTTCGGACATCAGGGTGATCAAGTATTGCCTATTGAAGAATTGGCGGATATGCTTGGAACCATCAACTATGAACTTACTTGCGTTGTTACAAAAAGAGTACCCCGGGTATTTGTACAAGGCGGCAAGGTAATAGGCGTAGTTGATCACGTATTACATCAATATAAATAAAAATAGAATTAAAATAATTAAGATGATAAACCTCTAATGTTGAAGTACTTGCATAGAGGTTTTTTCTTTTATTAGGATTTTTATAAGTGTTCTTTAATTGCCATATGTATATCTTCTATCAGTTTATTAATGAATTAGTAATAATTTTTTAGAAATACTGAAGTATGATAGCTCCAAAAAATGAAATTGGATAAAAGCAATGGATTAAAGAAAAAATGATATAGACTGACTTGAAAGATAGCGAAAATGAAATGGTTTCCCTTTTGAGAGCTCCAAATGTAAGAGTTAGTAAAAAATGTGGGTTATAATTACTTCTCAGTTGAATTTGTAAAAAAATGATATATAATGATAATTATTAGAGGTTAGTGGAAACAAAAGGAAAAAAAAGTTCTTAGACAAAATCGAAAGTGGAATTGTGGAGGGTGATTATATGGATTTAAAGGATATTATGCAGGAAAAAGTATTTGCAGTTGTTGGTGATACTTTAAATGAGGAAAAATACGCTTATAAAATTAAAAATGAACTGACAGAGCATGGCTACAAGGTTTACAGCGTAGGAAAAGAGCTGCCTTCAATCAATGATGTTCCCGATGCAATTGATGTCATTGATTTGTGCATTCATCCCTCCAAGGGGCTAAAGTTAATAAAGGAATGCGATAAAGATTATAAATATATCTTGATTCAACCCGGTGCTGAAAGCCAAGAAATACTGGAATATTTGGATAAAACCCATACTCCCTATTTGGAGGGGTGTGCGCTGGTTGGCGTAAGGTTGTATTGCAAAGAAAAATAATGACAAGCCCTTTGGGTATTAACTTTAGCAAAACCCCCAATTCTCTTTAGAACGTAATCTGCAATAGAACAAAAGGGATTGCGAAATATAACAGAATTCTTCTTTGTGACAAGGTTACAGAAATTTCTTTGTATAAAGATTATAATGAGTTCAAAGATTAGTTAGACAAATAACAAACGTTATTAAGGGGGATATTGATATGGCTAAAAAAACACTTATCATCGGCGGCGTAGCCGGAGGTGCTACCACAGCAACAAGACTTCGCAGAAGAGATGATTCTATGGAAATTGTCATGTTTGAGCGCGGTGATTATATTTCCTACGCAAACTGCGGATTGCCTTATTATATTGGTGGTGTAATCGAGTCAAGGGATGCTCTTCTGGTAACAAAGCTCGAAGTAATGCGAGATAGATTTCATATAGATGTACGGGTATCTAGTGAGGTAACAAAAATCATTCCCGAAGAAAAGAAGATTGAAGTAACCAATAAAAAAACCGGAGAGGTTTATGAAGAAACTTATGATAATTTGATTTTGGCAACAGGATCTTCACCAATTAAGCCTCCGATTCCTGGAATTAATGCTGAAAATATTTTTACTTTATGGACAGTACCGGATACTGACCGAATTAAGGCTTATCTCAATGAGAAGAAACCTAGAAGTGCGGCAGTTATCGGTGGCGGGTTTATCGGCTTAGAGATGGCGGAAAATCTTCATGCAGAGGGCTTAGAGGTTTCTGTGATTGAAATGCAAACTCAAGTTATGGCTCCAGTCGACCCTGAAATGGCAAATTTGGTTCATGAAAATATGATAATGAATAACGTGAACTTGATTTTAGGTGATGGCGTAAAGGAGTTCCATCATAAAGGGACTACAATTCAAATTGAGCTAACCAGTGGTAATGTAGTGGAAACGGATATGGTAATTTTATCTATCGGCGTTCGTCCAAATAATGAGCTGGCAAAACAGGCTGGGCTTGCTTTGAATCAAAAAGGCGGCGTTTTGGTGGATGATTATCTGCAGACCTCTATTCCTGATATTTACGCCGTGGGCGACGTTATCGAAGTTACCCACTATATTACAAAAGATAAAACAATGATTCCTTTGGCAGGGCCTGCAAACAAACAGGCGAGGATTTTGGCTGACAACATTGTGGGTGACAAGAAAAAATATAATGGAACCATGGGAACTGCAGTGGCAAAAGTATTTGATTTAGATGTTGCAAGCGTAGGTCTGAATGAAAAGCAATTAAAGGCAATGGGCAAGGTAAAGAACCAAGATTATTTTGTGGCTTTGATTAATCAGAAGTCCCATGCTGGTTATTACCCAGGAGCAACACCTTTAACCCTGAAAATGATTTTTGATGGCGATGGAAAAATCCTTGGCGGTCAGATTGTAGGGCAGGATGGGGTTGATAAACGAATTGATACCCTTGCTACAACGATGCGACTGGATGGAACGATTTATCAATTAGAGGAATTGGAACTTGCCTATGCACCACCATTTTCCTCTGCAAAGGATCCTGTAAATATGTTGGGGTTTGTGGCCGAAAATATTCTGCGAGGTCAAGTGAAATTCATTGACTGGAATGAATTAGATGCTCTTTTGTCAGATGAAAGCAAAAAAAATTCCTATACCGTGTTGGATGTGACGGAGGAAATGGAACGAATGGTATTTGCAGTTCCCGGCTCTATCCATATCCCTTCAGGACAGATTCATGCCAGATGGAGTGAATTGGATAAGAATAAAACGGTAATTTTGTACTGTACCATTGGTGTTCGCTCCTATAATGCGGCAAGAGTACTGATTCAAAAAGGATTTAAAGATGTTATAGTATTATCAGGAGGAACCAGCTTCTATAAATCTATGCATTATAAAAAAAGTAAGGTTCAATTAAAAGAGGCAGAAAAAAAAACAGTAGAACCAGTGCAGATTTCTGATAAAGAGATGAAAATTCTCAATTGCTGTGGATTACAGTGTCCAGGGCCAATTATGAAAGTGCATGAAACCATTTCCGGTATGAAGGAGAATGAATTGCTAAAAGTTTCTGCTACGGATATGGGCTTTGCTGCTGATATAGATTCTTGGTGTCGTAGAACAGGCAATACCTTGGTGAAAACAGAAAGACAAAATAAAGAAAATATTGTTTATATTAAAAAGGGCACGGAAAACAAGGTGCAAAAGGAAAATCAGATTATTGAGACACCTCAGGGAAAAACAATTATAGTTTTTAGCGGTGACTTGGATAAGGTGCTTGCGTCCTTTATTATCGCAAATGGTGCAGCCTCTATGGGTAGACCTGTAACCATGTTCTTTACCTTCTGGGGATTAAATGCGCTGAGAAAGTCTAATGGGCCTTCTGTAAAGAAGCCTTTCATGGATAGAATGTTTGGAGCTATGATGCCTAGGGGAAGTGGGAAATTGAAGCTTTCCAAGATGAATATGGCGGGCATGGGAACAGCCATGATGAAAAAGGTCATGAATGATAAAAATGTGGATTCTCTTGAAACCTTGATGCAGCATGGGCTGAAAAATGGAATTCGCTTAGTTGCATGCACCATGTCTATGGACATAATGGGAATTACGAAAGATGAGCTCATTGATGGAGTTGAATTTGCAGGGGTAGCATCCTATCTTGGAGATGCAGAAGAATCAAATGTAAATTTATTTATCTAAGTCAATTGAAGTTTATTAATAATTTTAAGTATGAAGACGACTATCTGTTTCATGTGCAGATAGTCGTTTTGCTTCGTATGAGAATCCACAAAATTAATCAATCAATTTATTTTCACATTAAAAAATAGTAAAAATATATAAACATGGCTTAATAGAAAATACATGGGAAATTACATAAGATGACTATTCCCTTTGAAGACGGTGTGCTATAATTGATTAAATCTAAAGAATAAAGGTAAATGATCGATGCATGGGGATATTTTTTGTGCCATATTTGTGTTTGAGTGAGTGCTGCTATAGAAAAGTGCTTTTTCAGAAACTGCATCAAAAAATATAAATACGTTAATAACAAGCGTTTGCATTACACAGATGAAAACTGCTTAGATAATAATTTAAGTTTTGCAGGATAATTAAAGGAGAATAGAAAGATATGAAGATTTCCAAAAAAGATGCTTTGATGTGGTTTGAATTTTTCTCTGCTTTGCCAGAAGAGGAAGAATTTTTGACAAAACAGCAAGAAATCATTTATGCGGTCTTTGCACAAATTGAAGCTGCTGTTGATGATAGAAATGAAAAACTTATGGCAGAAATAAAAAATTTGAAAACACTGAATCATCGAACCCTTTATGTAGGCAATGATAGCAAATTTCCTAAGGGATGCTGTTCTTGCTTGTTGGGTACTGGACTGAGTGCCATCAGAAAGACCAATAAATGCAATGTAGAGTGTAAGTTTTGCTACAACTATGGTGAGCTTGATGATATAGAACCCATTGGTGAAGGCCTTTGGGAAATTGGTGGCACCAAATATTATGAAAAGGATATTGATTTACTTCTGTCTATTCAAGAAAAGCCAACAGGCGTTTCCTATGTGTATTTAGAGCCATTTATGGAAATTGAAAAATACTATTCTATAATCAAAAAATTCCGAAATGCTGGCATTCATCAGCATTTGTATACAAATGGTATTCTGGCAACAGAAGAGACGTTGAAGGCGTTGGGAGAAGCGGGTCTTGATGAAATTCGCTTTAATTTAGGCGCGTCCAATTGTTCCGATAAGGTAATCGAAAATATTGGAATTGCAAAGAAATATATCAAGCGTGTAGGCATTGAAACACCTATGACACCTGAACTTTTTGAGGTTTTCTTCAAGAAAAAACAAGCAATTTTAGATACAGAATTAGACTTTATAAATTGTGCTGAATTGCATTTAAACGGAAACAATATAGAAAATTATGCCGGTGAAAATATGTATATATCCCGCCATGGTTATATTTCTCCCATTTGGAGTAGGGAATTGACCTTGAAATTCATGAAAATTGCCGATGAAGAAAATTGGGATTTAGCTGTTCATGATTGCTCTAATTATACAAAGTTTATCCGTGGAATGAATTTACGGGGTAAAGAAGGTGGTTGGTTTGGCTCCAATAACTATGCCTGCGAATTCACAAGAATTCCCACCGAAGTTTTTTTGCCAATATTGCAGGATGAAGATTTTCAATTTTTGGAAGAAGAAGAATTACCAAGGGGCTATAAACCAGGAGAGATGATGTTTTAGTCGTGATATTTACTAATGGAAAGAAAATACATTTTAAATGATATAAGGGGTAATGGTTTACAATAAATTTCTATTGAAATTACGATAAAGCACTATGCGCACGAAAAGGAATAGGCTATAATAGGAATATACAAAAAAAGGTAAACTTGTAAAAAAGAAAGGGGAGAGAAGCTCAAAAAAACATAAGAAAATATAATTTGTGGGTTGAGGAAAACGTTTACTGATTTTACGTGGGATAAGGGTAGGTGCATAATGAAAGATATAAAAATAGTTATAGTTGATGATTCTCTTTTTTCGGTGGCAATGATAAGCAATATCCTTCAGGAAAAAGGCTTTGAGGTCATCGGAAGTGCAAATTCTATGAAAGAGGCAGTAGAAGTTGTTTCTGCTTTAAAACCTGATCTTGTGACAATGGATATGACAATGCCCGATGCAGACGGCCTTGAGTGCACAAAAGCCCTTCGAAAAATTGATCCAGATTTAAAGGTAGTGGTAATCAGTTCTATGATGGATGAAGAAATTCTGCGAAAAGCAAAGAAAGAAAAGGTATCCGGTTATGTTCAAAAGCCTGTTGATGGGGACGAGCTTTCTTTATTGATTCGCCGTATTATGGCGGATGAAGAATTGTTTGCAGAACTGGAACAGTTGTATTTTACTGCATTTAAAGAGGCTTTGACAGATACCTTTAATAAATTTTTCAAGGCTGTTCCCACTTATCAAGAGGCAAGAACCTGTAATGATGAATACACATCAAGAGGGGTTTCTGTGGTTATGGGAGTAATCGGTAAGTACTCAGGCAGAATGATTTTAGATATGTCCTTTGATTCGGCAAGAAAGGCAGCCTCCAGCGTGCTTAAAAAAGAAGAATTATCAGAAGAGTATGTAATTAATGTGTTGGGTGAAATGGCCAACATTATAGCAGGAAATGCATGCTCTATGCTGAATAAGAATAATGAAATATTTGGATTGCGCGTTGCTCCACCTACTGTAGTACATGGGGAGTCCATTACCATTTCTAAATTGAAATTGGATACTGTCACTTCAGTAGAAGCAGATACCCTTTTTGGTGAAATTTATATGAGCGTAGGTTTTAATAGGAGCGAATGTAATGAATGAAGAGATTATAAGTGCATTTAAAGATGCGGTATTTAATGTGGTCCCTATGTTGGGGATAAGCGATGTAAAATTTATTGGCGAAGAAAATCATAACAAACAAATCGAATCCAGTGGAGTTATTAGCATTATAGGCATTATTGGGGATTTGACAGGAAATGTTTTTTTATCTATGCAAGAGGAATGTGCGAAAAAAATTGCTTCCTATATGATGTTTGGCATGGAGGTAGTGGATTTTGATGAACTTGCTCAAAGCGCTATTTCAGAATTAAGCAATATGCTTGCTGCCAATGCAAGTATTTCTCTTTCCGAAAAGGGAAGAAAAACGGATATTTCTACACCGACATTAATGACGGGAGAGTTTACCGTAATTTCTAGTTTGCCGGATGTAATAAGTTTAAGTATGTTAATAGAAGATATGCCCTTTAACATTTATTTGTCTATTAAAGAAAGATAAAGAAGTAGGGCGTTGAAATTACATAAAAACATTGTTCTCTGTATAAAGATTAAAGCCACCAAGACCTTCTAAGGTTTGGTGGGCTTTTTTTTGTTCATTACGTAATCATAAACCAAGGAATATCAGTAATTGTAAAGTAGATATAAGAAGGGTTTTCAAATAGATTCTCAAACTTTGAAAAAGCTTATAGGGGGAGGACAAAGCACTGGATATTCAAAGTTTTTATTATTTAGAGTTTCATTCATACAGGTAATAATTTGCGTTTCAGGTGAATTGGAAAACTATTCACAATGGATAGCATATTGTTGGTTTAGCCCTGTTTTAGAGGAATTTTAAGCGCTTAATGGTAGGAATGTTTGGGTATTCATTAAATAAGAAAATCCATAAAATTTATCAGAAGTAAAACAGACAATGATTATCTTTTCTTTCAAATATGAACATTACAGTTCAATTGCTTGCGTGGAGGTAACATTGTCTTTTTTTATTAATTAGGATAAAAGCATTATGTGAGGCTTCCTTTGATTTAAATGAAAGGCAGCCTTAAACTTTAAAAATTACAAAAAAAATATGGATTTACCTAAATTTGCAATTTTTTTATTTACGTTGTTAAAACAACATAAATGTTGTTTACACCATGTTATACTGAGTTCAACAAATGAAGCCAACAAAAGTATAAAGATGATTTTGGAAAGGAGAGTTTCTTATGAAGTATTTTGTAAATGACAGTTGTATCGGGTGTGGATTATGTGCAATGGCTTGTCCTGAGGTTTTTGAAATGAATAATGCAGGCGTAGCAATTGCTTCTGAAGGAGAAGTTCCCCCAGAAGTGTTGGAGTCAGCTGCTCAAGCTCAGGGTGGTTGCCCTGTGGGTGCCATTGAAAATACAGACTAAGGAGGCGATTGTATGAGCTACATTAAAAATATGGAACACGAAAAAGCCTTAATGTTAGCCAACGAAGTCACTATTCAGAAGGGTCAAGTGGTAAGTAAAACGTTAGCCCAGAATCCTCATGTCAGCGTAACCCTTTTTGCTTTTGATAAGGGAGAGGAAATCAGTTCCCATGATTCCACCGGTGATGCAATGGTTATCGTTCTGGAGGGGACTGGCCAATTCACGGTGGATGGCACTGAATATGTTTTGAACCCAGGCGAGTCCCTGATCATGCCTGCAAAGAAGCCCCATGCGGTCTTTGCAAAGGAAGCATTTAAAATGTTGCTCACAGTTGTTTTTCCGCCTGCAGTTTGATGGGAAGCAACTAAAAATACAAAAAAATAAAAAAAATTTGGAGGAAAAACCATGGAAAATAAAATGTTTTGTTATCAATGTCAGGAAACAGCAGGATGCACAGGATGTACACAAGTAGGTGTATGTGGTAAAAAGCCAGATGTTGCAGCAATGCAAGATTTATTGATTTATGTTACCAAGGGTCTGTCTGCTGTTACAACTGCATTACGTACTGAAGGAACAGAGGTTACCAAGGCGATCAATCACTTGATTACACTAAATCTCTTTACAACAATTACAAATGCCAATTTTGATAAAGAAGCTATCATCGCTCGCATTCGTGCCACTTTGGATACAAAGAAAGAATTAATTGCCCAAGTGAAAAACAAAGAAGCTCTGCCTGAAGCGGCACTTTGGGATGAGGAAGAAGCTGCTTTTGATGCCAAAGCCGCTGTGGTAGGCGTGCTTTCCACAGAAAATGAAGATGTTCGTTCTTTACGCGAACTGATAACCTATGGCTTAAAAGGTCTTTCTGCATACTCAAAGCATGCGAATGTTTTGCTTCAAGAGGATGGCGAGGTAGATGCATTTTTACAGCGTGCCCTGTCGGCTACGTTAGATGACAGCCTTTCTGCTGACGAATTGGTAGCACTGACACTGGAGACCGGTAAGTACGGCGTTTCCGGTATGGCATTGTTGGATAAAGCAAATACTGAAGCATATGGCAATCCTGAAATTACCAAAGTAAATATCGGTGTTGGCACTCGTCCGGGCATCTTGGTTTCTGGTCATGACCTACTGGATTTGGAAATGCTCCTGAAGCAGACACAGGGAACGGGGGTTGATGTGTATACTCACTCTGAAATGTTACCTGCACACTACTATCCTGCATTCAAAAAGTACCCTAATTTTGTGGGCAATTATGGAAATGCATGGTGGAAACAAAAAGAAGAATTTGAGTCTTTCAATGGCCCTATTCTTATGACCACCAACTGTATTGTACCTCCAAAGGATAGCTATAAAGACCGCCTGTATACAACTGGTGCGGCAGGTTATCCGGGATGCAAGCATATTTCCGGTGCAATTGGGGAAGAAAAGGATTTCGCAGCAATCATTGAGCATGCAAAACAGTGTGCTTCTCCTGTAGAAATTGAATCAGGAGAAATCATCGGTGGTTTCGCTCACAATCAAGTTTTGGCACTTGCTGACCAAGTGGTTGGGGCTGTAAAATCAGGTGCAATTAAAAAATTCGTTGTTATGGCAGGTTGTGATGGTCGTGCAAAGAGCCGTAATTATTATACAGATTTCGCTCAGGCTTTGCCAAAAGATGCAGTGATCCTCACCGCAGGTTGTGCAAAATACAAATATAATAAATTGGATTTGGGTGATATTGGCGGTATTCCAAGGGTTTTGGATGCGGGACAGTGTAACGATTCCTACTCTTTGGCAGTCATTGCACTAAAGTTGAAAGAAGTATTCGGACTTGATGACATCAACGATTTGCCTATTGTTTATAACATTGCTTGGTATGAACAAAAAGCAGTTATTGTACTTCTGGCATTGCTACACCTGGGTGTAAAGAATATTCATCTAGGACCAACACTCCCTGCTTTCCTGAGTCCTAATGTGGCAAAGGTACTGGTAGAAAACTTTGGAATTGCAGGCATTGGTACAGTTGAGGATGACTTAAAGCTGTTCTTTGGTGATGATGCTGTAAGCCCAGCTGTAACAGGTGACATGATTATGGGAGATATTTTACGCAAATATCCTGAAACCGCACCAGCATTGATGGAGTGTGGTATGCATTGTCTGGGTTGTCCTTCTTCTCAGATGGAATCTCTGGCAGATGCCTGTATGGTTCATGGCTTAAACGTTGAAGATGTTTTAAAATCTGTTAATGATAAAATAAACGGGTAATACTAAGAATGAGGTCATGGGACACTTGCTGTTCCATGACCAAATTTTCAGAAAGGGATGAACATATGAGTGCATTTTTAGGACCAATTCATTACTGGCTTTATCGTAAGATTCAGTTGCAGGAGAACTTAACACAAGCCCTGATTTCGGTTCTTTCTGAGGAAAAACGTATTCATTTAGAAAAAAGTTTGGATGAAGAGTGCGGCGTTGTGGAACATAGACCCTTGGAAGAGGCGATAGATAATGGCAATATCCATGGTTGGTTGCAAGGCCAGATTGCCATTGCAGAAAAACGCTTTGCTGCCGCTGTCACTAAAATTTTGGTAGAGGACCCTTCTCAGATTGAGAATCTGAAACAGGCGGCCTATGAAATAGGGCAGAAGAATCCTTTGCCCAATTCTGACGATGCCCAAGGCATCTATAAGGGGCTAAATGATGTTTTGTTGGAGGGAATGCCTTGCGACCATGTGAATCAAATTATAGAGCAAAGTGAACAGCGTGTTATTTGGAACCAAGCGGTGGACTTACATTTGCCTTTTTGGGATCAGGCTGGGGGTGATATTAATCATTACTATTTATTCCGCAACGCTTTTATTTCGGGAATTCTCTCAGGAAAGTCTTTCAAATTTCAGCAAATAGGCAAAGAATTTGTTATTCAGGAGGTGTAATAAATGGACTCAATTGATTTAATGGTGATGGAACACGAAAATATTCTTTCTCTGGTAACGGTTATTCGCAATGCCTGTTGTGGCGTTTTAGAGGGTGCTCCAGTGGAAGTAAATGATCTTAGAGACATGATTACCTTTGCACGGACCTATGCTGACAAACATCATCACGGAAAAGAGGAGCAAATTTTATTCCGAGAGATGATGGATCGCCTGGGGCCTGTTGCAGTTAAGCTGATTCAACATGGAATGTATGTTGAGCATGATATGGGGCGCTTTCATTTGGGTGAGCTTGAAGGTGCATTAGCCCGCTATGAAGCTGAGAAAAAAACCATAGATAAGCTGGAGATTCTAGTAAACGCTGCCGCGTGGGCGGACTTGTTACAGCGTCATATCGACAAAGAAAATAATGTTGTCTATACCTTTGCTCGTCGCAGTCTGGCAGAAGATGTGTTGCAAAGCATAAACAGTGAAGTGGATCAGTTTGAAGGACAGGCGGAACAAGACGGCATTCAGGAAACTGCTTTAAACTTATTAAAACAACTTACGGATAAATATTGTTAAGAATGAAAAATTATAGGGTGGTTAATTGGTTTGAAGATGGTAGGAATATTTGTCGGAAGAATCTATTATAATCGACTTATTAAATGAATGAAGCTGTGGCAGGAAAAGAGGTGGAAAATGGATACTTTGTTTTTATCAAATACAAATTTATTTCGGGGTACCACCCCTGAGGAAATAGCATCTATGATGGATTGCCTGATGGCGAAGGAAAAAAGTTACAAAAAAGATGAAGTAATCTATCGTGCAGGGGATGTTATCCATAAAATTGGAATGGTAATAACGGGGAGTGTTTCCATTGAGAATAACGATATTTGGGGCAATAAGAGCATTTTAGATAAGATTGGCCCGGGTCAGGTTTTTGCCGAAACCTATGCTTACGCCCCGGGTGAACCTCTGATGGTCAGTGTGGTAGCGGCAGAAAATACAGAGGTCTTATTTTTGGATGTAACCAAGACGTTGCAACCGTGCTCTTCCGCCTGCGGGCATCATGGAAAGCTTATTCGTAATTTACTGACGATCTCTGCCCAGAAAAATTTAATCCTCTCCCGCCGTATCTTTCATACTTCAGCAAAGTCTATTCGCGGACGGTTGCTTTCTTATCTATCTTTCCAAGCTACTCGAGAGGGAAAACGTGAATTTGATATTCCTTTTAACCGACAACAACTGGCCGACTATTTGAGTGTAGACCGCAGCGCCCTATCCAATGAACTAAGTAAAATGCAACAGGAAGGGCTGATATCGGTGCATAAAAATCACTTTTGCATCAAATCGGACCTGGATTGATATGTTGTTTAGGATATTATAGAAAGCAGTCTGTTTCTCTTGTGAAACGAGAATAAAAAGCGGTGGGAGCAGACGTTCTTGTTCTCACCGCTTTTTATTTAGACAACATTTTTAGTATTGTCAATATCTTTTCAAACAGTGGGTTGTTTCAATAAAGGAGGAGAATTATGAATTACACAATTTCTGAAAAAATCACCGTACTTGGTAAGGTTGTACAAAAACCAAATCTAAACTTTTCTTTTTTGTCATACCTTTTGCAAGGGGAAAAGAACGTGTTAATTGATACCGTTCCTGAAAAGGCAGGAGAGATGTTTTTAGCTGAATTAAAAACACTGATTCCCATTAGTCAATTGGATGCTATCATTTTAAATCATTCCGAAGAGGATCATAGCGGAGCCATTGGGCTATTGCTGGCTGATAAAGAGGATATTCCCATTTACTGTACAGCGGCATGCAAACAGCGGTTAATCTCCCTTTATCCAAATGGCAAATTCATAGAGGTAGAGCATTTATCCACGCTGAAAATTGGAACATTCCAATTTCAATTTATCCATACCCCAGGATTGCACTGGGATGACAATATGGTTACTTATTTTGTAAATGAAAAAATTTTGTTTTCAAATGATCTGTTTGGTCAGTATTTGGGGTGTCAACCACCTATGGATAAAGACTATTCCGTTGAGGATGTTTTACAGGGAGCAAAATTATATTTCGGTAAGGTATTTGCGTCGGCACCTTTTCAGGAAAAGCAGGTAGTTCTAAAATTAAGAGATTTGGATTTGAAATGTGTTGCGCCAGGGCATGGTGTAATTCTAAAAGATAAGTTTGAGGATGTTTTGGAGCTTTATGAAAAGGAATGCACAGATTCGTGGGAAGCTAGATAAGGAGAGCAGTGAGTTATGGATAAGTCAGTTTAGGTGATGATAATTATGCTTAGATTAAGGTGATTCCCAACTAGAATAGAACGTAAGATTTGGTAAAAGAAACTTTAATGTCGATGGACGCACCCTTACATTAAATTTACTAGTGTAAAGAACAGAATAGTTCATTCTTTTTTAAACGTAACAAACAATAAAATAAATACGCATTATACAACCTCCTATGTGAATAACATTTGGGTCTGAAAAGACACAATAAAGCGCATAGGAGGTTTTTTTGTGAGAAGAACTAAGTGACGCCATTATAAATTTCTTATATCACGTATGAATCAGACAGAGAAGATGCAAAGAGCTGCGGTAATTTCACGTATTGAATAATCAAAAAAAATACACTATAATTAAACTAGAAAAAAATACAAGTAATTACATATTTATTAAAAAAAATGTTATTAACAGAGTGTTTTTATTTAATTTCACTATAAATTGTGAAATTTAAAGAACGTAGCGGATTGAAAAATTTTTGTAAATCAAATAATAATCAAACTAGCATTTTAGGTAAACAAATTGCTTTTTGCTCATAAGTAATGGCGAAAGAAGATACACAATTTTATTTCCTCGAAAATGGATGGAGGATTTCATGTGATAGAGTGGGGCATCTACTGGCAAGAAACGTTTTCAAATTTCATGGAAATCAATCAAGTGCTAAACCAACTGGTATGGGGAGTTCCTATGATTATCATTTTAATGGGAACAGGAATTTACTTTAGTTTTGGGTTAAAGTTTTTTCAACTCAGATGGTTTCGCTATCTAAATTGGCGTCAGGCCAAAAAACATTACAAAGAAATGAAATATGAAAAGGAAGGAAATTCTATTTCGGAAATTCAAGCTTTGTTGACTGCACTGGCTGCAACCATCGGAACGGGGAACATTATTGGTGTGGCAACTGCAATACAGGCAGGCGGACGGGGCGCTGTCTTTTGGATGTGGGTTTCGGCCTTTTTGGGCATGATTATTAAATATGCTGAAAATGTCTTGGGTATTTACTATCGCTACCGCAATAGCAAAGGCGAATGGATGGGTGGACCCATGGTTTATATCGAGCGGGGGATGAAACTGAAATCTCTGGCTACAATTTTTGCATGCTGTTGCTTTGTGGCAACCTTTGGAATTGGAAATATTGCTCAAATCAATGGAATCTCCACTTCTTTGGAGTCTACTTTTGGGATTGCCCCCATGCTAACAGGAACTTGCGTGGCGATATTTACGGCAATTATTGTATTCGGAGGCTTAAAGCGAATTGTTTCCTTCTCTAGAAAATTGGTACCTTTTATGGCAGGGTTTTATAGTATTAGTGCTCTGATTATCATTTTATTCCATGTAGATAAAATTCCCGGTGTATTTATGGATATTTTTCAAGAGGCCTTTAGCCTTGGCTCTGTAGGGGGCGGTATAACAGGGTTTATCGTTTCTAAATCCATTCGCTACGGAATGGCTCGAGGAATTTTTTCAAATGAAGCTGGTCTTGGAACTTCCGTTATGATTCACACCCTTTCAGAACAAAAGGAACCGGTTATTCAAGGTATTTGGGGCGGGCTTGAAGTTTTTATTGATACCATGATTATTTGTACGTTAACTGCACTTGCCATACTAACCACAGATGCAGACAAAGTTATTGGTTTAACAGGCGTCAACATTACCTTCTACGCATTCCATACTGTTTTGGGTAGGGGGGGTGCCGCCATTGTGACCATTGCTGTTGTGTTATTTGCCTTTACCACGCTGATTGGATGGTCTATCTATGGTATGCGAGCAGGGGAATACTTTGGCGGTTCCAGATATACCCTTATGTTTAAAATTTTATTTGTTGTGCTTATCTTTATTGGTGCAAATACTGATGCCCAGTTTGTATGGGCCTTGGCAGATACTTGTAATGGATTAATGGCTGTTCCAAATGCCATTGCAATTTTGGCTCTTTCGGGAAAGGTATTTAAAATTACAGATAATTTTCGGCGACGAAAAAAAGGAGATTCCGTTTTACCTATGCGAAGCTATTTAGAAGAGTCCATAAAAAAATAAGTACATAAAGGGAGGATTCCCATGAAACATATTTTTATCATCAATCAGGAATGTAAAGCAATTATGAGTGGAAATGAAATTCGCAGCTTTTTGATGAACAAAGATAATTTCGAATATCTTGTGTTTAATCGTAATTATGTTGGGCATGAGGCGGAATTGGTTTCCAAAATGTGCCGTTTGTTTCAAGAGGAAAATATCCGTTTTTATTCTTGTGGCGATGCCACTACCTTGTTTCATGTTTTGCGAGGTATAGACTCTTTTCAAAATAGGGAAATTGCATTTTTTCATAATGGTGGAAAGGCAGATTTTTTAGAGAATTTTGAAGAGAAGCAACTTTTTATGGATTTAGATTCTTTAATTGGGGGACAGGTTACCTATTTAGATTATGTACAGTTACAGGATGTCATTTGCTGTAACTCACTTTCTGTGGGAGCAGATGTCCGTATGCAGTTAATTGCTGATAAAATTAAAAAAACCATGTCCATAAGCGATAACTTTGCTTATCGTCTTGCTTTGCTTTTAGATACGCTGGTGGGTTTTAAGTCAGAAGAATTACATATAACCATTGATGGCAAAAATTACAATGGAAACTATCTTTTAGCTCATATTGCAAATGGGAAGTGCTATAATTCTATATTTTATCCTACCAAAGAGCATACACCTGTGGATGGGGAATTGGATATACTCCTTTGGAAAGAATCTACAACCATGCGCTGGTTGGAAGGATATAATGCTTATCGGATGGGGAATTTGGCAACCCTTTCAGATGTATTGATTCATATAAAAGGGAAGCAATTTAAAATCTCGTCTTCCGATGGCAGAAAACTATTGTTTCAGTGTGATGGTGTTGAACAATATTGTGAAGAAATGTCTGGTAATCTGCAACAGGGGGGAATACCTTTTGTGTTACCCAAAGGGGTTGGGGTAATTGGCAAGGAGGGCGTAGATGGATAAATTGATTGACAGCAAAAATATTACGAAGGTTGCCTTTCGTTTTTATACATACTTTTGCCTATATTTGGCATTGCGATTCAAACAAATGAATCTTAGCGTTTATACGGCAACTTTTTTAATTGTTATGGTTTTGGTTGTCGGTGTACTTACTACATCAAACCTGCTTTCAATGGAGCTGCAAGGATGGATTATAACTTGCTCCTTATTGGGCACACAGCTGATATTTTCTTTTTCTGAGTCCACCCCATACCTCAGCTATGTTATGCTTTTGGTAACTGCATGTATGATTTCTTTATTTCAATATCTAAAATATAATTATTTTATTTTATTTTGTACGATCTTGTTTTCTATATACTCTCTGAGGCATGGCGTAGAGGAAAAGATATTGATAATTACAGCAGCCTCTCTCGTAGCTCATATTTTACTTATTTTAGTAATATCTTGGAACCAACGGTTTCAGAAGTTGGCGTTTGACAGCATGCAGACCAGTGAGGATTTACTGAAGATTGTTGAAATAAAAATGGAAGAAACATCGGTGGCGAAAAAACAGGCGGAGGTTTCTGCCCAGGCAAAGGCGGATTTTTTAGCCAATGTTTCCCATGAAATACGAACGCCAATGAATGCAATTTGCGGTATGAGCGAAATTTTGCTTTCTCGTGAATTGGATTGTGACACAAGAGAATACGTGGAAATTATTAAAAGTGCATCTAATAATCTTTTGGGGATTATTAATGATATTTTGGATTTCTCCAAAATCGAATCAGGAAAAATTGAAATTGTAGCATCTGAATATGTTCTCTTAGAAGCTGTACAGGATGTTTTAAATATCGTGCAATATAAATTGGAAACAAAAGAAGTCTCATTAAATTTGGAGATGAAAAAAGATATCCCAAAGGTACTAATAGGGGATTCTATGCGGTTGCGGCAAATTTTAACGAACTTATTGAACAATGCAGCTAAATTTACTGATCTGGGTGAAATCAAAATGGTGCTTGACTGGACTCCCACTGGAGAAAAGGAGGGCGTTCTTTTGGTGGAAGTCATAGATACGGGAATCGGCATTAGAAATGATGATGTTCAAAAATTATTTCATAGTTTTACCCAGGTGGACTCCAAACGAAACAGGGAATTAGAAGGTACGGGTCTTGGTTTAGCTATTTGTAAAAAATTAGTTAATGCCATGCAAGGAAACGTGGGAGTAACCAGTGTTTATGGGGAAGGAAGTAATTTCTACTTTAGTCTTCCACAAGGCATTGGAGAAGAACAAGGGGAAACCAAAAGAGGCAGAGCAACCACATGGCTTTCGGAAGCATCTTTTTATGCCCCAAATGCAAGTATTTTAGTGGTGGATGACAACGTTGTAAACCTAAAGGTGATTTCTGCACTTTTGGAAGGTTATCACATTACTTGTGAAACGGCTACCAGTGGCCAACAGGCGCTGAAACTATTAGAAGATGGAATTTTATTTGATATTATTTTTATGGACCATATGATGCCAGGTATGGATGGCATAGAGACTACAACCTTCATTCGTTCCTCTGGAAAAGGTTATCATAGTACTCCGGTGGTGGCATTAACGGCAAATACTGTAGATGATGCGAAAAAGATGTTTTTAGAGAATGGAATGGATGATTATTTAACAAAGCCAATTGATCCACATAGGCTGCAATCAGTCCTTGAGCACTGGCTTCCAATGGAAAAATTAGAGTTTATTGATGAAGTATCTAAGGCGGCAAAGACTGACCTAGTGGTATCACAGAGATTAAAGAACTACTTCTACAATATAGCGCATTATGAATGGATGAAAGGTCTGGTCAATTGTGGTGGTGACGAAAAAATATATATTAGTGTAGTGCAGGCTTTTGCAAGGGAAACATCGATTACAGTCATTGAATCTGCCTATGCCAATGCCGATATCTCCCGCTATGTAATAGAAATGCATGGCGTAAAAAGCGCGGCGGAAAGCATCGGTGCAACTGCACTATCAAGCTTAGCAGCTAAATTGGAGATGGCGGGAAAACAAAATGATAGGTTGTATATGGAAAATCACCATGATATATTTTTAAACCAGTATAAAACTTTATTAGCCCAGTTGCAACAAGCGTTAGAGCTGTATAACCAGTCCGCCTTGTTACAAAAGAAAGAGGAGATAACAACAGAAAAAGCAAAAACGATGATTACTTCTTTTCTAGAAGTTTGCGAAAATATGTCAATTAATGACGCAGATATTTTGGCACAAGAATGGAATGCCTGTCACTACTCTCAAGTAAAAGTAATGGAGCTGGTTGAAGAGGCCATTACTTACATTGCTGATTTTGAATTTGAAGAAGCCATAGAGCGATTAAAGTTAGCATATGCTCAAATAGAAAGAGAGGGAAATAATGGAGAAGAAGAAAATATTGGTTGTTGATGATGTTGTTACGAATTTAAAATATGTTGCCAAAACCTTGGAACAATCATATGATGTTGTCTGTACAAAATCCGGGAAAAAAGCCATTGAATATTTGAAAGAGAAAACGGTAGATTTAATTCTTTTGGATATTATGATGCCTGAGATGGATGGATTTGAGGTGTTGAACAGCCTTAAAGATAACCCGATAACCGCCGCCATTCCTATTATTTTGCTTACAGCAGAGCAAGATAAGGATTTGGAGCTAAAAGGTCTTTCTGTTGGTGCTCAAGATTTTATTTCTAAACCTTTTGTTCCTGAGATAATGATGGCTCGAATAGAGCGTATTTTAGAACTTTTTACACTAAGAAAGTATTTGGAGTTGGAATTAAAATCAAAAGAAGAACAGGTAAGGCACATGGAGAATATATCCAGCACGGATGAGCTGACAGGACTTCGGAAGCGAGGGTATTTACGTCAACAAGTAAACTTTTCTATGGAAAGAGACAAAGGTGGATGTTTGTTCATTCTTGATATTGATAACTTTAAGCAAATCAATGATTGCTACGGACACATTGCAGGGGATACTGTATTAATCAATTTTGCGAAAAAATTGCAAGAATGTCTTTGTCCTGACGAACAGGCGGCCAGGCTTGGTGGCGATGAGTTTGTTATATTTAAAGAGGGCACCCATTCCTACGGGAAGATTTGTAACAGAGCAGCTGCCATTATGCAGCAGCTCCGTAAGGATGAAGGAGAAATTAATCCTGGCGGATGTTTCTCTGTTTCCATGGGAATAGCGTTGGCAAGAGAAAATGAAGTGAACTTTGAGATGCTTTATAGCTGTGCAGATAAGGCTCTTTATTATATTAAACAAAACGGTAAAAACTCTTTTCATATTTTTGATATCTACTAAAAAAATTAAAATAATTTAAAGTTGAACTGTGAAGTACCGAAAAGGATTAACATTTAGAATATAAACAAGGAATTAGCTTAAATAATATTTTTTGAAAATTAGCAATCCAATTTATGGTGAAAATAAAGTGTATAACTATTTACAAATCGTTAAAAATAGAGTAAAAGATATCATAATTTGGAGGTAGCTATGAAAGAGACCATTGATTTTTTAAACAAAAATAAGTTCGGTAATTTGGCAACTTGTGATGGAAACAAACCTGATACTCGTCCTTTTGAAGTGGCTCATATTTCTGATCAAGGACTTTTATTCTATGTATCCTCGGATACAGATTTGAGCAAGCAGTTGAAGGCAAATCCCCAAATTTGCTTTTGTGCAACCAATGATAAATATGACTATTTAAAAGTTACAGGTGAAATTACCTTTAGTAACAGCCAAGAAGATAAAGATAGTGTGCTGAAACATAGTCATTTTGCAAAAAAAGTTTTTGATGCCATTGGTTTGGACAAAATGGAAGTGTTTAAACTGAATCATGGGGAGTGCATGTTGCATCACCATATGAACGACAATGTGACAAAGGAAAGCTTTTAATGAATTAGCAGAAATGCTTGAATAATAGAAAACAAAAAAACATCTATCATCCGTTGATTTTCAACGATATAGATGTTTTTTGTTATTCAAATTAATTGACGCAAAATTGCCGGTGGAAGATGTGGTTGTTCAAATGCATTAGGAATTCTTAAAATTTATGAATAGAATTGCTTTAATATCAAATGATAAAAAAGAAAAACAATTAGGAGGTTTTAGAATGGGAATCGTTACAAAAGCAACAGATAAGTTTCAACTTTGTATTGATGCCTGTGTGAAATGCACTCAGGCTTGCTATGAATGCTTTGACGCATGTTTAAAAGAAGCTGATGTGAACAAAAGAAAGAAATGTCTTTTTATCTTAATGGAATGCGCTAAGATGTGTGAGACATCGGTTGCTTTAATGTCCATGAATGGACATCAGGCATATGAATATTGTGAGCTATGTGGAAAAATTTGCGTTAAATGTGCCCAAGATTGCGGTGTAATGGAAGATGAGCATTGCAAAAAGTGTGCAGAAATTTGCAGAAATTGTGCCGACGAATGTATAAAGGTATCGTCAACTTAATACTTGCGATTGACAACATCCCATGATGTGGGGAGATGTTTTTAAACAACCAAGAAGAAACAATGAGTGAAAACGATCTTCAGGTCATATGCTTATAAAAAATTGAGAAAAAAGACTGAATCCGTGGTTATAGATTCAGTCTATTTTTTTGCCTGTTGTTTATTGGAGAATTTTATTCTTTGACTGCCTTTAGTAAATCTTCCGCCGAAATGCCATATAAGTTTGCCAAAGCCAATAAATTTGAAGTGCTGGGGTCAGAAATACCGTTTTCCCATTTTGATACCGCTTGCCGACTGACGCCCACACTTTCTGCTACAAATTCTTGAGTCATTTTACAGCGTGTACGATTTTCCTTTAGTGCTTCCCCAAGGGATTTTGTAATCCTGTCTTTTTCTTTGCGTATCCCATCGGAGCGGATATATTTCTGTAGAGCTTTCATGATAAGTACAATCAGATAAATGATAAGCGCCCCAATAGCCAGATAAATCAAAAAACCTCCAAGTAAAAAAGATATGCTAATGTTCATTTCTATGCCTCCTTTCTGAGATACAGCTTAACAAATAATGGGAGTTGATGAAACCAACTATAGCGCAAAAATGGGTTTCTATTTAGTTGCGGAAGTAATAAAATTGATATTTGATTGGATTTACAGCTTTTCGTAATTTTTAGGGTGACTTTAGATAGAGATATTTTACATTTTATCACAGTGAAAGAACTGTCACAACCAATCTGAGAACAGGACTGAGAAGAAGGGTAAATGGAAAAAAGTGGTTTTACAATGAGAATATGTTCGTATTAGTTGAATTTAAAATAGGATGCCTGTATAATCTAATGAATGTATGTCTATCTAAAATGGAATATATAATAGTTTCGTTTATATACCAACGGACTTGAATGCAACATAAAGGAGGAAAGAAACTATGAAAAATGGGTACTATGATATTTTGATAGTAGGTGGGGGCCCGGCGGGTGCAACGCTGGCAAGGCTTTTGCCTAAAAAATATCGTGTAATTTTAATAGATAAAAAGCAGAAAGTCAATGGATTTGAAAAACCCTGCGGTGGACTTCTTTCAGAGGATGCGCAGCGTTCGTTGGCACAATTAGACATTACAATGCCAAAGGACATCTTAGCGGATCCCCAAATATTTTCTGTTAAAACGATAGATGTGGAAACGGGTTTGATACGCCATTATCAAAGAACCTATATTAATTTGGATCGACACAAGTTTGATATGTGGTTGTTAAGTTTGATCCCTGACAATGTGGAAAAAACAAATGGAATTGTTCGTAGTTTTTATAAAAATGAGAAGGGCTATGTCGTTGAGCTTTTTGACGGTCGCATTTTTCACACCCGTTATCTTGTTGGTGCTGATGGCGCCAATTCCATTGTACGTAAGACTTTATATCCGAATAAGACTATGCCCAGTTATGTGGCAATACAGCAAAGTTTCCAAGAACAGCACAAAACACCATTTTACTCTTGTATTTTTGATGAAAAAACAAGTGATTGCTGTTCGTGGTCTATTTCGAAAGATGATCTACTTATATTTGGTGGCGCTTTTGCCCCCAAAAACTGTAGAAAAGCTTTTGAAAAGCAGAAACAACGTTTGGAGAAATATGGATTTCGGTTCGGAAAACCCCTTAAAACAGAGGCTTGTATTGTTTTGCGCCCCAAATCGTATTTTGATATATGCACGGGAAAAAATAGGGCCTTTTTGATTGGGGAGGCAGCAGGATTTATTAGTCCCAGCTCCCTTGAAGGAATTAGCTTTGCCATAGATAGTGCCATTTTATTGGCTGAGACGTTTGCTCTACAAAGTAAAAATGAGGATAAAAAATTTCATAAAAAAACTTTTCATCTTCGTATTAAAATTTTGAAAAAAATCATGAAATGCCCGTTTATGTATTATCCCATGTTGCGTAAACTTGTTATGCTGAGTGGGTTTACATCAATAAATGTGAAATAGCATAAAAAACAAATGTAAATGGATCATACAATTTAAAATATATATTGTTCTTTTGTGGTAAAGGCGAGGGATATCTATAATAGCTTGCTTTAAAAATAATAAAGATACTTACTAAAACCTCATTGTATTAGGGGTAGTGAGTGAAAATTATTTCTAAGGAGACATGTGATATGGATTTAATAGGTGATGCATTACGAATTTTAATTATATCAATAGGCTTTGCTAAATTGGTTACTCTATGTGGAAGAAAAGTGAAAATTTTTGGTATGATACAAAGTTTTGCGAAAAGGCTTAATCATAAGGAATGAAATAGTATTATTTAGAAACCTGATGTAGCTTGGTTATCTGAAATGAATATGAAACCACAAGACAAACATATAGATATGATATAGATTTGCAAATGGGATAAGTAATTGAAAGCAATAAAAAAGGTGCCTGATCATGTCAGGCACCTTTTTTATTGTAAAAGCCAGAAAAAGGAGAAGACTGCTGCCAGCGTGGAACCAATTAGGTTACACAACATATCCATGTCTGTATCACGAAGTCCTTTTTGTGTTTTCGGTTCGTCTTTTTTTGAAACATCATGGCACATCTCTATAAGTTCAAAGAAAACACCAAGGGTATTTCCGGCACAAAATATAAAGATTGCCTGAAATAATATGGAGCTACCTGTGCTTATAAAGTTGTCCAAGGTGCAATAAGTTACCAATGCGAATGAAAAAGAACCGAATGCATGAAGATATCGATCGAAGGTTCTGGATTTGGTATAGCCTCCTAAATAGTGACCCAAAAAACAGGCAAATAAAATGGTAAGCATGGTGAGAAGCAATATATAGGTGGGAATTTCTATTTGAAAAATCCAAATTGCCACAAAAAAAATTGTGTAAAATATATAAGTTGATAATGCTTCCTTTGCGTAAGGTATATCACCCCTTGCGAAAAGCTTTATCACTGAAAAAATGCAAAGAGCTGTTATGATGGAGTAAGAAATTATAATCCATAAGGGCATATTGTTCACTTCCATTCAGATATTTTTGTCTGCTAGTTAATATTTATATTTTCTGTAAAAATATACTGAATTCTCCGTTTGATATATTTTTTGACTATTTAAATAAGTATGAGGATATACCATAAAGGAAAAAGAAAGTCTCAACTATCCCTTAAAATAATTTTGAGTCAACGATAGTAATGGATATATCATAAATTTCAATTATATCTGGATGTTTTACGAATACCTAACACCAATTTGCTTTAGAATTAACAGTAATATTTTAAAATAGAAGTGTATCAAATGGCCTATCTAGAGGAAGGAGCTTTGATTTGGATAAAATAAAAGAGAAAAAAGGATTTATATGTGATATGGATGGTGTGATTTACCACGGTAACAACTTACTATCCGGTACAAAAGAATTTGTGGAGTGGCTTTACAAAGAAAACAAGGAATTTTTGTTTTTGACGAATTCAAGCAATCGAACGCCCAAAGAATTACAACAAAAATTAGAAATGTTGGGCTTAGAGGTGGATGAGAAGCATTTCTACACCAGTGCTCTTGCAACTGCAAAGTTCTTAAGCAAGCAAATGCCGAATTGCAGTGCCTATGTGATTGGCGATCCTGGCCTTTACCATGCTCTTTATGATGCGGGGATTACCATTAGTAATACAAATCCTGATTACGTAGTGGTGGGTGAAACCAAAAGTTATAATTATGAAAGCATTTGCCTAGCTGTCAAATTTGTTTTAAACGGTGCAAAACTGATTGGTACAAACTCAGATTTAACTGGGCCGTCGGAAAATGGAATCATACCGGCATGCCGTGCCTTGGTTGCCCCAATTGAAGCGGCAACAGGGAAAAATGCCTATTTTGTAGGAAAGCCTAATCCCTTAATGATGCGTACGGGAATACAAATGCTGGGGGTACATTCTAAAGATGCCGTTATGATAGGAGATAGAATGGATACAGATATTATTGCGGGAATCGAAAGTGGTTTGGATACGGTTCTCGTTTTAAGCGGTGTTACCTCTCATGAGACGATAGATCTATACCCGTATAGACCACGACTTGTTATAGATGGAATTGGGGATTTAGTTAGATACTAGAATATCAAAAATTCTGTTGAAGGGGAGAATATATGAAAAAAACCTATGTTTTGGATACGAATGTATTGATACAGTCGCCGGCTTCACTGCTATGCTTTGAGGAAAACAATCTGGTACTTCCAATTGTGTGTTTAGAGGAGTTGGATAAACTAAAAACAGAGGATGGAGAATGTGGTTCTAATGCGAGAGTTTGTATCCGCTTTTTAGAAAAGCTAAGGCAAGAGGGTAACCTTCTTGGAGGAGTTTTGCTTTCTACAGGAGGATATCTTCGCATAGAGCCTAATTTTATCAATATAGAGCTTCCACCTGATTTTGTGAGCAATAAAAACGATAATCGAATATTGCAGGTATGTAGAGGACTTTCTGAACATGGTGAGTCCGTTATTTTAGTTACAAAAGATATTTTGGTTAGATTAAAAGCTCAGATGCTGGGAATAGAAGCACAGGATTTTGCAAATGAGCAGGCACCTTCCTTAGAAGGGCAATATACCGGTCGAAATGAATGTTTTGTTTTAGATGAAGCCATGACGTCTTTTAAGAAAAAAGGAATATGTATTGAAGATGCTTATATATATGTGGCAAATGAAAAGAAATTATTAACACCTATTATAAATGAATTTTATATATTACGTTCAGAAATAAATGCGCAAAAAACATTGTTAGCCCGTTTTGACGGGAATAAGTTAGTTTCATTGAATTATTCAAAATCACAGCCATTTGGAGTGAAACCAAAGAATTTAGGGCAATATTTTTTGCAGGAATCTTTGATGGAAAGTGCAAAAAAAGCACCTCTTGTTATTATTAAAGGGACTGCAGGAACCGCAAAGACATTTTATTCCCTTGCCGTTGGGCTGGCAAAAACCTTGGCAGAGAATGATAAGGAATACAAAAGAATATTGATAACACGCCCGAATGTACAATTTGACGAAGATATTGGATTTTTACCTGGTACGGAACAAGAAAAGATTGCACCGTTTTTACGACCAATTCTTGATAATCTGGAAGTATTGTTGGAAAGAAACACAGGGGAAAAGTCTACGGATGATCTTGCAATAAAATCTAAAATTCATGAGATTTTTGAAAGTACCATTTGTGCAGAGGCAATGAATTTTATCCGCGGTAGAACTTTGACCCATACATATTTAATCATTGATGAGGCACAAAATTTAACACCAAAACAGGCCAAAGGATTGATTACCCGTGTAGGAGAGGGGACGAAAGTGATTTTACTGGGAGACCCTCAGCAAATAGATCATCCATTATTGGATGAAAGAACCAATGGTTTAAGTTATGCCAGCGAGAAAATGAAAGGAAGCTCTCTTTGCTATCAAATTACAATGAGGGCAGATGAATGTGAACGGTCAAAATTAGCTTTTGATGCTGCAAATAGGATGTAATATTAAAATGAATGATAAATAGGTTTTATCTTAATATGAGGATGAAGCTATTTTTGCATTGGGAAGAAAATTAGTCTGTAATATAGGTAGGAGCAACTTAAGGGACTATAAATAAAATATTATTTTTGAAAAGGATGAGACACCAATATCTGTCATTGAATTGATGCGGATCACCCGTCATTCTCAAAGGCTAGTCTCCTTAGGATGGCAATTGAAATAACAATGCCATGACTTTGGATGTCATGGCATTATAATTATGATTCAAAAGATTTTCAATAATTTTGACGCACCTTTAAAGCTATCAAGGTACGACTTTTGCAAGCTACACCAGTGCTGTTTGTGTTTCTATATAATTTCGAATATTAGATGGGTTTACATATAGGGTGAATTCTATACCATTTTGCACAACCATTGCAGGTACACTTCTAATTCCATACTGCTCCACCAGTTCACTATTTTCTTCCGCCTGTACCAGCTCATAAGGCATATTTGCTTGGGCTAGAAAGGACTTTACCATGTTGCAATTTGTGCAAGTTCTGGTGGTGAAAAGCATAACTTTATTTTCCGTATCTGCCCTTTGATTTATCTGTTTGGGATAGTTTGCAGGTGAAGGCTCCTCTGTTTTGTCAATCGGCTTCCCCACATGTTGTTTATCTAAAGCATATAGTTTTCTATCCTTAAACTCCTGGGTTTTTCCTTCATTCCAGTTTTGTACCGGACGATAATAGCCTGTGATTCGGCTGTAAACCTCCGTTGTGCCACCGCATTTGTCGCAAACATACTTTTCTCCATTAATGTATCCATGGTTTTTGCAAATGGAATAGGTAGGAGAAAGGGTATAATAGGGCAGTGTGTAATTTTCTGCTATTTTTCGCACCAACGTTGCAGCTGCTTTCCATCCAGGAAGTTTTTCGCCTAAGAAAGCGTGGAAAACAGTGCCTGAGGTATAAAGTGTTTGCAAATCATCTTGGGAATCCAGTGCTTCAAAAATATCATCGGTAAAGCCTACAGGTAAATGGGACGAATTTGTATAATAAGGTGTTTCGCCTGTTTTAGCGGCAGTAATGATATCAGGATAGCGCTTTACATCATGCTTTGCCAAACGGAAGGTTGTACTCTCAGCGGGGGTGGCTTCTAAGTTGTATAAGTCACCATATTCCTCCTGATAGTCCGCGAGGCGTTCTCTCATATAATTCAGAACCTCTTTAGCAAAGGCATGGGCTTCAGGATGGGAGATATCTTTTTTAATCCAGTTAGCATTGAGGGTTGCTTCATTCATTCCAATCAGTCCAATGGTTGAAAAATGATTGCTAAATCCCCCCAAGTAACGCTTGGTATAAGGATACAAACCTTCCTCTAGGAGCTTTGTTACTACGTTGCGCTTGATTTTAAGGCTTCTTGCAGCAATATCCATTTTCTTATCAAGCCGAGCATAAAAATCCTTTTCATCCTTGGCTAAATACGCTATGCGGGGTAGGTTAATGGTTACAACACCAATGGATCCTGTACTTTCGCCGCTTCCGAAAAAACCGCCTGATTTCTTTCGAAGCTCACGTAAATCTAAACGTAAACGACAGCACATGCTTCGAACATCACTGGGTTCCAATTCACTGTTAATATAATTTGAGAAATAGGGGGTGCCATATTTGGCTGCCATTTCAAATAACAGTCGATTGTTTTCTGTGTCGCTCCAGTCAAAATCTCTGGTAATGGAATATGTGGGGATGGGATATTGGAATCCTCGTCCGTTTGCATCCCCTTCTATCATGATTTCGATGAAGGCCTTATTTACCATATCCATTTCTTTTTTGCAGTCTTTATACTTGAAATCCATTTCCTTACCACCTACAATTGCAGGCAGTTCTGCCAGGTCATTGGGAACCACCCAATCTAGGGTAATGTTAGAAAATGGAGCTTGCGTTCCCCAGCGTGAGGGAGTATTTACTCCATAAATAAAGCTCTCGATACATTTTTTTACTGCACCGTAGGAGAGGTTGTCTGCTTTTACAAATGGTGCCAAATAGGTATCAAAGGAAGAGAAAGCCTGAGCGCCTGCCCATTCATTTTGCATGATACCCAAAAAGTTTACCATTTGATTGCAAAGGGTAGCTAAATGGCTGGCAGGGGAGGAGGTGATTTTCCCGGGTATGCCCCCTAAGCCTTCTTGAATCAGCTGTTTTAAGCTCCACCCGGCACAATAACCGGTGAGCATGGACAAATCATGGAGGTGGATGTCTGCATCACGATGGGCTTGGGCAATTTCAGTGTCATAAATTTCACTTAACCAATAGTTTGCTGTAATGGCTCCGGAGTTGCTCAAAATCAAACCTCCCACGGAATATGTAACTGTGGAATTTTCTTTTACGCGCCAATCCGTTACATTTAGGTAGCTGTCAACGGTTTCTTTAAAATCCAAAATGGTAGATTTCATGTTACGCATTTTTTCGTGCTGTTTTCTATATAAAATAAAAGCCTTTGCTACATCGGCGTAGCCGCTTTTAATTAAAATATTTTCAACGCTATCTTGGATATCTTCTACACTAACATATCCGTTTTGAATTTTAGGCTCGAAATCGGCTGTTACTTTTAGAGATAAAAAATCAATGGTTTGTGGATGATACTGCTTGCTTTGTGATTCAAAAGCCTTGGTAATTGCCCGACTGATTTTGATTAAATCAAACTCTGCAAACTGACCGTCTCTTTTTATTACTCTATACATCTCTCTTGACCTCGATTCTTTTTTATTTTTATCATTGTAGCATAAATGGTTTCTATATACAATCATAAAATACAATATGTTGTGTAAAATTAAATTAGAACCACAACCTATGGAGTTATTTATACCCCTCGCAGTTCAGATGCTGGTAGATATGGAAGAATGATTTGAAGAAGATTTTGCAATTCCTTTTCAGAATAACCACTGAGACCCCTTGTCAGCACATCATCCGAATCCACAAAATTTTGTATATAATATTTTTCAGGACCCTGAATCCATTGCGCCAGTTCCAACATATCTTCCTCTGTATGTAATTCACGTACCACCGTTGTTCTAAACTCATAAGGAATCACATCTGCCATTAAGATGGATACACTTTCTTTAATTGGTGCAAGATCAAAGTTTTTTATCCCAATGGTTTTGCTATACTTTTTCAGGCTGTTTTTTATATCCATTGCAACATAGTCCACAAGCCCCCGTGAGATCAGTTGTCGTAATTTTTCAGGAAAGCTGCCATTGGTATCCAACTTGATTGAAAAGCCAAGAGACTTGATTTCGGAAAGAAAGGGTTCCATGTCTTTTTGCAGCAGGGGTTCACCTCCTGTAATGCAAACACCATCCAAAAGTCCTTTCCTTTTTTTCAAAAAAGAAAATATTTCATCTTCAGAAATGATATTACCGGAATAAGAAGGGGGTATCATGGAAGCATTATGGCAAAATGGGCACCTAAGATTACACCCGACTGTAAAAACGGTGCAACAAGTTCTATCAGGATAATCTAATAAAGAAAGTTTTTGAAGTCCGCCAATTTGCATTCGTAATTCCCCCTGTAGTAAAATTATTCCCGTCAATATGGAATAAAATGTTGTTTAAATTTCATTTACACTTCACCTATTGTATCAAATGAAAACAAAAAAACAATCATTCTTGGGGATTATTTTTTGTTGATTACCGCAAGATACGACATAAGTTTTTATAGAAAATTAAGAACTTATGGGCTCTGCCTTTTTATTTTATCGAATTGCGCAAGGTGAAAATTACTTTATGATGTGCAAAGCAAACCTCATTTTAACTGATATTTGCTTATAAATAAACCGTTTTTAGACCAATGAAAAAACAAAAAAACGGCAGTCACAAAATTGCGATTGCCGCTACAGACATAATTATATGTGGTATGCTTCATATTTTTTTGCAAAGCAAAAACCTGTTGTTCCTGGACCAGTATGAGAAGCCACAGTGGCACCAATTTGAAAGGGTGCGACGAATTCCATTTCAGGAAAAGCCTTTTTTAATGCTTCTTCAAATTCGGGAACTTCATCCCAAACATTGGTTGTTCCAATGTGGGCAATGTAATCCTTTGGGTTTTCACCAGTTGATTTAAAGTGATTGATTGAAATATCAACTAGCTTTGCCAAACCCTTCTTTCTGCTTCTCACAGCTCCACCAACACTGATTTCGCCACCTTTGAGAATAATCAAAGGTTTGATTTTCAGAATACTTCCAGACAGAGCGGCAATTTTACCAATTCTTCCTCCAACTTCAAGATGGCTTAAATCCCCAACCATGAAATGAATACGAGCATCAAATTTGGCTTTTTCAACGTATTCCAAAACTTCATCAATTGTTTTACCGGCCTTTTTCATTCTAGCCATTTCCATAAGTATCAAGGTCTGCGATCCTGTTATATGCCAGCAATTCACAACGTAAATTTTTGCATTGGGGAATTCCTCTTCCAGCATTAATTTTGCTGTGGTGGCGGACTGAATTGAGCTGCTTAGGGAATGTGTAACTGTTGTACAAATAATATCTTTGCCTTGTTGCAAAGCCGGACGAAAGGCATCAATAAAATCTTGAACAGAGGGCAAAGAGGTTTTTGGGTATCCGTTCTCATCGATGATAAATCTATAATATTCATCTAAGGATATTTCTTCAATCTCCTTATAATACTTTTGGTGATCTAGGGATACATAAAAAGGTATTAAAGATATATCGAATTCCTTTCCCCGTTCTTTCCCAATATCACAAGCGCCGTCACTAAAAATCTGATAGTCTGCCATAACGTCCTCCTTCGATGCTGTACTTCAATTAACATTATATTAGCAAAAAAGTGAAAGAATTGCAATATAAAAACGCAGAACGTAGTTTAAATAACTATGTTTTGTGAATTCTGTGCATTCTTGATATCCAACGAAAACCTCTCGTCTGCAAGGCAGGTATTTCAAAAAAATCTCGTAGTTGGAAAAATAAATTACAAGTACTATGAGTAGTGTATCTCAATGAATTTTTGTTTACAATATATTTGTGTATTACTAAATTATATATACATATTTTTTTGAAAAGTCTCTTGCTATGAAGAAAAATGACTAAAAAAGCGGCTTTATTAAATTATGACAGTAAATTTTAAATAAATTGTCAGGAAAACTTAAAGACTTCCGTCGAAAAATGATTTATGATAATAAAGTCCTATAATTGGCATAAGAATCTCCTTTTTCGGAAAAAATTAGAAAAAAGGAGTGAATTAATTATGTTTCAAGCAGGACAGAAAATTGTATATCCTTTGCATGGGGCAGGATATATTGAAGAAATTGAAGGAACAGAAAACGGAGAATACTACATCATTCGCATACCTACGGGTAATGTTATGATTCGTATTCCGAAGGATGGTGCAGAGAAATCCGGAATTCGCCTGCCGGAGGAAAGGGACATTGTTGAGGAAACGTTGGTTCGGGTAGGGAAAAGTAGGCCGACATTATCAGATAACTGGAATTTAAGACAGAAGGAGAATTTTTGTCGATTGAAAACAGGGAAACTGGAACAGGCGGCGGAAGTTATTAAAGTGCTTTATGAACAAGAAAAGAAAAAGAAGCTTTCATCGGCGGAATGTAGGATTTTAGGAATGGCTAGACAGATTGTACTCAGTGAAATTATATCTGTTTATGAAATTAATAGCGAAAAAGCTGAAGAATTGCTTGCAAAATGGTTGGAAAATTGATACTATTTCTTTATGGTAAAGTATGGGTATTTTACCCTTTTATCAAAAATGGGGGAAGGAGGTGGAAGAATGAAAAGACTTGTAGAGATTATTATGAGTTTAATCGTTATGGCGGCGAGCTATGCGCTCTTGCATATTTTATTTATATCTAACTTTTTCCAATGGCACATATCCATGCCTTTTTATGTGCCAATGGGGTTAGCAGTATTCACCGGACTTATATTTTATCTTATCTTATCATCGCCCTTAACGGAAATGATGTTAAAAAGGCTTTCTCAAACAGAAGAAAGACTAACCAAAATGAATGTAAAAGAATTGGCATTTTCAATCCTTGGGTGTGTTGTTGGTTTGATCATCGCAAACCTCATCGGCATTGCCTTTAGCGGATTTGGTGCAATTGGAACTTTCATTGTGGTATTGTTGAACTTGCTTTTTGGGTTCTTGGGAATTCGTGTGGCAAGAAGAAAGAAGGATGAATTTAATGTAAAAAGCTTACAGAAAATGATCATTCCTGCTTTAGCACCGCAAGAAAAAATTTCCGTTTATGGACAGCCTAAGATATTAGATACAAGTGTAATTATTGACGGTAGAATTCTGGATTTGCTGCAAACTGGGTTTATTGAGGGCAAAATTATTATTCCAAATTTCGTTCTGGAAGAATTACGGCATATTGCAGACTCCGCCGATGGTTTGAAGAGAAACCGTGGTCGTCGTGGTTTGGATATTTTGAATGAAATTCAAAAGCAGTTGACAGTTCCCGTTGAAATCAAGGAATTTTCTACAAAGCAGTCAATGGAGGTTGATTCCATGCTGCTTAAGATGGCAGAAAGTCTGGATGCCTTTGTTGTTACAAACGACTATAATTTAAATAAAGTTGCTGAATTTCAAGGGGTAAGGGTTTTAAATATCAATGAATTGGCAAATGCCATAAAACCTGTAGTACTTCCGGGAGAAGAAATGCAGGTTACAATTATTAAAGCCGGCAAAGAAATGGGACAGGGCATTGCTTATTTAAATGATGGTACCATGATTGTTGTAGATGGTGGCAATAAGTTCATTGGCGAAACGAAAAACGTTGTAGTAACCAGCGTGTTGCAAACAGCGGCAGGACGAATGATTTTTACAAAAATGGTTGCTGCTGCTTCATAAATGAAAAGAATGAAAGCCCCAAAGCAAACGGTCCCTCTTAAAAGGGTTGCATGGGGCTTTTATTAATAGAAGAGGAGAGAAGAAGTGTGGAGGGTGAAGGGATTTGTGCTGCAATTATTGTTGCTGCGGGGCAGGGCAAACGCATGGGTGGGAAAACCCGAAAGCAGTTCTTGATGCTGGAAGGAAAAGAAATTTTAGCCCATACAGTAGAACGCTTTGAGCAGTTTTCAAAGATAAAGGAGATTGTATTGGTAACGGGGCAAGATGACATAGAGTGCATAAAGGAAATGGCTAGGAACTACGGCTGGAAGAAAATCAGTGCTGTAGTTTGCGGAGGAAAGGAACGGCAGGATTCTGTGAAATGTGGACTAAAGGCCCTTTCTCTATCCTCAGAGATCGTTTTAATTCATGATGGAGTGCGCCCGTTTGTGAAAGAGGATATGATAAACCGTTCCATAGATGCAGCACGGATTTTTGATGGATGTGTACTTGGTGTTCCGGCAAAGGATACGATCAAGATATGTGACAAGGACGGGATGGTAGTAGAAACACCTGAGCGCAGTAAATTATGGCACATACAAACCCCTCAGACTTTCTCCAGAAAATTGATAGAAAAGGCTTATGAAAAGGCGGAGAAGGATGGATTTATTGGCACGGATGATGCCTCTGTGGCTGAGTTTTATGGTGCCAAGATAAAGGTCATTCAAGGCAGCTATCAAAATATCAAGATTACCACGAGGGAAGATATCCTAGTGGGAGCTTGTTTTTTAGAGGAGGAGCGGGAATGAAGTCAATCGTAATATATACAGATGGTGCGTGCTCCGGAAACCCGGGGGCAGGGGGATATGGCGCAGTAATGCTCTATGGGACTGCCCGTAAAGAGCTATCCGGAGGGTATCGGAAGACAACCAATAATCGTATGGAGGTTTTGGCTGTAATTAAAGGACTGGAGGCGTTAAAGGAGCCTTGTTCCGTTAAGCTCTACAGTGACTCAAAATATGTAGTGGATGCCATCGAAAAAGGCTGGGCAAAAAAATGGCGCAGTCAGGGTTGGATGCGCAACAACAAAGAAAAAGCCTCAAATGTAGATTTATGGGAGCGACTGTTGGCTTTGCTTGAAATTCATCAGGTTTCCTTTATTTGGGTAAAAGGACATGCCGATAATCCCGAAAATGAGCGATGTGACCAATTAGCAAGGGCTGCAATACAGAAAAATACGTTAGAAAATGACGAAAATTATGAAACAATGTAAATGAGAACAGTGACTTAGTGGGAAATTTGCGTTGACACTTTATGAAATATATGGTAGTATTGTCTTGTAAAAGTTTTTTATCTATCTATGTAGGAGGATTTATTCAATGAAAAAGGGTACAGTTAAATGGTTCAACGCAGAAAAAGGTTTCGGTTTTATTTCCGTTCCCGGTGAAGACGACGTGTTTGTACACTTCTCTGCTATTCAGTCCGAAGGATACAAGACACTTGAAGAAGGACAGGAAGTTGAATTTGAAGTTGTTCAGGGTGCAAAAGGCCCTCAGGCTGCTAACGTAAAACGTGCTTAATCGATTTGATTCTGTATTGAAGATGCTTAGGCATTGATAATATAAATTATTTTTTGGTTATGCAAGAAACAACGCTTTATACC
>JABNAD010000221.1_pt1 | contig 45568 bp, 39 predicted proteins | sample 7240381 | NCBI WGS metagenome assembly JABNAD01 (sample SAMN11332834, study PRJNA596920) | anaerobic digester metagenome | biome: digested sludge; isolation source: digested sewage sludge-derived enrichment culture grown on H2/CO2 | place: Germany: Goettingen
GGGAGGGGGGATGCTCCCCCCTCCCCGTCAGCCCCTCCCCCAATGGCGATATCCGGTGGAGATCCGTTTCCGCTTTTTGCGACAGGATAATGGCTGAACGCTTTGGGGATGCTCCTGAAGGGTATCCGTCAATAGCGGTTGCACATACACGCGGGCGAACCCGATCCCCTGGAGCCCGTGCTGCTCCCCTACTTTTAAGTACTCACGAAAGACACCTTTACAGGCAAACCGGAGAATATCCGGGCGGGATAACCGGTCTGGTGGTTTTTATGGAGTCTGGAGACCTAAAAATTGCGTGGGCGCGGCAGTACATGCCGGTGCTCTCGTCCATTCGGAAGCGTTTTGTCGAGGAGAAGCCGTTCTCCGGCATGACTATCGGCATGGCCCTGCACGTCGAGGCGAAGACCGCGGTGCTGGTCGAGACGCTCGCAGCAGGTGGCGCCGAGGTATACATCACGGGGTGCAACCCCCTCTCGACCCAGGACGACGTCTCGATGGCGCTCGATACCCGGGAACGGATTCACTCCTACGCCCGCCGGGGCGCCAACGTCGAGGAGTACTATGCGGCCATCGACCGGGTGCTCGACGCCCGGCCCGCAATCACCATCGACGACGGGATGGACCTGATCCACCGCATCCACACCGAGCGGCGGGAGGTGCTTGACTCGATCATCGGCGGGTGCGAGGAGACCACGACCGGCATCCACCGGCTCCGCGCGATGGCGCAGGACGGGGCGCTCAGGTTCCCGGTCGTCGCCGTCAACGACACCCCGATGAAGCACTTCTTCGACAACGTCCACGGCACCGGCGAGAGTTCGCTCGCGTCGATCATGATCACCACAAACATCCTCATCGCCGGAAAGCGGTTCGTCGTCGCCGGCTACGGCTACTGCGGCCGGGGGCTCGCGCAGAAGGCCCGGAGCCTCGGCGCCCGCGTCATCGTGACCGAAGTCGACCCCCGGCGTGCGCTCCAGGCGCACATGGACGGGTTCGACGTCATGACGATGGACGAGGCGGCAGCGCTCGGCGATATCTTCGTCACCACCACCGGCAACACCAGCATCCTCACCGAACAGCACTTCAAGAGCCTGAAGGACGGGGCGATCCTCGCGAACGCCGGCCACTTCAACGTCGAGATCGACGTCGACTGGCTCGCGTCGCACGCGGACTCCACCGTCCACCGGGACGGCATCGACACCTACGTGCTCGGCGGGAAGGGCGTCCACGTCCTTGCCGAAGGAAGGCTCGTGAACCTCGCGACGCCGAAGGGCATGGGCCACCCCGTCGAGGTCATGGACCTGAGTTTTGCCGTCCAGGCGCTCTCCGCCGAGTTCATCGCGAAGCACGGCCGCGAACTCGCTCCCGGCGTGCACGACGTCCCGTCCGCAATCGACGAGGCCGTGGCACGGCTGAAACTCGACGCGCTCGGCCTCTCGATCGACCGGCTGACGGCCGAGCAGGAGACCTACATGAGCAGCTGGACGATTGGGACGTAAAACACTCTTCTTTTTTTCACCGTAACTACTCGTGCAAGGTCCGGAACCTGCTCGCCGCCAGGTTTCTCCATCGCGATTCATGCCGCACTCCGGCCATCTCTACCGGTGGCTGATCGTTCGACCCGTGGCCGCCGTTCGGCACGATGACCCTGCCCCAAATTCCTGCATCCCCTGCTCCGGCAGCACAACATGTTTTTATACTCGCCAGGCACGTAAACCAAATTTCCTTTATTTGGGCGCCAAATCAGCTAAATTAAATATACCGTGCCGCAATCCTCTATAGCAAGGTGTCATTATGAAAGCATCAACCCCGGCAACCCTTGTTGCCCTGACCCTCATGATCATCGCCGGCCTCCTGGTTGCAGGATGCACGACCGCTCAGCAGGCGCCCGAGCAGACCACCCTGACCGTCTTTACGGCCGCATCGCTCACGGGGGCCTTCACGGATATCGGCAAAGCCTACGAGGCAGAGAACGGAAACGTCAGGATCGATCTGGTCTTCGACGGATCGCAGGCCCTCCGCACCCAGATTGAGCAGGGAGCGAACCCCGATATCTTCGTCTCCGCGAGCACGAAGCACATGAAGGCCCTCCAGGACGGCGGGTTCATGGATGACGGTACCGTGGCGCCGTTCCTCGGGAACAGCATGGCCCTGATCGTCCCGGCCGACAACCTGGCAAATGTCACCGGTCTGGCCGACCTGGCTGAACCGGGGACAAAGATCGTCATCGGCACCAAAGACGTCCCCTTCGGCGACTACACCCGGCAGGTGCTCGATAAGATGGCCGCCGACCCCGCATACGGCCCGGCTTACCGGGACGCCGTGATGGAGAACGTCATCTCCGAGGAGACGGCGGTGAGCTCCGTGGTGCCCAAACTGACGCTCGGCGAGGCGGACGCGGCGTTCGTCTACAAGTCCGACGTCTCGAAGGACGACCTCGAGAAGGTGACGCGGATCGAGGTTCCGGCGGAGTACAACGTCATGGCCACGTACCCGCTCGGCATCCTTGCGGAGTCGCCGCACAGGGCCGAAGCGGAGTCCTTCATAGCGTTCGTCCGGGGCCCGGACGGCAGCGCCATCCTGACCGAGTATGGATTCGACCCCATTCCGGCAGAGTCCTGAGGTGACCCGGCCCGAAGGTGGCCTGGCGCGAGTCTCGAGGGCGGGTCTTGCCCTCCTCGTCGCCGCCCTCGTCGCCCTCTTCCTCCTCTTCGTCACGCTGCCGGTCGCCTCGCTCTTCCTGCGCATATCGCCTGAGGCGTTCCTCCGGTCGCTCGCCGAACCGGTGGTGCTCGACGCGCTCTCCCTCTCGCTAGCCACCGCGACGGTGAGCACGGCGATCGTCGTCGTCTTCGGGACGCCGCTTGCCCTGGTGAATGCCCGGCACGACTACCCGGGGAGGGCGATCGTCGATACGCTCACCGATCTCCCCATCGTCCTGCCGCCGGCGGTGGCGGGCATCGCACTCCTCATGGCGTTCGGCCGCCGGGGCGTGGTCGGGCAGTACCTCGACCAATTCGGTATCAGCATCGCCTTCACCACGGTCGCGGTGATCCTCGCGCAGGTCTTCGTGGCCTCGCCGTTCTACATCCGGCAGGCGAGGGCGAGTTTCGAGGCGGTCGACCGCATCTACGAGGATGCGGCCCGGACGCTCGGGGCATCCCCCATGAAGGTCGCCCTCCGGGTCACCATCCCGCTTGCTTGGGGCGGGCTCATCTCGGGTGCGATACTCTCGTTCGCCCGGGCGCTCGGGGAGTTCGGCGCCACGATCATGTTTGCCGGAAACTTCCAGGGACGAACCCAGACGATGCCGCTTGCCATCTACACGACGATGCAGGGCGACCTCGATGCCGCGATCAGCCTCGCGATCGTCCTCGTCGTGATATCGTTTGCGGTGATCGCCGCGGTGAAGATCATGACCCGGCGGAGGCTCTGATGCTCTCGTTCTCTGCCGTCCGGCAACTCCGCGACTTCACTCTCGACGTCACGCTCTCGGTCGGGTGCGGGGAGACCCTCGTCCTCGTCGGCGAGAACGGGGCGGGCAAGTCCACGGTGCTGAACCTGATCTCCGGCATCCTCACCCCCGACCGGGGGGAGATCGTCCTCGGGGAGAGGAGGCTCTACTCTGGCGAGGAGGGGATCGACGTCCCCGCCGAGAGCCGGAAGGTCGGCCACCTCTTCCAGTCCTACGCCCTCTTCCCGCATATGACCGTCTTTGAGAACGTGGCGTTCGGCCTCCGCTGCCGGAAGGTCTCGCGGCCGGAGATCGCGTTCTCCGTGACGAACCAGCTTCGCGCGATGAACCTCGCCGATCTTGCGGACGTCAACGTCGGCAGGCTCTCGGGCGGGCAGCGGCAGCGGGTGGCCCTCGCCCGGGCGCTGGTGCTCGACCCGGACATCCTCCTCCTCGACGAACCGCTCGCCGCCGTCGATATGCGGGCGCAGGCCGCGATGCGAATGGAACTCCGCGACCGGATACGGAGCGCCGGCATCCCCTGCATCGTCGTCACCCACAACCTCCGCGACGCCCTCGAACTCGCCGATCGCCTCTGCCTCCTCGAAGAAGGGAACGTGGTGGCCGAGGGTGCGCCGGAGGAGGTGCTCGGCATGCAGGATAACGGGTTCATCGCGAGTTTTGCCGGGTCGGAACCCCACAACGGCTTTATGCCCCGGGCGTCTATCACTGGTCATAGCCGGAGGCTGCCGGACTCCCGGCCCCTCGGATGACGACCATGAAGAAGCAGGGATATGTTCTCCTCCTCGCACTGCTCGCGGCGATCTCTCTCGTGCCGGGTTCGGCCGCGGGCGGGGAGATCCCCATCAACTACTCGTTCAACGAGTCGCACGCGGAGATATACCAGCAGATGCTTGAGCAGAACGCCTCCGTCGGCGAGTATTATGAGCAGGTCTGCCCCGAGTTCCTGGAGAGCATGCCCCCGGAGACGAGGGCGCATCTCTACAACACGACGATGGCGCGGCAACGGCCTCCTGGTGCCGACGGGGAATTTGTGCCGCCCCTGATAATGGGAAAAGTCGCCATCGCCACCGCCTCGCCCGTGACCTCGGTGTGCGGGGTACCCATCCCGATTGTGGGTATCGCCATCCTCGGCCTCGCTGGTATCATCATCCTTGCCCTGCTCGCAGCGGTCGCTCTCATCCTGGAGCGGATCCGTAACCGGAACGAGTGAGTTTCACTGCGCCCGGCGCGCCGGGCCGCGTGCGCAGTAGAGATACTCCTGCGCGTATCCGGCATACTCCCCGAAGTAGTCCCGGCTAAATCTCCGGATCCGCTCGTACTCCGCCGGGGTGCAGTTTTTGCCGCCAAGATCGGGGAGATACGTCTCCCCCACGATCCGGCGTATCCAGACATCGACCGGGAACGCCTCGAAGAATCCGAACGCAAAGAGGAGCACGCAGTCCGCCGCCTTCGGTCCGACGCCCTTTAACTGCATCAGCGCCTGCCGCGCCTCCTCGAACGGAAGGGCGGCGATCCGCTCCGCCCAGTCCGGGTGCTCCGCCGCATATCCGGCAGCCTCGCGAACGTAGTCCGTCCGGTAGCCGAGTTTGCAGTCCCATAAGTCCCCGTGCGGAACCCCGGCGAGCACCTCCGGCTCCGGGAACGCGTATGCCCTGCCGGAGGGTTCGTCTATCGGTCTCCCGTAGCGTTCCGCCATCAGGGCGACCCGCCGCTTCACCGCCGGGATGTTCGTGTTCGTGGCGCAGAGATACGAGGCCAGGCACTCCCACGGAGATTGTCTGACCAGGCGGAGCCCCCTGCACTCCCGGACGGCGGCGCCGATAGCCGGGTCGCGGTCGATCGACGAGAGGATCCCGGGAAGGTCCTGGTCGAGCCGGAAGTAGTCGCGGACGAACCCTGCATCCGCCCCGGTAAATGTGAGCCGGTTTGTATCCTGCCGTATCCTGACGGCCCGGCCGCCGGCGACGCCCTGCCACCACCCGTCCGCCTGCTCCCAGCGGAACGCCTGCCCGCAGGAGAGCGTCAGGTCGAGGTCGAACGGCTGGTCGGGCCGGAGTTGTATCGTCGTCATGGCCGGCGGCGCCGCCGGGTAAAAAAGAGGTTATTCTTTCTTCTCATCCTTCATCTGCTGGTAGACGCAGGACTGAACGTCCTGGCCCAGTTTCCCGATCGCGTCCGCCCGGCAGCGTGCGCAGTGGCGCATCTGCTTGATGTACGGGGCGCACTGATCCTGCATCTCCCGCTTCTCCTTCGACGTCGGGGGGGTGATGTCGGCGAACTTGTACTGCGGGATGAGCGGGATGACATTGAAGGTGAACGCCCCCATCTCCCCGACCTTCTTTGCGATCTCGGGGATGTGCTCGTCGTTGATCCCGGGGATGTAGACGGTGTTGATCTTGACGAACATCTTCTTCGCGACCGCCATCTCGATCCCCTTCATCTGCTGGGAGAGGAGGAGTTCGGCCGCCTCGCGCCCGTGGTACTTCTTCCCGTCGTACTCGACCCAGGAGTAGATCTTCTCGCCGATAGCAGGGTCGACGGCGTTGAGCGTGACCGTGACGTTCCCGACGTCGTACTTCGCGAGTTCCTCGATCGACTCGGGAAGCGCGAGACCGTTCGTGCTGATGCACATGATCAGGTGCGGGAACTCCTCGTGGATCAGCCGCAGTGCCTCGAAGGTCTCCGGGTTTGCGAGCGGTTCGCCCGGCCCCGCGATCCCGACCACCTTCACGTACGGGTACTCCTTGACGACGTTCCTGACGAGATCGAGCGCCTCCTCCGGGGCGAGCACCCTGCTCGTCACGCCCGGCCGGCTCTCGTTCACGCAGTCGAAGTCCCGTATGCAGTAGTTGCACTGGATGTTGCACTTCGGGGCGACGGGGACGTGACACCGCCCGAAGGCGTGGCACGCTTTATCGGAGTAGCAGGGGTGCTCGCTGATCTTGCGCAGCTGCTCCGGATCGTAAGGAACCTCCCTGCCCTGGACCGTCGCGGTCCGATACTCGTCGGCCATATGACAGATCTATGTGCCGGAGGATATTATATACTGATGGTTGCCGGTCTGCCCGGGTGGGCCGGGGAAAAATAGTGGGGTCAGGCCGTTTCCTGGCTGAGGTCGAACGGGAGGTGTTCCTTGCCGGCCTCCTGCGTATCCCGCTCCGGCTCCATACCAAACCGTTCCTCCGCGGCTTTCAGGATCCGGCCGAGCATCTCGGCGTAGGTCAGGCCCGCGTACTTCGCCATCCTGGCGAGGTGACCGTCCCAGCACCAGCCGGGGTTCGGGTTGACCTCGAGGAGTTTCGGGTTGCCGTGCTCGTCGAGCCGCCAGTCGAACCGGCAGTAGTCGCGGCACTCCAGGCGTTCGAAGAGGGCGAGGCAGCACCGCACGATCACCTTCTCGATCTCCTCGGGGAGATCCGCCGGCTTTGAGGTGATCTTCCAGTACGGCGAGTCCGGGAGCCACTTCGCCTCGTAGCCGCAGATGCGGGGGAGATTCGGCGGCAGCGCGGAGTAGTCCTCCTCGATGACGGGCAGCACCATGCTGTATCCCGACGGATTCCCGATGATCCCGACGCTGATGTCTTTTCCCGTGAGGAACTCCTCGACGAGGAGCGAGCGGTCGTAGCCGAGCGTCATCCGCAGCGTATTGATGATGTCGGAGAGTTCCTCGATGGAGTGGGCGATGCTCTCTTGCGTGATGCCGAACGAGGAGTCGCCGGCGTTCGGCTTGACGATCGCCGGGAACTGCATCCCGACGTCGTAGGTGCGGTCGCCGGGGGTGATGAAGCAGGCGTCCGGCACCGGGATCCCCATCTCCTTCGCAATCCCGCGCACGAGCGATTTGTCGTAGCAGAACGCGAGCGACTGCGGCCCGGCTCCCGTGTACGGGATCCCGTACATATCGAGGAGCGCCGGCACGTGGAGTTCTTTCCTCGGGTCGTTGTTGAACCCCTCGTCGCAGAGGTTGAAGACGTAGTCCGCCTTCCCCTTCAGCCGCGGGAGATCCTGGATCAGCGTCTCGTGTTTGCAGAGGTAGGTGAACCGGTAGCCGGGCAGTTCCCGCAGCGCCGCCTTCATCTGGTCGATGGTGTAGAAGTCGTCGTCGTCGAAGGTGCAGGAGGGCTTCAGGGCATCGGGCCTTGCCGGGTCGCCGAGGAGCACCGCGACGTGTTTTGCCGTCTCCCGGCCTTTCGTCTTCGCCGCCGACCACTCCTTCCTGACCTGTGCGGTGACGATGTGGCGGCGCTCCATCATGCCGAGATCCTGGTTGCGCTGCGACTCGGTCGCGATCTCGTGGAAGGCGATGCCTGAGAACCCCGCCTTCTCAAGGAGCCGCCGGAGCGCCTCTGGGGTGTAGAGGTGCTCGGCGTAGAACTGGTCGGCCACGACGCCCTTCTCGACGTCGGTGATCACCTCGCGGGATATCAGGCGCTGGTCGTCGAACGAGAGCGATCTCTCGCGGCAGACGAACATGGCGTCGTCGATCCACTCCCACGACCTCGGCTGGAAGTGTTCTTTTAAGTACTCGCCGTCGGCGACGTCCAGGAGCACCCGGCCCCAGGGTTTGAGGATGCGCCGGATCTCGGTGAGGATCCGGAGATCCTCCTCGACGGAGTCGAAGTAGCCGAAACTGTTCCCGAGGATGAGGACGACGTCGTAGGTGTCGGTGCGGTACGGGAGCCGCCGGGCGTCTCCCTCCCGGAACCGGATGGAAAGCCCCTCTTTCTTCGCGGTCGACCGGGCCCGCTGGATCAGGTAGTGCGACTGGTCGAGGCCTTCGGCGCTGTAGCCCCTGCGCGCGAGTTCGAGGGTGTGCCTGCCCTGGCCACAGCAGAGATCGAGGACTTTTTCGTGGGGCTGGAGGTGCAGAACCCGGGCGATCCGGTCGATCTCCCGCTCGGTGATCCGCGGGTCGTCGACGACGTCGCCGTCGGTCTTTAAGTAGAGGCGATTGAAGATTCCTCTCCACCAGTCGGGTTTTACATGGTCTTCAAGGTTCGGGACCGGACCGATTGTCCTCCTGTCCCGGTGTTTCCCCTTGCGTCTGCTATCGGGAGGCTCGTCGGTGTGGACCTCGTCGATCATGCCGGCCCACTCCCCCCGGCTTCGTTTCCGGAATAGAACCGGTATCCTGCCGGGTTGCAAAAGAGAACGGTTATCCTGTACATAGTTGGATGATCTTTCGATAGGATGGTATCGATAAAAGCATTGCGTCGCGCACCTCCCTCCCGGGGGAAACCGGCACATTGGAGAAGCCTTCTCCGTCCGGGGCATCCCGGCCACGCAGAGGCCGGCGAAGGACGGGTCATGCCGCCCCGGATCCCCGAGACGCATCTATTATATGCAGGCAGGTAGTTGTGTATGTGCAGACTCTATCTGCATGGTTGAAGTATATGGAAGAGAGATACCCCCGCAGGGGCCCCCGATCGTATGACGACCGTCCCCGCGAGTTCCACAAGGCGGTCTGTTCCGACTGCGGCAAAGAGTGCGAAGTTCCTTTCACGCCCACGGAGGGTCGGCCGGTCTACTGCCTCGACTGCCTCCCGAAGCACAGGAAACCCCGGTTCTGAGTAGCCAGTATGAATTCTGTTTCCAGAAGTGAGTGAAGTTCCAATGGAAGAGAGATACCCCCGCAGGGGCCCCCGTTCTTACGACGACCGCCCCCGCGAGTTCCACAAGGCAGTCTGCGCTGACTGCGGCAAAGAGTGCGAAGTTCCTTTCAAGCCTACGGAGGGTCGGCCAGTCTACTGCCGCGACTGCCTCCCGAAGCACAGAAAACCCCGATTCTAACCCTTTTTTACCTGATAACCCCGTCACACGATGAGCCTCCTTCGCATCAGCCTGATGGCGAGGACGAAGAAGATCATGGTAGCCACCGCTATCCAGGCGAGATTGAGGAGGTTTACCGGCGAGAACGCCGAGAGCGTGATTGCCCGGTTGAAGCCGACGACGTGCGTGAGCGGCAACGTGGCGAGGGCGAAGTACTGGATCGGTTCGGGCAGGAGGTCGAGCGGGAAGAACGTCCCCGAGAAGAGGAACATCGGGGTGATGAAGAGGAACGAGGGGTAGTTCAGCGCGTCGATGCTCGGGGTGATCGCGGTGAAGCACATCGCGATGCCTGCAAAGAGGAGGCCGGCGAGGAACGCGAAGGGTATGAGGAGCAGGGACGACGGCATGGAGACGACGTTAAAGAGGAGGAGCACGGGGAGCATCAGCGTGGCGTAGATCATCCCCCGGGTGGCGCCCCAGATCATCTCCCCTGCGATCACCTCGTCGATGCCGACCGGGGTTGCGATGATGGCGTCGAACGTCTTCTGGTAGTACATCCGGACGAACGAGGAGTAGGTGCACTCGAAGAAGGCCGAGTACATCACCGATATCGAGACGAGGGCGGGTGCGATGAAGACGGGGTAGGGGATCCCGTCGACCGCCTCGATGTAGGTCCCGAGACCGAACCCCAGCGCCAGGAGGTAGAGGACCGGCTCGATGAAGGGCGGGATGAAGTTCACCCGGTAGGTCCTGAGGAAGGCGTCCCAGTTCCTCCGCCAGACGCTCTGTACTCTCGCGGTGATATCGATCATCGCTCACTCCCGCAGGCTCCGGCCGGTCAGCCGCAGAAAGACGTCCTCGAGGGTTGCCGGCCGGACCGTCACCGCCGCCTCGTGCCGGCAGACCTCGAGCAGTTCGCGTGCGACGTCATTCGGGTGATCCGTGAAGACCTGGATCACGTCGCCGGCAGGGTCGTAGTTCAGCCCGAGCTCGTCCAGGTGGGCAACCACCTTCTCCGTCCGCTCGACCTCGACGACGTCGTTTCCCGCGTGCTCCCGGATGAGGTCCGCCGGGGCGCCCTCGACGAGGATTCTGCCGTGCTCCATGATCACCAGCCGGTCGCAGAGGCGTTCCGCTTCGTCGAGGTAGTGGGTGGTGAGGACGAGGGTGTTTCCTTCGGCCCGGAGACTCCGGAGTTTCTCCCAGATCAGGTGCCGCGCCTGCGGATCGAGCCCGATGGTGGGTTCGTCGAGGATGAGCAGTTCCGGTTCGTTGACGAGAGCCCGGGCGATGATCAGCCGCCGTTTCATCCCGCCCGAGAGGTTGTCGACCAGGACGTCGCGTTTCTCCTCGAGCTGCATGAACGCGAGGAGTTCGTCGGCCCGCTTCTCCGCCGTTCGTTTCGGGATGCCGAAGTAGCGGGCGTAGACCAGCAGGTTCCGGTAGGCCGAGAAGTCCGGGTCGAGGTTGTTCTCCTGCGGCACCACCCCGAGACGGCTCTTGATCCGGCGGTGGTGGGTATCCACGTCCATCCCGAAGACCTCCAGGGTGCCGCCGGATTTGGGGGAGATGCACTGGATCATCTTCATGGTCGTTGTCTTTCCCGCTCCGTTCGGGCCGAGAAACCCGAAGACTTCCCCTTCTCTGACCCGGAAGGCGATATGGTCGACCGCGACGAGGTCTCCGAACCGCTTCAAGAGGTCGTGCGCTACGATGACGTCACCGATCGTCTCTCCTCCCGAAGGGTCAGTGGAGTCGTGCGACTACAACATTCTTTCGCTCACCCTTCTGCCGCGCCGGCGGTTCCCGGCCGGGATGCATGCCGGATCGCAGGCGATCCGGGCCGGAATTCCGGTCTACGGGACGGAGCCTCCGCAGCCTTTTTGCCCGGCAGCGTAAACCGCTCTTATCCGCACGTGTGGAGTCGCAGCGAAACCATGATCGACAATTCCAGGGAGACGGGAGGGGTCTTCTCCCCTCCGGAGACCGTATACGTCGGTTCGTCGGGGTGCCGCGGGCGGGGCGTCTTCGCCCGCAGGGATCTTGCGGCCGGCGAGTTGATCGAGACCTGTCCGGTGGTCGTGCTCGGCGGAGCGGACGAGCAGGAACTTCTCGATAAGACGCACCTCTTCGACTACTACTTCGCGTGGGGGGAGCTCGCCGCCGTGGCGCTGGGCTACGGGTCGCTCTACAACCACTCCTACCACGCGAACGCGGATCACGTCTGCGATCACCTCCAGGGCGCGATCCGCATCTCCGCCCACCGCCCCATCTCGAAGGACGAGGAGATCACCATCAACTACGGCGGGCCGGCGGACTGTCCCGATCCCGTCTGGTTCGATGCGGAGGAGTGATCCTGACGGCTGGAGCCGCGGCGATCCGCCCCTCAGCCCTCTTTTCGCTCCGGGTTATCCCCGGGAGAGAGCGGTCTTTCCCGGTATCCCGAACCGGGTGCCGGTACCTCGCCCTATCCTTCCCGGGCAGTTCCGGGCCGTCTGACGAAATCTCCAGTGGAAATCAAGGGGTTTGCACGATCCTCCTCATATCGTAGAGATTCTCTCGATCCTCCGTAACGGCTGCCGACCCCGGTAACCGTCCCGGAGGCCCTGTGGGCGCCTCAGAATCGCGCTCTGATTTGGGCAATTCTGGCACATTCGAGAACAATTTGGGGGTATCGTAGACGGGTGTCCGGGATCTCGGAGTGTGAGAGGAGAGATGCGGTCCGGACGTGCCGCGATCCGCCTGCAACGGCCGGGTGCCTTATCGTCTGATGACCACCTGCACCCGCTCGGTCCGCACGATGCCCCCTCCGGTCGCCGTAACCACGGCATCCACGGTCGCGGTGGAGACGAAGGGAGGGAGGTCGGGGGCCGCGGCCTCGTAGGTGAGCGGCGGGTAGGGTGCGGAGATCGTGCCGAGGTCGCGGTTCTCGCGGTATACGCCGCCGAGCGCCGTGGCGGAGACACTGAGATCGATGGGTGCGGAGAATCCGCCTTCGGGGTGTACCGTGAGCGTGAACCTGACCGTATCCCCCGGCCGTGCGGTGGCGGACGACGGGGCGACGCTGATCGAGAAGGTGCGGGACGCAACCTGCACCGGGGCGCCCGTCGCGACCGGGGTTCCCGGCGTTCCGGCCGGGGGCGGTGCCGGAGGGGGTGTGCCCTCGTTCGCGAGGAGAGCGTAGGCGACGGCGAACACGGTCATCAGGACGCAGATGATGACTGCGGTCAGCAGGGGAGGGTATTCTCGTGCCATGGGGATATGCCGGCAGAACGGTTGCCGGCCTATTTATGCGTTGCCGCCCTGCCCGGGATAAAAGGGGTGGGTTGTTCAGTCGATGGCGACCATGACCTCGGTCGACTTGACCACGGCGTAGACCTTCTTGCCGACGGCAAGCCCGAGGCTCTCGACGGACTTCTTCGTGATGACCGCGACGAGTTCGCCGCCGCCGTCCAGCGCGACGACGACCTCGGCGGTGACGACGCCCTCATCGATGGCCTTTACTTTTCCGGGAAGCTGGTTTCTTGCACTTAACTTCATGATGCACCGCGGCGGTAATCCTGCTCGCCGGGCAATATAGGTTTCGATGCCCGAGAGATCGGCGCGGTGCGCATACTCTCCCTGCCGACGGGAGTGCCGGCGTTTTTTTGGGCGCAAAAAAAGTGGGTTTGCCTCTCCCGGGTCACCGTGCCTGCACCCCGTTCAGCATGTAGCCCCGACAGAACCATTATGTCTTATGGTCGCCCATAGTTAACTATGGCGACCACGATCCAACTCCAACCAGAGACCAAGTCCCGCCTGGATACCTTGAAAGTGCATCCCCGGGAGAGTTATGACGAGACGCTCAACCGGATTATGGACGTATTGATCGATCCGGAGCCGCTCTCCGAAGAGACGTTGCAGCGGATCGAAGAAAGCGTCGCAGACATGCGGGCCGGCCGGGGTCGCCCCTTTGAAGAGTATGTTCAGGAACGGGGCCTCTGATGATCTGGCGGCTCATCCTCATGCCGGTTGCCGAGCGGGTTCTCAATAAAATCCCGGATCCTGATGCCAGACGGATTAAGGAAGAACTCTATGCTCTGGCAGATGAGCCGTACCCCCGATTTCACGTTAAGAAACTGAAGGGACACGAGAACAGTCCGCTATACTCTCTTCGTGTAGGACAGTACCGGATCATTCTTGTGATCGAGGACAATGTGGTGGTCATCACCGTGATTGAGATTGGAAATCGGAGCAATATCTATCGGAAATATTGATCTGTGTCGCGAGATGTTCGCTGCTCTTGCCGATCAACGTCTCCTCCTGCGTATGGGCCGATGTGTCCCTCCGCTATGAAAAACACATTTCTTTGGCAGGAAAATTCTCAAACTACGGCTCTGGAGAATACCTTCCCCTGAGACCGTGGCACCTGCTGTTTCCATTGACGCATGCGAAACATCTCTCCAGGGCGCAAAAAAGTGGGTTTGCCTCTCCCGGGTCACCGTGCCGCATCGACCCGGGATAAAAATTCACGCACGGCCGCGAGGTACGCATCGGCCTCTTCAAGGTGGTGGCTGTGCGAGGCGCCTTTAAAGACCGCGAGCTTTGACCCCGGCACCAGGCTCCGGTAGTATGCCATCGTCGCGGGCGATGCCTCGTCGTATTCTCCGCAGGTGAAGAGCACCGGGGCCGGGATTTCGGCAAGCCGGCCGGCGACGCTGAACTCCCGGAGGGTTCCCGTGCAGGTGAACTCGCTCGGCCCCCACATCCCGAGGTAGATCGGCATTGCGAGCCGTTCAAGCGACCTGTTCAGGCACTCCGGCCAGGGGTCCGTCCGGCAGACGTGCCGGGCGTAATACGCCTCCATGGCTTCCTGGTATGCCGGCGAGTCGAAGTTCCCGCTCGCCTCCCCCTCCCGGACGGCCTCCTGCATCCCGTCGGGGAACGCCGCGAGGTTCGCCCTCTGGTCCGCCACCCACCGGTCGGCGTCCAGCAGCGGCCCGGAGAGGATCAGGCTCTCGACGCCGCCGGGGTTTTTTGAGAGGACGTATTCGGCCGCGAGCCCGCCCCCCCACGACTGCCCGAGAAGGTGCACCCGTGATAGGCCGAGCGCGTCGCGGACCTCGCCGACCTCCGCGACGTAGCGCTCCACCGTCCAGAGGGCGGGGTCGTCCGGAGTGTCGGAGTTCCCGCACCCGAGCTGGTCGTAGAAGACGACCGGCCGCTCGTCCGCGAGGGCTTCGAGCGGCTCGAGGTAGTCGTGCGTCATCCCCGGACCCCCGTGGAGGACGAGGAGGGGCGTTCCCGCGCTCTCCGCGCCGACAATCCGGAACCAGACCCGGCCGCCGGCGACGTCGACGTAGCCCTCGCGGGTGTCGCCGTCGGTTCTGGTTACGGTGACGTTCGATCGGTCGGCCGTCCGGTCCGTCATGATGCAGAGCGCGAGCAGCACCGCTGCGGTTGTGAGCACAAGAAGTAGCATGAGATCTCTCCTGAACGTTTTTTTGGTATGGTTGACCCCTGGGGTGCACGGCCGGGGGGCTGTAGGGGACCGCCGGCGGTGTGTTCCTGATGGGGTGTTTGGTTGGGAGGGATTTAGTATTTTGTGGGATGGGGCGGGGGATGGGGGGCGATGGAGTTTTGTAGTTGCTCGCGGTGAGCACCTACAACACGACTGGAACCCTCGTGGAGAAGACAAACCTGACGGTGGTAAGGGACTCTGAAGTATTTAATCAAAAGGTCTAAAAACCAATTTCTCTAGGGACATCTGTTATTGCCTGAATCACAGAATCGTTTGCAAATTAGTGAATGGTTCGTGCGTTTGTGTCTAGAGGATATGATAAACGTTAAGGGACCCTATCCCTGTATCTCCTTTTGCCTAATCTAGATTGGATCTAGGGCAAATTCAATTTTATAGGTATTTTATTGCGCAGCCTAAATAAAAACCTAATGGCAGTTTTAACAAAATAATTGACAACTAATAGACTATTTGTAACTTTAGTGCAAAATGACTTCGTAACACTAAGTCTTTAAGTCAACTTTCACTTAGTGCTAATACATCTTGATACGATTTATAGTCCAATTTATTAATTAGCTTCATGCATTTTTCTTGAAATGCTTGAAAACTCCGATTACCTTGCTTGATTGTAATTGACCATTTACCACTTGCTTTGGAACGTTCTAAGTAGTTTTTCAAGCCTTTCTTCTGCAAATCTGATAAGATGCTACTAGCTTTCTTTTCAAATTTTTTCTTATCATCAATGCGATGCCACAATGGATGCGTTTTAGACAGTAATTCTGGTGTCGTGAAACTGTTCTTATTAGTAAGAGCAAACTTCTGTAACTGATTCAGCATCTCCTTTGTGAATAATTCTATATCGTTTTCATCAAAGGGATAGAGGAAGTATGGCGGCTTGCTGGTTTTAGTATCTATTGGGAATACAGCATTTAGGCCGTTTTTAGAAAAAATGCCTCGCGTTAGGTGAATCGAATTGATCTTAGCATTTGTTATCCGCTCTATGTGTATACAATGCATATCATGTTTGCAGATTAATTCATTTGAGGAAAGGTCCTCAAATGAGCAGTAAGCAATATCTACTGAATATTGTCTCTTATGAACAACTTTTACTTTTCCACTTTGAATAACTACGGATGGGTCTTTACGAACTTTAGCGTATTTTTCTATTTGTTTCTCTTTAACATTGTGAGAAGACTTGCATTCAAATAGAATTGAATGATTTGTACTTGTGTTGGATATGATTATATCAGGATTTGATTCTGGAATCTTCGCTTCTATCTGAGATATTTTGTAATTTTTCTGTGTAAATGGATTTGGCCAGTGTGGAATGTCATGACACAACCCAATAATGATATTCATCAGTTTTGTATGGTCAGATAATTCTACCATTACTTGACCCCTCTAAAGATGCGTTAGGATCATAATATCTCTGGAGGTTACATAAAAACCTCATTATTGTGTTTCCGCATGCACCTGTTGGCAAATAGACTCGTATCCAATCTGGAGTTATTTCCAACCGAAAATCGTCTCCATTGTGAAGATCTAAACCCGAAACAAGGTATGTGTCAGAATCTACCTTGGTAGGAAACCCGGATAGACGGAAAGGTTCTCTTGCAGTGAAAACGATCTTAATAAACCTTTGAATGTCTTCAATTTTCTTTTTAAGGTCGATGCAAAGTGGGGCACCATGTATTGTAAAGCCTGTACCTACCTCCTTGTATGATATGTTATACTCCTGCTCAATAACGTGTAACACACTTTCATAGTTCTCACGGATCTCAGATGTTGTGCTCAAATGTTCATAAATCGTTGTTCCCTTAACAGTAAATTTTCCTTGATAATTGACGTCTTCAATCAGTAAGTTGAAATTTTCAGATTCACTATCACTGGGATCAAAGGTTTTCTTGAACCCTACGCTTGATATAGCAAAAAGGTTTGCTAATTCTGGATCTTTTAAAAAGACTTTCATTAATACTTCAGAAGGAGCTCCATTTGCTCTGAGCGAGAAACTATCTCCGAAATCAACTGATGGAAACACATCTCCATACTTATACTGAATGCCAATACTTTTGGTATAGTCTGCGTGCTTTCTGCTGATTTCCTGCAACATAGTCCGATCCAACCATAGAGTGTCAAGGTGACTCATCATTGGTTGAACCAATTTATGAACAACTGTATCAGTATCTTTTGCGGAGCTAATTGTATGAAACGTCCAAAATCGGGGGTTTAATGTATCGATATAGAAATTAACATTAAGATCACCCTTTTCGTAATCAAGAATATATGTATCTGATTCAATTTCCTTCCATCTAACAGTTGTGTCACCATTTATAGATTCAAAAAAAGATTTTGCATCTTTGTAGTTACTTTCAATAACGTATGTTTTTACAAGGTTCTTCCCATATTCATATGCTCCTTCGTCCTTGATTTTTTCATATGTATTAGCCATATGACCTTCTAAAAAAGAGCAGATTTCGCCTCTGTTATTTAATCGAGGTGGTATTTTTGCAATCGTTTCCATTTGTGAAGCCCCCATTCAACAATACTCTCTACCACATCCGGAGCAAACTCTTTGATGGAAACAAACTACAACTACTAATCTGTTTCTGCCAATCATCCCATCGTGAGACCATGGAATCTCCCTATATGGCGTATAGATTGCCCGTATGTGTTACAAGCTAATAACTTTTTGTTATTTAGCCTGCACAGCAAGTAAAGCAGCCTGTTGATATCAATACTTCGTGTGTGCGAGGCGAAAGTGAACTGATTTTGAAGGAAGATCTTTCAGAATTGAACTGTGTTTAATGCGTTTTGATGCTAAAAGCCTCTGAATGCCTCAATTATTGCTAACTGATAAGCAAATCCATCAAAATGTCAATGAGTAATTCAATTCACATCCCATGGAAGTGTCAAATAGCTAGTCAGAACCTTGCAAAGCGTTTGAAACACTGAAAGATAGACCTCCTATGTCCGATAGGAGAAAAGACATTGATTATCCGATGTCTTTCTAGTTATGGGGCTACAATCAGCATTCTCTCTGGAATTTCATTTATGGTTTAAATTGAAACCAAGGTGTATGTCTTGGAAAGATCCGCCGATGAAAATCGTTATTCTGCGCTCCGGCACATATTGCAGCCTCGGTATGCCATATGTACATGGCCTCGTTGAGAGGCAAATATTTTTTACACCTTGTGAGGCGTGAGGCATGAAGCAATAGGTGGGGCAAGCTAAAGCGCATTCATTTGGATCATATGGACGAGTGAGATGAAGTGCTTATGAGGGGAGAAAGTGTTGTGCGCTTAGACTCATCTTCTTCAGTGATGGCTTTCACGATGATCCCGAAGGAGTTGTTCGGTTTGGATGGGCCTGCCCGGATTCGAACCGGGGATCTTCGCCGTGTAAGGGCTCCTCATGACCAGCTAGACCACAAGCCCCAAGCGCATCGACCGGATGCTACATGCTTACCTGATGATGACTGGAGTTACAGAGGATACCCACATGGTGAACAATCGCAACCAAGCTTAGCAACACTTGAATTGCGATACTTGGAGGTGGAACTGACCCAATACACAAGTATCCGCCTTTATAAACTGTCCCCGGAATCACAGGATTGGATACAACGCGCATCTCAGATGTTCTGGGACTTCAGCAAGGGGGTTATCAGCCAGAAGGTCTTGAATAGCCTCTATCAAAACATCCTTGAGAAATACAAAAGTAAAGACTCTTGGAATAAAGTCTTAAACTTCGTTCGATCCTATCTGAAGCATCTTTCACGCCTTAAACTCGACTCCCGTTATCAGCAATACACCCTCTTCCTCGAACCGCCGAAGTCTCTCAAGGAACGGAAAACCATTACCTCCCGCATTGTGACACGAGAAGACATTGAAAACGTTGTCGTGCATATTACAAATGCGTATCAAAAGGGAGAATTGGACTATACTAAATTCATGAACCATGTGGGGATTGTCCTATTTGGTGCATATACAGGACAGCGTGTTGAGGCAACCATCGATAAGCTGACTGTCGGCCAAGCACGGATGGCTCTTCACAGTGAGGTGCCTGTTTTACAGGTTGCACCTGATCAGGATAAAATTAGAATGGAGCACTATGTGCCAATTCATCCTGATCTACGCCCTATCCTTGAACAGATGATACTTCACAGGGATGATGGGGAGCGACTGTTCCATTATATGAGTTATCAGCAGTGGATAAAACGGAATAAAGTCACCTTGTCCCGGACAGGAAAACACTTTGTCAGTTCAGACACGCGGAAATTCGCTGAGCAGTATGGCGACATTATACAGTGGGATCAGAGTAACCGAGCATATATCCTCACACATGGTGTCAGTGGTGTTGATTGGGGTCATTATAAGCACCCACTGCCAGAATTCGTCTATCAGGCGTACATGAAGTACTGGGCAGACACACGCCTTGTTCCACCTGTCTTGGAATCGATTCTCAATGTGAGAACGGGGAATCTCTCGCACATTGGGGATAGTCCGTTCAATCACAAGGCTCAATCACTCGAATAACTTTTTTTGCCGAATAATTAGAGTGAGTGGCAAGTTACACTACATTGTCTATGTGGGGTGTAGCCATAATTAACCAAAGAAAACAGGATGAGCGTTCGGGAACTTGACAAAAAAATTCACGATGAACAGGCATGTATGGTGGCGGTTGGAGCAGTGGGGCAATCCCGATTGAAGCAAATGTTGCGGAACTACCTGATGCAGGGGCTCTGAAACCATTCCCTTTTTATCCGAGAAGAGAACATGCCCTTTTATGGATAATTCGCACAATTGGCGCGATCTTCTCTACCCCGGCGAGTGGGGGTTCCGGTTCTTCATCACCGCTGCGTTGATATGGTTAGTCGGGCGTGAGTGGCATGAACCGCTTGCTATGGTGCTCTTCTACATACTGTGGGTTGCCACTCTTGGGACGCTTATTATGCAGATGCAGGTGCTGGTGAGGTTCATCCGGAGAAGGCGAGGAGATGCCACAACGCATCAGTGATGAGGAGCTGGAACAGACCGCTCAGTATCCATATCGTTTAGTGCGGTTGATAACGTTTTAAGTTATTCCTTCTCAAACAGCAAGACATGTTCCATGTTAATTCGCGCATGCTGATTGAAAGATTTCTTATTTACGTCTAACTTCCGAATCCACCAGTGGGGATTTGATAATCCATATTTCTTAGCAATTTCCACGAATATATCTGCAACGTGTACTGGTTTCCCACTGACGATTGCGTCGCCGATTACCACCAATGCTTTGCCGTTTTTCTTTAAGACGCGGCTCCATTCTCCAAAACATTGTTCCATGTCGACAAAGTACTGGTCAGGGGTTGCATGGGGCCTCGTAAACACATCATGCTTACCAATTTCTGTATCTCTTGCAAACTTAACATCGCCGCCAATCCAATGGAGGCGATGACGATGGTACTTGTGGTAGTCATAAGCGTTTAAATAGGGTGGAGAGGTGACAATGAGGTTTATCGTGGAATCTTGCAAAAAGGCAAGATTACGTGAATCTCCTCGGATAACTTCTGCTTCAGTTCGCTTCGTATCAATTAACTCCGATGCTCTAACTATTGCGTCGCGCATTTTGTTCTTAAACGTTTTTATTGCAAAATCTGGGGCATAATCGTATGGTTTTCTAGCATATCTAGTATCACTATCTTGAAAGGAAATACGAACGATTATGGAGGAGAAGACAGCGCTTGCTAAGATGTGGGGTCTCCCGGACATCTTATCAATGAGCGCTTTTAACCTGCCCAAATCGTAAATTGCGCGATCATCAAACCAATATCCGCAAGATTCATAGTCCGGATACCAACACTCTGAGTTGGTTGCGCTCTCAATGCGCTCATCTAAAGATGAAGTAAATGACTTTAGAGATTCTAGATCTTCCGTTAGATATTGTATTGTCTTTGCTTTACTGACTAGTAGAGCAACAGCATTATTGTCAATGCCAATGGTTCTTCTTCCTAACAAAGAACCCTCCAATAATGTTGTACCACAACCACAAAAAGGATCTAATATGAGATCACCTGATTCAGACCATTCTTGGATTGCCTTTCTGGGGATCTGTGGAATGAAACGGGCAGGGTATGGATGTAGTCCATGAAGATGGCAGTTTGTATCCGCTCCATGGAAATCCCAATCTTGGATCTGAGAGTTTGCCCTTTCGGGAACATTATTTGAGAATATCGCATCTCTTGAATCTATCACAATCTCCTCCCTCTAACTCTTCAATACTAATATTGATTCTTCAGATCCTCTATTTTCCTTGAAAATATCTCTTGATGGCAACAATTCCATTGGTATCATTGATTCTTGTTCCCATCCACACTTTTCGGCAATTTTCCACAGAAATTGGTTAGTAGGGATCTCGATTCTTTTACCGTCAACTATAGTGCTGTTATTTCCCACGACAAAGAATCCATACTTACACGGCTTGAGCATTTTTTTGGTATTTTTTAAAACTTCATGCATATCAAGGTAATACTTTGCTAGTAGCGCAGGTAAATTTCTCCGCCTGAAACCAACGGAATTGTTATGATTTGTGTTCGCAATTAAATCGATCAACTCACAAATTTCACTAGGAAGCTCATCTTTTCGCTTTAAATAATCTTCCCAAAGAAGAATTCGTTGGTTTTCTGTGATTTCACGATTTCCAATCATTTGGTATTCTTGGTCCCTATGGTCCGATCTTGGTAACAGACCTAATACAATTAAGCTTAGTCTATCTGTATCGATGTAGGGTAGAGCCGTTGCATAAGGTGGTGAAGTGATTAGTACATCACATTCTTCTACATAACTTTCAAACTCTTTGTCAATAGAACGAGCATCTCCAACTCTTACTGAAAATGTTTGAAGGTTAATTTCACTCTGGACTAATCGGACATATGGAATTAATTTATTTATCTGGCGTTTAATTTCAGTTAAGAACAATACTCTAGCCTTTCCTTTTTCATATGGACAAATCTCTTTTCGAACTCTTAAATCAGATGTTTTTTGCCAAGATATTTCACGAATGATATTACTTAAACAAAGTTTAAAGAAATCCAGAGTTGTTCCTTCGTAGCAGTCTTCAATTATGCTTAAAATGGAATGAACTTCGCATAACGCATTGAAATCAAACCATCGTTTTAGATATACAATATCATTTTCATTCCATCTCGTTTCGATCCTTGTATCAAGGATTGAGTGCTGCAGTACCTTCACGACGTGCGAATATGCGTCCACTAAGTCTCGTGAATCTTCATGAAGCAGAGCACATTTAGTTTTTGTAATCTCAACGGAGAGAGGATTAAGATCTAAACCTACAGGAGTCATCCCTGTTGCATATGACTCACAAATTGCTGTCCCACTGCCACACATCGGATCAATGATGACTCCCCCATCTTTAATCCCTGCATAGTTGAATAATGATTTGACCAATTGAGGGAAGAATTTCCCTCGATATTCATGTAAATCGTGTGGGCCATATCGAAGTACTCTTTTCGTTTGAGATTTATGTCCATTTTCGTACAATCCAGCCTTGAACTGGCTTTCATATTGTACCCAGTCCAATAATTTTGTCTGTTTTGTTTTAAGATGGTTTGATGTAAAGTACTCGTCGATATCAAATGTACTCTCTTCTAAGAGTATTTGCAAAGTCGGCTTGAGTTCTTCTTCTGTACCAATTCTTTGCCAATATGCAAGCCTCCTCCATAAAAATTCGATATCTGCATCTGAGTTTATATGAACTGGACCAAATGTCTCATAATTGGCGGTCTTCAAAGCGTCATTAATTAAGCCCCCAAGCTCCATGATTGCTAATTTCCTTTCAAAGGGTTGAATTTTATACTTTGGTTCAAGGCGAATCATCATATCTATACCCTAAAATTTGTCGTTTCTCTAACTGTGTACAGTTCTTATTTGGATAAAGAAATTATTTCAGATGCCGAAATGATTTCAAGTGGCGAAAGATCAGTTCCAAATGGAATATCAATATCCCGCATCTTGAATGCAGGAATATCAAAGGGATTCGCTTTTAAATGCTCTCCAAATCTGTGAATGATGTTTTCGACTTCGAGGGTGGTATGGGCGTAACCATTTTCAGTTAATTTCAATGCATACAAACTGATTAATGGGGAGTGGATAGTCACATCTCGCTGTGTTCTACTCCTTGTTCCCATGTACTCGTCGGTCTTGTCCTCTAATGAAAAATCACAAAAGCCAAAGCCAGATTGGCATTTGTGTAACACACTATTTAAGTCAGTGGGCCTTTGAGTTAGGGATCTTAACTTTGATAATGCGCACATACGGAAATATTCAGCACTTATGTATGGATGAACAGGTTGAGATGCTAATAAACTTTCAAAATAGGATCTACGTTCTGTTAACAGTCCATAATAATCTAAGATCTCAAAACTCATTGCTAAAGACATTAAAAGCTCTGTCTTCATTCTCCATGGAACCCCTGTATCACTAACATTCGGATTGAATATCCATCCAGAGGGTTGTACATACTGAAGAATTAAATCGCCATAATGGAAATCTGACTTATCCAAGAGTCCATAAATTAACTCTATCCACCACCGATTGTATATGGCATAGATCGGTGATTGTCGCCATTGGCTATCAAACTTGTAAAGTAGTTTACCACATTCTTCAGAATATGCCAATATATTATCGCGATCAACGAGTAGATCGTTCATAATCTCAAGCCAATCATTCTGTGGCTGGCTGTAAAGGCACATCTCAGCTATGACTGCTTGAACACAACATGAGGAACAGATGATTCCATGTTCCACTTCGTCATATATCGTGTATAACCAGTCATTTAGCCAGTCCTGATATATTGGCTGGAGTGTCACTCCTTCATAGCTATCTATGGGCAGGAGTATGTTTCTAAACATAAAATGCCTCCACAGGTGAATTTATTAAATCTTTATATAAAGTAAACGTAATTATGGGGAAGTACCAGCGGCATAAGGCTGAGGATGCAGAGAAATCAACTCTTGCAATACCTGATCCTGTTGGTTCAGTATGCGTATATTTATTCTGATATGCTATCAGGCAAGGTACAAGTTTTAAAGCCCATTTCTTAATCGCTAAAGATATTTCGAGCGTCTTCAATTTACCTTGGCCTTTTGGACCGCCTCTTAACATGGGTACACCATTTTTTAGACCAATGGCAACTAATTCTGGAAAATACTGGGCGCCTACCTTAACCTTCCAATACCCAAGGCAGTCCTCTTCTTTGAATAGCTTTTGGAGAGCCCGTAATAGCAGTTCAATGCTTGCACCTTCAGATGATGTGAAGCTAAAACTAAGACCCGAAACTGATTTGCTATATAGCGAAAAAATCAATTCCTTGCTCGTTGAACCTTCGGCAAAATATAACCCAGATGTATAACACCACAATGGATCGATCTTTAAATGGCGCTTTAGTCGTACCGCCGTTGACCGAGGCCACTTGCCTTTGAAGTAAATTCCATCCTCTTCGAGTAGTGGTCTCGCTCCGTTAATACATCCAAAAGCGTTCTCAGCAAAAAAGTCCCTGATATTGATGTCCTCTCCAACACGAGAGGGAGTATCGCACCATTTTATTAACCCCTGTGGTGACTCTTGGGTGTTTTCAAGGAGTGAGGATTCCATTTCGTGTAACATTTTCAAGAAAAATGCTCCAAAGCCATTTAAGCCACCCACATGAAGTTCATCAGATCGGCTAGAACCTCCAGGGACTCTGGTGCCTTTCTTGAACGGCCTTCGGACAGATACACTAATCTCATCAGAATCAGTTAGAGGTATCTGGCTATTACGAATAGATTCTTCTTTTATCCTCCTCAAGATACTGTTCATTGCGTTATAATGCTGGTAATAGAAAGCTAAATGCTCCTCATTAGTGCCTAGAACGGAACGCGATTCCCCCAGGTATCTTAAATCCGCCTTTGATAGTTCTGATCTTACTTCTGTTAGCGTTTTTAAGGGAGGGACAGATCCACCATAGTAATCCTTGAGCAACTCAAGCCCAACTCCACCCATGAACCATGCACTATCTTCACCTAATGCAAAATTAAAATGGATGTTATTCTGGAACATTCTTCGGAACTGAAGGGCAGCAAATTTTACCAAATTAGATTCTTTTTGGGAAAAGGAGATGGATATATTCAACTTCCCAGGTATGCTTATGTTCTCGGTTCCTTTTGATCCATCTCCGCTATACAGCCCAAAAAATCCAACAAGACTTTCATCTAACGTGACTTCTGGGCACATAGTTATTTGGTCTCCAGAACCATTTCGCTTGGATATCCTTACAGTTCCATCATCATTTTCTGCCCAACTGTAGTCTTCAGCATACCAACGGTCCTTACCATCCGTGAAGATCCGACCTCTTACCTCACCGTTTGTCGCTTCCAGAAATTCTTTTATTGCAATATGACCTAGTATCATCGTAACAACTCTTATTTCCCGTTGTACTCCATATTATTTATCTATCTCAACAATAATCGTATTACTCATGGGCGATATCCTTTTGAATCGTAATCACCCTGTACCGCGTGACTGGGAGTTAACAGATCACGATCGTCAGACGCGTTCCCTATCTGGTAACGTCTCAGATTTTCTGTAATTTGTCTGAGCCCTGTCTCCTTGCCTGATCATTCCCTCTTCATGGTCAAATACCCTCTGCCGGTGACCCACTTCTCGTTCACGCCCATCAGGATGGCTCCGACCACCCGGATGAGGAACCCTCATCCGGGAGCCTCTCAGATACATTCTTTCTTCGTTTTAGTTCCTTATTGGCTTGGCAAAAACAAAAGAATTGGCCCTGTGCCTTTATTGCAAAACGCTTATCTTATTCTTCTTAATCAGAGGATCAGTGAAACATAATTACTGATCTTCGATGATGAGACTCGCGCTTATATGGAAGAGGAATTATTAAGGATGCAAGAATGATAGCGCCTTACAACCTATAAACAAACATTTCTTGCGACCGATGAGCTTGAACCTTATATGACCAATATAACGTTAGGGCCGCTGATTATAACTGTGAACTTGTCTCAACATCGTCACAGTCATACCAATCCCAGATGGCGGCGCAAGCGATGCGTGTTTCCTCTTTACTAGGCGAACTGAACCAGATTACTAATACAATAAATGCAGAAAACGCCGCACTCACGCGGATTAGCAACCAGATCGCCACCTTGATTTCATGATTAAGTTGAGGTCATCCCAATATTCTCCCGATCATGACCGCACATGCCAGGTGAATCAATCCCATGAATGAATGCTCATATCGCTCGTAACGCGGAACGATCTTTTTAAACGCCTCAATCCAGCTGAAGAACCGTTCGACGGCGCTGCGTTTTTTGTAGAGTTCCCGATCGAACCAGACTGGTCTCCCGCGTTTTGGATGTACCCGGGATCTCTTATTTACCGTGATATTGCTCTTGATCCCTCGTTTCCGGTTGTACTGACGAATTTCTCGGGCATCGTAGGCTGCATCTGCGGAGATGATCGTGGGATGATCCTGCACCTCGGGGATCTCAAACGCTTTGAGGGTTGGCTCGTAGAGACGGGAATCATGGACGTTAGCAGGGGAAACTGTGCAGGCAAGCGGGAGACCGTTTCGATCGACCAGAGCACTCAGCTTGTTCCCGTTTACCTTTTTATAGCCATCATAGCCGGTCGATCCCCTTTTTTAGCGGGAATAGCTTTAGTATCGGTAGAACAGTGCGAGAGATCGATTTTTTTGATCTCGTACCCCGCCCGGAGAAGGTCAAGGAAGATCGCCTGGTACACTCCTTTCTCGCAGAGTTCAAGGTGGTACCGATGAACCGTCGATTTGGTGCCGTAGTTCGCCGGAACATCGAGCCAGGTGCATCCAGTGGTCAGAACGTACAGGATACCGTTGAACAACCCGCGGGGGTCACACCGCGGTCGGCCAATGTGCGGCTTCGTTGGGGGAAGGTATTTCCGAACAATCTCCCAGAGATCATCGTCAATTTTCCGGAATGCCATGATCTTTGATTTTATTTGAGAGGTCTTATAATTTTAAGATCGCCTCACCGAGACGCTCCGGCAGTCCATCCTCGCCCAGGCATTCTCCGGCCGGCTGGTTCCCACTGAGGCAGAACTCGCCCGGCGGGAGGGGCGCGAGTACGAGCCGGCATCGGTGCTGCTTGAGCGGATACGGTCGGGGAAGAGAGCGAAGAAAGCGGGAAAAGAATCTCAGTCCACGTTGACATGAAGGCGCCGGGATCTTCGGGAAGGAGATCTTCGACCTCGGAGAGCGGGAGGGAGATCGGTTCCCGCCGGCCACCGGGGTACAGCGCCACCTCGATCAGCCTTTTTAGCATCCTCGCCGGAGCGGTCACGCTGCATCCCGCCCGGCGCTCATCCTCAATTGGTTTTCTTATCTATCGTATCGTTCATTCATCGTTCATTCATCGTTCATGTATCCACGCCAGGTTGGGCATCTACCTTGTTTTCGGCCTGGATCAGCCGCTTATTCGCCGGATCGCTCTGGAAATGCCTCCAATTCATCGTGGCCTCTCCCGCAGGATATATCGTGTATTCCTCCTCGACGTGCCCACCTGCTCCAGGATACCGCGGTCAACCAGGCCCTTGAGATCCCTGAAAGCCGTCGGTGCCGAGACGCCGGTGAGTGATTGATAGACACCGCTCGTGATACTCCCCTCGGCCTTGATCCGCTCCACCGCAAGGATCTGCCGTTCACTCAGTTCCATCTTCTGAAGATAACTCGCGCTCAGCGTATCCATCCGCATCGTCAGGGTGAACCCGAGCGAGGTGCTCGCGAAGGCGGGAACCGGCATACCGGCATCGCGGAAGGCCGTGATGATCCGCTCAACCCCTGACCCGTAGCGTTCGACAAGCCCGGCACGGTAGAAGATATCAGCAACCTTCGGGTTGCGGTGAAAGGAGTAGTGCTCCTGTATGATCATCTCAACGGTGACACCTTCGGGAAGATGGCCCGGATTGTGAAAGCGGATATGGTCGTCAAAGATCTTGACCTGCGTCTGGATCGTGTTGTTGAAGTAATCGCGGTGGATAAGCGCGTTGAGAAGCGCCTCCCGGATCGCCAAAAGTGGGTAGTCCCAGATCTCTCTCCTCTGGAAGGACTCTCGCATCGCCTCCTCTGAGATGTCGTACCTGACGCCGAGATACTGCTTGATAATCCGCTCGCCCTCCTCGAACTGCTGGAAGAGATTGCCCCCGATCTCGTGGTCGCCGATGATGATATCCGCCCGCTTGAACCGCCCGATCCGGAGGATGCAGTTCAAGAAATACCGCTGCGGGTTCTTGCCGAAGAGGGCGATGGCGCCGTTGCTGATCCCTCCGTCCCTGGCAAGCCCGAGTCGAGAGAGCACTGTCTCTACTGATTCGGCCGGATCGACAGAAGTGAGTCGGCCCGTCGCATTTGCCCGTGCAAGGAAACGCCGCACCGTCTCTTCGTCGATCTCATCGAACGAGTACGGCCCGGTGACGCTGTCCCACTCAATGCTCTGCTGGAAGTACTCCCTGAGCTCGTCGGGGAGCATCTCGCGGGTTGTATCGCCGACACGGGCGTAGTACCGCCCGTCAAAGGCGACCGGAACGCGGCTCCGCTCGACAGTGACGATGACGATGGACTTCCCCTCGATCTCATGGATATCGATGACCGGATGAACGCCGAGCCGGGTGGTTATGCTGTCCGCGAGTTTCTTAACAGCGTTATTCCTCAGGTCGAGCCCGATGACGGCATGGTCATGGTCCCGGATTCCGATGACGGCGGCACCACCGGCGGTGTTGGCGAAGGCGGACAGGAGCCGGTAAAGGCTTGGGCTCACATCTTCCTTGAAGTCGATCTGCCGCCCTTCAAAGCGGGCGAGCAGGGAGTATAGGTCATCCACGCGCATCTCTCCTGATATCTTCCCTTTGTAGCATGGCGGAGCTCCTCTCCGGTTGTACGTTCTTCTGCATGCCTGATCGGGTGAAAGGCAAAGTTGCCGAATTTCCTCCTGGATGAATGGCAGAGCAATGGTAACTCTATTTTTCTGCTGAAAATTTCTTTGTTTGTGGGATGGGATTATGATTTCGGTTTTAAGGCCCTGCTAAACGAGGAGATTCAGGAAATAGAGGGATATACCTCAAAAGTCCCTATGGTGGTGCACGCCACCGTTGACTGTCCATCGTTCACCTCACCCCCTCCCCCACCGTGGCGATACCCGGTGGGAGGCCATGCCGGCGTTTGACCTCAGGCGAACGTGCAGGAGTGCTCAGAATCATGGGGGATATTCTACAAAAGGGATGGGCCTGCCCGGATTCGAACCGGGGATCTTCGCCGTGTAAGGGCGACGTCATAACCGGCTAGACCACAAGCCCTGTGGATGCCTTATAGTGTTTTGCACCGTGACGGATAAACGTGTTGCCTGCTGGTGATTACGGTGCCATTGCCTGCGTGCTCCCCTGTGCTTCACTGCTCCCACTCGCAAACCTCTCCTCAAAGACCCCCACCGCCCGCGCTTCGCGCTCCTCAATCGCACCTTCGGTGCTCCTGCTCCGGCCCCGTGGCCCGTCGCAACTCACACCCGACGGTGCTTAAACTCCTGCCGTTCCGGCAGTCGTTCCGCCCCCCGAGGGGGCGGGCAGTGCGTGGCGATATGCGACTGGCCGAAGAGCAGGAGCAGGAGCACGAGCACCGCTAGGTGCGCAGCAGGATGCTCCTTGGGGAGCGTCCTTCGAGCATCGTCAGATGCGCAGTCCCATGGAAAGCCGCATGTAGATCCCCGGCGTTCTGGTAAGAAACCGCTCGCGGGACGCCCCGATAGAGGTGCCCCTCCGGAGAGAGTTGAGGAAACGTACCAACAGTGCCTAAAAAAGAGTTCAGATGAACCCGAAGGACTTCAGCGTCACTTCGGGGTTGACGGCGCCCACGTGGTAGACCTTGCCCTCGGAGAGCTCGTTGATGACGACCTCGGCCGGGGAGAAGAGCGAGGTGTCGATCTGGTAGAAGTCGAAGTTGGCTTCCTTGAAGATATCGTAGAACGGCTTCCCGTATCCCTTGGACTTGTTGCTCGGGATCTTGTCCAGGTAGTCCTTGATCTCGGGAGCGTTCATCGTCAGCATGATGCTGCCGTGGTAGATCGTCGCGTCGTTGGTGCTGCCCATCGCCTTCGTGCCGTCCTTCTTGACGGGCGCGATCGGGGCATGGCCGATACCGGCGGTGATCTTCTTGGTATCGAAGCCGAGCTCGTTCAGCTTGTAGATCGCCGTCTCGACACAGCGGCCGGCGACCTGGATCGAGCCGACAAGGGAGGCCGTCGGGGCGACGACCGCGCAGGTGTTCGCCACGTCCACGTTGCAGGCCTCGGCGATGTTCTCCATCACCGCGGCGTTCGGGAGGTGGTCGCTCTCGAGGCAGATGACCGCGTAATCGAACTCGTCCTCGTACTCGATGACCTCGTAGGTGTGCTTGGGTTTCAGGGAGAGCGCCCGTGCGGGGCCGCTACCCATCGCGAAGTACTTGTTGACGTTGATCGTCCAGCCCGCCTTCTGGGCGCCGAGGCACGCAATCGACGGAAAGTCGGTGCTGACCTCGATGAACGGGATCGGGAAGTCCCGGATCTTGCCCATGGAGATGTCGACCTGGCCGAGCCCGCCCATGCAGATCTCGGTGAACTGCTTGCCAGTCTGGTACCCGCCGGAAGTGCTGACGCCGCAGTCTACGATGCGTGCGCCGTTGTCGAGCTCGTGCGGGACGGCATGTAACTCCTCGGCATATTCGAAGAGTTCCTCAAAAATATCCAGTGCCAGTTCGTTCACGCTGAGCATGTGGAAAACCTCATCAGAGTACAAACGGTGGGGGAACAGATAAGGATTATCAAATCGTCTGCTCCTGCCCCAGGTGCTCCAGCACGCGCCCGGGATCGTACCGGAGACTGATCAGCCTCGTTCGCCCCCTTCCCTGGCGGTAGTGGAGGTTCAAGAGCCGCATCGAGTCGAACTTCTGGATGATCTCGTAGAACTTGGTGTAACTGACCCCGCCCACCTGTTCTTTCACGAACCGGTAGACGTCGCCGGCGTTCATCTCCTTATCGTCGTGGGCCGACATATCCGCGATCCTGGCCAGCACCTCCCGCTCCTCGGCCTTGAGCGCCCGAAGCGAAAACGCGAGGTGGAGATACCGGGAGACCTCGTAGGCCTTGCAGACGTCGTCCCGCTCGACCGACCGGCGTGCCTCCCGCTCGGCGTTCAGGGCCGCACGCTTCAGGAGATCGATGCCGACGCGGAGGTCGCCGCTCTTCATCGTCTGCTCCACCACCAGATCCAGCATCTCGGTCTTGATGACGTTCGGGTAGAGGCCCTGCAGGACGCGCTCCTCGAGGATGCCGTGAACCTCCTCCTCCGAGTAGGGAGGGAAGTAGATCTCCGTGGGGCGGAAGACCGACGCCACCCGTGCGTCGACCTCGGTCTGCAGGGTGACGGACATATCGCTGACGATGGCGACGACCCCTATCCGGACGCCCGGGTAGGCCTCGTGCGAGCGCAGCAGGGGATAGAGCACCTGGTTGATCTCGTTCTCGTAGAGGAGGTAGTTCGCGTCGTCGAGCGCCACCAGGAGCACCTGCTCCTCGCGCTGCAGCACTCTCGCTATGGCGTCGAAGACCTGCTTGAACGACGTGCCCGACGGCGGCGGCGGATGCCCGGTGACGCGGCGGTAGATCTGGGAGAAGATCGCGAACTTGGTGTTGTCGATCTGGCAGTTGATGTAGACGGGGACGAGTTTCTTCGTGGTCTCCTCTATCTCGGCAAAGACCTTCTTGACGCTCGTCGTCTTCCCGGTGCCCGGGAGGCCGCGGCAGATGGTGTTGAGCGGCCTCGCCCCCCGCAGACCGGGTTTGACCTGAAACGCGAGTTCCCGGATCTGGGCGTCACGGTGGTTGAACTGCTCGGGGACATAATCGATCTCGAAGACCTCGGGGTCCCGAAAAAGCGTCTCGTCCCACATGAGCAGGTTCTTCTTCATTATACAATCCTCGGGTACGGTAGTATATATATCCTCCAGGTTGGGATCTCCTCATCGCGCGGATCCTGCAGGAGTTACGGCTGTTCCATGCACTTTTTGCAGAGTGTTTTGCTCATGAAGAGCTGAGATAGCTTTGCCTGTGATTTCGTCACTTCCGCTCCGCAGACCTCGCAGACGTCCCCTGCCGGAGCCGCGGACGGCTTTGCCGGAGCCGGTTCCTGCTGCGGCGGTTCCTGCACCGGGGCTGCCTCCGGCTGTGCGGGGGGCTTCTCCTCCGGCTTCTGGGGCACCCGGGGCGGTTCCGGCGCCGGCGGGATCGCCGCTGCGATGACCTCGGGCGTCGGGCAGGCTCTCGCCTCCTCCTCGCGGGCGACCGGCTCCGCCACCGGGGCGGGCGGCTCAGGTGCCTTCTTCTCCGGGGCGGGTGTCTCTGGAACCGCGGGCCTGGCCGCGAGAACGCGGCGGCGGTATGCATCCACACGCTCGGCGGTCGCCTGATCGCCGCGCCCGAGCCGCGCAAGGATCCCGTCGAGGAATGTGATAAGGTCGTCCACATCCTCGTGGGTCTCTACATCCCCCTCGACCTCGAGACGGAGATTTTCGTAGTTCTCGAGGTTGATGGTGATCCCGATGGTGACTTCCTTCTTGCTGGACATATATTCAGGTAAATATTGTATTCCATTATATACAATTCCTCCGGCGACCCGCATCGCCCCGCTGTTCGTCCCGTCCGGCCGCATTTCTCCGCCTCCGGCACCGGGCGCGATCCGGGCCGGCAGCCGGCGGCACGGTGGAGACGGGGGTTGCCCCGGGTATCCGGGGCGGTTCCGGCCGCCGCCCGCGGGGGTGCCTGAAACCCTGTGTGTGGCGGCGTATGGCTGTTTTGTCGCGCATGAATTTTTATATCTCTGTTGCTATACCGGAGGATGTTTCCGACACCTCTACCCGGTAGCCCGTACAGTATGCCAGAGGAGCGTGATGACTACCCGCCTCCGTCAAAAAGCGTCAGACTCACCCCGGCCACGCCCACCCGCCGCGGACCTGCCGGTCGTTCTCCTGGTCGGCATAGTTCTCGGCCTTCTGCTCGTCCAGGGTGTCGCCGCCGCACCCGCGGCGCCGATCGTTGTGGCGGCGAGCGACAGCAGCGCCGCAGCGGATGCGCACTACGTCTGCGACGGTCTCAACGACCAGGTGGAGATCCAGACGGCGCTCGCCGCACTCCCCGACGGGGGCACGATTCTCCTCTCGGACGGCACGTTCAACTGTTCGGGCAGCCTCGTCCTCCCCGCCGGAACGACGCTTCTTGGGCAGGGGCCGGAGAATACGTCCATCGAGTTCAGCGGAAACGGCCTCCTCAACGTCTCGGAGGAGGGCGTCACCCTGGATGGATTTCACGTCACGGGCTCGAACTACGTGAATGCAAGCACGAACACGACCCTCGACCTCACCCGGTGGCTCGGGGTGATCACCGTCTACGCGAGCCGCACGAAGATTCACAACGTCACGGGCACGGCGGACGCGAGCATCCAGGCGGTCTTCCTCCTGCTGCACAACCCGAACGTCTATGCACCCGTCCTCGAAGACGTCGAGTTCGCCGACTGCAGCGCCGCGGAGACCGGAACCTACGGGTTCCTCCATAACGCCTGGGGATCGGAGAACACGACGATCAAAAACGTCCGCTACGAGAACTGCACCGCCATCAACTGCGGGAGCGCCGGTGCGTTCAACCAGTGGGTGACCGGGTTCAACTTTGCGGAGTTAAACGACATCGAGGGCCTCCGGGTGACGGACTGCCTTGCGGAGGGGAACCTGGAGTCCGGGTTCCACTTCGAGTGGGACCCGGAGAAGCGGGACTGTCTCTTCACGAACTGTGTCAGCAGAAACAACGGCCAAAAACCCTATCCCGATGACTACCTGGTAGGCGACCCCGACTTCTTCGGCGCCGGCTTCTACCTCCCGGGGGGGGAGGTGGCGCTGGTGAACTGCCGGGCAGAGGGGAACGGTGCGTTCGGGTTCTTCGTCATCAACCCGGAAGGCATGCTCCTCTACAACTGCACCGAGAACGAGACCGGCCGTAACTCGGCCTCTGGTGGCTCCGTAGGACCCATCTCCTACTGCATCCTCCAGTCCCTGCCTGTCTCGAAGAACCCGTCCATCGTGATGGATCACTGCCGGAGCCTCGACTCCTACGGCTGGGGCCTCTTTGTCTGCGGCACGGAGAACGCGCTCATCAGGAACTTCACCATGACCAACCCGGCGGGCATCGATGGGATCGGGGCGATGCTCGGGTGCCCGTCCCATGAACTCCCGATAAACTCGACGATCGATGCGGGCATCTCCGACTCGGCCATCGATCTCGCCGCATCGGGAGATCGGCCGCAGACACTGGTCTCCATCGTCAACAACAGAAACGTCGTCTACTCCGGGAGGATCGTCTCCGATGCCCTCCTCCCGGTGGCGGTCGAATGGACGCTCGCTGGGGGTGCGGACCTGACCGACCTCGAGGTGCTGCCGGCCGGCGGTGCGGCATAAGTCCCCGGAGCGCGAGAGGCGTCATGCGTACATCCCTCGACCCCTGGCGCCGGCCGTTCCCCTCCCGGGCTTCCCGGACGGACTCCTCCGGTGCGGGAGGGTCGGCTAAACCCTTAAATGGTACTTCCGTGCCATAGGGGTATGATCCGGGGTGACAGGCGTCACCGGGCTCTCGCGGCTCCGCACGATCCCCGGATAGCAGTAACGAACAGGTCGGTTCCATGTCGGCAGGACTGCAGCTGGGGGAGAGAGAACGGCGCATCCTCATCGCCATCGCGATCATACTCACGGTGATCGTCGCCGTCGTGCTGATCCTGCACTTTTACCCTCCGGTGCCGGTGCCTCCGCCCCCGCCGCCTCCGCCGATCACCCCGATCCCGACGACGCCGGCGGTGCCTCCGGAGATCGCCGGGCCGACGATCGTCGTTGCGGCAGGCGACAGCAGCCCGGCGGCCAAAGCCCGGGCCGATATCGTCTGCGACGGCACCGACGACCAGGTGGAGATCCAGGCGGCGTTCGATGCGCTATCCTCCGGCGGCACGGTCGCCCTCCTCAAAGGTACGTTCAACTGCGCCGGGAACATCTATCCCGGCGCGAAGACCATGCTCCGCGGGGAAGGGGCGGATGCGACGTTCATCGAGTTCACCGATAACGGGCGGCTCCTTGTCTCCCGCGAGTCCGTCACGCTCTACAACTTCCGCCTCAGGGGCACGGGGTACCCGAAGACCGAGCCCGATCTCTGGCTCGGCGTCGTCACTATCCACGCGAGCCACGCGAAGATCCTCGCCGTCGAGGGAACCGCCGATGCCAGTACCCAGGCGGTCTTCCTCCTGCTGCACGACCCGGACGTCTACGCCCCTACCCTCGAGGACGTCGAGTTCGTCAACTGCAAGGCCGTGGACACCGGCACCTACGGGTTCCTCCACAACGCCTGGGGATCGACGAACCGGGTTATCCGGGACGTCCGGTACGAGAACTGTGCTGCGATCAACTGCGGGAGGTTCGGTGCGTTCAACCCCTGGGTGACCGGGTTCGACTTCGCGGAGCTAAACGACATCGAGGGCCTTCGGGTGGCGAACTGCCTTGCGGAAGGGAACCTGGAGTCCGGGTTCCACTTCGAGTGGGACCCCGAGAAACGCGACTGCATCCTCACCAACTGCATCAGCAGAAACAACGGGCAGAAGGCCTACCCGACAAAGCCCTACCGCGAGGACGATACATCGACGCACTACTTCGGGTGCGGCTACTACGCCCCGCGGGGGGACATCACCTTCGTCAACTGTTATTCCGAGGGAAACAGCCGGCACGGGTTCTACGCGACGAACGGCGGCAAACTCTACAACTGTGTCGACCACAGCGTCGGGGCCGGGAAGACCGATTACCGGATCGTCCAGCCCGCAGCGTTCTACGCCGCCCCGACGCGATCGATAGCCCCGTCGCTCGTGCTCGAGAACTGTTCGAGCATCGACTCGTGCGGCTACGGCCTCCATATCGACCTCGCAAGCGATGTCCTGATCAGGAACTTCCACCTGGAGAATCCGGCCGGGATCGACGGCAAGGCGACGAACCTCGGGGGGTCGCAGGGCGGGCCGCTGGCGAACTCCGTGGTCAACATCTATGCATCGGGCGACAGGGTCGAGACGTTGATATGGGCAAGGAACAACGAGAACGTCGAGTATTCGGGCAGGATCGTCTCGGACTCGGCAAAACCGTTCGTGATCGAGGGCGATCGCACGCAGAACGTCCGGGTCAAGGACATGGAGATCGTCTCCGCGAACCTCGCGCCGTTCACCAACGGCGTCATCCTCACGAACACGGTTCCTGCCGGCGCGGTGACGTTTGAGAACGTGGCCGTCACCTCGGGCTCGCTCTGACGTACCCGGCCGGGGTGCGGCAGGGGGTGGTTGTCGCCGCGGCCGGCCGGGCGCGGGGCGCCGCACAATTCCGCGAGTTTTATAATAATTCCCGTATTATAATTGGTGTTCGGGCCCCGTTCGCCTGTCAGGAATACCCCCGCCGATCCCCGGTCCGGGTGCGTATTCTGCGGGGCGCATGCGCTAAATTTCACATTAGTATATATTCTTTGTTGTAGATGCACAAACTCCTCAAATTATGAAAATTAGCGATTACAACAATAATGCCGGGTCTTTTTAGAAATCAAAACCATCAAATTTGTCCATTTTATTTAAAAAACCTTTTAAAATACGACTATCAGATAATGCAGTATCTCCCAAGAGGTGAGATAATGCGAGATAGACGGACAACGAAGCTTCTCATCGCAGTGTTCCTGATCGTCGGGCTCGTCCCGATTGTCGGAGCACTCGAAGCGACTCCCACCACGATTGTCGCGGCAAGCGACAGCAGCGCGGCCGATAAAGCGGCGGCTGCCTATGTCTGTGATGGGGTCAACGATCACGTGGAGATCCAGGCGGCGCTGAATGCCCTGCCGTCATCCGGCGGTATTGTCCTCCTCTCCAGTGGTACATACAACTGCGCAGGGATCATTTCTCCTAAAGCAGGCTCCACCCTCAAGGGGGAAGGTGAATCGGAGACGAAACTTGTCTTCACCCGTGACGGGCGGATCAACGTCGACCGCGAGTACATCACGCTGGACGGGTTCCACATCAAGGGAACCGGTTACAGCAGCGGTGTCAAGTGGCTCGGCGTGATGAACGTCCGTGCAAGCCACGCGAAGATCCACAACATCACGGGAACCGCTGATGCCAGCATCCAGGCGGTCTACCTCCTGATTCATGATCCTACCGTATATGCCCCGACACTCGAGGACGTCGAGTTCATCAACTGCAAGGCCGTGGACACCGGCACCTACGGGTTCCTCCACAACGCCTGGGGATCGACGAACAAGGTGATCAAGAACGTCCGCTACGACAACTGTGCTGCGATCAACTGCGGCAAGTTCGGCGTGTTCAACCCCTGGATCACCGGGTTCGACTTTGCGGAATTGAACGACATGGACGGCCTTCGGGTGACGAACTGTCTTGCGGAAGGCAACCTGGAGTCCGGGTTCCACTTCGAGTTCGACCCGAAGGTGACGAACGCCGTTCTCGAGAACTGCGTGAGCAGGAACAACGGGCAGAAAGCCTTCCCGACGAAGGCCTACAACGTAAACGACATGTCGACGCACTACTTCGGGTGCGGCTACTACGCCCCGAACTGTGACGTGACGTTCATCAACTGCGTTGCAGAGGGCAACTCCATGAACGGGTTCTACACGACGAACGGTGGTAAACTCTACAACTGCGTCGAGAAGGACACCGGTGCCGGGAGAACCGACTTCTCCTACCGTGTGCCCGCCGGGTACTACAGTATCCCGACCCGTTCGGTCAACCCCTCTACCGTGATGGAGAACTGCACGAGCATCAACTCGAACGGCTACGGCCTCCAGGTCGACCTCGCGAACAACGTGAAGATCCGGAACTTCCACCTGGTTGACCCGATCGGGTACAAGGGTAAGGGTTCCAGCCTCGGCGGCACGAACGGCCAGTTCGACAACTCCGAGGTGAGCATCTATGCGTCCGGTAACCGTGTTGAGACGCTCGTCTGGGCGAAGGAGAACATCAACACCGTCTTCTCCGGTCAGATCGTCTCCGATGCGGCAAAACCGTTCGTGATCGAGGGTTACAGAACCAAGAACGTCCTTGTGAAGGACATGGAGATCGTCTCCAAGACCCTCCCCGCCGGTTCCTCCGGCGTGACCGTCGTAAGCACGGTTCCGGCAGGTCAGGCGACCCTCCAGAACGTGAAGGTGACGTCCACCGGCTCGCCGGCACCGACCCCGACCGTTCCGGGTACCAACCCGACCCCCACCACCCCGGCTCCCTCCGGGAAGCCGGACCTCGTGGTGACCGACATCTCCTGGACGCCGGCGAACCCGGCAACCGGTGATGCGGTGACGTTCAAGGCAACGATCAAGAACCAGGGCGACGCCCCGACGCCTGCGGGCGTGACGCACGGTATCATCGTCACGTTCGATGACGGTGCTGCCGGGCCGGGTGTCTGGTCAGATACCTACACCAAATCGATCGCTCCGGGTGAATGGGTCACCCTGACCGCGAACGGCGGATCGGCCGGTGCAACCTGGAAGGCCGTCGAAGGCACGCACACCGTGAAGGCGCACGTCGACGACGTCAACCGGATTGCTGAGAGCAACGATGCGAACAACGTTCGCACCGAACAGGTCGCGGTCTCGAAGGCCGCGTCGGGGTCTACCCCGACCCCCACCCCCACCACCACGCCGGCCCCCACCGGGAAGCCGGACCTTGTGGTGACCGACATCTCCTGGAAGCCGGCGAACCCCGCCAACGGAGATCCGGTGACCCTCTCGGCTACGATCAAAAACCAGGGTACCGCTCCCACGCCTGCGGGCACGAAGCACGGCGTCCTCTTCACCTTTGACGACGGTGCCGCGGGATCCGGGGTCTGGTCGGACAGTCACGCGACGGCCATCGCTCCCGGTGCGTCAATCACCCTGACCGCGAACGGCGGATCGGCCGGTGCGACCTGGAAGGCAGTCGAAGGTAAGCACACCGTGAAGGCGCACGTCGACGATGTCAACCGGATCGCCGAGAGCGCTGAGAACAACAACATCATGAGCAAAGAGATCGTCGTTGGAAGCCTGCCGGCTCCCGCCAGGGGCGACCTTAACGGAGATGGCAGCGTCGACTGGGCCGATGTAACGATCGCCGCCGGAATGGCGCAGAAGACCGCTCCGTCCGACCCCGCTGCCGACGTTAATGGAGACGGCACTGTGGACTGGAAGGACGTTGCCCTGATCGCCGACTTCTTCTTCGGCAGAACCTCTTCTCTCTAAAGCGTTTACCTGGAGGAGTGGTTGATCCCTCTTCTCCTCCTGGTTTTGCCACGGGTGCCGCCCCCAAACATCTGTACAGTGCGTGGTCATATTGGTTGTGGGGAGGTTTTTTGACCCGATACGGTGAGCATTCTCCGTTGCCGCATCGTGCAACACGACCCTGAGAACTCTCTTCTCCAGGATCTCCGGCTCTTATGGGGTCGGAGTGGTGGATACATCTATATAGGTGCCGACCGATACTGGCGACCGAATGGCAGTAGCACTCCCGAAAAACTTCAGCGAGGTCAGGCAGCACCTACAGCAGCCGCTTATCCGGAACTCGTTCTTTATCATGGCTTCGTCGTTCGCTGCAGCAGGATTCGGGTTCTTCTTCTGGATGATCGCCGCCCGGTTCTACTCACAGGCGGAAGTGGGTATTGCAACCGCCCTGATGTCGTCGATGGGCCTCCTCATCCTCATCTCTCGCCTCGGTCTCGACCAGTCGGTGATCCGGTTCTTTCCGACCCGCGACAAGAACCGGGTTCTCGGAACCGCCGTCCTCGTCCCGACGGCGGTTGCGCTCGGTGCGGGCCTCGTCTTCATCGCCATGGTCGACGTTCTGGCTCCCGAGCTCGCTATCGTCAGGTCGATCGCCCCGCTCTACCTCGTCATCCTCGGGGCATACTCCATCACCTGGGTCTTTGAGGGTGCGTTCAACGCCCTGCGGAAGTCCGAGCACTATTTCGCCCTGAACCTGCTCTACGGGACGCGGATCCTCTTCCTCATCCCCCTGGTCTTCCTCGGCGCGGTGGGCATCTTCGGCGCTTTCGGTCTCTCGTTCATCCTCGGTCTCGTTCTGGCGCTCGTCCTCCTTGCCCGGTGCTCCGTCAGGCCGACGCCGTGCGTCGACCGGGTCTTCCTGCGGGAGGCATGGCAGTTCTCCGCCGGCGCGTACGTCGCCGGGATCCTGATGTCCGCCCCGAACATGCTCATCCCGATCATGGTGCTCAACGTGCTCGGGGCCGAGAGCACTGCCAACTACTACATCACCTACGCGATCGTCTCGATCCTCTTCATGATCCCCTACGCGTTCACGACCTCGCTCTTCGTCGAGGGAAGCCACGGAGGGGAGATGAAGAGGAGCGTTCTCCGGACGCTCGCGAGCATGTTCCTCCTGCTCATACCCGCGATCATCGGCCTCTCCCTCTTCGGGGAGCAGATCCTCAACCTGATCGGCAAGGACTACGTCGAAGGGATGGCCCTGCTTCGCGTGCTTGCCGCATCCGCCCTCTTCGTCTCCGTCTGCCAGACGTTCATCTCCATCGCAAAGGTCAGAAACGATATCCGGAGTCTCGTCGTCCTCAGCGGTTTCATCAGCGTCGCGCTGCTCGGGCTCGGCTACGCCCTGATGGACAGATTCGGTCTCATCGGCATGGGATACGCGTGGCTCGCTACGTATGTCGCCGGAACGCTCCTCGTCGGCCTGATCCTGAAGAAGAAAGGTTGGCTATAACTTTTTTGCGTGCTGCGGCAGCCGGATCTTCACCGGTAGTAGATGGCGGAGCCGGCGTTGTCGTAGATCCGGTGATGGCTCCGGGTGAACCGGTCTGCATCCGTATACATTGCCCTGGTGACCGCCTGCTCCTGCGTCTCGATCCGGATGCTCTCCCGCACGAGATTATACGTGCCGAAGTAGAGGTAAGAGTTGGGCTCCAGCAGCGATGCGTTTGCCGGAACGTATCGCTGGCTGCCCGGATTGAACCCTAAGAGAAGCCACCAGCGTGTGCCGTCGACGTAGATCGGGCGCTCGTTTCCCTCCGAGAAGAGCCATGTTGCTCCCTGCACCTCCCTGCCGTTGAAGACCGGTTTGTCGCCGGCGGTGTCGAGCGCCATCGATGTCGGGTTGTCGTCCATCACCTGGTAGAGGAGCCCGCTGTTGAAGAGGAAGAAGACGACGAAGAACGCCGAGAGCGCCTGGTAGGCCGTTCCCATGAACGGGGCAACCTTTATCGCGCGTATCCACCCGGTCAACCTCTCGTACAGCGCTATGCCGCCGATGATCGCGAACGGGGCAAGGAAGATCAGGGTGATGTGGTAGAGCCTGCTGGTGTTGAGCGAGCTTGCGAAGAACGGGACGACGATCCCGGCTACGTTGATGAGCAGGAAGACGAGCGAGACGGCGAGATACTCGGGCTCGATCCGCCACCGATCGCGTCTTGCAAGGGTTGCGAGCAGCCCGACGGCGATGAGGCCCTGGGTGGCGATATGGACGATCTTCGCGAGACCGTGGAGAGGCGTCGTCGACTGGCTGGTGAGGATATGCATCCCCTGGGCGGTTGTCGGATTGAACGAGTCCACAAAGAGGGTGTTCCATATCCTGTCCCCGATGCCGGTGACGGTAGCGAGCGCCGTGCCTTCGGCGACCGTTGAGTACCAGAGATAGGCAAGGGCGGCGAAGATGATGATGTAGGGGAGGATGAGCGTCCTCACCGGTGTCGTCCTCCCGCCGGTTCCCGCCGGAGCGAGGGGGTCGTGCCTCAGGAGACCCGCAACCCGGGCGAGCTTCTCCGGCAGCCAGGACTGCAGGCGCTCCGGAACGGCAAGCAGCAGCCATGCCGGAACGAGCGAGAAGAGGTAGATGTAGGAGAGCCCGTAGTGCGAGACGATCATGGCGAACGCGAATGCGACCATGAGAAATGCCTGCCTGCCCCGGTCCATGGTCTTGTCGATCATCACGAGAACGGTCAGCGCGAGGAAGAGTTCCGCGATCTGCTGGCGGGCGAGGGAGATCATCTCCGTATAGAACGTAAAGAACGAGAAGAAGAAGAAGATCGAGAGAAACCCGATCCTTGCGTCCGTCTGTTTCTCGACCGCACGGTAGAGTCCGAGCGGCACGAGCGCGAAGAGAAGGGGGTAGACGATCTTGAAGACCCAGACGGGGTCTAAGTCGCATATGAGCGAATAGATGGGGACGAGCGCAACGACGGAGAGCATCCCGTTCGTGTTATACGGGATGGTCATGTCCCAGAGCCCCGGTATCAGCACGCCGTTTGCGAGGTGGAGTTCGTGGTGGATGTCGTAGCCCCAGACGTACTCCGATATCAGCGAGGTGTGGTAGAGGAGCGCTAGCGCGATGGCGTAGATCCCGAGCGGGTAGCAGGATCTCGGGATGAAACGGTCGAACCCAACGGCGAGACCGATGACGGCGATCAGGACGAGGAGCAGGAAGAGGAGCGTGACCATGTGGTAGTCGTCGCGCATGTAGGTTCCGATGATCGCGAGGAACGGGAGGAGTATCAGGAACGGTACCGCAGGAGAGAAGGGGACGGCCAGCCCCGGGCTCTCACCGCTGCGCCCCGTATCCCTGGTGAGCGCGAGATAGAGCAGAACCTGTACGACGGCGACGAGGGTGAGAAGGAGGATCGGAAACGAGAACGGCCGCGTATACCCGAGCAGCGGGTACGCGAAGTTGGCGGTAAGGCCGGTGAGCATGACGACCACGAGACTCAGCCCGGCGGAGTAGAGCACCGTCTCGATCGTGCCGAGATCGTGGAGCCTGAGCGCCTTCAGCACCAGGACCCCGGGCAGGAAGGTGAGGTAGAGAAACGCCAGGGCTTCCCGTGCAACCGGTATGTAATACCCGACGAGATCGAGGCAGACCACCCCGAGGAAGACGAGCTGGATCGCCTGGAATACCCAGAAAAACGTCCTGTTATCCCAGTCATTCATCCGGAACGGGTTCGGAAAGTGCATGGTATCCCTTGTTCTGTCTCTGGTCGGCTACGCGAGTGGACGGCGAGTCTTCTCCTTTGGTGACATCGGACGTATCGTGCGCTGCATCAGTGCACCTACTCTCCGGCCAACCTATTAATGTGTTGCGCCGGTTCGAGCCCCGTCGCGGGAGGTAGATCCGGTCAACGCTCTTTCCCGGCAGCAGGGGCGGTGTCGGGGAACGCCTCATCCGCGGGAACGTTTCCCTTCCCCGGAGCGGATCCGAGCTCGCTGTAGACCGCGAGGAGAGACTGTGCTATCGTCGACCAGGCCATGTCCGTCTTCAGTTTCGCGTAACCCTGCTCCCCCATGCGGCGGCACGCCCCGGGATCCTTCAACAGGCGGACGATCGCGTCTGCCAGTGCTTCCGGGTTTCGCGGCGGCACGACATAGCCGGTCACCCCGTCGTCGACGACCTCGGGCAGGCTCCCCACGTCGGTCACCACCACCGGCCGCCGGAACCCGTATGCGGTCGGGATGACGCCGCTCTGGGACGCTTCGAGATACGGGAGCGCCACGACGCTCGCCTGCTGGAAGAGCCGGGCGCCCTCTTCGTAGGGTATCCGGTAGTTGTAGACCTCGAACGCGTCCCGGCCCGCCATCGCCTCCTCGTACCTGCCGAACTCCTCGCCCGTTCCGGCGATGACGATCCGGGCGTCCGGGACCTCCCGGGTGATGAGTGGTTCTGCCCGGATCAGGCAGTCGAGCCCTTTATAGCGGTGGATCCGGCCGAAGAAGAGGACCCGGCGGCCGTCGGGCTCAAGATCGTCCCGCTTGAACTTCACAAACGGCGCCACCTCGTGCTCGCCGATGGGGATGACGTGGACGTTTCGCTCCGGGACGCGGTAGTCCTTCACCAGGGTGTCGCGGAGGGCCTTCCCGTGAACGAAGATCCGCTCAGGCATGACCCTCGATACGAAGAGGGTGAGCCGGTAGAGGAGCGATCCTGCGTCGAGAAGGCGGTCTTCACCGGGGTGGGGTTCGATGTCGTGGAACGTCGCCACCAGCGGATACTTCCGGAGCATCGGGAGGAGCGGGCAGAGCATGGGGTTGTTCACCTGGAAGTGGACGACGTCGGGCCCGAAGTCGTTGATTGCGGCGACGATATCTTTGAGCATCGGGTAGCACGACGGGCCGAGTCTTCCGGCGTACCGGGAGTAGCCGAAGATATGGACGTTCACCGCCGGGTCGATGCTCTCCACGTACTCCTCCGACTTATAGTCGGGGAGCAGGAGCAGCACCTCGGTATGCCGGGCAAGTTCGTTTGCCATCTGGATGGTATAGTCGTAGAACCAGAAGGTCAGGCACGCCACTCGCATAGGGGCTCTCTCTATGAGGATGCTCTATATAGAGATTGTGTCGTGAGGCGTCGTTTGGCGGATGACCTTTTCTTATGGTTGCATAGGCCCGGCGAATCCCGTTCGGGCGGCCGTTTCCCTCCGGGCGCATCAGCATCGTCTTCCTCACGCATCAGGCCGCAACGGTTTCCGATACGCTCAAGCGGTATGGAATCCTTGCCGTCTCACGCCGTCGCTTCGTAGCGAGGGCCGGGGAGTCCGTGCCATGCCGGCGCACGAAACAGAATTCCCATTCGTTCCGGATGAAAGCGTTTCGGGGAGGGTCACTCCTGCCGAATGGTAGCGGGAAGCGCGAGTATTTGTAATCTTCGGTTTTAATCAAAATAATGATATAATATCTTTTCGCAGACAACAATCTCCGTTATGACGCAATGCCATCTGAACAGATGGCATCTTTGCGGCTCATATTCCCCGGTAATCCCTCAGATTAATTTTATTTTAACAATAAAATATTTATATGGCGATTGTAAGACGGTAGTGATACCTCACAGAGAGGCTGAATGGCATGACAGACAGGCGAAATATACTAAGACTGGCTGCAGCACTACTGGCGTGTTGCCTTATTATCCCGGCACTCTCTCCGGTAAGTGCAGCAGAGTCTGCAAGTCCGGCCACGCTCACCGTGGCTGCAAGTGATAGCACCGAACTGTCGAAGAACCAGGCAGACTATGTCTGTGACGGAGTCGACGACCAGGCCGAGATCCAGGCGGCGCTCGCCGCACTGCCCGACGGCGGTAACGTCGTCCTTACGGACGGTACGTTCAACTGCGCCGGCGTCATCGCGCCGCCGGCAGGCACGACCCTCTCCGGACAGGGTCCGGATGCAACGAACCTCGTCTTCACCAGCGACGGACGTATCAGCGTCGACAAGGAATACGTGACTCTGGACGGGTTCCACATCGAGGGCAGCGGCTACAGCAGCGGCGTCAAGTGGCTCGGTGTGATGACCATCCGTGCAAGCCATGCGAAAGTTCACAACATCACGGGCACCGCTGACGCAAGCATCCAGGCGGTCTTCCTCCTGATCCACGATCCGGCGGTCTATGCCCCGACCCTCGAAGATGTCGAGTTCATCAACTGCAAGGCCGTGGACACCGGCACCTACGGGTTCATCCACAACGCGTGGGGCTCGACGAACAAAGTGATCAAGGACGTCCGCTACGAGAACTGCGCCGCGATCAACTGCGGGAGCACGGGTGTGTTCAACCCCTGGATCACCGGGTTCGACTTTGCGGAGTTAAACGACATGGACGGTCTCTACGTGAAGGACTGCTATGCGGAGGGCAACCTGGAGTCCGGGTTCCACTTCGAGTTCGACCCGAAGGTGACGAACGCCG